>Ga0172363_10004183_pt1 | contig 11655 bp, 9 predicted proteins | sample LakKivs2_kivu2a2_FD_114541 | JGI IMG/M metagenome (GOLD analysis project Ga0172363, IMG submission 114541) | Sediment microbial communities from Lake Kivu, Rwanda - Sediment s2_kivu2a2 | ecosystem: Environmental > Aquatic > Freshwater > Lake > Sediment | place: Rwanda: Western Province, Lake... | reverse complement strand
TTTTTGTATCCTCCCTCGTCTTGAAATCCCGCAGCATCCAGTACACATGGTCTGCAACCTCGGCGGGTTCTTGTCTGTTCTCGTACTGTTCGTAGAGGTCGATGAAGCGAAGGATCTGTTGTTTGATCTCAACAGGTTGCTGCTGAAACACCCAGGGACGATGTTGTGCTTCCCTGCCGATCATCACCAGGTCGCAGCCGTTTTTCTGGAGTAACGACAGACCATCAGCATATGAGGTGACGTCACCATTCGCAATCACGGGAATCCTGAGTTTTTGTTTGATTTGTTTCATGATCGTCCAGTTCACTTTTCCTGCATAGCCCTGGTCAGCGGTGCGACCATGGATGCAGACTGCGGAGGCACCCGCGTTCTCAAGTGCCTGGGCGACGGCGACACCATTGATATGTTGATTGTCCCATCCACTCCGTATCTTCGCCGTCACTGGTTTCCGTGTCGCTTCCACCATCCCTCTCACGAGATGCTCCAGCTTCAAAAGATCTTTCAACAGCGTAGCACCACATCCTTTCTGCAGATAATCCTGTTCGATGCATCCGACGTTCAAATCGATGAGATCAGCAAACGGTTCGACCGCGTGCACTGCATTGACAAGAACGTTTTTTTCACCACCGATCAACTGCACCGTCACGGGTCGTTCCTGCTCTTGGATGTTCAAGAACGCTTCTACCTCAGAGTGGGTTTTCCCAATGATGAGCGCAGCATCGATCATCTGGGTGTAGATCAACCCTGCCCCGTTTTCCTTGCAGAGCATGCGGAATGCCGTGCAGCTCACGCCTGCCAGGGGTGCAAGCACAAAACGGTTCGGTATCTCCACAGTTCCGATTTTCATACGATCCTACAAAGACGGTGATTAACGGTACCGTAACTTGAGATGAGGCACCTCGACCCCGGTTCCTCTCCGGACCTTTCCTACCTGTTTCACGGTCGCCTCAGAATGGGTCCGAAGAATCTTGATAGCCTCCTGGGCATCCTCCTCTTCCACGATGACGGTCAATCCCATACCCATGTTGAAGATCTGGTACATCTCGAAATCATCGATGTTCCCATACTGCTGCAAAAACCTGAAAATCGGCTGCGGCTCTAACGGATCATCCAGAAGATACTGAACGTTACTTTTCAATCGAGGGATGTTCCACAGCCCACTGCCGGTGATATGCGCAAGGCCATGCACGTTGATTCTTGTGAACAACTCAAGGATTTCTTTGACATAAATCCTAGTGGGTGTCAGCATGATCTCCCCGATCGTCTTCTTCGGGTACCATCCGTCAGGAAACAGGTCCGTGTAGCAGAATTCTGCTTCATCGATTACTCGTCGTGCTAGCGTATACCCGTTCGAATGGATCCCGCTGCTCGACAGTCCGATGATCACGTCACCTGGGTGAATTTTATCACCAAGGATGATCCGGTTCTTCTTCACATACGCCAGACAGGTTCCCGCAAGATCAAAACCATTGATCAACTCCGGGAGGTCCGCGGTCTCGCCCCCCACTATCGAGATGTTGGACAGTCTCGCGCCCTTCTCCAGGCCCTTACCGATCTCTTTGGTGATCTTCGGATTCGGGTCCTCCATAGCAAGATAGTCGACAAATGCAAGCGGTTCTGCACCGACACACAGTGCGTCATTGACGTTCATCGCAATACAGTCAATGCCGATTGTGTCATATTTCTTCAGTGCTTCCGCGATACGAACCTTGGTACCCACGCCATCTGTGCAAAGCACTAAGGCGTACTCCCCAAACTCGATGAGCCCTGCGTAATGACCGCCCATGGGTCTGCCGATTGAGCCTTTTCGTTTGGTAAGGATACTTGACAACAGCTGTTTGATGGCTTCTTCTTTCTCCTCGATGTCCACACCGCTGTTCTTATACGTCATTTTCTTCAAGAAGGATCGCCCCTGATATGCCTGTACCACGAAACAAACTCTTTGTGATAAACTTTTTTATGCAGATGAGGTTGTCAGAGTTGTGAAACAATTAGCGGATATCGGGGAACGAGCAGCGATTCGGCGGATACAAGCGCTTCTTACAAAAGGCAAACAAACCCGTGGCATCGGTGATGATTGCGCTGCGATCGATCTAGGAAACACCTTTCTTCTCGTCACCACCGATATGATGTCGCAACGAACCCATATCCCCCCTCAGATGACCCCCTATCAGATGGGCTGGTTCCTTGTCGCAATCAACCTTTCCGACATCGCAGCAAAAGGAGGAACGCCCCTTGGGGTTCTCTGTTCCTATGGGCTTCCAAAAGAAACCTCACCATTGTTTCTCACCCAGCTCACGAAAGGAGCGAATGCGTGTGCGGTTCGATATGGGACCACCGTCGTTGGGGGAGACACCAAAGAAACCACAGAGATTACCTTGTGTGGAACCGCGTTTGGCACCGTACGCAAAGACGAGTTCATGTCACGAGATGGCGCACATCCCGGAGATATCGTCGCGGTCACCGGAAGGTTAGGGAACGCCGGTGCTGGGTATTATATGCTCCAACACAACCCCCGAGAAAAAAAATATTCAAAAGCACTCTTAGAACCCCGCCCACGGTTGATAGCAGGCCGTCTGCTCGCACAACTCCATTCGGTCACCTCTTGTATGGATCTCTCCGATGGACTCTCCGCCTCATTATATCAACTGCAGGAGAGAAATGCGGTCGGCTTTGAAATAGATAAAGAAACTCTCCCCCTTGCCTCAGGCTTACCACAGCTGCATACCACCCTTGGAATTGATCCGTACTCTGTCGCCTTGCATTTCGGGGGAGACTACGAACTTTTAGTAACCCTCCCACCAAAGAGAGTTGAAATGACCAAAAAGACGTTACAAAACCATGGAATCCTTTTCACATCAATCGGGAGAGTCACGCAGAAAAAAAAGATACTCTTGAGAGAAAAAACGAAAAAGAAAATCCTCCCCAACAAGGGATATGAGCATTTCAAAGCACATGAGTTTTCGCACTAAAAACAGGTAAGGGCTGTTCAGCAAAGATTTTAAAGGAGTAATAAGACACAATATATACTGAGAACAATGAAATACAAATGGCTCGTGGCTCTTACTGTCGTTATCGTCTTACTCTTACTCATTAGCTACTATGCAGGTTTCTTCGGGACGCCTTTCAATTTGACGAGCGGTAAGCCGACGGTTGCGATTACCTACCCCTTCGACAAAACAACCGTCTCGAAACTCGTGATGATCAGTGGGACAGCAGGGAACCCGAAGGGCGAGGAAAACATCAGTAAGGTCCAAGTAAAAATCGGAGATACTACCTGGGTGACAGCAACCGGGACTGCCCTCTGGAGCTATGACTGGACCACGTATTCCGTGCCCAACGGGCAATACACTATTTATGCACGATCCTTTAATGGAGAGGACTATTCCGATATTGTCTCCGTCAATGTGACAGTCAACAACCCGACCACTATCGACTCTGGGGCTCACAAATGGGCGCTTTTTATCATCGCTGCAAATTTCCCCAAGAACAATGAGACGAAACTAGGAAACGGCGGCCTGTACCTCGCTGAGGAGATGGCAGCGTACTTCATTGAACACAACGAGTACCCAACCTCTCAGATCATGATTCTTTTTGATGACGGATGGATTCGCAGTGACAATGGATACGGTGCCAAACTCAAAACACTACAAGAGCGGGCTCACAAATATGATATCTCCTATGGAGGAGCGACAGAGGCAAATGTTCTCGCGTCCTTAGACTATCTTATCAATGAGTCGAATAAATACCCTGACAGTGAGGTGCTCCTCTGGATCTTCAACCATGGGGTAGGCAATAGCAATAAAACATTCACCGGTGGGAAAATCCTTCAGAACAGTGAGATTTTTTTCTGGGACGACACCGTCACGGATAAAGAACTTGGCGTACTGCTTGCGCCTCTGACCTCGAAGAAAGTCGCGATTATTATTGATGCCTGTTATGCAGGGGGGTTTGCTGATAAGACGATCCTTGATTTCCGAACGTCCCTGTTCTTCCGTTCAGGCATTCCTCAGAACGGACGCGTCGTGATCTCTGGAACCAGTAAATTCCGAACGGGATACGCCAGCACGGTCCAAGGTCCACTTTTCTCCTTGTTATGGTTCGAAGGACTCACCACGGGGAAGGCAGATGGGTACCGCCCTGGGTTGTTCGATCGCGGGGTGTTTCGGAAACTAAAGGTCTTCCATGATGGCGAAGTCTCCGTTGAAGAAGCCTTCTACTACGCTCGGGCGATGCTTCGCACCGATGAGAAATTCCAGGATTTCAAATCCATGCAGCCGCAGATTAACGATGCGTACCCTCATCGAGGTTTTCTGCGAAGCCTCGGTGGGCTCATCCTATAAGAACATTAATAAAGCCTCATTCAATGGAAATCCTGCTATGAAAAAAGAGGCCATGTTTTGGAAACCTCTGAGCAAGCAGATTGTACAATGTTTTCTCTGTCCGCATCATTGCATTATTGCCCCTGAAAAAACCGGGGTCTGTGGGGTGCGAAAAAATGAGCATGGGAAACTATTTAGTCTTATTTATCAAGCCTGTTCCTCGATCGCTGTTGATCCGATTGAGAAAAAACCCTTGTATCATTTTTATCCTGGGTCTCAGGTGTTCTCCTTAGGCTCTGTCGGTTGTACATTCCGATGTGACCATTGTCAAAATTATAATATCTCTATGGCTCACCCAGAAGACCTGTCTTTACGGGAATTACCTGCAGAACAGCTTGCGGGGGTCGCCCTGGGTCATGGTTGTCGTGGTGTTGCTTGGACCTATAACGAACCAACGATTTGGCATGAATATACCCTGGAGGCTGCTAAAGCGGTGAAGAAGGCGGGGCTGTATACGGTGTATGTGACGAATGGGTATATTGAAGACGGACCTCTCAAAGAGATCGCCCCGTATCTTGATGCGATGAATGTCGATGTCAAAGCGTTCCATCCTGAGTTTTATCAGAAGATTTGTAAAGCAAAATTAGCTCCGGTTCTGCATACCTGTGAACATGCGAAGAACCTGGGAATCCATCTTGAGGTAACCTACCTTGTCATCCCTGGTCTCAATGATGCTGCAGAGGAGATCAAAGAGTTTTGCCACTGGATTCGAGAAACGCTTGGTGCAGACATTCCTGTGCATTTCTCCCGGTTTCATCCTGATTATAAAATGACCGATCTAGCCGCCACCCCGCTACCCACGCTCCTTGCTTGTCGCACCATCGCGACAGAGGCAGGCCTTCGGTTTGTGTACCTTGGGAATATCGGTCATGGTGACTATGACAACACCTACTGTCCTAGCTGTAAGAACCTGCTCGTGGAGCGTTATGGCTTCTCAGCAAACATCAAAGGATTGGCTCAAGGAAAATGTTCAAAATGTGGGACGCTCATTCCTCTGCGTACAGGGTAAATCCCTTGTGTTTTCCTTCTGTTCGATTAAAACCTGATGAAATATATAAATTGAGGAAAAATTTAATAAAGGAGGAAGCATACTTATCCTTATAGAGTATCATAACCATAGGACATCAAGTATACAGGTGACTTTATGATATCCTTAAAGAAGAATGACAAACTGATTCTCATTGTTGCGGTGGTGATTCTTATCATTGCAGGTATTGGTGTGGCGATGTACCAATCACCCGAAGCACCCACTGATTTTTCTTCGTTGATAACCAATCAGGGAAGCTACAATGTCACCTGGACATTACTCAACGGCTCTCTCGGTACGATTTCTGATTTTGCTGGAAAAAAAGCCCCGTACTCTGACACGGTCACCATCCCGGAAGGAAACGTGAATAGTGTCACCTTCAACCTCACCTGGACCGATGACCGCATGACGGTTATGAAACGGATGGGATTAGACACGTTAACCTTGGAAGTCACCATGCCTGATGGCGTGTATTCCTTTAAAGAATCGGGAAAGAGTGCACCGAAAACAGGAGATGGGGAGGTCACCCGTACGATTGTAAAAGATATGATCCCTCCGCAGATTCCGATAAAAGCAGATACCGCGCAAGAGGCACAAACCATCCTGAAAGCCCCTCCGTATTACGATGACTCCTGGACGGATAAGCCTATTACCATCAACGTCAGCTGTCACGTCGGGGAAATGCGTTTTCGGATTTTGAAACAACTCCGGGAAAAGGGCAATGACTTCGAATTAACAATCTCGTATCAATACTACAATGGTGTCTTAGAAGAGGATTCAACGAAGAATACCGGCGGGAATTCGAACCTGCCACCAGATGATATCTGGGAGGAACAAGAGATAATCCCCCCACCGTACATCTCCATGATTATTAGCACTGGATGTGGGAGATACATCTAACCGCGTTTCTTTTCAAAAGGCATACCCTGTGTTTTCTTTAGATCCCAAAGGATGATTCCGCTTAGAAGTTTTCCATTGATGATTTTTCCTTTGAGACTAACGGCCACTTCAAGAAAAATAAAAGATGCATCGGATACCGAGATAGGATACCTTCAAGGTTAATATTTAAAACGAAGTAGCGCTGCAACTCCACCGATCCCGTCAAATTTTTTTCCCGCATCATGCATCGTGTTGATAATCATGAACGCACAGTGTGTCTTTCGTGCAAGGTCAAGCAGATGTTCCCCATTTTTCGTTCGAATCAACACATCTGAGATGAACAGATGATCTGCGGCGCCCCGGGACAATGCCTCTTCCACTTCTCGTGTTCCGTACGTGACCAGCCCGTCTTTCTTGATTTGCTCAAACACTTTTTCAACAGCCTGGGTTTCTTTAGACACACGGTTCTCCTTGGTGATTTGTTCGACGATGCCAACCTTGAGTGCTTCATGGACGCCGTTCATCCCAGCGTTTGCGGTCGCATGGGTGATAGCGTCCTTAAAAAGTTGTGGTTCTTTTTCTTTCCCTGCTTTCATCAAATGCTCCCTGGTAAACCCCGGGCCAATGATGACCAGCGGGGAATCAGGTTTCTTTACGGTTTTAAGAACGGAAAAAATTTCACCGTAATATTCTGGGGTCGTCTCTTTGCTTTCATACATCTTCCCAGATCGATGCGCGTCAATCTCCGCGACACATTGCACCCCGCTCTGGTACAGGAGGGCAATGGTTGCAGCGTCATCATCGAGAGAGACAAACACCAGCATCGGTTGTGTCCGCTGTTGGACCGCTTCATCAATCCGTTGGAGCTGATGGGCTTTCCATTGTTGTTTCAATATCGAGAGAGGTTGCATCTCCTCGGCATCGATGTTGAAGGTATGGTACGACCCAAGGTCCTGTGGACCTTCTCTGATTACACCCTGGATGCGAAGTCTGTTTGAGAATTCATGAAACGTGACTTTTTCGACACAAATCCCCAGCTTCATTTTTTTCTTCTCTGCTTTCTTGGCTCGCAGCTTATCTGCTTTTTCTCCTTCCGCGGTTCGAAAGGTGATCGCGCGGACCAAGTCTCCCTCTTCGATGATGTTATACAGATGCCAGATGTCATCAAGGTTCTCCGGGACCAGTTTGATTTCACCGGTTTTTGGGTCTTTGAAGATTACTTTCACGGTTGTTCACCTATTCAAGTTGAAACCCGATGGTCTTAATAATGGTACAATTCCCCGATGGTAGTACTTTTTCGACCTGTTCGGTTGAGACCTGGAATACCTTGGAAAGCTTCTGTGCGATGACGCTTTTCTTGGTTGTACCCGGGTTGAGGATGACGTATCCTTTTGATGCTTTTGCAGCCACAGCGGAGATTGGGCCACCCATGAGTTTTTCGGTATCGCCGAGACGGACCAGACCGACCGCGATTTCGAGTTTGCTACGATGATAATTGCGTTTTCCTCTGATGATGAATGCGCCTTTCGGGACGTACTCCCCGCTCTCTGGTGTCTTGCTTACTTGCTCGGGGAGCACCCAGTATGCTTGTGCTTCCCCGAATTGGTTCCATGCGCGCGAATACGACGCGGCGAACGCGCATGCTTCCTCTAGGGTTTTTTCCGAGATCGGGATTTTTTCATCGGTTATCCCTTTGCTTTTGATGACGCAGCTGGGGGCGCCATGGATGTCTGCATGGGTGTAGCGGTCCCCTTCTGAGAGGTATTTTTTTACCACGGTATCGTTGCTGGACGCATCTCGTCCTGCCACCACCAGGTTTCCTTCTGTGGAGATGAACCAACGGAACCGTTCGAACCACCATTGTTTCTCAGGGGTGCCTGTGCGTTTCTTCTCGATCGTTCGGGGTTCTTTTCTTGTGGCGAGGTCGTGTGTGGTCCGCTCGATCGCTTCCTGCGCTCCTTTTACTTTCTCTTGGGTTTTTTTGCTCTCTTCGTATTTTTGATTCGCGTTTTCAGTGACATTTTTCCGGAAATCCAAGCTGACTTCGGTCTTGGTTCCTGTTTCGTCATTGAGGAGGACGACGAGCTCGTTTTCCGTTGGGTCGAACAGCTTTACTAACGGGTTTTTGCGAATGTTGTTGATTGCATCGTTTTTTTCTTTTTGCTGAAGCAGGTCTCTGATTTCCAGCAGAAGTGTTTCGCATGCTTGAAAATTTAAATACAGCAGGTTTGCCTCTTGTTTCTTTTGTTCGATGGTTTTTTTGAATGCTTCGAGTGATTCTTGTTGTTGGGCTAGCTGTCGTTTTAGTTTTTCCTGTCGCTTTTGGTGTGCTGTCTTTTGAGGTTCTTGTTTGTTTTTTCTTGCTAGAAATAGTTCCAAACCTTTGGAGTAACTTTCAGCTGGCTCATAATCGACGTTGGGATAACTGTGGAAGGGGAATGGGAGGATATCGGTGATCGTCCCTTCTTTTTTCACATATACCGGGTGGATGTTTTTTTCTTGGAAGAGGGAGACCATCCGTTGGAGTTCCTCGTAGAGTCTTTTTTTTGTTGCGGGAGTGAGTTCTGTTGTTTTTGTGGATTTCTCAACACCGGCACGGACGCAGAGCTCTTCTGCGTACAGTCCGCTGAGGTTCAGGGTGGTCGCCAGGGTTCTGACGATGTCTTTTGTGCTTTTTGCCAGGAGGTCGTTGAACTCTTGTTCTGAGAGATGAAACGGGTTTGTTTGAGCGGGCGGGGGTCTGTAGATCTCCCCGCTTTTTATCACTCGGGAGGTCCATTCTTGTTTGATGAGCGGGCGGATGATTCGTCTCTCTGGGTTCAGCAGGATGATGTTACCCTTGGAGAAGAGCTCGCAGACAAGTGTATAGGTTCCTTCTTTTCTGCTGATTTCTAGGAGGATGATGCGATCGAATTCATGTTGGGTGATGGCGCTGATTTTGCCGTTCAGCAGGTATTTTCTGAGTGTCATGGCAAACAGGGAGGGTTTCTCAGGGGTCTCAAACGATTTCTGCGTGCGGCAGAGAATCTCCCCGTTTCTGAGGAACAGAGATTCTTTCTGGTTCTTGGTTTTCTGCTGGAATTTAAGGAGAATCTCGTCCCGAGAGAGTTGATAGATTTTTTCTACGTAGCAGCCTCGGAGGTCTTGGAGTTCTGAGACGATGACGTAGATGTCAAATGCTGCCAGTCCTCGTTCCATAGGCGACGTGCCATTATCTCTTTCAGTGTTAAAAAAGAATAGTATGCCTGGAGCGGGAAAAAAATGAGGTAGTCGCCATCTTTCTGTATATATGTTTTCACTGTTCAGAGGGCGTCTCTCGGGTCCCTCATCATCTGTATCTTTTTCCCATGTTGATGAAACGGATTTCCCTCCAATCCGAGGAGTTTCTCCCGAGTTCATCGTACATCACCACGGTTATCTGGTGTTTCCGAAGAGAGAATTTGCTAAACTCCCATTTGAACGGAGCCTCGGTATCGGTATACCTTAATTTTCCGTCATCATAAAACTCGACTCGTTGAATCGGGGTTGTTGCGTTGTCGACTTCCGCCCAAATCCAGATATTGTCGATGACCGTTGTTTTGTATTCACGCAGTGAGCGTTTTTTCATCCCGTCGTTGTAGAGATATCCGACACGGGGCGAGCTGATGCGTATGAGTGGAGGGGTTTGGGGGAGATCTGCGAGGGTGGCGAGTGTTGCTGCGATAAGGCGGGTCATGTTCACGAGGTAGCTGATATTCACATTACTCATGTTGTCTCGTGCTGTATGGTAGTTTGGGTCGCGGTCTCCTTCCCAGCAGCAGACACATTCCCAGCCATACGGCAGAAATGTCGAGTAATCGCTCCATCCCATGTGATAACGGGCTCTGTTAATCGTCCCGCGGTTCACAGTCAATCCAATCGAATAATCACTGTTCATGCTCTGGAAGATTTCTGCGACCCATCCTGCATCCTCGGTTGCGGTAACAGTCATCTTGTTGCTCCCTTTGTCATATCCGATCATGTCTGCGTTGATTTCCACAAGAATGTTGTCGTTTCGCTCGTATGCCTCTTTCGTATATGCTTGACTGCCGAGTAATCCGATTTCTTCTCCGGAAAATGTGACGAATTTCACGGTACGCTGAAACTCAAACTGGCTGAGGGTATAGGCTGCTGCAAGCACCGCGACGGTGCCTGATCCATCATCATTCGCCCCTGGTCCTTTTGCGACGGAATCATAATGGGCATTGAAGAGGACGATGGAATTGTCCTGGGTGTTTGTACCCGGTAACGTTCCTTCTATGTTTTGGCTGGTAAAGAGATGGAAATTCCGTCGGTGTCCCCATGCGGACCAGTTTTGGTATCGAACAAGCAGCCCACTGGTGGTGAATTGTTGAGAGATGTACTGCGCAGCTTTTTCGCATCCGTATGTCCCGGTCTTGCGCGGCCCGTACCCGACAATGGTTTGCAGGTACTGCAAAATGAGGGTTTCATCGATACGGTCGAGAATCTCACGGATTTTCTGATTGGTCGTTGTCGGCATCTCTTGTGGTTCGAAGGTAGCGATGGTTGTAATTTTTTGTGGGTATAAGTCTATCGATGACGCAGAGGTGGACAGGATGATAATCAGGAAAAAAACACTGATGATCCGGGGAAAGTGAACCGATGGTTTCTTCATGGTTTCAGTACGTCTTATAAAGGATACGAATATTATATACTTTTTCTAATAGAAATAGTGAGAAAGAGAATATTATTAGAAGCGTCGCTTCCTGGGTGGTTTTTGCGCGATTTTTTTCACGGTTTGAAGCAGGGTAATGATGTCAAATGGTTTGGTGATGTAATCAGCGATGTACGGGTAGATATCGTTGAACTCCTCACCCTGTATGCGTTTCGCCGTCAGTACGATGATGGTGTTTTCGTCGGTGAATCCATCGATGGTCATTTTCTTTATGGTTTCAATCCCATCCATGATCGGCATCATGATATCGAGAATGATGATCCCTTGAAATCCTTTTTCAAGTTCAAGAAGGCAGTTTCTCCCGTTGTCTGCCGTAATCACTTCAAAGCCTTCTCGTTCGAATAGTTCCTGAAGGCTGAGAAGGATATCCGGATCGTCATCGACCACCATAATATTTTTTTGGTAATAGTGTCCCTCGTTCATACGTGTATATCTTCTTACTTTTCGTATATAAAAGTACCTCGTACAACTGTCAAAACTGGAAAAGAACCGTGTGTCTCATAATAGGATGAGGTGAGGTACCTCTGGGAAACGGAATGATGGGATGCTATACGCAGGAGAGGTACCTCAGGAATGTAGGAAGGATGGTTTGTGCCGATTTGTTTGAAGAAGGATGGGGTGTGGGAAGAGAAGAGGAGGAAAGATGCTGCTTG
>Ga0172363_10004182_pt1 | contig 11656 bp, 9 predicted proteins | sample LakKivs2_kivu2a2_FD_114541 | JGI IMG/M metagenome (GOLD analysis project Ga0172363, IMG submission 114541) | Sediment microbial communities from Lake Kivu, Rwanda - Sediment s2_kivu2a2 | ecosystem: Environmental > Aquatic > Freshwater > Lake > Sediment | place: Rwanda: Western Province, Lake... | reverse complement strand
GCCAGGCGGCGACGATCGCGCCGTGGATCGCGCTCTGCCTCGCGGCCTCGCTCTGGCTGGCCCGGGACATGGACCTGCTCGCGCTCGGCGACGAGACGGCCCAGGCCCTCGGCAGCCCGGTCCGCCGCGTCCGTAAAGCGTTCCTGGCCATGTCGGCGCTCCTCGCGGCGCTTGCGGTGGCCGTGAGCGGCATCATCGGCTTCGTCGGGCTCGTCGTCCCCCACTGGGTGCGGCTCCTCATCGGGCCGTCCCACCGCCGGCTCTTCGCCGCCTCGGCCCTCGCGGGCGGCACGTTCCTCCTCTACTGCGACCTCCTGGCCCGCAACCTTCTCCCGGCCGAGCTCCCGATCGGCGTCATCACCGCCGCCGTCGGCGCCCCCTTCTTCCTTTATCTTCTCCACAAAAAGCGCTGACTTCTAAGGGCTCGGTTCTTCTGTCATGGCCGGAGCGGGAGGCCGCGGAAGAAGGGGCCGAGGGGTATCCCGGAGTGAGCATCAAGCGGTGAAATAGCCGGCCTCGGGACGGAGACCTACGAACGGGCTCCGGACCGGGACGGCGTGAAGTTTCACCGCAGCGAACGGAGGGGATCCCCGAGGCCCCTCCGCGGCCGGGGCAATCGCATGAGCGGGAATGAACTCGGGGAGCCCGCGGGCCGTATGTTAAAATGAGGATCCATGGACTTTTTCTTCGTCCGCGACTACCGCCGCCGGCCCCGCTTCTTCGCGGCCGAGCCGCTCGGCCCCCTGCCCGAGAACTTCTCGCGGACGCGAGCGGTCTGGGAAAAGGCCAAGCGCAAGGTCACCGGGCTCAACCCGCGGACCCTGCTCCAGGAACAGGCCTTCGCCCACGGCGGCCGGCCCGGCCCCGGCCCGCTCCGCATCCTCTTCGCCGGCGACACGGACGGCCGGTCCGCCCGGACCCGTTTCCGCTTCTTCCTCCGGCGCCTGAAGACCCGCCACATCGTCATCCTCGCCGCCGAGGCGCTCGTCGTCCCGGTGACAGGCCTGGCCGCGCTGCTCCCCGGCCCCAACATCATCTTCTATGTCCTGGCCATGGTCATGATCATCCAGTGGCAGGCCCTCCGCGGCATCGACCGGATCCTGGCCAAGGATTGCGAGTTCACCGCCGATCCTCTCCTCGCCGAATGGGAGGCCGCGGTCGCGGCCGGCGACGAGGCCCGCTTCCCCGAGCTCCTCGACCGGATCGAAAAGACCCTCGGCCTGCCCTCGCCCCGCAAATTGCTTTGGAAATAACCTCTTAAAGGTCCCCTCTCGGAAGGGGTCAGACCCCAAATTCTTCAATTTTCGTACACCTGCATGAGCCCAATCGCGATGACCACGGCGAAAATTGAAGAATTTGGGGTCTGACCCCTTCTTAAGCTAAATTGACAATCTTTGGCGATTGGCTTAGGGTAGAGATACCATGACCCTGACCTTGAACCAGGTCCTCTTCATCATCCTGACGGTGGCGGCGGTGGTCGCCGTGACCTTCCTGGCCATGTTCCTCAACCAGCTCCGCCGGACCGCCCGGGAAGGCGAAAAGACCCTGATCAAGGCCCAGGAGACCATGGCCGGCCTGCAGGTGATCGAGGCCAAGCTCAACGCCAGCCTGGACAACGTGGGGGAGGTCCTGGCCACCTCGAAGAAGGCGGTCTCGGGGCTCGCGGAGATCTCGTTCTTCATCAGCTCCAAGATCGTCCGGCCCTCGGTGAAGTACTGGCCGTTCCTATTCCCCCTGGTCCGCTTCGGGCTGCAGCAGATGAAAAAAAGAAAGGAGAAGAAGGATGGCTGATAACGGGAACGGGCATTTCTGGGATTCGCTCCTGACCTTCATGGCCGGCGCGACCACGGGCTTCATCCTCGGCATCCTGTTCGCTCCCGCGAGCGGCAAGGAGACGCGGAAGAAGATCAAGGACCAGGCCGCCAAGACGGGGGAAGCGGCCAAGGAAAGCTACGAGAAGATCGCCAAGGAAGCCGAGAAAAGCATGCGCCTGGTCAAGGAGAAGACCGGCGAAAGCGTCGACGCCATCCGCGACTTCATCGAGAAGAAACGCGAGGAATTCAAGAACAAGGCGGAGGAGGAGAAGTCGTAGTCCCGGGACGACGCTTCGCGCCCGCCGTCGCGGGCCCCCGGCCGCCGAGCCGATGATCATCCCGCCGATGCCCGCGAAAAGGACCTGCCTCGCCGTCATCGGCCTGGCCTTTCTCCTCGCCGGCCTCCCGCCCGCCGCCCGGGGCGTCGACCCGAAGACGAGCAAGCGCATCGACGCCGAGATCGAAAAGAACAAGGCCGAGATCGTCAAGATCCGGCGGTTCATCCACATGAACCCCGAGCTCGGGAACCGCGAGGTCGAGACGGCCCGTCTCATCGCCAAGAAGCTGCAGCCCCTGGGCTTCGAGGTCCGGACGGGCGTCGCCAAAACGGGGATCGTGGCCGTCCTGAGGGGCGCCCAGGCCGGGCCGGCGGTCGCCGTCCGGGCCGACATGGACGCGCTCCCGATCCAGGAAGCCACGGACCTCCCCTACAAGTCGCTCAACCCCGGCGTCATGCACGCCTGCGGACACGACGTCCACAGCTCGGTCGTCCTGGGGACGGCCCTCGTCCTCAACGCCGTCAAGGACGCGGTCAAGGGGACCGTGACCTTCCTCTTCCAGCCGGCCGAGGAGGGGGCCCCGGAGGGCGAGGAGGGCGGCGCCGCGCTCATGGTCCGGGAAGGGGCCCTGGACGATCCGCCGGCCGGGGCCGTCTTCGGGTTCCACGTCTGGCCGGAGAACCTGGGCACGGTGCTCTTCAGCCCGGGGAACGTGACCGCCGCGGCCGATTCCTTCTCGATCACGGTCAAAGGCAAGAGCGCCCACGGCGCCCGGCCCCAGGAAGGCGTGGACGCCGTCGTCATCGCCGCCGAGATCGTCACCGCCCTCCAGACGGTCGTCAGCCGGGCCTCGGACCCGACCGACCCGACCGTGGTGACCGTCGGGACCATCCACGGCGGCTCCCGCCGTAATATCATCGCCGACCGCGTCGTCCTCGAGGGCACGGCCCGGACCCTGAGCGAAGCGGGCCAGAAACGGGTCCGGGCGCTCATGGACAGCGTCTGCAGGAACATCACGGAAATTTACGGCGCCGGCTACGAGCTTGAGTATAAAACGGGCAATCCTTCCGTCTTTAATAATCCCGAGCTGGCCGCGGCCATGACCCCGACCCTGGTCGAGCTCGCGGGGAAGGACAAGCTCGTCCCGTGGAAGCCGCAGATGATCGCCGAGGACTTCGCCTTCCTGGCCCGCAAGGTCCCCGGCCTCTACTTCTTCCTGGGCGTCAAGAGCCCGGCCCAGCCGACGATGTCTCCCCTGCACAGCCCGACCTTCAGCCCGGACGAGCGGGCCATCCCCCTGGGCATCAGGATCCTCAGCCACCTCGTCCTCGACGCCCTGCAGAACCAGAACGCCCTGGCCGCCGGCAACCCCGGCTTCTGAGGCCCAGCCCCTTCCCGTTCGTTTTCCTCACGGCGGCGTTCGTCGCCGGCATCGCTGCGGACTCGGTCGCGCCCCTCCCGCCGGCCCCGGTCGCCGCCCTGGCCCTGGTTTGCGCAGCCGCCGCGTGGCTCGGCTATTCCCGCCGGGCCGACCGGGCGGCCCTCGCGGCGGCGCTCGCGGCCGTGGTCGTTTGCGGAGCGGCACGGCTAGCCGTCCACGATCGCGACCACCGGGCCAACGCCTTGCACCGCTTCGCCGCCGAGGATTATGTCGACGTCGCCGGCCGGCTCTGCCGCTCGCCCGGCCGCGAGCCTGAACGAGATGTCCTCTTCATCGACGTCCGGACGATCGCCGCCGGCGGGGAGGAGCGGCCGGTCCGGGGACGCCTGATGCTGACCGTTCCCTTCGCCCGGGGGACGCGGCCCCGGTTCGACGGGCTGGTCGGCGACCGCGTCCGCGCCTCCGTCCGCCTGAGCTCGGGCGGCGCCTTCCGCAACTTCGGCGCCTTCTCCTATGAACGGTACCTCCAGGGACGGGGCGTCCACCGGCGGGCCTCAACGAAGTCCTCCCTGCTCATCAAGCGGATGGCGACGGCGCCGCGGAGGTCGGTCCGCGGCCCGATCTCGCGCCTCCGCCGGGGCATCCAGGCCGGCCTCGAGCGCCGTTTCCCCGCCTCCGACGGCCTCGACATCTCGCCGAAAGGGGCCGTGCTCGAGGCCCTCCTTCTCGGCGAAGACGGCCGCCTCGACGAAGCGACCCTCGAGAACCTGCGCCAAACGGGCCTTTACCACCTCTTCGCCATCTCCGGCGGCCACATCGCCATCATCGCCGGCCTGCTCTTCGCCCTCTTCCGGCTCGTCCGCCTGTCGCGCCGGACCTCGAGCTTCGCCCTCGGCCTTTTCCTGATCTTCTATACGCTCCTCGTCGAAGGCAGCCCCTCGGTCCTCCGGGCGACCCTCATGACCCTCGCCTTCCTGGCCGGCCGGCTCCTCTGGAAGGACGTCCATGTGCTGAACACGATCGCGGGAAGCGCTTTCGTCCTGCTCCTGGCCAACCCCTCGAGCCTGTTCGACGCGGGCTTCCAGCTGACCTACGCGGCCACGCTGACCATCATCCTATTCACCCCGCCCCTCGTCCGGCGGCTGCCGCGGCTGCCGTTCAAGCTGACCGAGCTGGCGCTCCTCTCCGTGACGGCCGCGCTCGGGGCCGGGCCCATCATCGCCCGGAGCTTCAACCGTGTCTCCTTCTCCTCGCTCCTTCTGAACCTGGCCGCGATCCCCCTCGTCGGCGTGATCATGGGCGCCGGCTACGCCTATCTGCCCTTCGCGGCGGCCTTTCCCGGCGCGGCCGCGCTCCCGGCCGCGGGGCTCGGCCTCCTCGTCGGCCTCTTCGAGATCGTCTCCCACTCGCTCGACGCCTTCCCGTTCCTGTCCTTCCGGGTCCCGACGCCATCGGCCGCGGTCCTGGCCGTCTATTTCGCGAGCCTCGGGCTCGTCCTGGCCCGGCCCCGATTCCGCGGCCAGCGTGCCCTCCTCCTCGCCGTCTTCCTCCTTTCCGCGGCTGTCATCGGCGCCGCGCCTTACCGCCGCGCCTCGCCCGACCTCAAGGTCACCGTGATCGACGTCGGCCAGGGCGAATCGATCCTGCTCGAATTCCCCGGCCGGCGGGTCATGCTCATCGACGGCGGCGGCCTCCCCGGGAGCGCCTTCGACGTCGGCGAACGGGTCGTCTCGCCCGTGCTCTGGCGCAAGGGCATCAAGAGGATCGACGCGCTCGTCCTGACCCACGCCCACCCCGACCACCTGGCCGGACTGGTCGCCGTGGCCCGCAACTTCAGGATCGGCGAGCTCTGGCAGGGCCTCCCCGCTCCCGACGAAGGGCTCGCCGCGGCGTTCGGCCGGGCGCTCGGCCCGAGGGTCCCGCGGCGTCGGGTCGGGCGGGGGGACCGCTTCCGGGAAGGCCCCGTCACGATCGAGGTCCTCAACCCGCCCCGCGGCGGCGGCGCGGCGGCCCGGCCGGCCGCGAACGAGGACTCGATCGTCCTCCGCGTGACCTTCGGGGGCGTCTCGTTCCTGCTCATGGGCGACACCGGGGCGGCGACCGAGCGAGCGCTCCTCGCGTCGGGCGACGCGCTCGCCGCGACCGTTCTCAAGGCCGGGCACCACGGCAGCGCCGCCTCGACCTCGCGGGACTTCCTTGACGCGGTCCGGCCGCGGCTCGTGCTGATATCGGTCGGCGAGGGCAACACGTACGGCTTCCCCGGCCGCGAGGTCCTGGCCCGGGCGGCCGCGGCGGGGGCCGAGGTCCTCCGGACGGACCTCGATGGGGCCGTCGAGTGCCGGACCGACGGGCGGACGCTCCGAACCCGTGCGGCCGCGGCGGGACCGCCGAAAAACCCGGACTCCGGTTTGACACATGCGACTAAAACTATGATAATCGGCGGTAACCAGAGGAGCGTCAGGTGATGAGCATGAAAAAGATCGTTTCGCTGCTGTTCCTGCCGCTGCTCCTGGCGTCCTTTCTCCAATCCCAGAGCCTGGCCGAGCTGGCCAAGAAAGAAAAGGAACGCCGGGCGGCGCTGAAGGGGAAGTCGACGGTGGTGACCTCGGCCGATATCGCCAGGGTCAAGAAGCGTCCGGCGGTCGAAGCGATGGAAGCGCAGGCCGCCGAGGGCGAAGCCGCGGCCGGCGAAGCCGCGACCCCGCCCGAAGGGGCCCCGCCGGCCCGGAGCGAGCAGGCCGCCGCGGCCACGCCCCCGGCCAAAACGGAGCCCGAGACGGCGACGCCGACGGCCGAGGACATCGCGGCCAAGTCCGCCGCCGAGATCCAGAAGAAGCAGAAAGAGCTGGCCGACGCCGCCCAGGAGAAGATCGAGCTGGTCGAGCTGCTGAACCTCAAGCTCAACGCCCTCTACCAGGAGTTCCAGGGCCTGGACAACATCAAGTCGCGCGAGATCATCCAGCAGCAGATCAGCGACACCTATGACAAGCTCCTCAAGGCCGAGACGGATTCGGCCAAGGCCCAGAAGGACCTCGAGGATTTCCTGGCCACCGCCCAAAAGAAGCAGATGCCGCCGATCTGGATCCGCTGATCCCCGCCGCCATGCCCGCCAAGCCCCGAACGGACCCCCCCGGCCCTGAGGCCCCCCGGGCCGACAAGCGCCGCCCGGCCGAGCTCCGCCCGATCCGCATCACGCTCGATTACGTGGATTTCTCCGACGGCGCCGCCTTGGTCGAGTGCGGCCGGACCCGCGTCCTGGCCACGGCCACGATCGAAGACCGGGTGCCGCCGTTCCTCAAAGGCACCGGGCGGGGCTGGGTCACGGCCGAATACGCCATGCTGCCGCGGGCGACGGCCGAGCGGACGCCGCGGGAACGGAACGCGGGCCGCGTCTCCGGCCGGACCATGGAGATCCAGCGGCTGGTCGGCCGGGCCCTCCGGGCGGTCACCGACCTCCGGGCCCTCGGCGAGCGGCAGATCATCATCGACTGCGACGTCATCCAGGCCGACGGCGGCACCCGCGCGGCCTCGGTCACGGCGGGCTGCATCGCCCTGGGCCTGGCCCTCAAGAAGATGATGGACCTCGGCCTCGTCGACCAGATGCCCCTCCGCCACCTGGTCGCCGGCGTGAGCGTCGGCGTCGTCCGCGGCCGGACCCTCCTCGACCTGGACTACTCCGAGGACTCCCAGGCCGAGCTCGACATGAACGTCATCGAGACCGACCGGGGTGAGCTCGTCGAGGTCCAGGCCGGGGCCGAGAAGGGCCTTTTCTCGCGCCAGGACCTCTTGAGGCTGCTCAAGATGGCCGACAAAGGCATTGGCAGGATCGTCCAGCTCCAGAAGCGGGCCCTCAAGGAAAAGAGCTTTCTTTTCATGGCTTACGGCTATAAAGATAAATAGTTGACAATCCTCCCGGTAAATCAATAGAATCAAGCCTCTCGAACCCAAACCATGAGAGGCCCTCGGATCGGCCGGAGAGGTCTTTTTTTCCCAACTCGGCCCTTGACCGGGGGACGTGTCACAAGGAGGTCGTCATGAACCTGACATCCTGGCTCATCGTCGCCGGCGCCGTCGTCGTCTTCGTCGCCCTGGTCATCCTCGTCCTGGCCCTGCGCTACCGGAAGGTCGGGCCGAACGAGGCCCTCATCATCGCCGGGGGCCGCAAACACGCCATCACCCTGGCCGACGGCACGAAACAGAAGGTCGGCTACCGCTACCGCCTCGGCGGCGGCGTCTTCGTCTGGCCGGGCATGGAGAAGGTCTACGTCCTCCCGATGGACATCATCCCCGTCTCCATACGCACGCCCGAGGTCCTGACGAGCGGCGGGGTGCCGATCATGGCCGAGGCGTCGGCCCAGATCAAGATCGACTCCTCCGACGAAACGATCCACCGGGCCGCCGAGCAGTTCCTGGGCATCGGCCGGGACGGCATCCGCGACGTGGCCGTCAACGTCCTCGAGGGCAAGGTCCGCGAGGTCATCGGCGGCATGTCGGTCGAGGAGATCTACCGCGGCCGCCAGGAGTTCTCCAAGCGCGTCGTCGCGGCGGTCAAGGAAGATTTCCACGCGATGGGCCTGGTCATGCTCTCCTTCGCCCTCAAGGACATCAGCGACGCCCAGGGCTACATCGACGCCTTGAGCAAGCCCCAGATCGCCGCCGCCAAGCGCGACGCGGCCATCGCCCAGGCCGAGACCGAGAAGGAATCGATCATCAAGTCGTCCATGGCCCGCAAGGAGGCCGAGGTCGCCCGGCTCCAATCCGAGGCCCAGATCGCCAAGGCCCAGTGGGAGAACGAGGCCAAGAAGGCCGAGAGCCAGGTCTTTGTCAACACCAAGAAGGCCCAGGCCGACTTCTCCTACGAGCTCGAGCGCAACCGCATCAGCCAGGACCTGAAGAAAGAGGAGGCCAAGGTCAAGCAGGTCGAGAAGGAAGAGGCCATCAAGATCGAGAGCCTCGAGATCGCCCGCAAGGAAAAAGAGCTCGAAGCGACGGTCATCAAGCCGGCCGACGCCCGCAAGTACCAGATCAAGGCCGAGGCCGAGGCCGAGGAATACCGGATCGCCGCCGAGGCCAAGGGCAAGTCCGAGGCCCTCAAGCTCGAGGGCCTGGCCGCCGCCGACGAGATCCGGGCCAAGGGCGGGGCCGAGGCCGAGGCCATGATGAAGAAAGCCCAGGCCTGGGAGAAGTACACCCAGGCCGCCGTCCTCGACTCCTATATCAAGGTCCTGCCCGACCTGGCCAAGGCCGTGTCCGAGCCGCTCTCCAAGGTCGACAAGATCGTCATCGTCGGCGGCGACAAGGAGCTCGGCACGACCAAGATCACCGGCCAGGTGGCGCAGGTCCTGGCCCAGATGCCCGAGGTCGTCAAGTCCCTGACCGGCGCCGACATCAGGGAGTTCCTCAAGTCCAAGCTCTCCGGCGAGGCCAAAGACGCGAAGAAGTGAGCGCCCGGCCGGGCGTCGCGCGAGGTGAACCATGATCTCCGAAAAAGTCCAGCGCATCGGCGCCTCTCCCACGCTGAAGATCTCGGCCAAGGCCAAGGCCATGCGGGCCGAGGGCATCGACGTCATCGATCTCAGCGTCGGCGAGCCCGATTTCCCCACCCCGGAGAACGTCAAGGAAGCCGGGGTCAAGGCCATCCGCGACAACTTCACCAAGTACACCGAGAGCGACGGCATCCTGGCTTTGCGAAAAGCCATCGCCAAAAGGCTCAAAGAGGACACCGGCGTCGAGTACGCCCCCAAGCAGATCATCGTTTCGGCCGGGGCGAAGAGCTCGCTCTTCCACCTCGTCCAGGCCCTCGTCGACGAGGGCGAGGAGGTCATCGTCCCGTCGCCGTACTGGGTGACCTACCCCGAGTGCGTCGCCCTGGCCAAGGGCAAGGCCGTCATCGTCCCGACCCGCGAGGAGGACGGCTTCCGGCTGACGCCGGAGACGCTCAAGGCCTCGATCTCGCCGGCGACCAAGGCCCTCATCCTCAACAACCCCTCGAACCCGACCGGGGCGGCCTACACCAAGGACCAGCTCCTGGCCCTGGCCGAGGTCCTCAAGGGCGAGGACCTTTACGTCATCGCCGACGAGATCTACGCCAGCCTCGTCTTCGACAACTTCAAGTTCACGAGCTTCGCCGCCCTGGGCGAGGACGTCAGGAAGAAGACGATCATCGTCAACGGCGTGTCCAAGTCCTACGCGATGACCGGCTGGCGCATCGGCTTCGCGGCCGGGCCGGCCGAGGTCATCGACGGCATGTCCAAGATCCAGAGCCACACGACCTCGAATGCCTGCTCCATCGCCCAGAAGGCCTCCCTCGAGGCCTACGACGGCCCGCAGTACGAGGTCGCCAAGATGGTCGCCGAGTTCCAGCGCCGCCGCAATTATTGCCTGATGCGCCTGGCCGCGGTGCCGGGGATGTCGTGCTTCAAGCCGCAGGGCGCCTTCTACCTCTTCCCGAACGTGCGGTCGTTCTACGACAAGGAGGCCAATGGGGCCAGGATCCGCAATTCCTACGGCCTGGCCTATTATCTGCTCAAGGAGGCCCGGGTGGCCATCGTGCCCGGCGACGCCTTCGGGGCCGATGACTACATCCGCCTGTCCTACGCGACCTCGATGTCGAACCTCGAGAAGAGCATGGACCGGATCGTCGAGGCCCTGGCGAAGCTCAAGACGGCCAAGAAGGCCAAGCGGGTCGCCCTGTCGAACGCCGTGACCCGGGTCCGCAAGGCGGTCCCGGTCGAGGCCGTGGCCGAGGCCCGGATGCGCGACGCCCTGGTCGCCGAGATGGAGAGCCACCTCGGCTACGAGGGCCGCTACGAGTGGAACGCCCGGATCGGCGGCGCGGTCGTCCAGCTGCGGACCAACGTCGCCCACCTCAACGATTTCTGGGTCGAGAACTTCCCCCCCGCGGCCGGGGACGCCGAGGTCCGCCCGCACGGCGTCATTTACGCCGTCGACGGGATCGCCGGCCGGGAGCCGCGCGGCTTCTATCACGAGGCGACCCGGACGGGCGTCCTCGTCAACACCGACCTCTACGCGTCCCTCCGCGGCCTGGCCCTGGGCCTGGCCATGGACATCTCGATGCGGTCGGGCGGGGGGGCCTCGGGCGCCGTCCGGGGCATGTCCGCCGACATCGACGGCCACGGGATCATCCTGGTCGGGCCGCCGGGCACGAAGAAGACGGAGCTCTTCTTCGAGCTCCTGGCCGACCGGCGCTTCAAGGTCCACTCGAACGAGATGGCCTTCGTCGAGGTCGCCGCCGGCCGGGCCGAGGCCGACGCCGTCGAGCGCAAGCTCTACGTGCCGACGACGGCCGCCGAGCTCGATCCCCGCCTGCCCGGCCTCTTCGACCGGAGCAAGTGCGAGAACGTCGTCGTCCACAAGGAGGACTGCCAGGACCTCGCCTGCCAGAGGGCCGACGATTGCCGTCTCGACCGGGGCTCCCCGTACTGCTACAAGGCGGCCAAGGAGGCCCACGCCCTGCTCGACCCGGCCTGGCTCGGCGGTCCGGCCGCGGCGGTGAAGAGGACGAACCTGCGGACGCTGGTCATCCTGAGGAACGACCCGGCCTCCCCGGCCGTCGTCGACCTGGCCAAGGACGAGGCGCTGCGGACGCTCGAGGCCGGGGAAGCGGCCGGGGCCAAGAAGGCCCTTGCCGCCGGTCCGGCCCAGCCCTTCTACAACCCCCATCTTCTCGGGGCGACGCCGGAGAGGATCGAGGCCCAGCGGGCCTTTTTCGGCCGCCTCCTCGACACCGTGCGGTGCGTGCTTTTCAACAGCGGCGTCGCCGGCGCGGATAAGCTCAAGGACCTCGTTCCCCCCGGGCGCTGAGAGGTCTGGCCGGCGGCTAGCCGGGCGGGGTGAGGCGCCTCCTCGAAAAATCACCCGTTCCTTCACCAGTCGCGATGATTGCCCGCTCCGCCGGCCGGCCGGATAATGTCCGTTGTGGGAGAAGCCCCGGACTCGTCTTGAACGGGTGCGGTAATTGGTCTATAAATGAGGAAAAACGGGAGAAAGAGAGACGACCGATGCAGAACCGCATGATCCGCCGCCCGCGCCCCGGGGGCTTCACCCTCATCGAGATCCTCGTCGTCCTCGGCATCATCGGCATCTTCATGGTCGTGTCCTACCCGAGCATCCTCAACGTCATGGCCGTGCGGAACCTCGACAACACGACCCGGGAGGTCCAG
>Ga0172363_10004179_pt1 | contig 11657 bp, 6 predicted proteins | sample LakKivs2_kivu2a2_FD_114541 | JGI IMG/M metagenome (GOLD analysis project Ga0172363, IMG submission 114541) | Sediment microbial communities from Lake Kivu, Rwanda - Sediment s2_kivu2a2 | ecosystem: Environmental > Aquatic > Freshwater > Lake > Sediment | place: Rwanda: Western Province, Lake... | reverse complement strand
TCGTCCCACAATGACAGACGTATACACCCACCTTTTCTCCAGGATTCATCGAATACCTCCATCTGGCTCGGACCAGTCTCCCGATTGTTCATTGACCCATTGTTCATTGTTCATTGACCCATTGCCGAGTTCTCTGAGGCGCGCCTCGCCGCGCTCCCGCCTCCGCTGGGCGAAGGCGACTACTTTGGCCATCATTTTTGTCCTCTCGCTGCGCAGTTCAGCCGGGTCCGTGAACTCTCTCTCGACGACGTAGCCCTGGCGCAGTGCTCCGCTGAATACCCGGCTGCCCTTCTCGGTGCGGATGAGCGCCGTGGTATAGCCATCCGGCGAACCCAGCCCGCCGACCGCAATGTCGGCGTAGTCGTTGGCAAACTCGGTGCACGCCAGGCACGCCGGACGGACCCATTCATCCACCTCTTCGAAGGGCACGTGAACGGTCGTGCCGTCGCTCAACGCAATGCCCAGGTCATCCTTGCAATGCAGCCTGTCTACGTGCGCAAGGTCAATGTGCAGCCTGTCTTCCAGCCTCTTCCGGCCCGGCGCGTCGAAGGCAAAGTTCCCCATGCAGAGTAGTCCGATGGTATAGCCAACGACGTTGGCCGGCGCGACGCCTAAGATTTGCATCTTTCTGACCGTCTTGACCTGGCAGGGAGTGCCCACCATGGCCACACAACTCAAGTGCTTGCCCTCCAGGTCTTTGATAGCCGAGAGGACAGACAAATAGGTAGTGTACTCGTCATCCGGCCCTCCGGGGTGAGAAGCGCCAGCGAAGTGAAAGCCAGCGGCGGAGATGAGTTCCTCTCTCGTGGTGGCAATCAGCGGCCGGCTGCTGAAAGCGGCCGTTTTTCGGGAGACGATGGCCCCCTGGATGATGTAATTGTCCAGCATGTACAGGAGTAGGGCAGTCACTGCTCCCCCATCTACGGCTGCCTGCAGGATTGATTCCTCGGTCGCCCTGGCTGAGGTGATGGTCTGAACCATCCCTATGGGCGGCCTCCACTCCGACCTCCGGCGCACTTCCGCGTCCAGGTCCCTGGTCAGGGGGCAGATCAGGTAACAGATGCCGCATTTCAGACACTTGCCCTCGTCCATATAGCATGGGAAGCCCTGTGCGCCCACTGTCAGCGCATTCCATTTGCCTGTCGAGCAGAAGAAGAGGCAGGCGCCGCACTTGCTGCATACGCCCTTGCGGATCACTTCTTCGTGCAGGTCATGGAACGTCTTGGTCCTCTCTTCTTCCCTGACAAACGTCTCCTGGGGGAAGATGAACGTGAACTTGCTCCCTTTGCCCAGTTCTGATTCGACGTCAAGTTGCCCATCATACAGGTCCACCACCCGCTTCACGATGGCCAGCCCCAGACCCGTACCGTTCACGTGCATGCCCTTTGCACTCTCTGCCCGGTAGAACTCGTCAAAGATCCTGGGCAGGTCATCAGCCGAAATCCCAATGCCTGTGTCCTCTACGGCCCCCACGATCTTACCATTTTCCTCTTTCAAGGAGACCGTGACCTTGCCCCCCGGATTGGTGTACTTGATGGCATTGTTGATCAGGTTCGACAGCAGATGCTCTATGTCCTCGTAGGTGGCCGTCACCGCAGGCAGCGAATCCGGGACGTCCACGCGCAAGTCCACGGCCCGCCAGCGCGCCCGGACGCGCTTCTCGGGGACCAACCGCCCCAGGACGTCCAGCAATTGTACAGGCTGTACTTTTCTCTCGATCTCTGACTGTCGGACGGAGCCCAGGCGCAAGAAATCGTTGACGCGGTCCAACATCGTCGCCGCTCGATCGCGCGCCAGGCTCACCATCTCCTCTTGCAGTTTGGAGTCATTGGCGGCGTACCCCTGCAAGAGCATGTCCAGGGCGTTCTGAATGGCCGCCAGCGGGGAGCGCTGTTCGTGGGCCAATTTCAGCATGGGCAGGAGTTCCGCTTTGGGGATGCGCTTCAGGCGCTCTACCGCGTTCTCTGCTTCCGCGAGCGCGGCGGAGCGCTCCTGGAGTTCCTTCCTGGCAGCCGCGAGCTCCTCGTCCCGCAGCCGCAACCTGGCCCTGGTAGAAAGGTAAAGAGCCAGCATTCCACCGGCCAGGAGCAGGCTCAGCACTACGAGAGGGACCAGAATCAATGCCATTGCTCTCCCAATTACTACTGACGCAGCACTGCTGGCAGGTATGCAGAATATGCCCATACAGGATCAATGATGTCCGCTAACTCTGCACGCGCTGCCTCCCACCTGTCGGGGTCGGTGGACCAACTGATGTCGGTGCGCACCCACGTCGGATCCTCCGGATCGCTCACGCCGTATTCCCACAACACTTTGGGAATCATCTCGTTGACGATTTCGGCCGTGCGGGTTGGGTTGATGGCCGCCGCCAGGGTGAGATAGTCCACGTCCTGAATGCCACGCCGCCAGTGCTTCAGGCGCAGCGAGGCCAATGGCCCTAACACGCCGTAGCTCTCTTCTGGGTAGCGTGCATCTGTGCCGGGATAGAACAACACCCCATCGCCGTTGAAGTAGTTCCAGCCGGCCTGGCCCAACGAATCGTCGTCATACTCGTAGCAGCCATAGGTCTGGGCTTGTTGGAAGAGATTGACGTAAGCCCGCGGGTCATCGTAGCCGTAACATTGATAGTTGACGTAGTAGGTGGATTCCCAGTAGAACCAGCGGTCAATCCCCTTCTTGTACTGCCCCCAGGCCAGTTCGCGCAGGGCCACGCCATCGTCCTCGGTGGCAAAGGAGCCGGAGGCCGGCCGGGTGCCGTTGTACATGTAGAACCGCCTGGATGGGTCCGCGGCGTAGGCATCCACCGCATTCTGCCACACGTCGGTGATGCCAAACTGCGACCCCGAGGTAGGCACGTCGAGAGAGGGCGTCTCCGTTGCCGCCGTGGGCAGGTCAATCGTCGCCATGGACATCAAGCGTCGGCCAGGACCCGGGTTGTTGTCCATCCACTGCGACCACTGCTCGATCTGGGGGTAGTCGTCCGACTCGTCAATCAGGTAGAGAAAATACTCGGTGGGTGTAGCAAAAGCCTGCGTGTCGAACCAGTTGACCCAGGGGTCGGTGTTGGCCCACATGTCGGCCTCACTGCCGCTCTGCCACGACCACGACCCGTACGTGCCGATGGAATACACGTTGTTGCCCACGCCGACGCCAACGCCGTCGTATCCCCTGGCCGCGGTAAACAGCGCGCCGCTCAACCGGTCGGTCCAGGCCGCGTCCATCCGTCCAGGCTCGATATCGCCGGTGTCAATGAGCGAAATCTTGTGGCGGTGCGCGATTTGGAAGTGCCGGTCGGCCAGTTGGAGGGATTGGGTGTAGACAGCCGTGCCGGGATCAGGATAGGCCACGCCGAGGTAGCGTTCGTTGGCATTCTCAGAGGCGTAAACCAGCATCGTCCGGGCGCTGGGGAGGTCCGGCAGGGTAAAGTCGCGCACGCGCAGGCGGATGGGGATCTGCCAGGTGGTCGTCCCGTTTTCGGTTATCTCGATGGCGCCGCTATAGACGCCGGCGGGCGCGGTTTTCGGAATGTAAATGTCGCCCCAGATGGACTGGTTGGCGCCAGCCGGAATGGTGAACGGGGAATGAAATTCGAGGGGCACAGCGATGTCCGGGTAGAGCTTGTTGTGGCACGGCCGGTCCGCCCAGCCGGTGCCGGGCACGGGCTCGCCATCGTCGTCGTGGGGGCAGCGGCAGTGTTCCGGGATGTGCCGCTCGTCGTAGTCGTCGTAGGCCAGGTCAACGCTCAGCCCGCGTATCTCCAGGTAGTGCACGTAGAATAACTCGATGTTGCGCCCCACATAGTTGAACACGCCAGCGCCACTCGCCGGAACGGTGGCGATGCTGGCCCCGCCGGTACCGGCCAGCGACGTCAGGCTCACGTTGACGTCGGTGGCCTCTGCCGTGGGAGCCTCAAGCACCAGATTAAAGGCCACTACTTCGTTACGCGCGCCAAAGAGAGAGAGAATCGTGCCGTCCCACACCGAGCTGTGCACCGCGTTCGGGTCGCTCGTCGCGCGCAGTTCGTCGCGCGTGACTTTGTCGCTACCCTCATTCGCCCATACCTGTGCGATGTTATGGGGAGCGACGGGAGTAAGATGGCTGATCACGGGTGCGGCCTCGGTGATGAGCGCGGCCTTGGCGCCAGGTTGCCCGGTTGGTACGCAGATTGGTTGACCAGTGGGCGCCATAGACGACGATGACGAGAGCCTACAGGTTGACAATGTGACCAAGGTGATCAAAATTGACCAAACCTGCCGAACTCTCATAGACAACTCTCCTGCCTGGCCAGCCATCCCCCCCGACTTGTGGAAGTGCACGATCACCCGGCCGCTCTCTCGTCTCTCCAGGATGCAGGTGCAGCACAAGGGCAGTTCGATCCCCTGACCGCCCCTGCTTGCTCACATCAATCCGGCTTCCGGTACCTCTCGTGGCGTGCGAGCGTTTTTTCGACTTCGGACACCAGCGTCTCCGGGGAGCACGGCTTGTCCAGCCAACTGTTGATGTGCAGGTACTGATCCTGTGGAAAGAGGCCCCGGTACTCGGAATCTCGGATAGAGGTAACCATGATGATGGGGATGGGCTGCAGTTCCCTCTGGCTCATCATTTCCTGGCTGATGGTCACGCCTTCCAACACCCAGTTCATCATGACGTCGAGGAGCACCAGGTCAGGCTTTTCCTGGTCCATCTTGGCCAATGCTTCCTCCCCGTTTGAGGCACTGTCCACCTGGTACCCCCGGGATTCCAGCACAGCCTTTGTAGATTTGACAAAGATAGGATCATCGTCAATGACAAGGATCTTATGTCCGGTGTCCATTCCTACTCCCCTCCTTGAGCTGTCCAGCACTTGATACAAAGTAAGAGTTGCCTGTATCTATGGAGCGGCCAGGTTGCGCGAGGACAAAGGTTAACCGCCTATTATGACGACTGTCCCCTATTATTATCGCATACGAGCAAGGCGATGTCTAGAGTATAAATCCGTCATTTGGTCTCACCGGCGTCCGTAGAAAACCGAAAAGCCTGTGCAAACTCGAGCATGCACAGGCTTTTCGGGGGCAACAGACCTTTGCTCTCATTGTTCATTGTTCATTGGCACATTGTTCATTTTCACGGACCTCCTGCCTCGTCAGGCCTGAGTCCTTTACGCAATGCATAACGGACCAGCTCGCCACGGCTCTTGAGGTTTAATTTTTCCATCAGCCGGGCCCGGTACGTCTCTACCGTCCTCACGCTGAGAAAGAGCCGTTCGGCAATCTCCCGATTGGTATCGCCCAGGGCCACCAGTCGCAGGACGTCCTTTTCACGCTCACTCAAGAGTTCGTAACTGTACTGCTGGGAGGTGTCGTCCGTTTCGTCCGTCTGGAGCAGGTCTCCCAGCAACACTCTGGTGAAAGAAGGGTACAGAAAAACCTCACCACGCTGCACGACGCGGATGGCCACAGCAATCTCGGTGTCAACGGCCTCCTTTAAGACATACCCGGTGGCCCCTGCCTCCAACGCCTGTCGCAGATACTCTTCATTGTCGTGCATGGTGAGCACCACGACCCTGGTGTGGGGAAGGCGGTTCACGATCTCTCGAGTGGCGGCCAGGCCATCCATACCTGCCATAGTGAGGTCCATGACGACCACGTCGGGCTTAAATTCCAACGCGCGCTCCACGGCTGTATCCCCGTCAACTGCTTCTCCCACTACCTCCATGTCAGGTTGGGTAGCCAGCAGCATGCGCAGACCAGCCCGCACCACCGGATGGTCGTCAGCCACCAGCAGACGAATCTTGTTCATGATCGCCCTTCCTGCCTTCTAAAGGTATGCGGACAAAGACAGTCGTGCCTCTGCCGGGCGTGGACTCGATGGTCAATGTCCCACCGAGGAGAGAAGCGCGTTCCCGCATGCCATGGATCCCCAGATTCCCCTCGTCGGGACGCGAGTCCATGACAAGCGCCACGTCGAAGCCCTTCCCATCATCCTCGACGATGAGCATGGCCGAGGTTTCGCGCTGCTCCAGGAGCACGGCGACGCTGTGTGCCTCTGCATGCCGGGCCACGTTCGTCAGCGCCTCCTGCGCGATGCGAAAGAGGGCTATCTCCACCTCGGGGGGCAGCCGCTTGCCGTCCAGGCCCAGCGCCTGAAAATCCACCAGGAGACGGGCCCTGTTCTGATACCCCTTGAGGTAATGCCGTAAGGCCGCCAACAGCCCCAGGTCGTCCAAAACGCTCGGCCTTAGATGCAGGGCCAGGTCACGCACCTCTTTCAGAATCTGGGCTGTCGTGTCTCGCACGTCCTGGATGTGTGCCTGGGCCTCCGGTATAGGGGTCGCCTCTTCTAAGACGCCCAACGTCATGATGATGGAGGTCAGGCGCTGGCCGATCTGATCGTGCAACTCGCGCGCGATGCGCTTGCGCTCTTCTTCTTGAAGCGTCATCCCCCGCTCCAGGAGTTGTCTGCGGAGCGTTTCCTTCCGGTGCAACTCCTCGTACAGGCGGGCATTTTCGATAGCGACGCCGATCTGGCGGCCAACGGCCGTCAGCGTGTCCAATGAGTCCTCGGTGAACATCCACACGCTGCTGGAAGCAACGCCGACCAGGCTCATCACACCCAGAACGAGGCCCTTGGATTTCAAAGGGACACACGCGCGAAAAACGAGCCCTTCTCTTTGAAGGTATTCAGCAGCCGGGCAAACGTGCCGTTGTCCATCGTGGAAGACCTGGGGACGGCCCGAATGGAAGACCTCTGCGCAGACACCCTGGATCCATGCACAATGTGCGTGAGCCAACGCTGCTCCCTCGGGCAGGCCTCGACTGGCGACGATGAGCGACCTTTCTGTCGGTTCGTCCCGCAAGGTGATCCACCCTGCACTCAGTCTGGTCAACTCCAGCACTTCGTCCAGCGCACTGTGCAGGACCTCTTTCAGGTTCAACGATTGGCCGACCGTGGCTGCCAGGGTGTTGAGCGTCGAAAGCCTCTCGTGCTGCCTCTGCAGTTCCTCTGTCATCCGGTTGAATGCTTGGGCCAACTCTGCGATTTCGTCGCGGCCTTCAACCTTGACTCTGGCATCGAGGTTCCCAGGGCTGATCCTTTTGACCACGCTCAAGAATTGCTTCAGCCTGCCGACCACCATCCTGCTCAGCATGAGGTCGCTGATGAGCACGATGACGACGACCGTGCTGACCGACAGGATCAGCCTGCTGCGGACGTAGGCGGTCATCTGTGCTTCAACGATCTCTTCAGTATTGGCCGCTGGAAATGCCAGGCTCTCTGTCAGGAGCTGTCGAAAGCTGGCGTAGCGCAGGTAAGACGTAACCGCCAGGATCGTTATCACAGAGAGCAACAAGCCCAGCGTGATCTTGAAGCGCAGGCTATGATAGTATGGCCTTGTCCTCATTACGCTTGTCCTCGAGAGCCTACAGACTGGTAAACAACGAGGCCGTTCCCTGATACCTGTCAGAAGAACGGCCTCATTGACGCTGTCACAACTCCTCCAACGTGACGGGATCGAGGAACTCTTTAACCCTCTTCCAAGGCAGATGAATTACGCAGCCGCTTCGCTGTTACATTACGCCCGAGTCAATGTGAATGATACCATAATGCATCTGTTCCGTCAAGCCAAACTTTGACTTGCACGGCCGGGTGGAACAGGGAATGTAGCCTTCTGCCGCAACCAGGTATGGAGGGGGCTGCGCCTGGAGATATCGCACCGCACGCCGGAAGGGCACGCTTGGGCATTACCAGGCGCCGATTCCTTGTTGTTCAGTGATCGCCAGCCTGCGGATCAAAGCACAGCATTCATCTCCTGGAAGGGCCGGATGGCGCGCCTATGGAACTACTCCCCACAGCCGCACTGCTGACCCTGACGTCGCGTAGGCCAGGACAGCACCGTCAGGGGAGAACGCTACGCCGTTTACCCCGAACATGTCCTTCCTTAGCGTACGCAGAAGGTTCCCGTCAGCGACCTGCCACAGACGGACTTTGCCATCCCATGATCCCGAAGCCAGGATTTTGCCATCGGGTGAAAAGGCCACGCTCCGCACAGAATCTGTATGCCCGTCCAGTGTACACAGAAGGTTTCCATCGGCAACTCGCCACAAACGGACCTTACCATCCCGTGCTCCCGCAGCCAGCATCTCCCCATCGGGTGAGAAGGTTACGCTCTGCCCTCCCCATCCTTTCAACGCACGCAGAAGAGTTCCATCGGCCACCCGCCATAAACAGACCGCATCGTCCCCTGATCCTGATGCCAGAATCGCGCCGTCAGGGGAGAAGGCCACAGTAAGCACGCTCCGCTGGTGCTCTTTGAAAGTACGCAGAAGGTCGCCCCCTGATACCGCCCACAACCGCACCACATTGTCCCCTGCGCCAGAGGCCAGTATTCTTCCGTCCGGTGAGAAAGCCACACTGGTCACAGGGATGGGCCTCGCGTGCTCCTGCAACGCGCACAGGGATATCCCATTCGATACTTTCCACAGTCGCACTGTCCCGTCCCTGGATCCCGAGGCCAGGGTCTCCCCGTCCGGGCTGAAAGCTACGCTCCATACCTCATCTGTGTGCCCTTTCCAGATGCCCAGGCATTCTCCATCCTCAACCCGCCAAATCCACACACTCTTGCCTGTGCACCCTGAGGCCAACAAGGTTCCATCAGGAGAGAAGGCCACGCTCATTACTTGAACACTCTCCAGAATGTCGGCAAGCAACCCGGGCCGGCGGTGCATCAGATAGTGCACGTCTTGCAGTCGCTCCGCCCACTCCTGAGCGGTAAACTGTTGCCGGGCAGATGGCCCTTCCGATTCCGGCTCAACCTTCCTGGGGGGCGCTGCTGTTGAAATGTCTATCGCTAACTCGTCCAACCGTTCCAGCCGTTGCCGGGCCTCCCTCCAATGGTATGCCGCCAGCAACTGTCGGGCCTCCTCCAGGCACTGCTGCGCCTGGACCAGGTTCTCCTCCCAACGATGTAATTCTTCCTCACGCGCCTCCAATGCATGCAGTTGCTCTTCTAGCGCCCGCCGCTCCTTCGCCAGGGCCTCTCGCTCTCCGGCCAGATTGTCCTCGTCCTCCTGGATTACCGCCTCCCATTGCCCGATTTCTTCCTCTACCTTTTGCTCCTCCCATTGTCCCTGGCGCGCCTGCTCCAGCAGTGCCCCCACGTCACGGTAGCCCGGCCAGAGCACCTCCAGTGCCTGCCCAACCCGCCCGGCCTCCTCCCAGTTGCCCTGCGCGAGTTGTTCCTGGAGCGCCTGGTAAAGGCTTTCGGCTGTCCTTTTCAGCGCCGTCGGCTTGTCCTTTTCAGTCCCTGTTTGCTCTGGCTTCTCAGGCGACTCCTTGCTTACTTTTTTCGCCTCGGCCGGCAGCACCGCCAGCCACTCGCCAAACGTCGGGCAGTCTTGCAGCGTCTCCGAGCGCCACGCGCGTTCGAACAGCGACACCACCCTATTGCCCCACCGCTCCTCCAGGAACGTGGCCACCGTCTTGAAACGTTCGCTCTCCTGCTGCATCTCCTGCGGGTCGAAATAGTTCTCTCCCCAGGCGGCCTTCCGCACCTGTTCGTTGCACCAGCCCAACATCTCGCCCAGGAGAACTGCCCCTGCGAAGCGGTCGGCCGTCGGACTCCACAGCCCATGTGGCGCCGTCTTGTGCGCATAACCGGAGGACCCGCTGGGTAACAACTCTGGTTGATCCAGCCCTGGCCCGTAGAATTGCTCCAGGTCCACCAGCACGACCAGGCCCTCACCCCCGGCCCCTCTCCCAATGCTGGGAGAGGGGAGCAGTCCCGGCAGGAGCACGTTGGGGCCGGAGAGATCGCAATGGGCCAGGCGACACTCTTCCATCCCGGCCAGGATTTGGGCCAGTCGCCGCGCCAGCGCCAGGCTCTGTTCTGGGGCCAGACTCCGTTTCTCTACCAGGATTTCCATCCAGGTGGGACCTTCGATCCAGGGCATGAGCACGGCGTAGTTGAGGTCAGGATATTGGCGCAGCAGTTCTTCGTGGCGCAGTGTGCTTAGCACTGTGCGCTGGCACACCTGCAGGCCGGGCAGGTCGGCAAAGGGAGCCAGTTTGTCGGCCAGGGAGACCAGCGCGGGTATGCGGTAGCGCGCCTTGAAGACCTTGAGCGCGCGCTTCTCTCCGTCCTGGGCGACGAGTTGGTACACGATGCCCGCGCGCCCCTCCTGGCCGTAGGGGATACCCGGCGCCGCAGGGTGCTCGGCGATGCCGTAGGTCACGCCGTCAATGGTCAGTTCTTGCTCTGCTTCCGGTCGGAAGTTCATTGCACTCCTGATGGATTAGAGTCCACGGCGCGACCCTGGAGCAGCAGCACAGCCGCACCGTTGAAAACGGCGTTCAGCAGAAGCGCCAGTTGCCAGACAGCGCTCCACCAAAGATTAAGTTGTACTGACCGGTCTATGTCGCGTCCCGCCTCAACAAACCACACACGCTGTGTCGTCCCGGCTGCCTCCCTCCCCAGGGCCCAACAACCCGTCCAGGCAACTACGGTGACCAGAAGCCACCAGGATTTCACAGAAGTAACTTTTCTTGCCACCAGCCACTGGGCCAGGCCCACCAGCGCACCCACCGCTGCCCAACCGACAAAGCCAAGCCACTCGTTATGAGCCATAAACCTGCTCAGGCCTAATACCCCTGCCCAGCCAGCCAGCATGATGAGCAGCCACAGGATCGCTCTGCGGGTGGGATACTCGAACCCCGCGGCGGGTTTGCTGATCGCAGCAGGTGCTTGAGGAACTGCCCTGTGCAATTGCACCTCCAGGCGGTCAACGATCATGGCAATCTCCTGCCTGACTGTGCTTCCCTCCGGAGCCACCTGCAGCGCGCGACGGTACGACGCCAGCGCTTTCTCTACGTCCCTCGCCTTTTCCCTCTGTGCTCCATGCTCTACCAAAGCGCGTACATAGGCTTCTGCCACCAGTTCCGGCGCGAGGGAGTAGGCATCCTCGATCTCTTTCAGGGCCAACTCCACCTGGCCCAGTGCCATTAACGCGTTCGCCTTTTCCACGCTTGCCCACGCAAGTCGTTCTTGAGCATCTCTTTGTTCCACCGTGCCATCCTCCTTCCTCGGCGAAATGGCAACTAACCATTCTCCAAAAGCCGGGCAGTCCGCCAGCGTTTCCGATCTCCAGGCTCTTTCGAACAAGGCTGCGATCCTATCTTTCCACCGCCCCCTTAACACTCCTGCCAGCAGACAGTAGCGATCGCTGTCCTGCTGCATCTCAGACGGATCGAAGTAGTTTTCCCCCCACGAGGCCTCCCGCACCTGTGTGTCGCACCAGCCTAGCATTTCTGCCAGCAGGACCGCCCCCGCGAAGCGATCAGCATCGGCAGCCCACAACCCATCAGGGGCAGTCTTGTGGGCATAGCCGGGGGAGCCACCGGGCAACACTTTGGACCGCTCCAACCCTGGCCCGTAGAGCTGCTCGACGTCCACCAAAGCAATGGACGGTGATCCCTTTACTCCCTCTAGCCCTGGCAGCAGCACGTTTGGCCCCGACAGGTCGCAGTGGGCCAGGCCCTGTTCCTCCATCACCGCCAGTACCTCAGCCAGTGACCGCGCCAGGGCCAGGCTCTGCTCTGGGGTCAGCTCGCGTCGCTCCCCCATGACTTCCATCCAGGTCGGTCCTTCGATCCAGGGCATCAACACGGCGTAGGTCAGATCGGGG
>Ga0172363_10004178_pt1 | contig 11657 bp, 7 predicted proteins | sample LakKivs2_kivu2a2_FD_114541 | JGI IMG/M metagenome (GOLD analysis project Ga0172363, IMG submission 114541) | Sediment microbial communities from Lake Kivu, Rwanda - Sediment s2_kivu2a2 | ecosystem: Environmental > Aquatic > Freshwater > Lake > Sediment | place: Rwanda: Western Province, Lake... | reverse complement strand
TTCACGCCTATCGCGGGGGCTATCTGCCCGAGGAGCGCCGCGAGATCGAGCAACGGCTGGCGTCCGGCGATCTGCTCGGCGTGGCCAGCACAAACGCTCTCGAGTTGGGGATCGACATCGGCGGGCTGGACGCCTGCCTGATCGTCGGCTATCCCGGCACCATTGCCAGCCTGTGGCAACAGGCGGGCCGAGCCGGACGCGGGATGAACGAATCAGTCGCCATCCTCGTGGCGCAGAACAACCCCATCGACCAGTACCTTGTGAGCAACCCGGACTACATTTTCGGCCAGCCGCACGAGAACGCGGTGATCGATCCCGACAATCCGCACATCTCGATCGGGCACATTCGCGCGGCGCTGTACGAGCTGCCTATCACGGACAAGGAGCTGGAAGCGTTTGGCGAATACACGCCGGCGCTGCTTGAGATCCTGCGTGACCAGCGGCTGGCAAGGAAGACGCGCGCCGGATGGTCATACCAGCACGTGCCGCCGAACACCGAGAAGCGGCTGACCGACTTCCCCGCCGGCGACGTCCGGCTGCGCAACATTGGCAACGTGATCTACGAGATCCAGGACGCGGCGGCCAAGGGCCGCGTCATCGGCTACGTCGACGAAATGACCGCCTTCATGCAGGTGCATCCGCACGCGATCTATCTGCACGAAGCCGAAACGTTCTTCGTGCAGGACCTCGACCTCCACAAGAAGATCGCGTTCGTCGAGAGGCGCGACATCGATTACTACACGCAGGCGGTGGCGGAGGAGAAGATCAAGATCGAGGAAACGGACAACCAGCAGGCGTGGCGGCGGGCGCAAATCTTCTCGGGCGACGTGACCCTGACGACGCTGGTGATCATGTTCAAGAAGATCAAGTTCCACTCGCGCGACAGCATCGGCTACGAAGGGCTGACGCTGCCGGAGCGCAAGATGGAGACGGTGGCGATGTGGCTGGTGCCGCCGGATTCGGCGCGGGCGGCATGCGAGCAGCATGGCCGGCAGATCGTCGACGCACTCGTCGGTCTGTCGAACGTCGCGGTCGCCGTGCTCCCGCTGCACGTGATGTGCGACTCGATGGATATCGGCTCGGTGGTCGACGCGAGTTGCCTGGGGACGGAGGCTCTGTTCGTGTACGACAGGTTCGAGGGCGGGATCGGGTTCGCCGAGAAGGCGTACAAACTGGTGGAGCCGATCATGCAGTGCGCGCTGCAGTTGGTGCAGAAGTGCCCGTGCCGGACGGGGTGCCCGTCGTGCGTGGGGTCGTCGACGCCGGCGTTCGCGGCCCGGCCGATCGATTCCGGCACGCGGGGCCGCATCGCCGACAAGGAGGCGACGCTCATCCTCCTGCACGACCTGCTGGAACTCGATCCGTACGTTCCGAAATATCCGCCGCCGGCGCCCGACGTGCCGGCCACCCCCGGCGAGAGGCCCCAGGTGAAGAAGGAAGTGAAACCGCTGCCGCCGGGATTGGAACGAAAGATTCGCAAGAGGCTGCAGTAGCGTCAAGATCTACCGGTTCCTCCGGAGAAGGATCAGGCAATGCCTACGAAGACAACGACTCCCAGTGAAAACCGGGCCTGTCACCCCGGTCCCGCGCGCATCGAATATCTGCAGGTTCAGAACTATCGTGCACTGAAGGCGGTGGAGTTCAGGGCGATTACGCCGCTGATGGTGCTTCTTGGCCCGAACGGGAGCGGCAAGTCGACGGTCTTCGACGTGTTCAACTTCCTTTCGGAGTGCTTCCAGTTCGGCCTGCGCTACGCGTGGGACCGGCGAGGCAAGGCGCGGCAGCTGAAGACTCGCGGAGAGGAAGCCCCCATCGTCATCGAGATCAAGTATCGAGAGCGGCCGAAGCAGCCGGTCATCACGTACCATCTGGCCATCGACGAGCGGGAAACGAAGCCGGTCGTCGTTGAGGAGTGGCTGCAATGGCGGCGGGGAACAAGGGGCAAGCCGTTTCGGTTCCTTGAGTACCACGAGGGCCGCGGACGCGCGGTCAGCGGCGAGGTGCCGGATGAAAGCGACAAACGCGTGGAGACTCCGCTGCGTTCGCCGGATCTGATCGCGGTGGCCACGCTGGGGCAGTTCGCCGAGCATCCGCGAGTAGCTGCACTGCGCGAGTTCATCACCGACTGGTACGTATCGTACCTTTCCATCGATGACACCCGCGGCCAGCCGGAAGCTGGGCCGCAGGAGCGGCTCAGCAAAACGGGCGACAACCTGCCGAACGTCATTCAGTATCTGAAGGAGCAGCATCCCGAGCGGCTGGAGCGGATCTTCCGCGTGCTGAGCAGACGAATACCGCGACTGGAGTCGGTGATCGCGGAGCCGATGCCTGATGGCCGCCTGCTGCTGAAGATCAAGGACGCTCCATTCGAGGAGCCGGTGCTCTCGCGCTTCGCGTCGGACGGCACGCTGAAGATGCTGGCGTATCTGACGGTGCTGTATGATCCGCAGCCGCCCCAATTCATCGGGATTGAGGAGCCGGAGAACTTCCTGTATCCGCGCCTGCTGCCGGAGCTTGCGGAGGAATGCCGCGCCGCCACCGAATGCTCCCAATTGCTTGTGACCACGCACTCGCCGTTCTTCCTCAATGGTCTGAAGCCGGAGGAGGTGCGGGTGCTTTACCGTGATGGACAGGGCTTCAGCAACAGCGTGCGTGCCTCGGATATCAGTGGCATCCGTGAGTTCATATCCACCGGAGCATCGATGGGGCAGTTGTGGGAGGAAGGAAGGCTTGGCGTAGGCGATCCGCTGGTGAACGCCGGGGAACCGCAGCGGAGAGGCAGCTCGAGATGAGCGTGGAACACATCGAGGTGATCGTTGAGGAGCCATCAATGGAAGCGGCTCTGCGCGCGCTTCTGCCCCGCATCATTGGCGGCATCTCGTTTCAGGTTTACCCGCACAAGAGCAAAGACGAGCTTCTGCAGCGTTTGCCGAGACGCCTTCATGGTTACGCACAGTGGCTGCCGCCGGACTGGCGAATTGTCGTGGTCGTGGATCGCGACGACGATGATTGTCACGAGCTGAAGGCGAAGCTGGAGAAGATGGCGGCCGATGCCAGGCTCATCACGCCAACTGCCAGCGGAGGCCAGCCTTACCAGGTCGTAAATCGCCTCGCCATCGAGGAACTCGAAGCGTGGTATTTCGGGGATTGGGATGCGGTGAAGGCCGCATATCCACGGCTTCCCGGAAAGATTCCGGCTCGCAAAGGATATCGTGATCCGGATGCAATCAGTGGCGGTACATGGGAAGCTCTCGAACGGATCATGATGAAATCACGATACTTCAGAACAGGCCTGCGCAAGATCGAGCTTGCCAGGGACGTGGCGCCGAACATGCAGCCTGCTCGAAATACGTCGCCGAGCTTCAAGGCATTTTCGGCGGCCATGGCACAGATGGCGTGATGACCGCGCGCTTTGAACCGTGAACACTGTTGCACTCGACATTCAAACCACCGGCCCCGACCCCCGCCGGGACGAGATCATCGAGATCGCCGCGGTCGAGATCGTCGACGGGAAGATCGGCCGATGCTTCGCCTCGGTGGCGGAGCCGGCGGGCGCGATTCCGCTGCAGGTGCTGAAATCGTGCGGGATCGCGAAGGATGAGTTCCGCAAGGCGCCGCCGCTGGAGGAAGTGCTGGACGGGCTGAACGAATTCATCGCGGGCCGGCCCTGCATCATGCACGATCTGCGGTCAAGGCAGCGATTCCTGGAATCGGGCAGCGTGATGGGCAAAGGCCGCCCCGGTTCGCCGCTGGCCATTCAGTGTGCGTCGCTCGTCGATACGCTTGAACTATGCCACGTGCTGCTGCCGATGGAGGAGTGCGACGAGCTTGAGCACCTGGCGCGCAAGTACAATTTCGAGTTCGCCGAGCCTGTGCGGGCGCCGGCCGGGGCGACGCTGACAGCGAAGCTGTGGCAGGTGCTGCTGGCCGAGCTTGATGAGCTGCCCTTCCCCGTACTGAACGCAATCCTCGGCCTCGTGCAGCCGATCGAGTGGGAGCTGAAGGGGCTTTTCGCTGATGCACACGGGCGCAAGTTCGCGCAGTCGTTCGGAAAGACGGACGAGTCGATCTCGTCGTGCATCGCGGACGTGTCCGCCGTGATCGTGGAGGCCGGCGAGAAGAAGGCGAAGCGGCAGAAGGACGCAGTGGACGCGACGGACATGCCGCCGCCGGTTCCGCTGAACCCGACCGAGATCATGCGGATGTTCGGGCCGGAGGGTGTGTTTGCGAAGCACCTGAAGAATTTCGAGCCGCGCCGCGAGCAGGCACGGATGGCGAAGGCCGTTACCTATTGCCTGAACAACGCCAGGCACCTGATGGTGGAGGCCGGCACGGGCACCGGCAAGTCGCTGGCGTACCTGGTGCCGGCGGTCTACTGGGCGACGACCAACAAGACGCCGGTGGTGATCTCGACGTGCACGCGCAACCTGCAGGCTCAGCTCTTCTTCAAGGATATCCCGATGCTGAAGGAGATGCTGGAACGCGGCTTCCGCGCGGCCCTGATCAAGGGGCGGGCGAACTACCTCTGCACGCGAAAGCTGCTCTACCTGCTGTCGGAGGCAGATCGTGAGATCACCGATGCCGACCGGATCGCCCTGCTGCCGGTCGTCACGTGGGCGGCGATGACGCAGACGGGCGACATCGGCGAGAACACCGGCTTCCAGGTCGCACGGTCGGTCGAGCTGTGGGATCGATTGTACGCGAAGGGCGACGAGTGTCGGGGGCGGGCGTGCAGCCTGTGGAAGCGCTGCTTCCTCCTGAAGGCTCGGGCGTTGGCCCAACTCGCCGATCTCGTGGTGGCGAATCACGCGGTAGTGTTCTCGGAGGTGGGCCTTGGCGCGTCGGCCGTCCTGCCCGACCACAAGCACCTGATCTTCGACGAGGCACACGACGTTGAGAGCGTGGCGACGGAGAACCTCGGCCGCGAGATCGACCGCTGGACCGTGCTGCGTCCGCTCAACCGGCTGTATCGCGTGCGCGAGCGCGACAAGGCTGGCCGCGGCCTGCTCACCAACATCCTGTACCAACTCCGCCGCGGCCGGGAGACGACGCCCACCGACACCGAGCTGGGCATCGAGCGCAAGCTGAACTCGGCATTCGAGAAGATCGGCGACCTGGGGGGCGTGCTGGAGGCTTTCCTGGAGTCGTTCGCCGGGCTGTTCGAGCAGGGCCGGGGCGGACGGCGGGCCGGCCAGAACAGCGGCGAATCGCGTGGCGAGACGCGCCTCCGTTACTCCGCGAAGGACCGCCCCGCCGACAAGTGGCAGCCCATCTTCCGCCAGAAGGAGCGGTTCATCAAGGCGCTTACCGAGCTGATTCAGGAGCTTGATTCCGTCAGCGAGGACGTGGGCAATCTCGCGCGGCAGTTCCTGTACCAGCAGGACTTGATGTTTGAGCTGGAATCGCAGCTCACGGTGCTTCGCGAGATCGTGAATGACACCGAATTCCTGATGAAGGGCGACGACCCCGGCTACGTGTATTGGGTGGCGTGCGAGGACACGTGGCAGGGCGGATTCCGCGCGGCAGCCGCGCCCATCGAGGTTGGCAAGCTGCTGAAGGATTTGCTCTACGAGAAAAAGGATACGATCGTGTTCTCGTCGGCCACGCTGTCGGTGGGCGAGAAGTTCGATTTCTTCCGCTCGCGGCTGGGGCTTGACCTGCTGCCGCAAGGGCGCGTGCTGGAGCTGAGCTTGGGCACGTCGTTCGATTTCGAGCGGCAGGTGCTGTTCTGCGTGCCGAATTTCCTGCCGGAGCCGGTCTACGGCAGCAGCGATTTCACCGAGGCGGTGGCGGAGTTCCTCGCCGATCTTCACCGGGCCAGCCGCGGACGAGGCTTGATTCTTTTCACGTCTTTCGATATGCTGAATAAGACGTACCCGATCGTGAAGGACGACCTCGAGCAGGCCGGCATCCCGGTGCTTGGGCAGGGCGTGGACGGCACGCCGGACCAGATTCTGCGCGCGTTCCGCCGGGTGTACGGCTCGGTGCTGCTGGGCACGCAGAGTTTCTGGGAGGGAGTGGACGTGCCGGGCGAGGCGTTGAGCTGCCTGACGGTCGCGAAACTGCCGTTCGCAGTGTTCACCGATCCGATCATCAAGGCGCGATGCGAATCCGTCGAGGCGAAGGGGCAGAGCTCATTCGTCGAATACTCCGTCCCGATGGCCGTGATCCGGTTCAAGCAAGGCTTCGGCCGGCTGATCCGGTCGAAGTCCGACCGCGGCGTGGTCGTGGTGCTCGACAAGCGCGTGATCACCCAGCGCTACGGGCGGTACTTCCTCGGCTCCGTGCCGGTGACGCATCGGGTGTATTCGGACCGGCAGAAGCTGCTGGATGAAGTGGCAGGGTTCCTGAAGTAAAAAGGAAAAAGGAAAAAGGAAAAAAAGCCAGAACGCGCTTGCTCCCATTTCTGACTCCTTTCCGGACTGCATGATGAACACAGACGAGAACCGCATACGTCGTGCCCGCGAGGTCCTGCAGATCGAGGCGGATTCCATCCTTGCGCTGCGGGATCGGATCGGGGCGGAGTTTTCAACGCTCGTTGAGATGATCCGATCCCTGAAGGGCGGCAAGGTGGTGGTGACGGGGGTGGGCAAGTCGGGGATCGTCGGGCAGAAGATCGCGGCGACGATGTGCAGCACGGGCACGCCGGCGGTGTATCTGGATGCGACGGGTGCGCTGCACGGCGACCTGGGCGTGGTGTCGAAGGGCGACGTCCTGATCGCAATCTCAAACAGCGGCGAGGCCGCCGAACTGCTGAACGTGGTGTTCGCCGCGAAGAACATCGGAGCACGGGTTGTGGCGATGACGGGGAACCGGCAGTCGACGCTCGCCCAAGAGGCTGATTGCGTGGTGGACGTTGGCGTGGCACGGGAGGCGTGCCCGCTCGGCCTGGCTCCGACTGCCAGCACGACGGCCGCACTGGCCATGGGCGACGCGCTTGCGATGGTCCTGATGGAGGAGATCGGATTCACCAGCAAGCACTACGCGCGCTTCCACCCCGGCGGCAGCTTGGGCCAGCGGCTGAAGCTGAAGGTGGGCGACGTGATGCGGACCGGCGCCGACTTGCCGGTGGTGGGCGAGTCCGATCCGTTCGCAACCGCGCTCGAGGTGATGGCGTCGAAGGCGAACCTGGGCGTCGTGCTCGTCACCGACGGCAGCGGCCGGCTGGCCGGGATCATCACCGACGGCGACGTGCGCCGCATGGTCACGCAGGGCGCGTCGTTCACCGGCAAGGCCGCCGCCGACCTGATGAAACGCAACCCGATGACGATCGACGCCGACGTCTCGGCATCGGAAGCCGTTCGCGTGATGGAGAAGGGAACTGGCCGCGGATCCATCACGTCCCTCGCCATCGTCGACGCCCAATGCAAGCCGGTGGGACTTGTTCATTTGCATGATATTCTGGGGCGCGGAAAATTCATGATTTGATGGCTTGGAGCTTGGGGCTTGTGGCTCGAGGCTCGGGGCAAGCCGGAAGGCGCATCGGGAATGCTGCAGATGTGTTTGAGGCCCCAAGCCTAAAGCCCAAAGCCCAAAGCCTATTCTGGAGAGCTCATGGCGGACAAACTGACTCCTCGCGGCGAAGATTTTTCAAAATGGTACAACGAGATCGTTCAGCGGGCGGAGCTGGCGGACTACTCGCCGGTGCGCGGCTCGATGGTCATCCGGCCCTACGGCTATTCGCTGTGGGAAGCTGTTCACGATGGGCTGGACCGCCGCTTCAAGGCGACTGGCCACCAAAACGCATACTTCCCGCTGTTCATCCCCATGTCGTTCCTGCAAAAGGAGAAGGAGCACGTCGAGGGGTTCTCGCCCGAACTTGCGGTGGTGACGATTGCCGGGGGCGAGCAACTCGAGGAACCGCTGGTGGTGCGGCCCACGTCCGAGACGATCATCGGCTACATGTACGCCCAGTGGATCAAGAGCTATCGCGACCTGCCGGTGCTGATCAACTGCTGGAACAACGTGGTGCGGTGGGAGCTTCGCACGAGGCTGTTTCTGCGGACGGCCGAATTCCTGTGGCAGGAAGGCCACACCGCCCACGCCACGCAGCAGGAAGCGGAGGAGGAAACGCAGCGGATGCTGGGCGTTTACGCCGATTTCGCGCGCAACGATGCCGCCATCCCCGTGATACCGGGGCGGAAATCGGAGTCGGAGAAGTTCGCAGGGGCCGTGCGGTCATACACCATCGAGGCGATGATGGGCGACAAGAAGGCGCTGCAGTCGGGCACGTCGCACTTCCTCGGTCAGAACTTCGCGAAGGCGTTCGAGATCAAGTACCTCGACAAGAATAACGAGCTGCAGTACGTGTGGACGACCTCGTGGGGGCTGTCGACCCGAATGATCGGCGGGATCATCATGGTGCACGGAGACGACCAGGGACTGCGGCTGCCGCCGAAGATGGCGCCAATCCAGGTGGTGATCGTGCCCATCTTCAAGACAGACGCCGAGCGGGCGCGCGTGATGCCGGTGGTCGAGCAAATGCGCGAGCTGTTGGCCGGCAGCGTTCGCGTGAAGGTGGACGACCGCGAGGAGACCCCCGGCTTCAAGTTCAACGACTGGGAGATGCGGGGCGTGCCGGTGCGGATGGAAGTGGGGCCGAAGGACGTTGACAAGGGCAGCGTGGTGCTGGCCCGGCGCGATATCCCCGGCCGCGAGGGCAAGGCGTTTGTGCCGCAGGCCGGGATCGCCGACGCCGTGCGCGAACTGCTCGCCAAAATCCAGTCGAACATGCTGAAGCAGGCGACCGAGTTCCGCGACGCGAACACCCGCGAACCCAGGACCTGCGATGAATTCAAGGCCGCCGTGGACGACGGCTTCGCCCGGGCGTGGTGGTGCGGCGACAAGCAATGCGAGGCCGAGATCAAGGAAGACACGAAGGCAACGACCCGCTGCATCCCGCTGGAGCAGCCGGGCGGATCGGGCAAGTGCATCCTCTGCGGCAAGCCGGCGAGCGAGATTGCGATATTTGCGAAGGCTTATTGAGAAACGAAGGGTGCTCTCACCACGAAGACACAAAGGGCACGAAGGAACACGAAGAAGAACGAAGAGGAAGAGGGGGGCGGTGCGTACGTTCTGCTGATTGAAGTGGGACGGAGGGGTAAGATTCGTATTGGACGGCTGGGGGACATCGAGTTTCGGCCCGGGTACTACGTGTATGCCGGGAGCGCGCTGAGTGGCCTGCGGGCGCGGCTGGCACGACATAGCCGGCACGAGAAACGCGTTCACTGGCACATCGATTACCTGCTCGGCTGGCAGAATGCACAACTTGTGAAATGCCTGGTTTTCCATTCCGCTAATAGATTGGAATGCCGGCTGAACCGTCAGGTGCTGAAGCTCGACGGGGCGATAGTCATCGCACCCGGGTTCGGCTCGAGCGATTGCACCGAAGGCTGTCCGGCGCATCTCGCGTACTTCCGGGATGAGCCCGATCTGAGCGTTCTCCAGATTCCGGAAGATTGATGGACGTAGGGGCAGGTCGACGTGTGACCGCGTGCGGTCACTCCCGACCGCTGCGGTCGGCGCAAGTTGCCTGCCCCTGTTCGGCGCAATGAACAGAGGACGATGGGCAGGCAACTCGCGACGGCCGCAAGCGGCGGTCGCTCGACCTGCCCCTACCGAGCATCAATCAGGAGCAACGATGCCCGAACGCGTGATCGACCTCCGAAGCGACACGGTGACGAAGCCTTCGCCCGGGATGCGGCAGGCGATGGCCGCGGCGGACGTGGGCGACGACGTCTACGGCGAGGATCCGACGGTCAACGGGCTGCAGTCGCGCTGCGCGAAGCTGTTCGGCAAGGAGGCCGCGCTGTTCGTGCCGTCCGGCACGATGGCGAACCAGGTGTGCGTCCGCGCACACACGCGGCCGGGCGACGAGGTGATCGTGGAAGAGCAGGCGCACGTGTTCAACTGCGAGTGCGGCGACATCGCGGGGCTCTCGGGTGCGCAGGCGCGCACGATACGCGGGCAACGCGGTGCGTTCAGCGGAGCGGACGTCGCCGGGCTCATCCGCGGCGAGAACGTCCATTTCCCGCGCACCAGCCTGGTCTGCATCGAGAACACGCACAACTTCGCGGGCGGGGCGATCTTCCCGCTCGACGCAATCATCGACGTTGCGAATGTGGCGCGGGAACACGGTCTGAAGATGCACCTCGACGGCGCACGCATCGCGAACGCCTGCGTGGCGACCGGGATCGACCCGGACGAATACGCCCGGTACTTCGATTCGGTGACTATGTGCTTCTCGAAAGGGCTGGGGGCGCCGATAGGATCGATCATCGCGGGGAGCGGCGAGTTCATCGCACGGGCTCGCAGGATCAGGAAGATGCTTGGCGGCGGTATGCGGCAGGCCGGCATCATCGCCGCCGCGGCATTGTACGCGCTCGACAACAACTTCGACCGGCTGGAGGAGGATCACGAGAACGCCCGGATCATTGCACAGGCGCTGGCGGGAATACCGCACGTGGAAATGGATTTCGAAGGAGTGGAGACGAACATCGTGGTGTTCAGGGTGAACTCGGCGATCAACGTGGAGGCGCTGCTCGGCCGCCTGAAGGAGCGCGGCGTCCTGCTCAGCAGGATCGGCCCGACTGCCCTGCGGGCGGTTACCCATCTCGACGTGTCGCTGCACGATGCCGAGCGCGCGGCCGACATTATCTGCGACAGTTTCACGTCACTCGTTTCATAGGTTGGGGCAGGCGGCGACCGTCCCGGTCGCACTGTGCCCTGCCCAGGAGCTCATCCATATGATCAAGGACAAGATCGTTCTGCTCGAGGGCGACATAACGGAAGAAGGCACCACCGCCATAGTGAACGCTGCGAACACGGACCTCGTGCTCGGCGCGGGTGTGGCGGGTGCCATCCGGCGCAAGGCCGGGCCGAGCCTGCAATCCGAGTGCGAGAAGCAGGCCCCCATCGCCCTTGGCGAGGCCGTGATTACCAGGGCCGGCGGAAAGCTCAGGTGCAAGTATATCATCCATGCGGCCGGCATGCGTCTGGGCGGGAAGGTCACCCAGGAATCGCTGCGGCTGGCCACGCTCAACTCCCTGAAACGCGCCGAAGAACGCAAGATGAAGTCCATCTCATTCCCCGCCATCGGCACCGGGATCGGCGGCCTGAACCTCGACGCTTGCGCGAAAGATATGCTCCGGGTAGTGTTCAGCTACCTCAAAGAGCACGAGCTGACCACGAGCATCGAAGAAGTGCGCTTTGTGCTGTACGACAAGGATTCCTTCGCGGCATTCAAGAAGGAATATGATCTGGTGCCGACGGATGCGAAGACGAAGAGATGATGGGGTGGTGGGGTGATCGGGTGAGGCATGTCCGTGTCTGTCCGTGTGCGTCCGTGTGTGTCCGTGAGCGGCAGTCTTGTACTCTGATTCTCTTCCATGAACACTGAAAATCTGATCCGTGCGTTAGGGAATCCCCGAGAGGGCGAGTTTGGCCGGGAGCAGCATCTTGGGGCGCACCGGGGCGAGCCGTGGGCGTCGATGGATCGCCTCGAGGCGCTCGCCGAGCTGAGATGGCTGGCCGACGCAGGCAGGATGCCCGCGCCAGAGGGCCGGCGTGGCACAAATGCCCTCGTTCACACCTGCGAAAGTGTCAGCATCTGCCGGAGCCCGTCGGACGCCGCCTGGCAGGGATTAATGGCGGGCCTC
>Ga0172363_10004177_pt1 | contig 11658 bp, 5 predicted proteins | sample LakKivs2_kivu2a2_FD_114541 | JGI IMG/M metagenome (GOLD analysis project Ga0172363, IMG submission 114541) | Sediment microbial communities from Lake Kivu, Rwanda - Sediment s2_kivu2a2 | ecosystem: Environmental > Aquatic > Freshwater > Lake > Sediment | place: Rwanda: Western Province, Lake... | reverse complement strand
TGAACCGCGTGACTGCGGGCGATGCCGCGGCCGCCTGCTCCTGCGGTGCGGGGCGGAACATGCCCGCCTGCCTCGGCGGGGCGGGCCTCTGGTAGAACCGCCTGCCGTTGCCGCCGTTGGCCGGCTCCGGCTGGCGCTTGGGGCGCAGGAGGACGTTCTCCTCGCCGAGCAGGCCGACCAGTTCGCTGACCAGCGCCCGGCTGGGGGCGAGCGGCAGCGCTGTTGGGCGCCCCTACTTCTCCAGCTTAGGGCTCTCCTCGCAACCGAACAGCTCCACGTGGTCGGTAGCTTCCGACCGAACAAAGAAGAAGCCGGACGGGTCACGCAGGGCAAAGGCGCCCGGCAAGCGCGCAAGGAAGAAGCTCTCGAACGTGCGTTGGGGAGAGGCTCCCCTTTCGGCCCAGAGCAGCACCTCAGCGAGCTTTCGGAGATTGGCACTGAACAACTCCGGAACGCTCAACTCAAGCATCCAAAGCCGCACGTTCGGAAGGGCGCCAAGCGATTGGACCAGCTTGTGGGTAATGGGGTGACCTTGCCAGTCTCGGATACGACGAAGGTGGGCCGCATAGGAGTGGACGTCTACAAGAATGGGACGCATAACGACCTGATTGTTCTTGAAGTAACTCGTGAGGCGAGCTACCCAGTCATTGCTTCGTCCAGCCCCGGCCTTACCCGCATCGGTGAGCAGCGCTCGCAGGTAGTCGAAGCCGATCGCCTCGGCGTCTATGGGATTCACCCGGACTGTCCTCGGGAGGCACGCGATGACCTGGAGCACGCACTCATCGTCCATCGGGCAGAATACCTCGGGCCGAACACGAGTACAGAGCTTCTTTGTGCGCAGGTAATGTCTTGGAACGCAGTAGTTGGAACCGAAATTGTCGTCGTGACCGATGTACGTGCTGACCCAGGACTCGCTGGGAATGTAGCGTGTGCGCGAGCCGACGGAGAAGTAGCAGTGCTCGGAACTTGGCACCCACGTATCCTGGTTGAAGGTGTGCCCAAACAACGGGACGGCGTGTTGCTGATTGCCGTGTCGAGTCTCGAAGATGACGATGGCGGGGTAGCCAGACTCGATGGCACCGTACAGGTACTTCTGGAACGGCGGGGGTCCCTGGCGAAGCAGGCCCAATCGCGAGTAATCGCCCCGCACGCACCGCGCTCCCGCCTGTTCGATGATCGTGACCATCTCGTCCGTCGAGAGCCCCTGCGCGTCACCCAGGCGCCGCGTGACGTGATCGAGGCCGATGAGCCTGTTCATTTCCCGGTAGGTCATGTCTCCAGCAGGATGGAAGGCTGCTGCCGCAGTCCGGCAGGCAGCATGTGCGCACACGCAAGTCAAGCCGTTCTGCTGTGCGTAGAGGTGGCCGCGGATCGTGAAGTTGTGCCCTCCGACGCGAACTATCCACTCGGGCATATTCCGCGCGTAGTTGTGCGGGATCTCGCTGGCCTGAACAACCGATTCATAGATGCGGTGGGTCGGTTCCATGCTCCCGAACCCATCCAGCTTCAGAAGAGCGTATCCAAGGAAGTCAGAACTCTCTACCTCATTTCCGCCGCGAGTGAGCGAGTCGAAGGGCGTACGAAAGAAGCTCAAGCGGGTCACCGTGCTACGGGGCGTGCAACCGCAACGCTTCGCAAGGTCTTCGTTCTCCTCCCGCAAATCTCTAGCCGCACCAGGATCAAGGTGCTCCACAGCCATCATCTGCCCGCCGTGTTGCCGAATCTGGGAGAGAATTCGCCGTAGCGGGGCAATCGGGTACTCCTGATCGACCAGCCCAAAGAAGGAAAACGGCCGGGCGATACGGCGCAAGTGAACAGCCCCCACCGGGGGGGCCTGTCTTGCGAACTGGACCGCCTCGGGCATCCTGCTCTACCCCACCTGATGGGTCACTCGGGCGGATTCCTCCTCGAAGCGGCGAAGTCTGGCGAGGAACTCGGGCACGTCCTCGTTTGCGAAGGCGATCTCGCGTGTTACGGCCTTTGCCCTGCCCCGCAGCCTCGCGCAGATCGTCTGCATGCCCTGCTCCGCAGCCTTCTCCTTAGACTTTGGCATATGGTCGTTCTCCCGGCCCCACGGCCGACTCATTGTCCATCCATCGGCAATGCCACGTCCCCCGCTCAAGCGAAGATCCCAAAGACCTCCATGCCATCCGGCGGCAACGATGGGCGGGTATCACCGAAGACATCATAGCTGGCTCCGGTGTCGGTCGTCGGACTCACCCGTTCCCATAGCGTATTGCTCCGGCCCTCCCCCGTCAAGGGGTAATCTGGGCAGCAGCATACTGTGCGGGCTGTAGCCATTATCTCAGTTGAACCGCGTGACTGCGGGCGATGCCGCGGCCGCCTGCTCCTGCGGTGCGGGGCGGAACATCCCCGCCTGCCTCGGCGGGGCGGGCCTCTGGTAGAACCGCCTGCCGTTGCCGCCGTTGGCACCCTCCGGCTGGCGCTTGGGGCGCAGGAGGACGTTCTCCTCGCCGAGCAGGCCGACCAGTTCGCTGACCAGCGCCCGGCTGGGGGCGAGCGACCAGGCGGCGTCGGGGCGGACGGTGACGCGCACGTCGAGGCGCGACAGGGCAGCGAGCTCCAGGTGCAGCGGGCAGTTGCCGCGGTGGCGGACCAGCACGTCGTGGAGGCGCCTCAGCCCGTCGGCGTCGGCGGCGCCGGCCGACAGACGCAGCGTCACCAGGCCGGTCATCTCGGCGATGGCGCGGTCCAGCGGGATGATCTCGTTGACGATGAGGCTGACGCGTTCGCGCCGCCGGTCGACGCCGCCGCGGAGGAAGACCATGGCCTCCTCGGCCAGCAGCGGGCCGTACTGCTCGTAGGCCTCGGCGAAGGCGACCGCGTCGCACTTGCCGGTGAGGTCTTCGATGGTGAGCATGGCCATGGGCTTTCCGGCGGAGCGGCCGGCCTTGGTGATGGTGCGGCGGACCTGTGCGATCATGCAGCCCAGCGTGACGGGCACGCCGGCGGCGTAGTCGTCGAGGCGGGCGATCTCCACGCCCTCGGGGGCCGACAGGCTCCGCAGCTCGCGGGCGAAGCGGGTCAGCGGGTGGCTGGTGATGTAGAAGCCGAGGGTTTCCTTTTCGGCGGCCAGGAGCTGTGCCTCCGACCACGGCTCGACGCTGGGGAATCGCGGCGGGGGCGCCTGGTCGGCGGCGGGTCCGGCCTGGCCGAAGAAGTTGAGCTGCCCGCGGCGGCGGTCGGCGGCGGATTCCTGGCCGATGGCGGTGGCCTGGTCGAGCGCGGCGACCATGGCCGCCCGCGAGGCGCCCAGCGAGTCGAACGCCCCGCACTTGACCAGGGCCTCGACGGTGGCGCGGTTGACCGCCCGCAGGTCCACCTGGCGGCAGAAGTGGAACAGGTCGCCGAAGCGTCCGGCGTCCTTGCGTGCGGCCAGGATCGCCTCCACCGCCTTGGCCCCGACGCCCTTGACGGCGGCCAGGCCGAAGCGCACCTGCTCGCCGTCGACGGCGAAGTCGGCCCCGCAGGCGTTGATGTCGGGCGGGGCGACCTTGACGCCGGCGCGGGCGGCCTCGGTCATGTACTGCACGACCTTGTCGGTCTCGCCGCTCTCGAAGGTCAGCAGCGCCGCGAAGAACTCCCGCGGCCAGTACGCCTTGAAGTACGCCGTCTGGTAGGCCACGATGGCGTAGCGGGTGGAGTGGGCCTTGTTGAAGCCGTAGCCGCCGAACTTCAGGATCAGCTCAAACAGCCCGCGGGCCTCGTCGGCCTCGATGCCGTTGGCGGCGGCGCCTTCCATGAACGCGCCCTGCTCGGCGGCGATGAGCTTGGTCTTCTTCTTGCTGATGGCCTTGACCAGGCTCAGCGCGCGGTTCAACGGCAGCTTGCCCAGGCGGTTGAGCACCTGCATCACCTGCTCCTGGTAGACCATGATGCCGTACGTCTCGGCCAGCACGTCGTCGACCAGCGGGTGGATGGAGGGCACCGGCTCGGCGCCGCTCTTGCGGGCGATGTAGGAGCCGATCAGCTCCATCGGCCCGGGGCGGTACATGGCGTTGGCGGCGATGAGGTCCTCGATGCGGTTGGGCCGCATCTTCATCAGGACGTCCTTCATCCCGCCGGACTCGAACTGGAAGATGCCGTCGGTGGTGCCGCGGCAGAAGACATCGAAGACCCGCTCGTCGTCCAGCGGCAGGGCCTCCGGGTCGATGTCCTTGCCCGTGCGCTGGCGGACCAGCTCGCGCGCCCGCTGGATCGTCGTCAGGGTCCGCAGGCCCAGGAAGTCCATCTTCATCAGCCCGATCCGCTCGCACGTCGGGCCGTCCCACTGCGTGATCGCCTCGTCGCTGTCGGCCTGCTTGTACAGCGGCACCAGCCCCTCCAGCGGCTCGTCGCAGACGATCACCCCGGCCGCGTGCACCCCCGCGTGCCGCGCCAGGCCCTCCAGGCGCTGGCCGTAGGAGATCATGTCGTGCACCTGCGGCTGGGTGTCGTGGAGGCGCTTCAGCTCCGGCTCGGTGGCCAGGGCCTTCTTGAGGGTCATGCCGAGCGCGTCGGGCACCTTCTTGCAGAGCGAATCGACCTCGCCGAGCGGCACGCCGAGCACGCGCCCCACGTCGCGGACCACCGCGCGGGCCTTCAGCGTCCCGAACGTGATGATCTGCGCCACGTGCCCGTACTTCTCGCGGACGTACTGAAGCACCCGCGCGCGGCCCTCCTGGCAGATGTCGATGTCCAGGTCCGGCGCCTCCTGCCGCTGCGGGTCGGTGAACCGCTCGAACAGCAGGCCGTAACGCAGCGGGTCCACGTCGGCCACGCCCAGCGCGTAGCACAGCAGCGTGGCCACGCCGCTGCCGCGCGGTGCGGCGGGGATGTCGTTCTGGCGAGCGTACCGGACGAAGTCGTTGACGATCAGGAAGTAGCCGCTGTAGCCCTTCTGGTCGATGACGCTCAGCTCCCATTCGAGGCGCCTGGCGTACTGCTCCGGCACGTCGCGCCCGGCGAAGCGGCGGGCCAGCCCCGCGCGGGCCATCTCGGCCAGGTACTCGCCCGGCTGCCGCCCGGCGGGCGTGGGGAAATGCGGCAGGTGCCGGACCGAAAAATCCAGTTCCACGCGGCACATGTCGGCGATCTTCAGCGTGTTGGCGATGGCCTCCGGCCAGGACCGCAGCGCCTGGTGCATCTCCTCGGGGCCCTTGAGATACACCTCCGGCGGGTAGTTCAGCGCGCCGCCGTCGGCGAGCGTCTTGCCCGTGGAGATGGCCGTCAGCACCTCGTGGGCCTTCTTGTCCTCGCGCCGCAGGAAGTGCACGTCGTTTGTGCCGACGATCCCCACGCCGAGCTGGCGGGCCAGCTCCACCAGCGGCGGGTTGGCCGCGTCCTGGTCGGGAATGCTGTTGTTCTGCACCTCGATGAAGAAGCGGTCGGGGCCGAAGATGTCGCGGTACTCCCCGGCGATGCGCCGGGCCTTGTCCGGCTGATGGGCCAGCAGGGCCGCCGGCACCTCGCCCTTCAGGCACGCCGTCAGGCACACCAGCCCATCGCCGAACTGCCCCAGAAGCTCGCGGTCCACCCGCGGCTTGTAGTAGAAGCCCTCCAGGTAGCTGCGGCTGGACAGGCGGATCAGGTTGCGCCAGCCGGTCTCGTTCATCGCCAGCAGGACGAGGTGGTAGGCGGCCTCGGTGGGGTTGCCCATCGAGCGGTCGGTGCGGCTGGTCGGCGAGATGTACGCCTCCATGCCGAGGATCGGGCGGACGCCGGCGTCCTTCGCGGCCGTGTAAAAGTCCACCGCACCGAACAGATTCCCGTGGTCGGTCAGGGCGAGGCTGTCCATGCCGAACGCCTTGGCGGCCTCGACGAGGTCCTTGATGCGGTTGGCCCCGTCCAGCAGGGAGTAGTGCGAGTGAACGTGAAGGTGCACGAACCCGTCCATGGCCGCCTTCCTTTGCCTGTCCGTGGTGCCGGCGCGGCCCGCCGCCGCCGCCGCCGGCCGACCGCGGGAGTATACCACCCCGCGCCGCCCGCGCCAAACCCGCGCGCGAAGGCGACGCCCGCTTGCCTTGCCGCAGGCCGCCGGTTACGTTGCCCGGCCGAAGGGAGACGAAAGATGATCCGCTGCGCGCTGGCCAGGATTCTCTGGACGATGGGCCGGCCGGAGTGAGTCAGCGTCGCCGGCGATCCGGGCGAGGCGAGCCCGTGGCAGCGGATGATCCGGATGCAGTGGCCCGACGGCACGCCGGGCGAGCTGGACGGCTCGAGTTTGCGCGGTTTCGACGATCACCCGCTGCGGCCGATGCTCGTCGGCGAGCGGGCCTACGGCGAGGCCCGCGGGCCGAGCGGCTGGTACCGCCTCACAGATCCCAGCCCTTGCGGGTACTCGCGCCTCAGGTCGCCGGCGAATTGCCCCAACACAATCTTCTCGCCGTCAAAGGAAATCGTCTGGCTGCCGATGGTCGCCGTTGCCTTCTCGCCGGCGCCCCGGACGGTCGCCTTCGGCGCGTCGCCCTTCTGGAGCGTCATCACCACGAAGACGAAGTCCTTGACGGGGATGTCGATGACCGTGCGATCGAAGCTCCTCGTCACGTGGTGGCCGTCGTAGGCCGCTTCGTGCCCCAGCGTCTGGGGCCGGGCAGCGATTGTCGGCGAGGCGGGCGCCAGCACGGTGCCCCTGAGCGTGGCGCCGTCGGCGCCGCGAATCGTGAATGCGTTCCCGGATATCTCCACCGCGTTCTTTCGTTCCGTCACCAGGTGCCAGCGGCTATTGCCGGCCGAACCGGCGACCTTGTCCGCCACGGCGAACAGGGCCGGCACGCCGGCGGCCCCCGAGTAATCCACGGCCCAGCCGCGCAGCCCCTTGATCCCCAGGTCGTGGTAGACGTCGGCCGTCCCTTTGCGGGGATGCACGGGCAGCGGCGGAAGGGTCCGGCCGCTCCTGGCCTTCTTGAGGCTTGCGTATACGTAATCCATGTCGAGCGTGAGGATCGCGGAGCCGTCCTTCGAGGCCCTGAAGAACCGGCCGGGCGCCGGCGCTCCCTGCTCGACGGCTTCGCCCAGTTCCAGGACGTTCTGGTTGGCCCGGCGGGGGATGGGCGTCTTTTCCCCGGTGCAGCCCCAGCCGGCGCCGCGCACGGCCCAGTCCGACCCGAGGCCGGAGATCCGGAAGTCGCCGGTCTCGGCGCTGTCCCACTCGCCGCCCGCGTTGTTCCAGTTCAGGTAGATGGTGGCGACGATGTCGTCGCCGTCCCGCCAGCGGTTCCGGAAAGCGAAGCCGCCTTTCCAGTCGTCCAGCATGACGTTCGGCAACACCTGGCCCGGATCCTTCTCGGCAACGCCGGACGCCGGGCCGGGGCAGTTCACCAGCAGGAACGCCGCCGACAGCGGGTCCAGGAAATCCTCCGTCAGGTACTCGCCCTTGAGCCTGCCCTCCTCGGCCAGTTTGCGCGTGCGGTTCCAGCCCCACAGGACCGCGGGCTTCATCGCATCCGGCACGAGGGCGAACCCGCGCGCGTAGTTGTCCACGCCGCACGGCGACCCCCCCGGCCCGTAGCTCTGCATGAACGCCCCGTCCCGCCGGAACATCGTCAGACCGACGTAACGGGGCAGTACCATGCGCATGTTGGGACGGCCGACGAGGTCCTCGCCCAGCGCGTTGCGGTACGCGTGCGCGAACGGCAGCACGGCCCGGTACGAGTGCTGTGTGTACGCCTCGCCGGCCATCGCCCAGCCGAAGGAGCCGACCGCCCAGGTCGCCCAGTTTTCGACCCACTGCCGGCCCACGCGCGCCCAGTGGAGGCCCCAGGGATTGCACCCGCGGGCCCGGGCCACGTCGCGCATGATCTGCCACCTGGTCAACTCCAGGACGTGCTCGGCCTTCCGCTGGGCCAGCCACGCCTGTGCGTCCTGGTCGCTGACGGCGGTCAGCGTCAGGGCCCACAGGATCCGTTCATTGGTGCGGCAGTGCCCGGCCTGCACGGGCGCGAGCACAGCGAACCGCCCCTTGGGCAGGTTCACGAGATCGCCGCTGCGAAGGCGCCGGCCGTTGATGAAGACGTACGGGTAGAGGAACCAGTACGGTCTTTCCTTCGGCGGAAACCGGATCGCGTAGCGGCCGGGCCGGTTGTTGTCCAGGACGGTGTGGAAGAACACGGTCGCGCCCAGCCTGCTTCCCCACCCGCCGACTTGGAATACCCCGGGACCGCCTTCGCCGGCGGACTTCGGCTTCTCGAAGGCGCTGGTTACCGTCTCGGTCGCGCACGCGCCCTTCCTCCTGACCACGCAGTTGACGGAGACCTTCGTTCCCGCGATGATCCGCGCGTTGGCCCCCCCGACGGCTTCGGTCGGATCGCTCGCCAGGCCCAGCGGCAACGGGCCGGTCCGCAGCCAGTTCGCGATTGGCTTGCCGCTTTCCAGGACGGCAACCGCATCGCCGCCCAGCCCGGCGGCTGACAACCGGGCATCCGCATCCACGACGACGATCTTCGGCTCGGCCGGCCTGGGCCAGAAGTCCTCCTCCTCGCCCACCAGCGCCAGACCGCACATTCCGGTCCCCGACCGGTACATCGCGCTCCAGTTGCTCGTGTCGGACCAATTGGCCGGAGATCCCCACAGGTACGGCGCTCGCCGCGCGAACAGGGCGATCATGTTCCTGCGGAACTCCGGCGTGCAGGCGCCGTGGATCAGGTCGAAGGCGATGGCCGCCTCGCCCGCCGCGATGCCGGCATCGTGGACCTTGACGTACGGATGGTGCACTTCGGTGCGCACCCACTTGCCGGCGTGGATGTCGGCCTCGATCAACTGCTGCGCCTTCTCGGCATACTGCTTCTCGCCGGTCAGCGCGTAGAGCAGCCCGTGCCCAACCGCCATGCGAGTCGCGGACTTGGCGTCGTCGCCGGTCAGGCGCGGGACCAGTTGTCGGCCCCAGGCCGACTCCAGCTTCTTCCGGACCGCGGGCAGCTCGCTCTTCCGCAGGAGCAGATACGGTCGTTCGCCCGGCACCGGCGGCTTGAAGCCGGCCGTCCTCGGCCGCACGGGCTCCACCGTCCCGCCGACGGCCCCCTTGCCGGCCTCCCCGCAGAACGTCCCCTGCCAGGAGCCCTCGACCTTCCTCCCGGCCTGTTTGAATCGGACCCTGTATTCGCCCAGCCCCGAGCGCCCGATCTTGCCTCTGTTCAGGTGAACGTCCACCACCAGGCGGATCGCCAACTCGCTCTCGCCGCCGGCTTGGGAAGCGCCCGTGATCACCCCCACGTAGTCTCCGGGATTGAAGTCGCGGCTGTAACCCCACACGTCCGGCCGCCACTTGCCGTCCACCGTCTCCACGCGCAGCCAGAGGGTCTTGCCGGTGGTCTGGCTGCCGGCGTCCCAGACCCCCCTCTCCAGGGCCAGGAGTGCTTCCCAATCCGCATCCCCCGGCGCGGCTCGCGCCACGCCTGCCAACCCCACACACAAAAGCGCGAAGATGCGTAACATGCTATTCTCCTCTCACCCGATTCAAGGATGCGTCGAAACGCACCTTGTGACCGGCCACGGTGAGTACGCTCCCCAAGCCGGTGCCGGTCACCGTGGCGGACGGCGCTTTGCCCTGGCCGACGAGCATGACCACCCAGATGTCGGCGTCGCCGCCCTTGACGTTGACCCGCAGCGGATCGCCCTTCGCCTCCACCACGGCGCCGGCCGGATGCACCACCCAGCCTTTGACGAAACCGTCGTTGCGGCCCTTCAGGAAGAACGTCGGCCGCCCTGCCTCCGGGCCGCCGCTCGCCACCACGCCGCCGTCGCCCGTCTCGTTGCCGAGGTTGCCCTGCCAAGTGTAGGTGTGCGCGGCCGCGCTCTTGATCCGATCCAGCGTGGACAAGAGCGCCTCGCTCTTCCCGGCGGCGAACTTCGCCAGCAGGTGACGCTGGACGGAATCGCACTTGAGTTCCGCGTACGTCGCGCCGCCGTCCGCGATCACGTACGCGCCGTCCTTGGCAGGTTCGCACGCGCCGGCCTTTCCCAGCGAGCTGCCGCCGCCGTATCTGCCGTCCACGAGAAGCGCGCTGTAGTCACCGATCTTGCCGCGCTTGGCGTGGCCCCCGAAAAAGCGGGTGTTGAACGCCATCAGGTTCATGGCGAGCACGTCGGGCTGGTCCCAGCCCATCGCGTTCTTGGCCGCGTCGGCCGATAGCGTCACAGTTATGTCGTTGGCGTCCTGCCAGCGGTTGCGCAGGAAGGCGAAGCCGCGGGTCTCGTCGTAGTACACCGGCGGCAGCACGCCCGTCGGGTCCTTCGCCGCCGCGCCCATGGGGTACAGCAACATGGCCAGCGGCGAGTTGCCGCGGCCGGGGTCGAACCGCAGGGCAGGCGGCTTGGGCGACCGGATGCCCTCGGCGCGGTCGTAGAACCAGAGGTAATACGGCAACTGGTCCTCCGGCACGGTGCCGAGTATCGCGCTGAGCCAGCCCTCGCCCGGCCCCGAGCCGCTGGCCACGCCCCACATCACCGACTGGTGCACCACGTCCATGAATGTCCAGGCGTGCATTACCATCTTCCACCAACTGCGGCCGGCGACGGCCTTCATGAGGTCGCCGTCGCCAAGTTGTCGGGCCGCCAGAGCGGCCGGCAGCAGGAACGCGCCGGGGTATTCGCTGTAGCCCGGCCCCTCCTGCGAGACGCCCCACGGGTCGTAACAGGTCTGGATGTGCTTGATCAGGTATTGCCGGACGTGATCGTACCGGGCCTTGAGATTGCCTTCCTCGCCAAGGGCGAACATCAGCAGGATTTCCGAGCCGCCGTGCACGCCGCCCTTGTTGAACGGATACTCCCGGGCCACCCGGTCCCCGGCGGGCATGGCCTTCAGATGGGCCGACGCCCGCTTGCGGACCGCGGAGCGTTGCTCGTCGGTCCAGCCGGGATACCCCCAGTCGTACGCCAGCGCGATGCTCATGGCGCCCATGCGCCCGGCCAGATTGTCGGGCTTGACCAGGGCGGTCTCCATCGCCGCCTTGTACGACAGTTCGGCGTACTTCTTCTGCTCCTCCGGCGTCATCGCCAGCAGCGCCAGGAACGCCGTCTCCCGTGCGCGATAGCCGAAGGTGTAGTCGTCGGGCTTGATCTGGGGATAGCCGAGGCCGTACAGCGGGTAGGCGGCGTGGTAGGCCTTCGACAGGGCCGCGTTGTCCGGGTACGAGGCGTCCACGCGGGCCCTCATGGCCTCGTAGACCTGCTGATGGTGCGTTCCCTTCCTGCGGACCTCCGCACGGACCGCCTCCAACAGCTTCGGCGTGGCCAGGATGCGGGGGTGTTCCGCCTCCGCGCCGCAAGGGGCGCCCGTCGCCAGAACCGCCATGCCGATCGCCGCCGCCGTCCCTGCTCGATTCCAGACAACCATGTCTGTGCTCCTGTTCTGTCCCTACACCCCCCATAACCCTTCACGGGGACAGTAAGCACGCGCCTTATTTCCCGCGTCCGGGCGCACGCTGGCGGAGCTTGTGGCGCCGAATCTCGCCCGTGGCGGTCTTGGGCAGCGAATCAACGAACTCCACCCACCGCGGATACTTGTGCGGCTGGGCATTGGCCTTGTAGCCGCTGCAGCCCTTCTGGTCGATGACGCTCAACTCCCATTCGCGGCGCCTGGCGTACTGCTCCGGCACGCCGCGCCCGGCGAAGCGGCAGGCCAGCCCCGCGCGGGCCATCTCGGCCAGGTACTCGCCCGGC
>Ga0172363_10004172_pt1 | contig 11665 bp, 16 predicted proteins | sample LakKivs2_kivu2a2_FD_114541 | JGI IMG/M metagenome (GOLD analysis project Ga0172363, IMG submission 114541) | Sediment microbial communities from Lake Kivu, Rwanda - Sediment s2_kivu2a2 | ecosystem: Environmental > Aquatic > Freshwater > Lake > Sediment | place: Rwanda: Western Province, Lake... | reverse complement strand
TGGGAGGAGCAATAGATACAGCGCATATGTATCCTCCTTCCCTTTCTTTTCTTCCATTATTACTAAGAAACACTTATAGAACTAATTTTCGGTTTATTCATCACCCGTTAAATTTACAGAATCCGGTTTTTCTGCTATGAGAAAACTTTTTAAAAATAGTTTAACCCATCCTTATATGGATGAAGAAGTGTATGCTGAAATAGGCAGAGAAAACAGAAAACTTCAAGAAATTCTACAAGAAAACAAATTAAATGAGTATATAAGAAAATTAAAGATTATTATAGGATTCAGGGAGCATGAAAAATATGTAGAAGAGATGAAATGTTTTGGAAGAAAAGTTTTGTTCTGCACTTACAAAATGAAAAATTCCTTTCGTGATATCTATCTCAATCTGCTTAAAAAGCATGGTTTTCAAGTAACTCTTTATGAAAACATATCCCCCAACCCAACCCTCAGCCAGATGTTAAAAGGGGTAGAACTAATAGAACCTCCCGACTTTATCTTAGCTTTAGGGGGAGGCTCTGTAATCGATACAGCCAAGGCAATTTCAGTTGGAATTTATGGAGATTTGTGGGATTTTGTCGAAGGAAAAGCAGAAATTAAAAAAACCATTCCATTAGTGGCTATATCAACTACTTCTGGAACTGGAAGTCACCTCACACCTTATGCTGTGATAACAAATGAAACTACTTTAGAAAAGAAAACACTAAAAAATCTTTTAATATTGCCAAAACTTTCAATAGTAGATTTGGAGATTACAGCCTCAATGCCAAAAAGCGTTATAGCTTCAACTGGCTTTGATGTTCTCTGTCATTCTATAGAAGTTTTCACAAGAAAAGACTGCACAAAACTTGCAGCTGGCTTATCCATCGAATCTATAAAATTAATTAAAAGTAATCTTCTTGCATCATATGAAGGAAAGTCTATTCAAAACAAACTCGGAATGATTTTTGCAGATATTTACGCAGGAATGGCGCTTGCTTTAATTGGAACTCATGTCCCTCATGCAATTTCTCATCCAATATCAGCAAGATTTGGAACAAGTCACGGGCAGGCCCTTGCTTATATTTTTCCCGAAACTATAAAGAAGCAGCTAGAAAAAAACAGCAAAGAATTAAATAACAAGTTTGAATTTATTTCAAAGCTTCTTGGAGGAAACGACATTATAAAAACCTTAAGGGATTATATTAATGCCCTAGAATTAGACAATAAGCCCGCTTTTTCTGAAGAAGAATGCGAAAACATAGTTAAAGATACTCTTGGTTATAGGAGAAGTAGTGTTGAAAGAAGCCCTGTTCCTTTATCAGATGAGGATATAAAGGAGATTGTTTATAAATCTTTATTATATATAAAGTAAACTTTGTAATTTCCCATGTTGCTATGCAAAAGAGTCACATCACAATAAATTTCACTATTCTAAAAATGAAGAATGTAATATCTTTTCTATATTATTGAAAACAAAAGGGAGGGGGGATGTTAATTTAGGAACTTGACTTAACACTATAAAAACATATAAAAATAATGAAATATTCTGTATATAAGAGCATAAAAGAGGAAAAATGAAACTAAGGTCAAAACACATCATTTATGTTGCAATAGGAATTTTGCTGATAATAGTACTCTATGCCCTGAAAAATACTGCCTATTTCTTCAGAGCAGGGGCTTTTGTAGTTTCTTTTGTAGTTTTCTGGATGGCAGATACTCTTCTGGGTATGAAATTCAGGAACAGGCATTACTTGATTTTTATTTTCATTGCAACTACCGGAATATTGTTCAGCTCGCTTTATTATGTCTATCCGAGCTATGATAAAATTCTTCACTTCTCCAACCCGATTTTATTCTCAATTCTTATCTTTTATTTGGTGAACAAGGTTGATGGAATAAGTTTTCCTGTAAAGCTTTTCTTAACATTCTCTATTATAGTGAGTTTTCTGGCTTTGTTCGAGCTAATTGAATTTGGCCTGGATAAACTTTATGACTTTAAACTGCAAGGAGTTTGGATTAGAGACATCACTGGAGCCTCAAAGATTCAGCTTATCATGGACAGGAACGATGACACAATGATTGACCTTTCATTAGGAGCTCTTGGAGTAGTCTGTTTTGCGATAGGAAAGACAATTGAATTTTATTTTAAAAAATTAAAAAACAAGAAATCTAAATAGATATTGCCTCTACAGCACAAATCTCTGCAGCTTGCTTAACGCAGTCTGCCTTGCTTTTTTCCCGCCCTTTTTTGACAGATGCTTTCATGTCTTTCATCTCAAAAACTTCTGGGCAGACAGCTTCACAGCTTCCGCATCCGATGCATTTTTCTTTATCTACAGACACCATTTTACATGCTTATTGAGCCTGTCGGGCAGTTGTCAATAGCTTCTTTAATACAGTCATCTTTTGAATTTTTTTGCCCTTTCTTTACAGATGATTTTCCATCTTTCATCTCAAAAACTTCCGGACATGTCTGGGCGCATAAGCCGCACCCGATGCACGTGTCTTTATTAACTGATACCATTTTCCTTTTTTCCTATAAACTCTTTGCTTTTTTCTTTTAAAAACTTATCCATTAAATTTAAAAACCCTACTGACATAATAAAATTATGTTATTATGGTTGTTGGTTTTGATAATTGTTCTTATAGTTTTCATAATTGGAATATTTATATACTACTATAACCGTTTTGTTGTTCTTGAAAACAGAATAAACAATTCTTTAGCTCAGATTGATGTTCAGCTTAAAAAAAGAGCGGATTTAGTTCCAGCTTTAGTTAAAGTTGTAAAAGGCTATGCTAAGCATGAAAGCAAGATTATGGGCGACATTTCCAAGGCAAGGGCAGCTCTAGTAGGGGCAGGGAACATTAAAGACAGGATTAAGGCAGGAGATCAATTACAAGGATTTTTAGGCAGGCTTTTCGCAATAGCTGAGAATTATCCTAATCTAAAGGCAAATGAAAATTTCCTTCATCTTCAAACTGAGCTTGCAGCAATTGAAGACAAGGTTGCATACGCAAGACAATTCTATAACGATGCTGTATTATTCCTGGAAAATGCATCTCAGAAATTCCCGGGAGTTATTTTCTTCAAGCTATATGGCAGGCAGAAAAAAGAATATCTGAAAATACCAGAGGCAGCAAAGGAAATGCCTGAAATTGACTTGTAAGCTCTCAATGCCTGGTGGCATATTAAAACAAAATTTCAGTTAAATCTTCTGTAGAGAGCACTTTTACTTTATTCTGATTTTTTAATAATGAATCATTACTCCATAGAAAACAAGAATATTTTAAACATAAAGCAAAAAAGTCAGCATCTGCCTTGTCAGGCGAGATTTTTTCAGCTTCTTTTACAAAATTTGAATAGTTCTTTCTGTCTATAAAACTGATAATTTTTTGCAAGTTTGACAATTCCAAACCGAATTCTTTTTTTGTTATTGTTGTTTTTCTCATTATTTCTTCTGAATATCTCTTCAGTTCTTTTAAGGCAGTTATTGGAGAAACAAGTTCAAAATTAGAAGTAACTAAAAGTTTTCTTGTTACAGATTTTTTCCAGAAAAAACTAAAAAGAATATTAGTATCCACAATCAACTTCATTTTCTTCCTTCTCTTACCAAATTAACTGCCCAGTCATCAAATTCTTTTTCTTTTTTTAACTGATTCAGCAATTCTTCTTTTATAGCAAGTCTTTTAGCCTTCTCAGTTATACAATGCCTTACTAAACCGCTCCAGTTAACTTCAGGAAATTTTTTCATAAGCTTCCTTATCTCTTCTGGCACAGATATTGTTATGCTTACCATCTTATACCATATATGTATAAAAACGTAATTACGTTAGAGTATTTAAATCTTTCGCTTGATTAAAAGTTAAAAGAACTGCCAAAATTCAAAGGTGCCATTGGAAGAAAGTGGTTAGTTGAGTTTTAATTATGTTATTCTTGAAGTCCAATGGGAAAATTCCCCATCCCGGTTATAAACTGGAATGCAACTCCCATTTCCAATCACATATCCAAGTAAAAGAACGCCCCTTTTTGTCCTTGCGTTTTCTTCGCCATGAACAATCTCGTCTAAAGCTCCTAAATTTAGCCTATATGGCGCTTCTGGATGTTTGTTACTCCAGATTTGGTCCATTAGTCTATAAGTTTCATGACCCATATCGGCATTATGTGCGATTACAAACTGCGAAACTTGTATTACAGGTCGAGGATATCTCCATTTTTTGTGCAATTCCAGTATCCCTTTTTTAATTAAGTTATCTACAATTTCCTGATTTCCAGCAACTTCGTCTAGTTCCTTTCTTGTTCTGCAACTGCAAAATGAATGCCTGTTCCAGTCCCTATTCCTTTCTCTATCGTTTGTATGCATAGGAGTTTCCGGCAAGAATGTCCTCGCTCTGATTTTTGTGCTCCTATTTAATCTAGCGTTGAGTGTTTCAATGGCTCTTGTTACCGAGAGGTTCCCATCTTTTGATCTTAAAGAACCGCTCTCGTAAAATTCATGAACATGTTCTGTTGTCCAGAGGGGATTGGATAATAAGGTTACACATTTCTCTGCACCAATAATATACTCTTCAATATCTGGAATGTCTCCAAAAACATTCGCCCAATTTTCTTCGTACATTAGACTCTTAAGCGTTTTAATCTTTAAAAATATTTATTGGTTTTAACACATATTTTCAAGAATAAACAACAAATCTTAAATACCCTCCTTCTTTCCTATTTTTATGGACAGAGTCTCTTTTCACGACCAAATCTCAAGTAATAAATGGAAATCTTTTTTCTTAATAGTTATTGTGATAGTTTTCCTTCTCTTGCTGGGAACAGTAATCGGATTAATTATGGGAGAAGGTTATTTTTATATCGTTATGTTTTTTACTGTAATTTTCACTATAATTTATGTCCTTGCAGGCTATTATGGTTCAGCAGGCATCGCTGTTGCAAGCGTTGGAGGAAAAGAAGCGAGTTTTGAAGAATACAGGCAGTACCATCATTCAATAGAAGGCCTATGTTTAGCTTCCGGATTGCCTAAGCCAAAGCTTTATGTTATGCAGGATGATGACATTAATGCGTTTGCTTCTGGAAGAGACCCTCAACATGCAGTAATCTGCGTTACAACAGCAGCCTTGGAGAAGTTAAACAAGCAGGAATTAGAAGGGGTTCTTGCCCACGAGATGAGCCATGTTGGAAATTATGATATAAGATACATGACCCTCGCAGCTGTTTTAGTCGGAATGGTTGCAATGCTATCTCATATTTTCTTAAGAAGCTTATTTTATGGAGGAGGAAAGAGAGACAATAAAGGAAGCGGAGGTGCGATACTTATAATTATCGGGATTATTCTTGCAATTCTAGCACCTATTTTTGCAAATTTAGTTCAATTGGCAATTTCAAGGAAAAGAGAGTATGCAGCAGATGCCTCTGCTGTCAAATTCACAAGAAGCCCGACAGGGTTAATAAGCGCATTAAAAAAATTAAAGAGCAACCCTTCAACCCCCCATAAAAAAATAACCAAAGCAGTTGCTCCATTGTTCATCTCTGACCCTTTCAAGCATAACAGGCAGACAGATTCCTGGCTTTCAACTCATCCTACTTTAGATAACAGGATAGCAATCCTGGAGAGAATGTAATTATAATATTTCTAAGCCCGGAATATTTTTAAAATGTTTTGTGTTTCCGGTGTATAATTTTTCCTTGTTTGTTATTGCTATAGAAGATATAAATAAGTCCAATGCATCAACTGTTTCACCTTTTTTCTTTAAACTATCAAAGATTTCTGCTGATTTTTTAGAGCTTTCAAAATCAAAGTCAAGTATGCTTAAATGCTCAATAAATTCTATTATTTTTTCTTCTTTTTTGTTTAAAGCGTAAAATCCTTTCAATAATTCAAATATATTTATTGTTGTGGTCTTTAGCTCTTCTTTTTCCTTCAGTTCAGATATTTTATTGACTGTTTTTTTGTCGTTTTTTAAAAAGTCTATTATAATATCGCTGTCAAGAATCATTATAGCATTCTCCTGGATATCTTTTCCCTGTCTTTTCTTATCTCTTTTTTGATTTTTTCTCCTTCTTCTTCATTCAAAATTCCTGCAAAATTCATTATAGAATCTTTCTTTTTCATTCTAGTCAGTAAGAGAATGATTTGTGAAAATGAAAAGCTGTTTTTCAGGCTGCTCAATTCATTATACGCTTTATCCGATATCGAAATTATTTTAGTCATGTATATATGTATATATGTATATATTTAAATATTATGTTAATCTAAAATATATTATCTAGAATAGCATATTTAGAAGGATTTTTAAGCCCTAATTTTCTTTTATGAAAATGCCAGAAGAAAAAGAAATAAAAGAACTTATAGAAAAAAGCAAGAAGTATGCAGACTCTGTGGGGATAAATCTTAATCCTAATGAGGAAGTAGCAAAAGGAATAGTAAAGGGGCTTTTGCGAAACAAGGAAAAACATGGGAACATTTACTGCCCGTGCAGGCTTGTCACAGGAAACAAGGAAAAAGATAAGGAAATAATATGCCCATGCGTTTATCATAGAGGGGAAATTGAACTTCAGGGCTTTTGCCACTGCAGGCTTTTTACAGCAAAAGAACAGTAAAAGTCTTTACTTTTTAATTTTCATTACCTGCAGGTATATAGTTTTCTACCATCAAATCTAGACAACCAACTATCCCATTAATATGCTCATCTTTTTCGTCAACGTCTGGTGCTGATGCGAGATGTTCTCTGACTTGTCTTTCACTCATTCTTCCAGTTAATAATTCTAATGGAACTGAATAAGTATGAGAGAGAATTACCCCTCCCCCACGATGACCTTCATCAACTACTCTTTGATCAGTCACATCAATTATTGCATAGTCTTCTGGACTTGACTTCTTTTTGTCTAACAGCGTACGGAATATACCTGATGCCCAGGTTATTCCTTTTTTAAGCCCTATTTTATATACAACAGGGCTGTCGGGTTTTATTTGTTGTAAATTAAGCATATTATAAACGAGAACATTAGAGCCTTTTTAAATTTTTCTAATGTAACCACTAAGAAATTATTACATTTTTATTCACTCTATTCTCTTTGTTTAGTGAATCAAATATATACTTAAATTATATAAGTAATACTCACCTTAATATTGTATGAACATGCAAACTACAGGTGTTACGAGTTTGAATATTTCTTTAGTTAGACCTTTATGTTTTTATGCATGCGTGATTAAATTCATGTAAGGGCTTTTTATTCAAGGTCCTTGCATCAGTTTCTGTTCAAAATGTTACGAAAAAATTTTTTGGCTCCTGAACGATTTTACGAGTGCTTAGATTGCCATGAATCTGTGTTTAATCCTATCTGCCCAAAGTGCCTTACTCTCCAGATTGAAGCGTGGCTTTCTTCAATATCTTCCTATCCGCTAAAGGATAAGATAATGAAAAGGCTGAAAGAGTATGTAAGAGAAGCAGAAAACCTTGCCCCAGAGTCAACAACCTGTGTTGCATGCAATAAACCAACTGCAACCATATGCCCTTATTGTTTTACTAACTACGTTTTTATCCTGCTGAAATGCATGCATACCCACAGGCAGATATTAAAAGAGTTTCTGCAGTTTTTTAATTATGACTTTGACCATACAGGCTATACCAAAGAAGCAGAAAAACTGGGAGTTATTTAACAAACATGATATATAACAAATAAACTATGACGGATATGACAACTATAGTTGTTGCCAGAGTAACTAATATAATAATGCCTCTGTTTTTATCATTTTCCTCTTTAACGTTTTCTTTTTCAGTGGCTTTTTCACCTGAACTCAGCAATATAGGCTCAATTTTTTCTGAACTGACAGGCTTGCATTCTACTGAAATTTCTTTTTCATTCCTTCTTTCCTCTCCATTAAACAGAACTTTGATAAGCAGTTTATAGTCTCCCTGAATATCTTCTGGCAGGATTATAAGGAAATTTTCTTCTTTTTCATCGTTTCTTTTTCCATATTCATCTAACTCAAATTCCTCGCTTTCCTCATTTATTCCAAGCTCGGAGTTTTCTACTTTAATCTTGACTTCCTGTTCCTTGCTTCCTAAATTCTGGACTTTAATCCCCAAATCCAGGTTTTCCCCACACCCCGCATCTCTATCACTTTTTACGTCTTTTATGACAACATCCTCCACCCTTTCAACCTTAACTTTCACAAATTTTTCTTGGCAATAATCACCATTAGCCTTAATGAAAATACCATAGTCATTTCCAGCATCCAAGTCCTCCTCAACTTTGAATTCAAGGGAAAATTCTTCTGAATCCCCTTTTCCTATTTCAGTCCCATCGTTCTCTTCTTCAATTATTTTATCCTCGCTTAAGTCATAAAAATAAGCGTCTACATCCACATCCATATCTTCACCCAAGTTATTTTTTACTTCAATATCAACTCTGATAGTCTCCCCTATCTGGAAATTTTTTCCTGCGTCAGGCTCATTTATTTCTATTATTAGTTTATTTTCAACATTTTCGCATCTCTCAATATCTTCAAATTTCGGCTGGCATCGTACTTGACAACAAACCCCCTCATTCTTGACATCAAGTTTGTCATTTTCATAACACATTTCATTTTCTTGACAGGAAAATCCTCCAACTTCCTGACAAGTAAATTCACTAGTGCCACCTACCCTTATATCCCACTTGTGCCTTGCTTCCTGTCCGTCACTGGCTACTATTTCTAGTTCGTAACTTCCTATTGTTTCATTAAATAAATATGCACTTGCACTGCCTACTTCCTCTCCATCAAGAAGCCATTTTCTTATAATGATATCGTTTTCAACATCCCATATTTCTGCTTCAAATAACATTGTTTTTCCGTTAATTATTTTCACACTGCCTGTGTCAGGCTCAACTGTCATTCTTGGCGCATCATTAACACATTCTATAATCACATTCAGGCTTGTCTCAGTGTAGCCGAAATCATCACTAACCGTTAAAATGCAGGAAGCCTCTCCGCAATAGTCAGGATAAGATATATAGCTTAAAATATTTCCATGAAACTCGCAATCCAGGCTGTTTTCTCCAGACACGCTGAATTCATAATCATCATTTTCAAAATCTTCTGCCCCAACTTCACATTCTTCTTCAGTGTCTTCTAATATATTTTTGCTGCAGTTCAGTTCAAGGAATTCCGGGGGCTCGTTCATTTCCAAAACAGTCAGATTTACGGAATCGAAAGCAGAGAATTCTCCGTCTGATGCTGAGAATATAACTTCTTCTGTACCATACCAGTCTTTATCAGGTATGAAAGATGCCAATGAATTATTAATAATTACTGTTACATTTAAATTTCCATCAACTGAATAGTCTAAATAATCTCCATCGGGGTCTGAACAATAATCATCTAAGTTAAGTTCTTCTGTGGTATCTTCTTCCCACTCCAAATCAGGAATACCGCACTCAGGAGCGTCATTAACAGGCAGAACTCTTAATATCACGCTGCTTGTTACAACTTTATTTATGCCGTCGCTGACTTCAAAAACAATCCAGTCGTCTCCGTTCCAGTTTTCTACAGAGGAGAATACAGCCTTGCCTGATTCAAAGCTTTTCATATAGACACCGTCTGAAGTGGATGTATCATATATTTTATAGCTTAAACTGTCTCCCTCAGGGTCAGAGCAGTATTCTCCTAGGTCTAGTTGCGATTCTCCTTCTTCCTCCCACTCTACAACAGGAATTTCTTTACATTCAGGAGCATCATTAATTGGAAGGATGATGACTTCAAAATATTTCTCGTCATACATTCCGTCAGAGTCTGTTAATCTCAAAATAAATCCGCACCCTTCCAAGCAGACAAAATTGTCTATAGATGTTAACTCAACAACATCGTCAATTATCTCAGAATAAAACCCATTAGCAGATTGAACGCTCCACTTTAAATAGTCCCCATAATCTTCATCATCAATCTTAAACTCAGTTAAGTCAATAGCATAGGTTCCGAAATCTTCTTCTAATGTTGTTTCTGGAATATTAATTATTTCTGGAGCATCTTTTCTGCAGTTCTGGTCGATTCCGTCTCCAATAACAATCTCTGCACCAGGATTTATGTCTTCATATTCATCATCGCAATCATCCCCCCCGGCTTCTTCTGCATCGTAGCCGTCTTCATCCACATCAACCAAATCTCCCCCATAGCAGTCATCATCCAATCCATTATAGGGGATTTCTTCTGCATCAGGATTTACTTCTGCATTACTGTCATTGCACTCATCATCATAAAAGAAGCCGTCATAATCATTATCTCCTCCGTGCATTGTCCATTCCAGCAGCTTCTTAAACAGCTCCTTGCTGTCTTCTGTCCAATAGTCAGAATGGATTATTCCAAAAAAAGCTATTCTCTCCCTGCTAATTCCTCCGCCATAAAGGTTTTTGCCCGGATTTATAATTCCGACAACAGGATATTCTTGATAATTGTCAGTTACCACTACTCTTTTTAATCCAGGAGCTCTTTTGTTCGCATAAGGCAGAAAATAAAGGAGAGTTTCTCTTTTATCATAAACCTCAAAAACACCCGGCATGCCCTGCGTTATCCAATTCTCATCATAAACACGCGCTTTAGCAATGCCTGTTGATATCTGGCTTCCTGAATATTCTGCTATCTTCCAATTTTCGAGATAATAAGTGTTGGCAATCAGAGAGTTTTTTTCAGTAACAGGCAGTTTATCATAATTTGAAATTACCTCATCCCAAACAAGAATCATCTCATATTCGGAAAAGTTTGTTAAAGGAATATCTGAATCATCAATAAGCTCATAACTGAAACCCATTTCTTCCACAGCTTCAATAACATTCATTTGGGGATTGCCGGGATTTTTAACAATATAAGCTATGTCTGCAGCTGAAACCAAAGGAATCAGAAAAAATGCAATCAACAAAAAGAAAAGCTTATTCACCCTTTCTCGCTCTTTTTTCTCGTTTATTCTTTTGATTCTTTTTTCCTGCATAAATTACAAGAAGAACAATAAATATAATAAGAATAACAGTTGTTGACAAGAGCCCTATGGAAACCGGATTCATTCCTACAAATGCTCCTGTCAGCTGCTCTAAACTATTATTTTCTTCTTCAGAGATGTTTTCTTCATTCACATCAGTTTCGTTTTCCTCGTCTTTTTTTAGCCAGTCCAGGATGCTGCTCTTGCTCTCTCCTTGCGCTATGACTATTACAGTTGAGCTTAATCCTACCCCATTTCCTTCATCAGGAGTAAATGCAACATTTATTTTAGTCTCAGTTGTCCCTTGCTCAGCCGCCTTTATTGTAAAATACGCTTTTTTCTCTTCTTCTGCATTCAGCCTAAATGCTGTGTCTTTAAGTACAACATAATCTTTTAAATCTCCTGTAGCAGTAATCTCAATGTCAACAGGAACATCATTAACGTTTTTTACAAGAACATATTTTTCTATTTCTTCTCCTGTCTCAAGCCTTAGAATCATGCGGGCATTTCCGATGCTCCCTGTTATTGCAAGAGCATTGCCAGTAAGAATCAATACAATTAATAAGCTAAAAGCCAAAAGAGGTGCTCTTTTAGGCACATTTTTTCCCATTTTGTATATTACTTTAAAGTTACACCATATTTAAACATTATTGCAAAATAAAACATTAGTTCCAAAAAGTTGTTTTAAAAGGATGATTACTTTTTCCTGCTCTTGCTGTAAATAAAT
>Ga0172363_10004171_pt1 | contig 11675 bp, 9 predicted proteins | sample LakKivs2_kivu2a2_FD_114541 | JGI IMG/M metagenome (GOLD analysis project Ga0172363, IMG submission 114541) | Sediment microbial communities from Lake Kivu, Rwanda - Sediment s2_kivu2a2 | ecosystem: Environmental > Aquatic > Freshwater > Lake > Sediment | place: Rwanda: Western Province, Lake... | reverse complement strand
GGCTTACGGCATCTACCTGTCAGCCGGAAGTAACGCAGTCTCCGTAGAAATAGCAGGTTGCACCATTGCCAGCTTCGATAAGGGCGGCATAGAGGTGATGGGGAACAAGCTTACTGCTGATATTAATCACAACACTATTACCGGGCGCGGGTCTATCACCGACGAAGCGCAGCATGGCGTATGGGTCGGGAGGGATGCTGTGGCCACAGTCAACTACAACGTCATTAGCAGCCTCATATTCTTCGAGCCGGAAAGAGGGTGCGCGACGGGAATAGTATTCTACCACTACGTCTCGCCGACGGGCATGAGCGCCACAGCTAACAACAACACCATAACCGACTGTCAGATAGGCATCATCTTCAATAACGCCAACGCCTGGGCCACAGGCAATATGGTGAATGGAGGAACAGTAGGGCTGGGTGGCATATATGCCGAGCCTGATGCCGCCGGGGAATGGATGGCCTCCTTCTTGGGCAATACCGTGAGTGGCGTAAGGGACCAGGGTGATTATGAGGTCGCGGCGATTGGTGCCAACACCCATGATTCTGACGCGACTCTTGACATTACCATCCAGAGTAATCACCTTACAGGGGGCGGGGCAACCGATGCCGATGGCATCAGCATCGGAGTCGAAGGTGCAGATGGCAGTATAGTCACCACCATCAACAACAATATCATCTCGGGGTGGCAGTATGGCATACGTCTAGATGGAGTGCTGGTCGATGCTGCTGGCAGCCGCGCCAACAACAATAACATCTCGGACAACGATATCTTCGGCGTCTATAACAATGGCACCGGCACTCTTAACGCCACCTGCAACTGGTGGGGCGATGCCAGTGGACCCAACGGTGAAGGTCCTGGCACGGGCGATGCTGTCAGTCCTAATGTGGATTTCGAGCCCTGGGTGGCCGCTCCGACGGTTACCACACGAGCCGCTACCGATGTCCTAGTATACTCCGCCACCCTGAACATGAACCTCACTGTGGGGAGCTGCTGCGGCCCCGTGCAAATACGATTCGCCCATAAGAAGTCGGCAGGCACAGTGTGGACTTATACTAACTGGGTGTCTAAAATAGTAGATGGCACGCACGCTCAGACGCTTACTGGACTTGACTCGAACACCGAGTATGAGTTCAAGGCCCAGCTTCAGTACGGCGAAACTCTTATTGACGGTAGTACGCTCACTTTCCAGACGTCCATAATGCCCATCCTGACCACGCAAGCCGCCACTGACCTCACCTCCTACTCAGCCATCGTCAACATGAGCTACACCGTAGGGAACCTTAGCTTGGTAGAAATCCGTTTTGCCTGCAGGAGGGCCGTCGACCAGTCTTGGTTTTACACCCCTTGGGTGTCGAGGACTGCGGAGGGCAGCCATACTGAGGTGCTTACAGGGCTTTCTTCGAGAACGGAGTACGAGTTCAAGGCTCAACTCAGGTATGACACTACTGTGATTGAAGGCGACATCCGTCGATTCACCACGGCACCCGGGGCCAGCCCAGGTTTCTGTTTTATTGCTACCGCGGCCTACGGGACTCCGGCCGCTGAACAGATCGACGTGTTGCGAGAGTTCAGGGATGTAGTGTTGCTGGAAAGCGCCCCGGGTTCCCAATTTGTTGCCTTGTACTACCAGCTTAGCCCTCCGCTCGCGAATTTCATAGTGAGAAGTGACCTCTTGAGGACCTTCGTCAGGGAGTTCCTGGTTGACCCCATTGTTTGGGTTCTTGAAGCTACGGGCGACATATGGGGGAATTAGCGTGTGTTGACGAGTCTAATCGGTTCGATGATTCCCGGGGAACGCAGATGAACATCATCTGTGAATGACCAATTTGAGTCTTAGTACTGGAATCTGGGTTTCCAGATTCTTCGGTGGTTAGAACTGCATCCTGACTTGTCGAGACTGCTCAGGACTTACCAGTCCAACTTAGCCTTCTCGCTCGGGCGGAGTCTCTTCTGCCAAACCCGCTTGCTGTAATTCCTCGATAAGGCGTGCAGCTCTAGGATAACCAATACGAAGACGGCGCTGTAAGAAAGAGGCGGAGATATGTCTATATTCTTGCGCCAGGCGCTTTGCTTCCTCCAGAAGAGGGTCGGGGGGAGCCCCGACGGCCCGTGGTGCACCTGCGGGACGCTCCGCTACCTCATCAAAGTCAACCGAACTCACCTTGATCTGCTGCTGGTTGCCCCAGAAATATACCAATCTCTCAATCTCGGCATCAGAAACGAAGCTTCCTTGAAGACGTTTAGGTTTGCTAGCTTCAGTAGGCATGTAGAGCATATCCCCTCTACCCAGCAACTTCTCAGCTCCTACCATATCAAGTATAGTCCGGGAATCCACCTGAGAAGTAACAGCAAAACTGATACGAGTAGGAAAGTTAGCTTTAATAAGCCCTGTAACCACATCTACTGAAGGGCGCTGTGTAGCCACAACGAGATGAATACCCGTAGCCCGAGCTAATTGAGCTAGCCGACAAAGCGTCTGCTCTACTTCATCGGAAGCCGTCATCATTAAATCAGCGAGTTCGTCAATGAGGAGCACTAAGTATGGCAACGCTTCTCCAGGTGCACGGTCTTTGTTATAACCCTCGATATTGCGCGCTCCTGCCTTAGCAAACTGACGATATCGACTATCCATCTCCTGGTTAAGCCATCTCAAAGCTTTTATCGCCTTATCGGTATCCACGACCACAGGAGCAAGCAGCTGGGGCACCCCATTGAACGTCACCAATTCCACTCTCTTGGGATCAATCATGATGAGCCGAACGTCGTCGGGACTATTGTGCAGAAGTAAGCAACAAATAGTGGAGTTCAGACAAACCGTCTTGCCACTGCCAGTAGCTCCAGCGATAAGCAGATGTGGCATCCTGGTCAAATCGGCCGCCACTGCCTCACCACCAGCGCCTTTGCCTAAAGCGAGAGCTAATTTTGAGCGGGCTCTAATCTTCTGAAAAGCAGCGCTCTCTATGGCGCCGCGCAGGGCAACTGAGCCAAACACAGTGTTGGGGACCTCAATGCCCACCACCGGTGCCCCGGGCACGGGAGCCTCAATCCTTATGCTGGGCGCAGCCAGGGCTAAAGCTAAATCGTTGGCCAACGAGGTAATTCGGTCTACTCTTACTCTGGTTCTGGAGACCTCTTCCACTTTCGTTTCGTAGCTACCATTCTTCCCCTTTTCTCTTACCTCTCTATATTTCTTGTCCCAGCCGGGCTCAACACCAAACTGTGTCACGGTAGGACCTATGTTTGTCTGCACAACTTTGGCTTCTACACCGTAGCTTGCCAGGGCTTCTTCAATCAGCCTGGCTCGCTGGTCAATGGCGTCCTTGTCCAGCCTCACCTCGGCTGGCTTATCCAGAATATCAATCGGTGGAAGATGCCATCCTCCAGGGGTGAGAATTGGTTCATGCTCCGATTTCCACACGGGCGGAGCCGAGCGCTCACGGCGTTTAGTGCTCGTTGCCTCCACTTCATCGACTACCCCTACTTCAGCAGAAGTAGCTTCGACAGCAGTGACTGTAGGAGCTGGCCTGCGCAAGATCAAATTAGAAACGCGTGGGAAAGCTTTGGCCAGAAGACGCCACCCAGCTTGGGCGGCGTCCCAACACTTGCCAGGAATGATAAAAATAATGCCCAGAAGCACAAGCCCGGCTACTAGAAATCCCCCGCCTATCTCGTGTTGAGGACGCAGTATTATGCTCTGGCCAATTGTGCCTCCTAATTCAAAGAAAGCCAGGATGCCCCATACGGCACAAGCCAGACTAATGCCACCCAGAACCCAGTTCCACCTCTGTTTCACAATGGGGAACCGTCGCCGCCATGCCATCCAGACCAGGGCACCCACAGCGATGGCTATCATTATCAGTCCGTAACCAAACAATGCGAGTATGTTCTTCCATAACACATACAGCAAGACTACTACTACGACAATTAAGATGAGCCTGCGCCCTACGGGTGAAGCCACAAAGCTAAGGAATCGCTTCCATACTGGCCGGCTTTCCTTCGCCTTCCGCCCTGACTTAGGCCCACTTTTTGCTTTAGACACGAAACAATGCCCTCGAGAGCAATAGTCGGAAGTTCACTCCCTGCCGACTACTGGCCACTGATGTCTGGATGCTTCCCTCCTACCTCCACAACAACAGGAATGATGACAGGACGACGATGGATTTGTTCGTAGAAGAATCTGCTCAGAGAATCCTTTACTCGGGCATCGACCAAGCTCGGTTCGCTCAAGAGTCTTTTGTCACGGTTTAAAGCAGCTAGCACCACTTCCCGTCCTCTCTCAACCAATCTCCGTTCCTCTCCTGTATCGACAAGGCCCCGCGTCATAATGCGTGGCTTTTCAGCTAGCCTACCATTTTCGGCATCAACGGCAATGGTCACCACGACAACGCCATCTCGCGAAAGCAATTTGCGATCCCGAAGCACAGCATTATCCAGCTCGCCCGTCATCATGCCACTGACATAGATAACTCCGACTCGAGTTCTAGTAACTACCCTACCTGAATCTTGTCCCAGTTCAAGGATATCCCCATTCTCAAGGATAAAAATCTTATCCCTGGATATACCCATACTTTGGGCCAAGCTGGCATGTAAGCTTAGATGGCGGTACTCTCCATGGATGGGAACAAAGAATTTTGGTTTAACCAGACTGAGCAGAAGCTTCAGCTCTTCCTGACTACCATGCCCATGGACATGAACTTGAGCCAGCTTGTCATAGATTACGTTGGCTCCCTGACGGAAAAGGCTGTCGGTAGTCTTGCTGACTAATGTTTCATTGCCGGGAATTGGAGTTGCTGAGAATACCACAGTGTCGCCGCGGATTATCTGGACTCTGCTGCTTGGGTCACGATTAGCCATGCGCACTAAGGCAGAGGTAGGCTCACCCTGACTTCCTGTGCTCAACACGATGACTTGATTGTGAGGCAAGGTCTTAAGTTCGTCCAGGCGACAAACAATGCCGGGCGCAGCGGTAAGATAACCTGTCTTCAACGCCATGCTCACTATTTCCCGCATGCTCCGCCCGATAATGAACACACGACGACCGTGTTTGGCGGCAACGTCAAGTACTTGCTGGACGCGGGATATGAGAGAGGCGAATGTGGTTATGATTACACGTCCTTCTGCTTCACTTACAATCCTGTCTAGAGTATCGCTAACCACTTTTTCGGAGGGAGTATACCCGGGCAACTCAGCGTAGGTCGAGTCAGAGAGAAGAAGCAAGACGCCCTTGGCCCCCAGTGAAGCTAACTGGTTAAGGTTAGTAGCCTCGCTAACAGCTGGAGTATAGTCAATCTTGAAATCGCCGCTGTGAACTACGGTCCCCACGGGAGTGTGAATTACCAACCCCACGGAGTCAGGAATACTGTGGCAGACAGAGAAGAACTCTATGGTGAACCTACCCAGTGTAATCCTGCTCCCCGGGCTGACCACATTCAATTTTGCGCTGGTTTTTACTCCTCGCTGCTTGAGTTCCACGAGAATCAGCTCGCGGGCGAACTTCGTAGCATAAACCGGGGGGGTGATGCGAGACAAAACATAAGGTAGTGCCCCGATGTGGTCTTCGTGCCCGTGGGTAATCACTATACCCCTCACACTATGTTGTCTGGCCAGGAGATAGCTAATGTCCGGGATAAGAAAATCGACCCCCGGCATTTCCTCACTGGGGAACATAAGTCCGGCATCAATGACGACGATATCATTACCATATTCCAGCGCCATCATGTTCCTACCGATTTCACCCAGTCCGCCTAAGGGGATGACCCTTAATCTATGTGTTGGCATAGCTCTTTCCTTTCATCCAGGACATGACTCTAGAACAAGCTTAATTGTTGACATTCAACCGCATCCTCAGGCAGGTCCCTGCCTTGGGCTAGTATTTGCGGGATCTTAAGCATATCCGCTTCGATGGTCCGTCGTAAGGAGCCTTGATGGAGAGCCGCTGCCGGATGATACATCGGGTAGTAAATGACGCCTCCCAACTTGCGGGGCTTTCCATGAATCTTTCCTATGCTGTCATTGGGGAAATACCGCGCTAGAGAGTAGCGTCCCAGAGTAATGATCATTTGGGGCTGAATTATCTCTATTTGACGGTCAAGCCATTTGCGGCAACTCTCTATCTCCATCGGCAGGGGCTCACGGTTCTGGGGCGGACGGCACTTAATGACATTGGCGACATAAACCTCCTCCCGCCGTAAGCCAATTGAGGCTAAGAGCTGCTCCAGAAATTGTCCTGCTGGCCCGACGAACGGGCGCCCCTGCTGGTCTTCGTGCCAGCCCGGAGCTTCACCGATAAAAAGTAGGTCCGCGTCTTCCGCTCCCTCACCAGGCACCACTTTGGTGCGATATTTAGCTAGCTCACACTCCCGACAGGCTCTAATTTCCTCATAAAGCCGAGCTAAAGCTGACATTTGATTTAACCCCAAAAAGCCTTGCGACTTTTCGTGGGCAGTATTGATTCGATGGTAGCATACCTACCTTGGTCGGTCAATCTAGGCTCTTCCCCGACCGGGCTCCCTCGATTACTCACTCTTCTTCCTCATCCTGCTCCCAAATTGGCTCTGTGAATTGGTCAATGAATTCAGCCGTCACTCTCTTTGCTATCCTATCCATCTCTTCGTCCACGCGCTCGGCCACATGGCCAAGTTCGGCCAGGTCAAGTGTTATTCCTAGCATTTTGGTCAGGACACCAAGCACAGCCAGGGAGGCTTTGGGATTTGCTATTTGCGTGGCATACGACGGCACTTCGCCCAGTAGGCAAATCCCTTCCATTCCTCTTTCTTTAGCCATTCCCAGTATCAATCCGTTCAAACCAGCGATGCGCAGGTTACCTCTAAGAATCACGTTGTGCTTGCTTAGCTCGTCAACCAAGTTGGGATCTGTGGCCGCTCCCCAGACCTTCATCTCCTCACTATGGTGGATACGTGTTACCGCAGCAGCACAGCTATATAGCCTCGACACTCTGAACCTTTGCGCCACGTCCAAAACACAGTTAACTAGCTCGTACCCTTTGAACGCCGGCTGCTCTTCTCCAACAAAAATCACCAAGCCTTTACTGGCTTTAGGATACTGCCAATAATAGAACTTGCTCTCGGGGAAACGAGGGCTTTCCACCACGTTTTCTCTGACTGTGACACCCACCGGTTCAAAGAAGTTGACAGCTTCAATCTCCCCGATTTCTATAGCATTTAGCTTCTCGACAATGTATTTCGCCGCGGTTAGGGAGACGTCGCCAATGCCCGGCCAGGAGGCAAGCATTGAACAGGTCCTGGGACGCGGGTGCCTGCGCAGCTTTATTACTTCTCTTGTATCCATTCTAGTTTCCCTCGGTCGTCACCGATATGCCAGAGCAACAGACTGGTATCCCTGACTCTCCCGACTACCTCGTCATCCTCCATATTGTAGCCTTTGTCACGACCAAAAGAAAGGCCTGCACAATCTCCTCTCACTGTTGTACAATGTTGCCAATGGGCTGATGCTATCTTGGTCACGGCAATGAGATTCATCGACAAGCTGCTCAACGCCAGCCGAAAGAACAAGAGCTGGTTGTGCATCGGACTGGACCCGGACCCTGAGCTCATTTCCGGAGTAGATGTTCTCGAATTCAACAAAGCCATCATCGAGTGCACCTGCGACCTGGTCTGCGCCTATAAGCCCAACCTGGCTTTCTACGAGGCCCTGGGAACCGGGGGGCTGACTACCCTCGAAAAGACTATCAAACATATATCCGGCGATATACCTGTTATCGGTGATGCCAAGCGCGGAGATATTGGTAACACTGCCAGGGCTTATGCCCGGGCTCTCTTTTCGGTTCTAGGCTTCGATGCTGCCACCGTCAGTCCCTACCTCGGCTTCGATTCGATAGAGCCGTTCATCAATTGCCAGGACAAGGGAGTATTCATCCTGTGTCGGACATCAAACAAGGGAGCCGCAGACTTCCAGGACCTTCGCACGGATGGCCTACCACTATACGAAGCAGTGGCCAAGAAAGCCCTGGAATGGAATACTCTTGGCAACATCGGCCTGGTAGTTGGGGCCACCTATCCTGAGGAATTAAAAAGAGTCCGCTCCATTTGCCCCGAAATGCCCTTGCTCATCCCCGGCATTGGCGCCCAGGGAGGAGACCTAGCCGCAGCAGTTGGCTACGGAGTGGATACGCGGGGCGAGAAGGCGATTATCAATGTGTCCAGGCAGATTCTTTATGCCTCGAAGGAAAAGGATTTTGCCCAGGCGGCCAGAAACGTGGCTGACAAGATCCGCAACCAGATCAATGAGTATAGACGTAAAACTGGGTGACATAGTCCGGCTGCGTAAAGCGCACCCGTGCGGCAGCTACGAATGGGAAGTGGTGAGGGTGGGCGCCGGCATCGGCCTCAAATGCCTCAAATGCCAGAGAAGAGTGCTTCTGGCCAGGGACGTGTTCAAGCGAAGGGTGAAGGAATCTGTCTCCAAAAGCGCCTAGCTAACCGGCCTAGTGGATACTATAGCCGAAATCGGCGGGCCCACCAGTAGTACCCCACCGCAGCAATCAACGCTATCGAGGCAATGGGCACCCATACGAATCTGAGGTCGGAGGGGAACGCATCGAGCAAGAGTCCTCCAACCAGCGGACCCGCTGATATACCGAGCGTTTCGCTTAACCCGTAGAATCCCATATATCGTCCCCTCTGGTCTTGCGGAGCAAGTTCCCCTATAACTGAGAGTGTAACAGGAGAATTCATGATCTCGCCGGTTGTGACTATGGCCATTGCTACCAGCGCCCATCCAAATTGTGTTATCCAACCAAAGGATAGATAGCCAACCGCGTAAAGCAGACTTCCAAGTATTAAAGCTCGGAATTTCTCCAGCCGCCTGAGGGCGAGAGCCATCGGATATTGAAAGAAGATCACGATCAAGCCGTTCAGGGTGAGCAATAGACCATATTGGGCGGTGGAGAAGTCGACCTTATCCACGGCGAAGATAGATAAGGTACTTGCCATTTGTCCCATAACTATGAACAGCAGGAGGCTCACCATCGTGAAGGCCAGGAAGGCTCGGTCGCCGGCAGGGGGAAGTATGGTTCGAAAGCCTACCCGTCTACCCGTCTTGTGCGAAGACTCGCGTAGAAAGAAGAAGACAATCAGGGAAATGATGCCAGACGTTAGGACGGGAACCCCGAAGAGCCAGCCATAGGGCAAGAAGGTGGCCAGATATCCTCCGATGGCAGGGCCGGCCGCCCAGCCTATGTTAGCTCCTATACGCAGGATGCCATATGCTTCTGTCAGTTTCTCTTTTGAGGTGAAGTCTGCCACCACTGCCGAGATGACAGGACGCGCTATAGTGAGCACTGACCGGCCAGCGATGTAGGCAACCGCAATGGCCCACACCGGCGCTGAAATGCCGATAAGAACAGCCAGTCCTGAATATAAGAATATACTCACTGAAGAAGCCATGAGTAGAATCGGACGCCGACCAAATCTGTCAGAAAGCGCTCCCCCGAGCGCCTGACTAACGGCCGAGCAAAGCCCGGCGGCCAGGATGATCACTCCGACCAGCGTCATGGGGAGGCCTCTATCCTGATAGAGATATAGACTCAGAAACGGCATGCAAATGGAGAAACCGATTACCGTGAAGAACTGGATGACAGCCACAATCCACACGCCGGGTTCAAATCGGTGAAGAACATTTCGCAACGGGCTTGTGGCTTTCCCAGACAATCCTCTCATGGCCTGCGTAGAACACCTGATTATAACCCTTTTAGGTCGGTTTGCCTTCTGGCTCAGTAAAGAGGCTGTCCAGAAATGCAGTGCGAGGCTTTAGCCTCGTGCGGCATGACCCTGAAGGGTCGCACTACGGAATTGGGGGGTGAAAGACCGACAAGATGCCGAAAAATGAACGGAGAATCAAAGTCCGGAGAGCCTCGTTAACAATCCCCTGCGGCAGGCGCAGGCTGCAAGGTACATCTCTGCAGTATCCTTGCTGATGTACCTGTTCCTGCAGACAAGAAACAGCTCACTCAGGCAGCCAAGCAATTGGCTACTTCATGTAACCCGTTGACAACTGGCCAACAAAGACATATCATACTGACGATGGCGACAGGGTAATTCCTGGCAACCAAAATGAACTGATTGATGGTTGCTTTCATATATAAGTTCTCACAATCCGCGTGTGTCTGGTGGCTCAAGTGGGGGACACGACGGGGATCGTGGCCAGAGCCAAATCCAGGTTGGGATGTTCTCGGGAGCCCTACATGTGACCCAAATCCCGGATGCACGTGCTGTTGCCATCCCGCACAAGGCAGGTGAGGCAACATGTCGGTTAACACACATTTTCTGCACCGTCCTCATGACGTTCCGTCCAAGCTGAGCGAGGAACAGGTCAACAAGAGCCTGAGGAACAGTCTTTTTGATGGCTCGGCTTACTCCGCAATGCTCGGGCTGACGCAGAGCTACATCACGCCATTCGCGCTGACGATGAAGGCAACCACTCAACAGATTGGCTTGCTCACCGGCATCCCCAATTTCACCATGGCAGCGGCGCAGTTCGCAGCGCCGGCCCTCTCTGAGAGAATAGGGAGCCGAAAGGGGTTCATACTTCCCCTGGTCGTTATGCACGCTGTCATGTGGCTGCCGGTTCTCCTCATCCCGTATCTGTTCCAGACGCATCAGGTCTGGTGGCTGATAGCGTTCATGACTCTGAGTACGGCCTTTGATTCTGCCGTGAACCCCGCCTGGGGAAGCATGATGGCGGACCTGGTGCCAACGCAGATGCGCGGGAGATTCTTCGGCCTGCGCAACCGCATTACTGCCTTTGTCTCCATGGCATTCAGTTATGCTGCCGGGGGCATCCTGCAACTCCTTACCGGAAATACCAATCTGGCTTTCACCATCATATTTATCGGGGCACTAGCATCACGCCTGGTCTCTTTCTATTTTCTGTCAAAGATGTACGAACCATTGAGCGCGGCAACCGAAAAGCGGGGCCACGAAAGCATGCTGAAAATAGCCCGGAGCTTGTTCTCCACCAACATCGGCATGTTCATAATTTTCTGCGCGCTGATGAATTTCACAACGACTGTCGCTGGGCCATTCTTCGCTCCGTATATGCTAGAGGACCTTAAACTCAGCTACATTGTCTATACTGCCCTCAACTCTGCGGCGGGCCTGGCGACTGTCGGTTTTATGACATGGTGGGGCAAGCGGATAGATAGGGCGGGAAGTATCAAGATTCTGAAAATCACGTCGCTGTTTGTTCCATTTGTGCCGCTCGGGTGGGTGCCGCTCCATAGTGTATGGTGGCTCATTATCATGCAGGTATTTTCGGGGTTTGCCTGGGCGGGCTTCCAGCTTTCCAGCGGCGTCTTTATCTTCGATGCGGCCCCCCCGCAAAACAGGACCCGTTACATAGCTCTTTACAACTGCCTGGCATACCTCGGCGTCAGCGTTGGATCTCTAGTCGGCGGTATTGTGGCGCCACTCTTACCACCTATCATGGGGAGTTATTTCCTCTCAATCTTTGCGGTTTCAGGAGTGGCCAGGCTGGCCGTGGCCCTGTTTTTCCGACCGCGCATTAAGGAAGTGCGTGAGGTGCCGCAAATTGAGGCCAGCGAATTGCTGTTCAGCGATTTTCAGCGCCCCTGGATAAATCAGGCATTCGGCTACCTGGCGAACCATTTCCGGCGTCACAAAACGCACTGACGG
>Ga0172363_10004165_pt1 | contig 11680 bp, 11 predicted proteins | sample LakKivs2_kivu2a2_FD_114541 | JGI IMG/M metagenome (GOLD analysis project Ga0172363, IMG submission 114541) | Sediment microbial communities from Lake Kivu, Rwanda - Sediment s2_kivu2a2 | ecosystem: Environmental > Aquatic > Freshwater > Lake > Sediment | place: Rwanda: Western Province, Lake... | reverse complement strand
TACAGCGACTACGTTTGGGACAACAAGTAATTCGTGGGGTACCCCCATACTTGCACCTAATGGCTATATGTATTGTCCACCCTTTGGTAGCACGGCATCAACCATTGTAAAAATTGGCACACCTGTAAGTATACCAACAGACTGGTGTTGTTCACGCTACTCTAATAAATATTAAGGATTAAACATTGACTACATACAAGACACTAATGTTAAATAGTGGACGGTCACAGCAACTACAGGAAGGGGATTATGTCTCACTAACAGAATTCCCAGCTTGGGAAACTAATAGTGACACATTGACTGATTTTCAAGAATCACTATGTCGTAGTATCCGATGTGACCGGTTTAAGATGACAGCTAATTTTAGTCAATTTGGTAGTCTATCTGGCACAGCAAAATGGATCTCTGGCGTGATAACAGCTGGCGGCATAATTTATGGCATACCTTATAAAGCAACAAATGTTCTTAAGCTAGACACAGATGACGATTCAACGGCAACTTTTGGTAGCTTCAGCTCAGGCGGTGATAAGTGGGTGGGTGGTGCCTTGGGAACAAATGGAAAAATATATGGATGCCCATTTTTTGCTTCAACAGTACTAAAGATAGACCCCAGTAATGATTCAGTGTCAACATTTGGTAGTTTAAGTTCGGACACGCCGAAATGGGCCGGGGCAATATTAGCACCAAATGGGTTCATTTATTGTCTACCATATAGCGCTACTACAATATTAAAAATTAATACCTCCGAAGATTCTGTAAGCACCTTTGGTAGCTTGTCTGGTAGTGTTAAGTGGCAAGGTGGTGTCTTAGCACCTAATGGTATGATTTATGGCGTGCCATTGACAAGCGCTACAGTATTAAAAATTAATACCTCAAATGATTCCATATCAACATTTGGTAGTTTGGGTTCTGGGACTCTTAAGTGGATGGGTGGAGTGCTCGCACCTAATGGTATGATTTATGGTATACCATTTGATGCCACAACAGTACTAAAAATTAATCCACTCACAGATGTAGTAACCACATTCGGTAGTTTATCTGGTTCAGCTAAGTGGCATGCTGGGTGCTTAGGACCGGATGGGATGATTTATGCATTTGGTTGGCGCAGTAGATCTATTTTAAGAATTAATCCCACAACAGATACAGCAACTATATTCGGCACAATAACCGCCCCTGCTGATGCTAATGCTTATGCTGGTGCAACACTAGCTCCTAATGGCTACATTTATGGTATCCCAACTACGGCTACAACAGCCATAAAATTAGGTGCAACGATGACTATACCAACAGATCGTTGTGCATCTCGCGTCTGTAATCATTTTTAAGAGGAACATCTAATGGCATATCAAGATCCAACATACCCGAGTCAAGTATGGGATGGGCAAACAGGAAATCCCTGGCGAACAAGCCGTAATGACGATTTACCGCCTGATTCAAATGACTGGGATCGTATATCGGCTGAAATGATTGCAACTCAACAACACCTAAATGATACTGGTGGTGGAGCTACAGGCCCAACAGGACCAACAGGCCCGACAGGTCCATCAGGGGCATCAGGAGCAGACGGCGCTGCAGGTTCAGATGGAGCTACTGGGCCACAGGGCGCTACGGGGCCACAGGGTGAGGCTGGTGATATTGGTCCGACCGGTGCAAAGGGTGATCCAGGTACAATAGCATGGAAAGACCCAGCCCGTGTACGAACAACCGGAAATGTCAATCTTTCTACAGGCCTTGAACCGGGTGATATTGTAGATGGGGTTACTCTTGCAGAAGGCAATTTAGTTTTAGCTGATCGACAGAGTGCTGCCTCGCAAGATGGTGTCTATGAAGTGCAATCTTCTGGTGCGGCTCTACGCTCCTCACAATGGCAAGCTGGAGAGCATGTTGCTAACTGGGTTCTCTTTATTCAAGAAGGTGCCACTTATGCTGATAAAGCATTTATTATTACAAATAATTCAGGTAGTGACATATTAGGTACACATGACTTGACGGTGGCTCAAGTCGCTGAAATGGGTCCGACAGGAGCAACAGGTCCGATGGGGCACGGAGTGTTTATTGAAGCAATTCGAGTGCGAGCAACTGGAAATGTGAATTTAAGCACAGACCTTGAAGCCGGTGACTATATTGATGGCGTTCAACTTGCAGAAGGCGACAAAGTTCTTTGTGATCGACAGACAACTTATACACAAGACGGTTTATATGTTGTCCCAGCAAATGGTGCTGCTTCACGCGATACATATTGGTCGGTGGCAGAAGATGTATCAAGTTGGGCAGTACTCATCGAAGAAGGTGATACCTATGCCGGTCATTGCTATGTATGCGTTAATGATTTTGCCGAAGGTGTAATCGGAACAGATGATTTAGTTTTTGAACGGATGCTTGGTGTTGGTCCTTATGGTCCAACAGGCCCGACAGGTCCAACAGGAGCTACTGGTCCGACAGGTCCATCAGGTGGCCCGACTGGTCCAACAGGGGCTACAGGCCCAGATGGAGCTACAGGTCCAGTTGGAGCTACAGGCCCAGTTGGAGCTACAGGTCCAGTTGGAGCTACAGGGCCGGATAATGGACTGCCTTCACCGCCCGCCGCTGCTGAGACAACTAAACAGTATATTTTACAAGTTACATCTGGTGGTGTTGTTAGTTGGGTCGAGCACGTCTAATATTAGAGAGGGTTAGTGATATGGCAAAAGACTCTTTTATTTCTTGGCGATTTTATATAAGACATTATTGGCCACCGTGGGAAAATAATACAGACCAGTGGGGTTTGTCTGTAGCAGCACTTGAATCTGCATCAAGGAAGCTAAATGGTAGAACTATCACCGATGATATGACTAGTGGCAAGTGGGCTTATGCTGGCCCAAGAAGCGGGTGCTTAGCCCCAAATGGCTATGTATACTGCCCACCTTGGAGCAATACACAAGTTCTAAAATACAATCATACGTTAACTGGTTCAAAATTTGGCTCTTTTATTGGTACAGAGCAGTGGCGCGGCTGTACTCTTGCACCAGACGGTTGTATCTATTGTGCTCCATTTAATCATGCAAGTATCCTAAAAATTGATCCTACTACTGATACAACATCTCTTATTGGTGACTTTGGAACCGGCACAAAGAAATGGTATGGCGCAGTCTGCCGATTGAATGGTGATATTGTTTTTGCACCGCATTCTAGCAATAGTTTTCTTGTTGTTGACACAGCAGGGAACACGTATACATATGGTAACTTAAGTGGCAACTATAAATATGGAAGTTGCGTTCTAGCTCCAAATGGCACAGTTTATGCGATCCCATTTGGTGCGGGCAATATAGCAAAATTAGCACCAGATAATACTGTTAGCACTGTCGGCAGCTTTACTGAGACTAATGCCTATGGGAAATGGACCGGTGGTATACTTGCTCCAAGCGGAAAAATCTATGGGCTGCCTTATACCCGCACAGATATTTTGGTGATTGATCCCGCTGATGACTCGTACTTTACTTTCGGGGCCACTGAAAATGCGCCTGGTTACAGAGGTAGTTGTCTTGGGCCAGATGGTAAAATTTATAGTCTTTCAAAGGGCGTGCGAAAACGGATAGTAGTTGATCCAGAACTTAATACGATTACTTTGCTCACTAGCCCTCCAGGTGTATCTGTAGCTTATGGGCACGATACAATATTACATCCGAGTGGAAAACTTATCGTTGTTGGTGATCCTCCAAAAACCTGGGGTCTTCGTACTGATTTCAATCTTGAGATAGACTACTGCTGTTCACGTTATTTTAATAACCATTAAACTTTACTGTGTGCAACTCGCTTATACAAAACTTATTAAAAAGGGTTATAAAACAATGCCGTATCAAGAACCAATATATCCGAATCAAGTATGGGATGGTCGGACAGGAAATCCCTGGCGAACAAACCGCAACGATGATTTACCACCTGATTCAAATGACTGGGATCGTTTATCGACTGAAGTCATTGCAACACAGCAACATTTAGATGCTATGGCTGTGTTGGTGACTCCAGAAGAATATTCTGCGAATCCAGTTTTAACACATGTTACGGATAGAGCATATTACCCAACACTGTTGTACTTTAAGAGCGGCTTTACTGTAGAAGGTAATGCTTATAAGTATATCTGCATCCATTCCAATGATGTTGGTGTTGGTGGTCTAATCATGTCTGGTAGCAATGATTTTAAGGTATGGACAGACTTAAATAGTGGTAATCCACTTGTTGGACTACCTGTTGCAGCACATCATCCGATAGTTGTCCAAACTGGAGCAAGCGCTTTTAGGCTTTTCTATTGGGACTCAAACTTACTTTATACTGCGGCTGCTATCAGGACAGCAGTTTCTACAGACTTAATAAACTGGTCGAGTGATGCACCGCTGCAAAATGGAAGCACACCCTTTATTACTGAGGGTGACTTGGATTGGAACCGTGGCTCTTATGGAGCTTGCCATGTTATCTATAACCCAACAGCAAGCAACACAGGGGCTCATCCACTTGATTACTCCTACGCTATGTATTTTAATGCTACATCAGGCGGGAAGGAAAGCATGGGGCTAGCATATAGTGCTGATGGTGTGACATTCAATCTATACGGTGAACTATTACCAACTATAGAAGAAAGTGTAACTCCCTGGGATGGTACATATCAAACTTGGGGTTCAATAATTCGCACACCACTAGGGCAGTGGTGCATGTTTTATTCTGGTGGCACAACAGCAAGTTATCAAGGTGTTGGGTTAGCACTTTCAACTGATGGGCTTAATTGGCATCGTGTAACAGTAAATGCACCAACCTTAGGTCTAAAGACAGGTACTTGGAGAGAGCAGCGATGTTATGTTGTATCGGTAATCGCAGACTTTGAGGATAGGTTTGCTGGATGCGGCGATGATGCTGATGTAAAAATGTTAGTCAGTGGTAAAAATGCGGCTGGGGTATATGCCTGTGGGTACTTTAAGATACCTAACATGTATCTCAACCCCACCGAACTCATGTATCGGTTAGTTAGTAACATCTAGATGTTGATGATACTAGCTAGTAAAAAGCTAAGCTTAAGCTAAAGAACGTTGTCTATTATGGCTAATTGCATTGTAGTAAGTTTTAATGACGGCAGTATCCGAGTATACCCCCCTAATAGTGGTATATAACTGATTTAAGGCTGGCGACTCTATTCGCCAGCTTATTTATTGGTTAAATCTTGGCTAAAATTTCGTGTATTTAGTAATTTAATGTATTTTTTTTGCTATTTTTGACCCCGAAAACCGATATTACTTATAGAGGGCTATCGGCTTTACTTTTACGGGAGGGGTGTTATGTGGACAAAAGTTAAAAATGCGGCTATTTTGCTGGTTGCTATAGCTGGGCTAAGTGTAGTCGGTCTATTGGCGTGGGACAACTATGGGCCGAAGACTCCAGTCAATTATAATATCACCCCAGGGCCAGTGGTTAACGCTAAGGCAGAAATCATCATTGAAGGCCCTAAAGAAGTAGCTGTTGGCCAGTTAGCTAGGCTCGATGTTACAAAATCAGCCGGGGGAACCTTTAAGTGGAAGGTGCTGCCGGAAGGTGTTGATTTTGAGGTTTATGACGACGGACGTAAGGTTATTTTTTCGTCTGGTACACCGGGCGACTACGTGTTTATTGTAGCCTGTGCTAATGATAATGATGTTGATGTAAAAGTTCTAACGATTCGAGTTGGGGAAGGTTCTCCCGTAACACCCCCAGGGCCACCAAATCCTCCAGCCCCCTCTGCTGGGTTATCAGGCAAGGTCGTTGATTGGGCGAATCTAGTTACATCTCCAAATAAGAAAGCTGAAGCCCAAAAGCTGGCCGAAAGCTTCACTAAGGTACGGCAAGATATTGTCAATGGCCAATTGGCAACAGCAGAGCAAATTATCGTGGCCACAAAAGACTCAAATCGTGCAGCATTGGGTAATTCTTTGGCTCTATGGGTACCATTTTTAGAAAAATTGCAAAAGGAGATGCAACTGCAAGCAGAGGCGGGGGTGCTTGTTACACCTGAACAACACGCCAAGGTTTGGGGGGAAATTGCGGCTGGTTTGCTTACTGTTTCAAAATAAGGTGGATAACATGGATAGACGAGATTTTTTGAAAGTAGCCGGTATCGGAGCATTTGCCAGTGCTGTGAACTTAACTGGACTTAACTCGCAGCAGCTTCATGCTCTTGAAATTGCCGCGATCAACGAAGAAGTCGTGCAAGCTGGCTGGGTTGATGATCCTCAGGTTGTTCGATACTTTGTGCGTGATAATACAAACCCCTATCTGAGTCAAGTTAATAGTGCAATTCTCGGTACTGGTAAGGGGCAAGTTGCATTGCTTTGGCCGTTTTTGGAACAAATTACTAACACAAGGTTTGTCCCACATTACCAAGAGATAGGCGACTGTGTTAGTCATGGATTTGGATTAAGTGTTGATCTTCTAACTGCTATTCAAATATTAAAGCGAAATTCACCACAACGGTGGGTGGCTGAGGCTGCTACAGAAATTATTTACGGTGGTGGTCGTATTGAAATTGCCGCACAGCGTTATAACAAACGGTGGTGGGGCGACGGAATGACAGGCACGGTGGCTGCTGAATTTGTCAAAGCTTTTGGCATTCTTCTACGCCAGCCATACTTGAAAAAATGGGATTTTTCTGAATACAGTGGGGATGTTGCTCGACTACTTGGCAAGCAAGGTGTACCGGATGAATTGGAACCTTTATGTCGAATACATCCAGTTGGGTGTGTGAGTTTAGTGCGAAGCTGGGAAGAAGCACGCGACTGCATTTATAATGGATACCCAATCGCTTTATGCAGTAGCCAAGGTTTAATATACGACATGGGCGGGATAAAGACGGCTTCTTGAATCCAAGTAGAAATCCTTGGATGCATTGCATGTGTTTAGCCGGTATTGATGACAGCTATAGTCGCTCAGGTGGGCTGATTATTAATTCTTGGGGCTCAACTTGGGTGAAAGGCCCAAAACGGCACGATCAACCAGATGGATCATTCTGGGCAGATGCAAGTGTAATTGACCGGATGTGTAAACAAGGTGATTCGGTTGCTTTGTCTTGTTATGCTGGGTACCCAAGACAAGACTACATTTTGTGGTAGGAGAAGTTTAGTGTTTGTCATCTGGCGTCGATTTGTTGTCTGGTTGAGAACTTTACTTCTAAAATTGTCCCGCAAAGAGAAGGTTGAATGGGACAAGGAGATTGTGGAAGTTGTTGACATTGTACATGATGCCTTAGACAAACAACAGTCTAAGACGCCTGCAACAGAGCCAAAAGAGGAGCCGAAGGCACCAAATTACGATATTATTGGTACTGTACCGCGAGAAAAACGTCGATTTTTTAGACTTTTTAGGCGAAGAAATGCGTAACGGACTATATTTTTCAGCAAAATGGTGCTCGGGATGCCGTAAAATGGCTCCAGTCATCCAGAAGTTAGTGGCTGATGGCTTTCCGATTACAACTATTGATGCTGACATTCAAGCAGATGTGACAAGTCAATACGGTGTTGAAACATTGCCAACTTTTATACTCCTAGTCGAAGAAGTTGAATCAAAGCGTCTAGTTGGTGTTGTTGCTGAAGAACAGATTCGTAAACTATTTACAAAGATTCCTGATTACAAGATATGGTGAAATAATGCCTTTTAAGTTTATTTATCGACGTGCCGCTCGTGAATCATTTCGTGACGGCAAACTAACCCAAGAACAGTATGACCAGATTATGATGGCTCTACGACACCCTATTCGTAAGCGATTAAGGGGTGAAGAACGAGTCAATTTAATGGAGGAAGTTGAAAAATACACAGCTGAGAGCATGCCTAAAGGTAAACTAGACTGGGCCACTATCGTCCAGTGGCTAAAAGATCATTGGATGGAGATTCTCAAGCTGTTGTTAAGTCTCGTCGTTTTGCTAGAGCAACCTCCGCAAGAAAAATAACTCGTATATGAGGCTGGCAGGCTGATGCAAATGGCGACCGCCCCGCAAGCTTGTGAATTAAAACAGCCTCTGAAAACAATGAATGAACGAAAATCTTGCAAAAGAATTCAGAGAAGCACTTGTATCAGGGCTGCGAAGTCGTACCCTAACGTCATGCTCACGTTGGTCAGAGTATCGACGTATAATGGGCGAACCATTCCCTGGTAACTATAGTTATAGATATCACCCCTGGTGTCGTGGTATAACGGATTCTGATGCATCGTTCAATACTGCCATGAAGGCAGCACAAATGGGCGTGACTGAAGTTGCCATTAACCGGGCATTTTATACTGTTGATGTGCTGAAGAAGGATGTATTATATGTATTACCAACGAGCATCAATGCTGGAGATTTCAGTAAAGCACGCTTCAGCACTGCTTTGTTGTATAGTCCTTATCTTAAGTCCATATTTACTGACACAAATACTGTAGGATTAAAGCAAGCGGGAGGCGTAAACCTTTATATTCGTGGTTCGCGTGGTGACAGCAATCTTAAGTCAATTCCAGTATCCACTTTGATTCTGGACGAAGTTGACGAGATGGACCAGAAGCAAATCTGGCTAGCTCTCGAACGATTAAGTGGTCACATTGAAAAACGAGTCTGGAGTATATCGACCCCGACAATTCCTAAATACGGCATTCATAAACTTTTCTTACAAGGAACTCAGGAACATTGGACCTTTCAGTGTCCACATTGCAGCCGCTGGACTGAATTAGTGTGGCCCGATTGTATGGAGATTATTGGCGACCATATTAATGATCCGCGATGTGCAGACTCCTTTTTGAAGTGTAAAGAATGCAAGCACAAACTAGACCATGAAAATAAGCCCGACTATCTCGGCACGGGAAAATGGAACCCAACATCCCACGATTGTAGCCAAGATCATCGCAGCTTTTACATTAATCAACTTTACTCATTTACTGTGCAGCCTGGAGACATTGTTATGGCTCATTACCGTGGAATCGGTGATGAAGCTGCTTCGACAGAGTTCCATAACTCAAAACTTGGGATGCCTTACCTTGGTGAAGGTGCTCAAGTCTCCGACGAAGAACTTAATAGTTGTTTGAAGTCACATACAAAACAGGACGCACGCCCAAATGTTGGTGGTCAGCGCCTGATAACAATGGGAGTTGACCAAGGAAAATGGAATTACGTGGTAGTTATGGAATGGGATGTCAAGGAAATGAGTCATGACATTAATGTAGTAGCACATGGAAAGTTGCTATGGGAAGGGAAGCTGCTAGGAAATGAGTTTGAAAGACTTGATGAGTTAATGTGTGAATGGCAAGTTTTAGGTTGTGTGATTGATGCTGATCCAAGTATAAATGATGCACGACGTTTTGCACGAAGATTTCCTGGCTATGTTACTCTTTGTCGTTATAGGAGAGGTCAAGCAGGTAAAGAAATTTCAGTAGCAGAAGACGAACTAGGGACACCTATTGCAACAGTTGATCGTACAGGATGGATAGACGCTACACTTGGTAGATTCAAAACAAAACGAATTGATTTACCACGAGATGTATCAAGAGAATACCAAGAGCATATAAAGTCATTAGTTAGAACATACGAGAAAGATGACACTGGCAACCCAAAAGCTCGCTATATTGAGACAGGCCCCGACCACTTAGCACATGCTCAGACTTATGCAGAAATTGCATTACCTTTGGCTGCTGCTTATGTAACAAATTCAAACATTGGTGCTTTTCTTTAATGAACACAAAAACCTGCACTTGCTGCAAACTTGAAAAAGATACCACAGAGTTTTATGTGCGGAAACGTAATGATAAAGATTACATAGTAGTACAGTGTAAAAAATGTATAGCAGAAAAGACCAAAAAGTATCATACTGAGCATCCAGAAATAAATCGAAAAGCAGCTATAAAATGGAGACAAGCTGACCCACAGAGATGCCGAAGACGGACAATTAAATGGGCTTACGGTATTACTATTGAAGAGTATGAGACACTAGTGGCTAAGCAAAATGGACAGTGCGCAATTTGTGGCACAACAAATACAGCTCCGTGGCCACATTTATGTATTGACCATGACCATAACACAGGTAAGGTGCGTGGGTTGCTGTGTGGTAGCTGCAACCAAGGTATTGGACGATTAAAAGATAGTCCTGTATTATGCCGAAAAGCGGCAGAGTACTTGGAGCATTAATTAATGAGTACAGCAAACAAGAAGCTCGTAATCGACATTCGGCATCCGAATTATCTCCGCGACATGTCGTATTGGGAGCTTTGGCGAGATACCTATGAGGGCGGGGACGATTTTGCACGGCGTTATCTTCAAAAGTTTAACTCGCGTGAAAGTGATGCAGATTTTAATAGTCGGCGTACTATTACTCCAATCCCAGCATTCGCAAAAGCTGCTGTAAATGATATTCGTAACGCAGTATTTCAGCGCATGCGAGACACTTTGCGTAAGGGTGGTAGCAGATCATACACTGAGGCAGTAGATGGCTTGGAGGGTGGAGTTGATTTACGCGGGTCCAACATGAATGTTTTCATGGGCTTTAATGTGCTGCAAGAACTTTGTATTATGGGCCGTGTTGGGGTTTATGTGGATATGCCAGCTTTATCCGGTAATACATTAGCTGACACACAAGGGGCACGTCCATACCTATACATGTATCCTGTAGAAGATATTTTATCATGGACATGCTCAAAACCACATGAAACAACAGATTTTTCAGCAATATTGCTAAGGGACCGTGGTGTAGATTTTGGTGATATTGGTAGCTATAATTTTCGTATGCCAGTGGCTTTGCCTAGTGGAGCTTTTGAGCGATATCGGCTTGTCTACATTAATCCTGAAACGGGACGAGTTAATGTACTGTTTATGGACTCACAGGGTGAGGCAATTGATCCTATAACAAACTTACCAATATTGCCAGTACCCATTGAACTTGAGCTTACAAGAATTCCATTTGTAATGCTAAATATTAATGATAGCTTACTGAAAGATGTATGCAAGCATCAAATTGCATTGCTAAATCTTGGTTCAAGTGATGTTGCGTATGCTTTGAAAGCCAATTTCCCATTTTATACAGAACAACGGGACTTGCGAGCAGTTGGCGATCACCTAAAACATGCGGCTGGAGCTAATGGCACGGCTACCTCAGGTGGACAAGGTAGTGCAGATAACAGCATTGATGTTGGTGCTACACATGGTCGGGCTTATGATTTGCGGGCTGAGCGGCCTGGGTTTATTCATCCATCTCCTGAACCGCTTGAAGCATCAATTAAACTACAAGAAAAGCTTGAAGATGATATTCGTAAACTCGTTAATCTAGCGGTTGCGAATAAAATTGGTCGGCCAATTTCTCAGGAACAGAAAGATTTAGACCCGCAGGGTGTGGAGGCTGGATTAGCATTTATTGGCAACATTCTAGAGAATGGTGAACGAAAAATTGCAGAACATTGGGCAGCTTACGAGGAACGACGCCCTGAACAGCGCTTAATTCCAGTCGTAAAATATCCAGACCGATATAGCTTGAAGTCTGATATGGCTCGAATTGAAGAATCAAAAAAACTATCAGAAATAATGTATGCTGTACCAGGACGTACTGTAAAGAAAGAACTAGCTAAATGTATTGTGTCTACATTGTTGGCTGGAAAAGTTTCTGTTGATGTGTTGGATCGAATTAATACAGAAATTGATATTGCAGAGTACACAATAAGCGACCCACAGACAAT
>Ga0172363_10004164_pt1 | contig 11680 bp, 11 predicted proteins | sample LakKivs2_kivu2a2_FD_114541 | JGI IMG/M metagenome (GOLD analysis project Ga0172363, IMG submission 114541) | Sediment microbial communities from Lake Kivu, Rwanda - Sediment s2_kivu2a2 | ecosystem: Environmental > Aquatic > Freshwater > Lake > Sediment | place: Rwanda: Western Province, Lake... | reverse complement strand
CATGGCCGCCAATTGTAACTTAGTAATTAAAAGGGCTCCCAAAAGTCTGGAATTGTCCTCTCCTATTCTTCCTTTAGATATATTGGCAATTAAAATTTTCCCTTCATCCATAACTTTCCGCATGTTGATGGTTGAGCGAACTTGACCGATGATATTTCTAATCAAAGGGGCAGAAATAAACTGGCCAACTTTGTTTTGGATGGCAGCGGTTGCTTCCACTTCATATCTCTGAGTATATCTGGCAAATTCTTGAACCCAAAAAGATTTAACCACTGGGTCAGTTATTCTATCTATTACTTTTTTTCGATATTCAGGGTTAGCTAACATTCGGTTGACACCCAATAAAGTTGAATCTGGATACTCTAGCAGGGCTAAGATGCAATTATTTAAAATATATTCCATTCTGGCTGACCAGACATCTGGCCAGATTTTTTTGAAAACTCCCATTAAACCCGAAGCCACTAAATGCCGATGGGCTACATCAACTTTTTCCATAACGTTAAAGGCAATTGGAAAATCTAAATCAGCTGGATTAAAATAAACTACCTCATTAATTCGATTTTGAGGAACAAAATCCAATAATCTTTCGGCTACCTCTCCGTGAGGGTCAATAAAACCTACTCCTTTGCCCTGTTGGATGTCTTGGATAGCCATATTTTCCATCATCACTGTTTTTCCCATCCCAGTTTTTCCAACAAGATAAATATGCCGACGCCGATCGTCAGTTTTAATTCCAAATTTTCTTCTCTGATTTCTAAAAGTAGTCTCGCCAAAAAAAGTTATTTCATTAGCCATCGAAATAAATTAAAAATTTATTGACCGAACTTCCGCAAGAAGCGAAGGTGAAGATGAGAACGAAGTTCTCATCGCCTAAGATTGAAATGAGTCGATGAAACTGTCGTTTCATCTCCACGCTTCGCTAACGCTCGCGTAATCGAAGATTCATCGAACATAATTATTCTATAGGAATCTCGGGGGGTGCCTCACCTCTTTTGGCTTCCACTCGAAGAACACCAGGAGCCGGAGCCACTCTTCTACTGGGAAAATGAAAAAGAGAAGCCAGTTCCTCAGTGCTTAAAATAAAAGTTCCGGTTTTGTAATTGCCTTCCCGAGGAAACGTGGGAGAAAATCTTTCGATATAAAGTTTAAATATTTTTCTTTTCCTAAGATAAAGTCTTCGAGCGTCAAGAAGGGAAAAGGGAGGACGACTGTAAACCTTAGTAATGGTTTTTCCTAAAGGGAAAAGGGCATTCATATTTTCAGTGACATAATTCCCAAAGAAAGCCAAACCCAATCTTAAATTAGGTTTAAACCAAACCTCTCTTTTCCCCAAAAAGATAAATCTAATTGAACATTTAAAAGGAGGTTTAGAGATTTTTTTCTCCAAACCAGTAATTATTTCCCTTTCTCCGGGAGTTAATCTCAATTCGGGAGCGATTAATTCCAATTTTTCTGGGGGTTTCTCTTCTCCCGGTACTTTTCCGGTAATTAAAATTTCCGCAGCCTCCTGAATCATTGGTTTTAGTTTTGGTTCTTCCGGCCTTTTGGCAATTTTGTCTCGAATTTCCTCCCCTTCTTTAAAAAAAGGCTCAGCGTATTCTTCGGCGATTGGGCTAGCCTGAATCTGAACCCAAAGTTGTTCTCCGGGTTTCATCTTAGCAAAACTTTCTAAAAGAGAGGCAACGGGATCCACTCTTTTTTCTTCCTCTCTCTCGGTTTCTTTTTCAAATTCCGGATAAGTTTTAATTGGATAGGGATTGGGTCTTATCAGTTTATAATCGGAAGCCCACATTTCCCAGTCTTTGTTTGGAATACCCCGAGGAACATTTTTGGTATAATCTTCAGCTAAAGAAATTTCGGCTTCGGGATATTGAGAATAAATATTTGATTCAACGATATCTCTTCGGTAATCAGGGCATCTAATGAAAAAGTGGACCTCTCCCCCAATTGAAATGAGCTCTAATTGAAAGCCAAGAATCACTTTTCCATCCCACCATTTTTCCCAAAAATTAGGCGGATCGTAAAAGCCTTGCCACATGCCAGCTAAAACTGGCTCCATAGCTCTAATTGGTTTTAATGATTCTTTTGGAAGTTTAATCTCCAGTAAAATAAATTTTTGTTTTTTTAAAAAAAGTTCTACTCTCCACCAAAGCCAGAAATAGAGAAAGGGCTTCCATAGTAAAAAAGGTAAAACAAGCCACCACCAGGCTCGAATTGTTTGCCCAATATAACTAAAAATTAAAGATAATTCTGAAGGCATTCTAAGCTTTTCTGATTGTGTAACCTTGAGAGGTCTTTAAGAAATATTTTTTATTACTCAAGTTTAATAAAACAGTATTTTCTTTAACTAATCTTTGTCTTAGCGTTTTTTCTAAAATTTCTTCTTTAGTCAATGGTTTCCCTCCGTCCTTCAAAATTTTAAAAATAATATCTTTTACCTGGCCAGGTTCATATCCCCACTCGCGTAGCGCATAAATACCCCGGCCGACTAAAATAAATCTCTCGTCCCTAATTAGTTCGTTATGAACAGTTTGAGGTAAAGCGGTATCGATAAGCTCAGCTACTTGGTTGAAGTGCAAAGGTTTCTGAGTTTTTTTAAATACTAAATAGGCTTTATCTTTTACTCCTCTGGGGTTTATTTCTGGCCAGTTTTTTAAACCAAAGAGTCCTTCATAATTTTTTTGGATTTTTTTAGAAATTTCTAAGTAAGTGAGTAAAGCAGTTTGCGACAAATGAAAAGAAGGCTTTAAAGCTTCTAAACTTAGAGGTCGATTATTTTTTTTAAGCTGATTATAAAAAGAGTCAATAACTTTTTTAGCTAAAACTAAAGAATTTTGATTGACGGTCCATAAAGAATAAATTTCATCAGACTCTCCGACTTTCTCAAAATTTGGTCCTAAGGTTAGCAAAAAGTAAATTTGGGGCTGAAATTTGCTTCCACCTAAATACTGAAGTAAAATGTCTTCTTTTTTTAAATCTCCAAAGTTTTTAAGCTGATTAGTAAAATATTGAAAAGTTTTTTGAAATTGTCCGATTTTTGGCTCTAGTCTTAAAAATCCATCCTCCTCAATTTGACGGACTCTCTCTCTGGTAATACCATAATCTTTTCCAATTGCTTCCAAAGTTTCCTTTTGACCGGTTTTTAAACCAAAACGGCGGGAAATAACCTCTTTTTGCCTTTGAGGTAAGTCTCTAATCAAGCTTTGACAAATTTTAGGATAATTAAATAACATATTATCTTATTGAAACATTTTTAAGAGCTATTGTCAAACTCGCTGCTGCCATCTCAACCAAGCCACTAAAATTGGGCTGAGTGATGAAATTAATCTGAAACCTGAGGGCAGTTGCCGAAGGGGACACTTCGCACCCAGCCCCCTAAGCACAATGTTATTTTCATATAAGCACAGAGGGCTGGGGAGAAATAGCAGCAGCTGGAAATGAATTTAATTTTACCTCTTAAGCTGACTGCGTGTCACCCGAGGCAATCCTGCCCGAAGGTTTTTTAGACTTTTTTTCGCCATTTCAGCCAAGCCACTAAAATTGGGCTGGCTAAAAATATTGAAGAATAGGTGCCAACTGTAATTCCTAAGATTAAAGCTAAGGCGAAATATTTTAAGGTTACCCCGCCAAAAAAGAAAATAGCCACCAAAACAAAAAGGGTAGTTAAAGAGGTATTGATAGACCTGGTTAAAGTTTGATTCAAGCTGTTATTCACTATTTCCTGATAGGTGCCGACGTGTTTTAAAAGATTTTCTCTTATTCTATCAAAAACTACTACCACATTATTAATTGAATAACCCAGAACCGTAAGTAAGGCCGCAATAACCGGGATGGTAATTTGAACTCCATAAAATTTTCCCAAAACAGAGAAAATTCCAATTGGTATTAAAACATCGTGAAAAAGAGCAAGTAACGAAGCTATTCCATATTGCCAGGAAGGAATTGGCCTGGAAATTTTCCTGAAAGCCCAGGCAATATATAAAACTATGGCTATTAAAGATAAAATTATGGCGATTTTGGTTTTTTGTTTTAATTCCTGGCCAATGAGGGGCCCAATTGATTCAAAGCGTCTTTCTTCCAACTTGTTCGTTTCGTTTAATCTTTCCAAAACTTGCTGGTGAGTATCTTCAGAGATATCTTTCATTTTAAGAATTACTCCCTTCTCTTCAGTTGGCTGGACTAAAATCTCACCCAAGTCTAGATTAGAAAGGGCTTCTCTGATTTCTTGATTTGAAGGCCTTTCTTCAATATATTCTATTTCCAGAATGCTTCCGCCAGTAAAATCGATTCCTGGTTTTAAGCCAAAAACAATTAAACAAATTAAACTGGCTAAAATTAAAGCTCCTGAAAAAATAAAGTAAATTTTTTTGTATTTAAGAAAATCGAGGTTCATAGTATTACCATAGCCATTTCCAATTTTCAAGTCTCGTTTTTACAAAACATCTCAAAAAATTTTTAGTAATAAAAATTGCTGAAAACATACTAATTAAAATTCCCAAACTTAAAGTCAAGGCAAACCCTTTAATAAAACTTGTTCCAAAACCAAATAAAATCACGGCTACCAATAAGGTGGTTAGATTTCCATCTCTAATCGAGGGCCAGGCCCGATTAAATCCTTCTTCTACACTCTGGGCGAAACTCTTTCCCCATTTTAATTCTTCCCTCATTCGAGAAAAAATTAAAACGTTGGCATCGACAGCCATGCCGATGGAAAGGATAAATCCCCCAATCCCAGCTAAAGTTAGAGTAACTGGGATAAGTTTAAATAAAGATAAAACTATAGCAGCATAAATTCCCAAAGCCAAAGCGGATAAAATTCCCGGCAATCTGTAAAAAAGAATCATAAATAAAATTACGGCCAGAAAACCTAATATTCCGGCCTTTAAGGATTTTTCTAAAGAAATTTTACCTAAAGTCGGTCCCACTGATTGCTGGGAAATTAACTTGATTGGTACGGGCAAGGCACCGGCACTGAGATTCCTAGCTAAAGCCTTGGCTTCCTCAATAGTAAAGTTACCAGTAATTTGGGCTTTTCCTCCCGAAATTACTTCCTGAACAACTGGAGCCGAAATTGGTAGCCCGTCAATATAGATAGCCAAAGGTTTTCCTACGTTTCTGGAAGTTAAATCTTCAAAAATTTTGCTACCTTCATCATTAAATTGGAGCAAAACTAAAGATTTATAGGTGGCAGTTTGCTCGAAGCCGAGTTCCGCCTTTTTTAAATATTTTCCAGTGAGAACAGTAGTTTGATAAGGGTCTTCCAATTCACCCTCACCACTTTCTATTACTTTTTGGTTATTTATTAGAATTTCTTCATAATTATCTTTTGGTTCCTTAAACTCAAGAAAGGGGGTCTGGCCAATCATCTTAATGGCCTCAGCCGGATCTATTATTCCAGCTAACTCCACAATTAATCTGTAGTGGCCTCGAGCTTCCTGGGTCTGGACCACCGGTTCTTGAACTCCAAAAAGATTAACTCTCCTTTCAATAACATCCCTTAAGCCTTCCATGGCTGAGGAGTACTCCGTTTCCTCAACATTGGATAAATCTGCTTCATAAACCAGGTGGCTTCCTCCTTGTAAATCCAAGCCCAATTTAAAAGGAATCTCGGGAAGTAGAGGTAATTTTAAAAGTTGAGGATAAACTAAATTACCAGCAAAAAAAGCCAAAATAAAAATAAAAGCAATAATTAAATAAGTTTTTTTCTTTGACATAATTTATACCCCAGACAACTTTAAATTATCACATTTAAAATCCAGCTAAAAGGGCTGAGACCATTCCGACTAAAAATATTCCATCAAATACTCCAGCTCCCCCAATAGAAATAAAGCCGCCATATTTTTGAACTTTTTTTAAATTTAAAATATCAGCTCCAATCAAAGTTCCTAAAACTCCGGAAATAAAAGCAGTTGGGGCAGCAAAGCTGGGCGATAAAATTAAAGCAAAAAGAACAGCAAATAAGGGAGGAATAAAGAAAGGTAAGGTTATTCCTCTGCCGGGAATAATTCTAGCTAAAAATTTGGCAATGATAATCATTAAAATTATAGCAATCAAAACTGGCCCCAAAGAGAAACCTTGTCGCCAACCCAAATATAAAAAATAAAGAGAAATTAAAACCGGAATAACTGCTCCCCCAAAGTTAATAGCAACACCCTGGGCTTTTATCCTTGGCTGGCGAAATAACCCAAAAAAAGTAGGCGTTTCTACCTGAACTAATTTTTGTCTTCCTAAAGGAATATTAATGCTGGAACCAATGAGAATTGCCAAAAGTATCAAGATAGTTGCTTCGGGAGAAAAGCCAAGTTTCTCAAAACCAATAGTAACAATATGAAAATAACCCAAGATAAATAAAATGGGAAAAAATAAAATAAAAAAGATAAAAGTTAGGAAAGCGATTGGAAGGAAAAGCATATTAGCCGTATTTTGGCCAGCAACACTTTTTGTATTTCATTGGTTTGCCAGTTTTGGGATTAATTTTACCGCAGGGACAGGGGTCATTCCGACCAGGTTTATTTTTAAGTTTTGAAACTGGGGCAGAAGAACTAACTACCGGGGATTCAGCTGGTTTTGGTACCAAACTAACTCTAAAAATAGTCTGGGCAATGCTTGCCTCCATTGTTGAAAGAAGTCTTTGAAACATTTTATGGCCTTCATTTTTATATTCAACCAAAGGGTCTTGCTGACCGTAAGCCCTTAATCTAACGGAATCTCTCAGGTATTCCATATTCTCTAAATGCTCCATCCAAAGCATATCTAAAGTTCTCAAAGAAATAATTTTTTCAATCTGGCGCATATTTTCCTCTCCGACCTCCTTTTCTTTTTTCTGATAATCTTCTTCTGAAAAACCTGCCTTTTTCACCATTTCTAAGATATGAGTTTTGAGATTCGAGCTTTGAGCTTTCTCTAAAATTTCTCTTCTTTTTTTATAAATTACTTCTCGGTGTTTATTCATTACATCATCGTACTCTAAAATATGTTTTCTTAAATCAAAATTCATTCCTTCAATTTTTGATTGAGCAGATTCAATTGCTTCAGAAACCAAATTGGCCTCAATTGGCTGATCTTCAGGAATTTTTAAAACATTCATTAAGGATTTTATCCTGTCAGACCCAAAAATTCTTAATAAATCATCTTCCAAAGAAACAAAAAATTGGGAGCATCCTGGATCCCCTTGTCTTCCTGACCTTCCTCGAAGCTGATTATCAATTCTTCTGGCTTCATGTCTTTCGGTACCGATAACCCGGAGGCCGCCCAGCTCAATAACTTCTTTTGCTCCTCTCTCATCTGGGGGATTTCCTCCCAAAATTATATCAACCCCACGACCTGCCATATTGGTAGCGATGGTTATTGCTCCTAATTTGCCGGCCTGGGCAATAATTTCTCCTTCTCTTTGATGATGTTTGGCATTTAAAATTTGATGGGGAACTCCCTCTCTATCTAATAATTTTCCTAAGTATTCGTTCTTCTCAATTGAGGTGGTTCCAACCAAAACTGGCTGTGATTTTTGCTGCCGTTCTTTTATTTCTCTAACCAAGGCCCCGAATTTTCCCTTTTCGGTTTTATAAACTCTATCTGGTAAATCCTCCCTAATCATCGGCTCATTGGTAGGAACAATGATTACTTCCAAACCATAAACTTTATCAAACTCTTCAGCCGAAGTAGCAGCGGTGCCGGTCATTCCAGCCAATTTCTGATACATTCTAAAATAATTTTGAAAGGTAATAGAAGCTAAGGTTATGGATTCAGGTTGGACTTTAACCCCTTCTTTGGCCTCAATGGCTTGATGTAAACCTCCTGACCATCTTCTCCCCGGCATTAACCTTCCGGTAAATTCATCAACAATAATAATCTGGCCATCTTTAACCACATAATCTCGGTCTCTTTTGAAAAGAGCTTCTGCTCTTAGGGCCTGCTCTAAATGATGTAAATATTTTATTCCCTTTTCTTGATAAATATTTTTATATCCCAAAATCTTTTCGATTTTGTTTATCCCTTCTTCAGTTAAAGTAACCGCCCTCATTTTTTCATCAATTTCATAATCTATCTTCTCTTTCAAATGGGGTATAATCTTGGCAAATTCTTGATACCACTTTGAACTCTCAATATCCGGAGCAGAAATAATTAAAGGGGTTCTGGCTTCATCAATCAAAATCGAGTCAACCTCATCCACAATGGCATAATGAAAACCTCTTTGAGACTGATTGGCTAAATCATAGACCATATTATCCCTTAAATAATCAAAACCAAATTCATTGTTAGTACCATAGGTGATATCAGCTAAATAAGCCTCTTTTCGGGAAACCGGTCTTAAAAAATCTTCCACTACTCTAAAACTACCTAGTTCATCCCTAATTTTATCTTGTTCATCACTGGGCTTTTTGTAATCCGGATCATATAAAAACGATTGGTCATGATTCAAACAACCAATACTTAATCCCAGCAAATGATAAATTTGCCCCATCCAGACCGTATCTCTCCTGGCTAAATAGTCATTAACCGTAACCAGATGACAACCCCTTCCTTCTAAAGCATTGAGATAAAGAGGTAAAGTGGCAGCCAGAGTTTTTCCTTCCCCAGTCTTCATCTCAGCAATTTTTCCCTCGTGTAATACAATCCCCCCAATTAACTGAACATCGAAGTGTCTCTGTTTTAAGGTTCTCTTTGCCGATTCTCTCGCCAAAGCAAAGGCTTCGGGCAATATATCATTGAGAGTTTCTCCTTTTTTTAACCTTTCTTTAAATTCTTTAGTTTTTTCTTTTAGTTTTTCATTAGAAAAATTCTCGAGGGTTGGCTCGAGTGAATTTATCTTATCAATTAAAGGTTGGAGTTTCTTTAAATATTTTTCATTAGCATCTCCAAAAATTTTATTTAAGATAGACATATTTTTTAAATCCCTTCTTCTCTAATTCTGGCTCCTTTTCTCCTTTTAAATTTTGCTGAAGGATGTAAACGGAGAGATTTTTTAAAACGTCTTTGTCTTCTGAAGGTTTTTGCAGTTAATTTATTTTTATATTGTTTTAGTTGACGCTGTAATTCGTCTTTAACTTCGGTAATGGCCAGTCTCAAGTCTTTAGAAAGAGCAGTGGCTCTTAAACTTCTTTCTGGAAATCGCATTTGACACTCAGCTCGGAAAAAGGGTCCTTTTTGATGGTGTAAAGTGGTTTTCCCTATTTCTACCCAAGCTTCTATCCTGGGTTTTCCTTTGCCAAAAAAACTATCGAAATATTTTTGCTGGAAAATTTTGGAAAATTTTTCTAAACTGCCAATTTTTTCTTCAATAAAATTTTTAAGAGCTTGGTTTAATTTTAGATTTGTGGTTTTAATTACAATTTTCATATATCAATATTAACAAATTTATCCAAAAAAACAACCCCGTGAGATGAAACTCAGAAAAGTTTGTTATCTCGCGGGGTTGGAAGAGAATTTACTACTTCTTCTTCTTCTTTCTTTTCTTGGCCATGAATTTTTAAATTATTTTTTAAAAATTGACGCAAATAGTCGACCCACCATTTGCAAAAAAATTAAAAAACTTTTAATTACTTACCGAACTTCCATTCTATGGAAGTGAAGGTGAAGATGAGAACAAAATTCTCATCGCCTTATTTAATTTTTTCATTTCAAGAGAGTTTGTCAAGTGTGCAAAACTATTTTTTAGAAATTAGAAATTAGAAATTAGAAATTTTATGGTAAATACTGAATTTCTTCTTCCAAATTTACTTTAAATTTGTTTTTTACCTTTTGTTTTATCAATTTTATTAATTTTATTACATCTTTTGCCTTCCCTCGCCCTAAATTGACAATAAAGTTGCCATGTTTTTCAGAAATTTTAACATTTCCAATTTTTTCCCCTTTCAAACCACATTTTTCAATCAATTCACCGGCTGAAAAACCCTTCGGGTTTTTAAAAATGCTTCCGGCTGAAGGAAAATTTAAAGGTTGAGTTTGTTTTTTGTAGTCTAAATATTGTTTTATTTTTTTAGCATTACTTACGCGAGCAATAGCGAAGCGTGAAGATGAACGAAGTTCATCGACTTTTTTTGTTTTAATTCTTACTGAAAGGATGATTAAATTTTTTTTCTTTCTGAAAATACTATTTCTGTAGGAAAACCGGCAATCTTTGTTTTTGAAAATTTTAACTTTTCCTGTTTCGGTGTCAAAAACTTCAACGCTTTCAACAACATCTTTCATTGACTTTTTGAAAGCACCGGCATTGCCACAAACTGCTCCTTGAACGGTCCCCGGAATACCAACTGCCCATTCCAAGCCCTTTGAAACATACGAAGAAAGAGGCTGGCCGAATTTCATAACTAAGCCATTAAAGCCTTCATCCGAAACTAATAAGTTGCTTCCTCCTCCCAAAACAAAAAAAGGCAGCTTAATTTTTTTTGCCTGCTTCGTTGCTCCAATTAGCTCGGTTTTATTTTGGGCAATATAAAAATATTTGGCTGGTCCGCCAATTTTAAAAGTAGTGTAATTTTTTAGCAAAACATTTCTTTTGACGCCTGGCAAAAGTTTTTTAATATTCATTAATCTATTTTACCACAAATCAAAGGGCCGGGAGAGTTAACTCCAATTCTAAGTCTTTAGTGAGTGCTATCCTCCCGACCCAATTTTATTTTAACATCTCTAAAGTTAAAGACAAGTAAAAAAACAACAGGCTTTGCTCGAGGAAAGCCTGTCGTCGACTTAGCAGGAGTGCAATTTCTTGCGCACTCACTAACTGAATATTAGCAAATTCAAGAGTAATTGTCAATAGTTTTATATTTTTCTTATTTTCTACTATTTATAAATATCTTTTCGGTGCCCTACGTTTAAAATAATAATTGTGTTGTCTTCCATATCAAACAGAACTCTATAATTTCCGATTCGGAACCTCCAATTACCAAATCGAGGGTCCTTTAAGGGTTCTGCAAATTTAAGAGGATTTTGTTGAGAGATATAAAAACGCAGCTTCTCATCAATCTTTTTTTGAACGCTGCGATCTAATTTCTGAAATTGGTGAAAAGCTGAGCGAGTAAAAACTAATCGCATGAGATAAATTACAGATTTAATTTTCTTTCCAACTCTTTTAAGCTTATTACTTTTCCTTCTTTTACTTCTTTTCTTGCTTTCTCAATTTCTTTTGCTAATTTTTTTGATTGTAACATTTCTAAATCTTCTTTGATTTTTTCATATTCTTCCAAAGGTAAAATCGCCACTCCTTTTTTAATCGAAGCCTTAGGTAAGATTATGTTTTTTGAAGACTTAGTCATATGTTTTATATTAACAATTTTCAAACTTGTGTCAATCTTGGATTACTGTCCCAAAATTTCATTTATTTTAGCTCTGGTTGTTTCCCCGACAAAGCCAGTTCCTTCAGCTAAATCCCAGGGAGCCAAAACTTCATCGGCATATTTTTCTTGAAAGCGAATAACTGCTGCTTCAGTTAAGGAAAGATAATTACCAGTAACTAAACCTTCAGGATAAATTTCTGTTCCCTGGCTTTTTAAAAATTCCTGAAGACAACGAACTCTATCATCGTTTCTTAATCCGTAAAAGAGATTTTCCTCAAATTTTTGGCAAGAGACTGTTTGACGGCCTAAAATAGCATCAATCTGGGCCTGAACTCTGGCAATTTCTTTTTGTAAAAACTTAATCTGCTCTAAAAGTTTTTTAATTAATTCGGCTTCCTTTTCTTCTT
>Ga0172363_10004163_pt1 | contig 11682 bp, 14 predicted proteins | sample LakKivs2_kivu2a2_FD_114541 | JGI IMG/M metagenome (GOLD analysis project Ga0172363, IMG submission 114541) | Sediment microbial communities from Lake Kivu, Rwanda - Sediment s2_kivu2a2 | ecosystem: Environmental > Aquatic > Freshwater > Lake > Sediment | place: Rwanda: Western Province, Lake... | reverse complement strand
TTATACCTTTGCCTAAACCAGAAAGGACTCCTCCAGTAACGAAAATATAATGAGTTGGCATAATAGTTCATAGAATCGGATAAATTAAAGTTTTACTAACGAAGAAATTATATTTTTGAAAACATTATTTTTTATCGTGCCACTCTTTATACTTTACTAATGCTTTCATAGCTTTGACAGCTCTTTCTGGTGTGGGGTAAACCGGAACCCCTCCTTTCATCAACTTTCCACTAAGTTCTTCTGTGAATTTCCCACCAGCAGCACAAGCCAATAAAGGTTTTTTGTATTTTTCATGCAGTTCTATCACATAATCCACAACTTCTTTTTCTAGAGTTGGAACTTGGAAGAGTGTAATGGCAATAACCCCGTCAAATTCGTTACTTCTTAGACAAGCTTCTATAACAACTTTGTAACGGTTGGCATCAGCATCACCAGTTAGGTCTATCGGGTTATGAAGACTAGCATAAGATGGCGTAACTTTTCTAAATTCTTTCTTTAAATTTTCAGATGGTTCTGATAATAGAATCCCTTGTTTGTCCGCTTCATCAGTAGCCAAAACACCGAACCCGCCACCATCAGTAACTATCGCGATTCTATTTCCTTCTGGTAAAGGTTGAGTTGAAAATGCTTTAGCAAAATCAAAAAGTTCTTCCCATGAACTAGCTTCTATGATACCAGTTTGTTTAAATGCCGCAGAGTATATTTTCTCAGAACCAGCTATTGATCCTGTATGAGAAAATACGGCTTTCATGCCAGTTTCAGTCCCACCAGCCTTTAAAACTATAATCGGTTTTTTCTTCGTTACTTTCTTTGCTATCCGCATAAATTTTTGACCTGAAGCTTCTATACCCTCAAGATAAACTGTTATGACACTGCTCTTATCATCATCACCTAGGTATTCAAGGAGGTCACAATCATCTAAATCCATAGCATTTCCATAAGAGATAAATTTACTTATTCCAACACTTTGCTCGGAAAGCCAATCAAGAATTGTTGATCCAACTGCACCGGACTGAGAAATAAAGGCGATGTTGCCTGGTTTTGGTCTACCACACCTTTCTCTTGCTAAAAATAAAGTATCAACATGCGAGTATGGGTCATAAATACCGATACAATTTGGACCTAGTATTCTTGTGTATACGCCTTCGATAATTTTTTTACATTTTATTTCCAGTTTCTTTCCTTCTTCACCTATCTCAGAAAAGCCAGCAGATATTATTATTATCGCTTCTATTTTTTTCTTAATACATTCCTTAAGAATGCTTGGGACGAATGCTGCTGGTACGACAATAACGACCAAATCTAAATCATCTGGTACATCTAAAACAGATTTGTAAACATTCAAGCCCAATATAGGTTTTGTGTCTGGGTTCACAGGATAAATTTTTCTTTGAAAACCAGCACCTACAAGATTGGCTAGTATGGCATAACCAATCTTTCCAGGATTATGTGATGCCCCTATTACTGCAACTGATTTGGGGTTGAAAAAATAATCTAATTGTTTCATAAAAGTATTTTGTTTTACTGGGATTTAATTTTTTGATTATATGAAAACTATTTAATAATGTTAAATAGTATAAACTATTTGCAAGAGGCCTCTGGTCGGAAGGGTACCGGCCTTCTGTTACCACAAGCCCGGTTTATGGTGGGACCATAGCTTGAGGGCGGTTCGATTTTGTAATCGGGCCCGAGTCTTGGACTGAGAAGCCTCGTCTCCCAGGACGGTATTTACAGTGAACTTGGTGAGGTTCGGAAGAAAGCAGCCATAAGCTGTATATATCGTGCTTGCGAGCTCGCGGGGTGGAGAAAGAGACTTGGATTAACTCGGTTATCAAAATCAAATCCACCGATGGCGTGCCTCTTGCAATTTACGTGATTAAATGAAGGAAATAATCGCAGTTTTAATTTGTTTGTTGATCTTCTTTATAGTTTATGCTTTTTTCACCAACTTTATGATTCCAACTGAGACAAACATAGAAAGGAAAAGTTATACAGAAGAATTTTCACTTGGGCCTGAACAAACTTTTTATACTAATGATGGCTTGATGACTACAATGAAGGTTCCAGCGGTTGATAAAGACGGAAGGGGCGTAATGGCAACATTATCTGTCGATGCCAAACCAGGAATTGGGATGACTCTTGTTGATATAAATCAAATTTTATTCTGGGCCGACACGCAAGATTCGATAAGAACTGCTAAAATCGTAGCCCAGAGTATTACTGGCATCGATTTATCAAAGTATGATATCATTTATTCTATACAAGCAAACGCGTCTGCTATTGAAGGTCCTTCTGCCGGATCAGCTATGGCTATTGCTACTATAATTGAGCTAGAGAATAGAACCTTTAGTAAAAATGTTACGATAACAGGGACTATCAATGAAAAAGGTGAAATAGGAAAGGTGTCCGGAATTGTAGCTAAAGCAGAAGCTACTAAGGCTGCTGGCATGAATTTGTTTATTGTACCCGTGGAACAAAAAACATATACTGTATACTCACAAGAAAAAAGTTGTGAAGACTATCTTCTTACTAAAATTTGTCGTAGCGTGACAAAACCCGAAGATGTGGATGTGGAAGAAACAGTTGGAATAAGAGTAGTAGAGGCCAGTAATATACAAGAAGCATTAAAATACTTCTTAACCTAAAGTATTTATTATGAGACTCTTCACTAATAAAGAATTACGAGATCTAACGATTGCGATAATAATTTTATCTTTAATATTTTCTTTCCCTGATTTTTCAGGGGTTTTCTTGATATCAATCCTAATAGTGTTACTTTCATATTTTGTTCGCGAGTTAATGCATAAGTTCGTGGCAAGAAAATTTGGTTGCATGTCCACGTTTAAGTTATGGCTTCCAGGGATTTTGATAGGAATAATGAGTATGTTTTTAAAATATTTCACGGGCTTGAATATTGTTTTTGCTGCAGCTGGTTTTGCAGAGATAATGCCTTATAGATTTGGTAGAATGGGTTTTAAAGTTGCGAGAGTGACACCAAAAGATCTTGGGATTGTGGCTTTAGCTGGGACTGGAATGAATGTTTTTTTTGCTGTATTTTTCAAGATTTTTCCTGGTGGGATATTTCAGACAGCAAGTCTCTACAACGGTTTAATAGCTTTATTTAACCTTCTGCCGATATATCCGTTAGATGGAAAAAATATATTTTTGTGGAGTATGATGACCTGGCTTTTCTTGATTTTCATATCCGTTCTTGTTGTTTTTGTTTTCTAATACAATCAGTAAGTCTTTTCAGAAAAATGCAATTTATCGAATAAGAAGTCCTTGATGGCCCAAACATAGCCAGTTATTCTTGCTAAAGTATCGATCGGTAAAAATAATATCAAATATAATATAGCTTTTGAAACTTGTAGTTTTTCTTTTTCAATTTTAAAGATCAAAAAAAGGAATGGTATCCATACCATTAGGATTACTACAGAATTCAATGCCATGCTATAAAAATCGGTTACTTGTATCAATTTTGATGAATTAATTTGGTAATAAAAAATATTTTCTTCTGCTGAAACTGGAAGCTGAAAACTAGGAACGAGAACTAAATTAAAGATGAAAAGTATTATAGATAAGACATATTGAGGCAAAATCATGGCAATTATATGAATTTTTTTAAGATAAAATATAGGGTATTTGAAAAAACATTCTAAATTGCCTTTTGCCCATTTCACTCGTTGTAAAAATAAACCCTTAATTTTATTTGGAGCTATAGTTTTCACAGTGAAATTAGGACAGTATCTAACTTTCCAATTGTTTTTAATACAACGAATTATGAAATCACTATCCTCTGAAGTAACATTTTGGAAACCGTCAACATTAATCCATGCATCACGTCTAATCGCAATACAACAGCCATAACCGAACAACACAGTTTTAAAATAATCTTCTATTTTTGAATACATCAGATATACGACGTACGATATTTGTTGAAGTTTTGTTAATAAATTTTCTTGATTTCCAACAGCTATCTTACTTTTTACGATACCCGTATTTTCATCAAAAAAAGATGTAGATATATGATCGAAACATTCTCTATCAACGAAAGTATCTGAATCTAAAATGAAAATTATTTCATTTTTCGTATGTTTGAATGCATTATTTAATGCGACTGCTTTACCTTTATGTTTTTGGGATATAATCTTTACTCCATATTTTTTAAATTTCTGAGCTTCTTTTAGAGTATTATCAGTAGAACCATCATTAACAACAATTACTTCTAAATTTTCATGTTTTGTATCAAGAACTGACTTGATGCATCTGCCAATTGTTTTTTCAGAATTGTGTGCAGGAATGATAACACTTATACTAAGAGGATTTCCGACATGTGTATTTTTCTTGAGATTTGCAATTGCTATAGAAGTAAATAATATTGCAAAAGCCAATATTGTTATAAAAATCAATTTATCACCAATTAATGTATTCAGATTAAATTATCTGCCTTAACATAATATTATAAGTTAAATTCAAATGATATAATTATTTAATGAAACTATGGAATGGACAAATTTTTTAGTATCGATTTTAACTGGAAGTACAGAATTCGTTAATAAATGGGGTTATTTAGGCATCTTTTTTATATCACTAATAAGTTCTGCTAGTATCCTATTTCCAATACCAAATTTCATTCTGATCTTCACTCTTGGTTCAACACTAAATCCATTTTTAGTTGGATTATTCGCAGCTATTGGTTCGACTATAGGTGAAACTACTGGCTACCTTCTTGGTTTAGGTGGTAAAGAAATTTTAGAAGATAAATACAGCAAACAATTAGAAAAAATTAAAAAAATGTTTAAAAAATATGGATCAGTTATCTGGATAATTATTGTTAGTGCAACACCACTTCCAGATGACATTATAGGGGTTTTCTGTGGTGTCATCAGATACGATTTTAAGAAATATTTCATAGCAACTTTCATAGGAAAACTGATATTGAGTCTAATTTTGTCCTATGCAGGGTATTATTCATTGAATTGGGTTCTAGATTATCTTCAGCCAAAGTTAGGATTATAGAATTTTAATATCAACACAATATTTGTAAGTCCTTGGGGCATACGGCAGAACTCTGTTTATTTTGTAAGATATGTTCTTTTTAATTTTTTTGCTGAACTTCTCGATGATTAATTCAATTTTTTCTTTGACATTTTTTTCCTTCTCGATAACATACATGTGGATAACACCATTATATTTTAGGCATTTGTAAGCAATGTCAAAAAAATTCCAGGCATTTTGTGGCAATGGCATTATAACCCTATCACATTTACCAAACCAATCCTTACATTTTTCTTTTACATCACCAAGGATTGGAATTATTTTTGCACCTACTCTATTCAACCTGATGTTTTCTTTCATGTATCCAAAAGCTGCAGAATTTATTTCAACACAAATTATTTTATCGACTTTAGGTTGTTTTTTAGCTATTATTATTGCATATACTCCAATGCCGGCAAACATCAGCATTATTGTTTCTTTTGGTTTTACATGACTTGCTATTCTCAATCTTTCAGTTCCTTCCCTTGGGGAGAAATAAACTAATTTTGGGTCTAATTTAAAACTGCAATAATTTTCTTTGTGTATAATTTCTGTGTTTGTATCGCCTGCCAAAAGTTTGTATTCTTTAATCCTAAATGTTCCTTTTCTTTCTGATAGTTTTTTCAGGACGGATTTAACGTTCTTATGTCTAAGTAAAATTTGATTAGCTATTTCCTTTTCTTTTTTTTGTAAATTTTCTGGAATTTCAATTATTGCTACAGCCTTTTCTCTCGAGCCTATGACGTCATAACTGGATGGCATCTTTATTTTCATAATACCACTATTTTATTAGTGACATAAGATGTTAAGTTTTGTTGGTTTAGGTTTATGGGATGAAGAAGATTTAACTTTGAAGGGTCTTGCAAGAGCTCAGAGAGCAGACGTAGTTTATATTGAATTTTACACTTCTCATTGGCACGGAAATATTAAAAGTCTGGAAAAAATAATCAAGAAAAAAATCAATATCCTAAAGAGAGAAGATTTGGAAGAAAAATCAGATAAGATCCTTGAAGAAGCAAAAGAGAAGAAAGTTGTTATTCTCGTTCCTGGAGATCCCTTAATTGCGACAACACATATTTCACTCATATCAAATGTTATCAAGAATGATATAGAAGTTGAAGTCATTCACAATGCTTCCATCTATTCTGCTATCGCTGAAACAGGTTTGCACATTTATAAGTTCGGTGGAAGTGCGACAATACCTTTACCCGAAAAAACCAGTGAAGTTCTACCGTTGTCGACTTACGAGACTTTAAAAGGAAATGCCAACATAGGTCTACATACTTTATTATTTTTGGATGTTGTCTCGAATGGAAAATACATGACACCAAACCAAGCAATAAAGACTATGCTGGAATTAGAAGAATTCATGAGACAAAAAATTTTCACGGACAATACCAAAATAATAGTTTTCGGAAGGGCTGGAAGTGATGATCCTTTAATACTGTACGGTAAAGTTAAGGATTTACTGTATAAAAATTTTGGAGAACCGCCGTTCGTTATAATCATCCCAGGAAAATTACATTTTACTGAAAAAGAATTCTTAGAGTTTTACAAGGTAAAAAGATGAGAGATAAAATACCTGAGGAAGAAATTCTGAAATGGCTGGCGAAGATTAAAAAAGAATTGAAAGACGTTAAAGCAAAGAACGAAAAGGGAGAGGAATACTTGAAAAACATCAACGCTTATGTTAACGACTGTGAACATTTTTTAAAACAACATGATTTAGTTGTTGCTTGGGAGTTAATTTCATTTGCATGGGGTTTATTAGAAGGGGGATTATCACTTGAGGTTTTAAAATCATGCAGAAGTCCAAAGAATCCCATGTCTGTTTCTACCAAGTTTCTTGATTAATCGTCTGCGCTCAAGATCCTTCAAATAGATTGAAGTTGTTGTATAACTGTATCCATATTTAGAAGCAATTTCCTGAATGTTCATTGGTTTGCCGTTATTTTTTATTAGAAATGGAATTGTATTTACAGGATCTGCTATAGGAAATTTTTGTGGTTGTGAATTCTTTATTTTCCAAATCGTTCTAACTCCATGCTTTTGACTAAAAACTCGTTCTATTAGCCCTTCTTTTTCAAACTTATATAACCAACGTCGTGTGCGTGACAATACTCTCTTTATAAGAAACGATAGTTCTTCTGTGGTCATCGCTCTATCTTCTAGTGCAGATAATATAATTTGTTTAACTTCGAAACCTTTTTTCGTATATTTGAATTTTTTCTGAGTTTTTAACAAAATTTCAAGTCTTTTCTTTCTTTCATTATGACAGAAGTTTATATTATTACGAAAAATATTTAATTGCCCCAGGTTCGTTATGTATAAATCAAGGGCTGTTGTTTTGGGATTAGTATGTGTCTTAGTTTTATAACCAATGTTGTAAATACCAAATTCTTTTAGCAGATTTTCTATATCTTTTAAAAAATCTTTTAGATTGTTAATAAGTTCATTTCTTTTTCCATAAGTTAGTGTAATTTTACCTTGTTTATCCACATAACCTTCATCATCAAATAAAGACTGTAAAAACGATTTTTTAATTTCTTTAGTTCCATTAATTATCCATTTAGGAACCCTATAGGAAGTTTCAACTTTTCGTCCACTTACCGAACCAATTGATAATAATAATTCTCCTATGACATTTGGGTATGTGAGTCTGAAAATAGTTTTTTTATTTCTTTTTTCTTCTCTATATCTATACTTAATCTTTCCAAATACTTCTTTTACTAAATTTTCCACTTTTTTTATCAACTCAATTTGCGTATTAGTATACTCAAAATATCGATTTTTCGAAGTAACTGTACCATCTCCTAAAGAATGGGCTAATAAAGCAGCGTGTTTTTCAGTTAATTTAATAGGAAATTTTATATTGAATTGTACACCTATATGACCATATCTTATAATTTCCACATTTCTTTCAATTTCTTCGAATGATGCGTAATTATCCGCTATGACTTTTTTCACAAAATTAAAGGGGATGAAAGAACCATTCCTAAATCTTCTCAAGTTAAAATCAGATATTCCAAGAAACTTACATACCTCATCCCAATTTTTGAATTTTTTTCTAATTTTTTCGAACAGGGAAGTCTGAAACTCTTTGTTTAATTTTATGTAGAGTGTTATGTGGTTTAAATCGTTTAAAGATAGTTCCATGTAGTAAATATGAAAGCTCTAATATATAAATATTTATTTTATTTAATTATCTGAAAATATAAAGAGATTTTTTATGGTTGACAAAGATCCAAAATTGTTAGAATAATAATTAATAAATCCCAGGAAAACAAACTATAATTTGATTGAAATGATTGAGATAATAGTAGGAATTATAGTTTTGATTCTAGCGATTATCGGAATAGCCAAGTTAGCGAGTGGGAGAGGCGGCGGAGGCGGAGGTAAATTAGGAATAGATGATGTTGTGATCATGGCATCTAATTCAGAAAAAGCACTAGCACAAGCTATCTATAGTAAAAATCCTGAGCAATTAAAACAAGCTTTGACTTATCTTCAAAGTGTAGCAGGTACATCAAAACAAGCAATAAGTGCTCTTTACCAACAATCAAGGAGTACTAAAGAAAGAATTGGTGCAGCTGCTGAAAAACTTAATGCCCCAATACAAGATAAGATTGACTATCTTCAAGCACTTTTAGAAATATATGAAGTTGCTGGTCTAGCGACTGATAAATACAAAAGAGGATCTATTGGCGCTGAACAGTTTAGACAGTATGTGGCAGGAGAGATCAGAGCTCAGAAAGAAGGCTTCAATAGGCGTTATAAATTAAGACATGCCTGGAAGCCAGAAATGGCTTAAAGAGATTGAACTTGAAAATTCTTGTAATCTATGTAGCTGTAGAGAAGTATACAAAGCCCTATCAAGATATAGGCAAAAATCTCATTCCTCATGTTTATCCAATACACTAAAATACTCAAGATGGAAATATCAAAGATTTTAAACAAAATAAACTTCTTGAAATTATCTCTTAGGAGATCTCTCAATATCGGGTTTTCTTCAACTTTGTAACCTTTTTTTGAAAATGTGTTGAGTGTTAAGTAAGTATCGATAAAATAAAGTATTACCAGTATCCCCAAAAGGATAAATATGTGCATAATAAGAGTTATGACAAATGAAATATAAGATTATTTTTTCATTAAAATCATGTAAAATAGGTATTTTTAACCTATTTACTACAAAATAGAAATATTTAAATAGGGGTATATTGTATTACTACGTAGTGATAAAATATGATGACACCGCAAGAAGGAGCCGAATATCTGCAACAATTAGGCAAAGGCATCGAAGAGAGAATAAAAGCAGATGAAGAAAAAGTTAAAGTATACGCATCTAACCAAAAACAAGCAGAGACTTTTGGAAACTTACAAAAAGAATTGTACGATGAAAGGAGAGGTATAGTAACACAATTAAGGAATGCAATCCAGCATGCCATAGAGTCAGACCCCGATAATCTAGTTAGAACAGCAATGAATGCCTATAATATTCAAGAACGTATAAAGGGATTAAAAAAGGATTACATAGATAAAGCAAAAGGAAATTTCAAAAAGGCTCTTGTAGCATACTTAACAGGTTTATACATGGATGCACAAAAGGTATTAGATACAGTTAGAACAGTTGCAAAGACTCCAATAATGGCACCACAAGTAGATGCGACATTAAAGAAATACCATGCAGCACTTGGCAGATAAAAAGGCTTAGATTGTATTTCTTATTTTTATAGCCATTTTTATTAAAAACCGTTTTAGAATAAAATTAAAAGAAAGAAGTAGCTAACTAATCAAATCCTAGCACTACTGATTTTTCTTCTTTTTAAATTCTAAGAGTTTATTCTGCGAACACACTCAGTGGTTTCCCAGGTTCTTCGCCAGCAGTTAGCCAATATAGTATTATTATTGTTATTACTATCAGTACTATCAGAGCTAAATCTTCACCACTCAATCCAAGACCAAAACTTGGAGCCACTACGCCGCCGAACCAATCTGCCATCGCTGCACTAGAGAAGAATAGTCCCAGAGTGAAAAGGAATGCCAATATTACTAGTATTGGTAACATCCTCTTTCCTAGCTTTTCCCATCCTCTTTCTTCTGTCACGAATGGTCCTAATAATAGACCAACTAGCATTATGAATATCAACAGTGTCACTATTGATATTGAACCCAATGCAAACATCGATGCGAAGAATGTACTTATCGACAATGCTAACGGTGAGAATATCACTACGTACAATGAGATTATTATTGCGACTACTGCGTTTATTTTGTTAACGTTCCCACCTTTACCGAACACTTTTGTCTTCACTAGCAATGCATAAAACACTGCGAACACGAAGAGGAACGGTAGGTATAGCGCGTACACATCTGCACTGCTCATCAGAGCATCAATTAAAGCCATTAATTAACCTCCTTCTTTTGGTTTTTCTATTTCAGGTGTAGCCTTTTCAGCTCCACCCCATGTAATAAATATTATCGGAATTACTAATAAAATTATCACTACTATAGCAACGATTACATCAGATGTTTGTTCAAATAATTCAGGTCCCAGCATCACTTTCCAAAGACCGCTTGTAGCGAATATGATGAAAGCAAATATTATGCCAATCACGAGTATTGCACCCATTTTATTACCTTTGAATAAATTATCGGCAAGTTGTTTAGTCGTGTCTGGTGGTAGAAACATTCCAATAATCAATAGAGCGATCATAAAAACTAGAGTCACAACAATGCCTTGTGTGAAGAATGCGGCCAATTGTGTTTGGATATCTATGCCTAAGATGACGGGTGATGCCCAAACCATGAATGATGCTATTAGAGCAACGACAGCATTAACTGCAACATTCTCATCTGGTTTCCCGAAGACTTGACTCTTTCTGAGAAGACCATAGAAAACTGCTGATGTCAGGATGTATGGTAGCATAAACTTGAAAAACCCTAATTCTATCAACCTTGCTATTACTGGTGTGAATATGTCTACCATCTCATCACTCCTTCTTTCCTGCCCCCTTTTGAACTCCGACTAATATTAAAATTCCGATGATCAATGCAACTAACATGATTATCATGGCTTGAACGTCGGCTTGGATACCAGTACCTAACGGACCAGGAAATATGACTGTATACAATCCACTGGTAAAGAATAGAATACCAAGGAATATGCCTACAAACATCCATATGATCCAACTACTCTTAAAAACTTCAGTTAAAGTATCAGAAAATTTTGGATAGAACATGCTTGCCCCAACCAAACCAAAAACAAAGACTAAAATCAACACAAAACCTTGAGTTATGAAAGCTCCTAAAGGTACTCCTATATCGAATGCAGTTCTGGCTAAATACCCCCACACGAAGAATGAAACAGCGATGGATAGAATAGCGTTAATAGTCGGATCGAAAATTTTAGACCTTTTCAACAACCCCCACATCACAGCCGCTGTTATTACCCATGGTATGAAGAAAGAAAATATTCCTAAATCAGCTAACCTTTCTGTAATAATTTGAAAGGGGTTTACCATGAGTACTCATAGAATAATTAGTAAGGAGTGAATAAATATTTACTGAATCTCTTAATCTTTCTTAAACCTTTGGACTAAATCTGTTAAAGCTCTAACACTCTCTATTAATGCTGGTAATGCATCT
>Ga0172363_10004160_pt1 | contig 11686 bp, 14 predicted proteins | sample LakKivs2_kivu2a2_FD_114541 | JGI IMG/M metagenome (GOLD analysis project Ga0172363, IMG submission 114541) | Sediment microbial communities from Lake Kivu, Rwanda - Sediment s2_kivu2a2 | ecosystem: Environmental > Aquatic > Freshwater > Lake > Sediment | place: Rwanda: Western Province, Lake... | reverse complement strand
ACTTCGGGAGGCATCTCAGCTCTAAATCCAGTATAGACCAGTTTCTCAATAGCATAGATGAGGTTTTGCCATAAGAGACGTCATGATGCTAGTCTTTTCTGTGTCGCTATTGTAGAAACAGAATTGTGAACTTGCTCGCAAAATGAATCTAGTTCTGTTGTTTCAAAGTGCGACTTAAAGCCTCGATTACGTTTTGTTTTCTCATAGCAAGTATGTAAGGCCCCAGTCTAGGTCCCTGCGGAGTGCCCATCAGGATTCTGTAAATGTTTTGGAAGAATTTGGCGGCTTGCATGTTGTGTTTCTTGGCAATGTTGAATATTGCATTCTGTATTTTGTCTGCATCATTCTCAACAGTTAAAACTTTGACAAATTCTGATATTGCACTTTGTTCTTCACTAGTGAGGCTTACTGCTGTTTCTGTTATTTCTTCGAAATCCCTAATCCAATTTTGTGCGTATTCAATCCGTTCTCGCAGGTTGTTATCCAATGTTTGATTTTTCTGCAATATGCCGTAGCTTCGAAGCTTTTCAGTTATGAACTCCTCTTCGCAGTCTTTGGGTGCCATTTTCGCCAAGAAAGCTAGCAGATTATACGGTACTGTAGCGCTTGGGATTGTGGGTGGTTTCAATGTCCAACAATATTCGTATAGCCCTCGCAGTTTGTTCTTTTCTTTCTCATCTTTTGCTTGTTTCTTTCCGAAGTAGACTTCTTCCATGTAGTCCAATTCGTTCATGTAGGTGGGTATGTCCTTGACGTCTACCGTGCGGGTTCCAACGAATCTTTTCAACATCAATAGCAACAATGATTGCGGCGACCCATAACGGAACCACACTTGCGGTGTGAAAACGTTTCCAGTTGATTTTGAAATTTTCCGTCCGCTTTTATCTAAGAACATTTCATATCGTGCATGTGAAGGTGGCTCAAAACATAGCACTTCACGGCAAATTCTGTCATTTATCTTAACTGAGTCAGCAATGTCTTTACCGTATGCTTCAAATCTTATGTCGAGGGCCTTCCATCTTGCAGCAAATTCTCCCTTCCAACTCAACTTGCCTTCCCCCTTCTCCACTTTTGCCTCTCCCTTGAAACCGCAGCCTTCAATCCATCTGCCCTTTATCTCCATTCCTTCACAAACATAAACAATCCTATTCTCTTTAGGCAGAAAATCTAGGGCTTTTGTTGTGTATATGCGACCACAGCTGCTGCATATCGGGAAATAAGGCAATACTTCCGTATAGCGTTCCTGCCCTACCTCTTCTCTGACTATTTCTCCCACTTTCTTTGCTTTAAGAAGTAGAGCCTTGATCTCTTCGTTTAGTAAGCCTTTCTCGTATACTTCCTTCGCAGAAACGTGGCGGTACTTTATCCCGCACGTGTCAAGAGCGTCAAGCAAGAGTGAACTCATGTGCTTACCGTAGCTTTCGTGGCAGTTGAAAGGGTCAGGTATGCTGGAAACGGGATAACCCACATATTTCTCTAGGGATTTTGGTAAACCGGCGGGAACTTTTCGCAACCCATCCTTATCATCGCAGAAAGCAATCAATTCCGAATTGTATCCTTGCTCTTTCAAAGCCAACGTAACTGCGTAAGAGCGGGCAGCATCTCCCAAGCTGCCTATGTGTGGAAAGCCAGAGGCCCCAAGACCCATTTCGGTTCTGATCAAGTCAAGGTTTCTACTCAGCTTGCGCTCTCTGTCAACTACATTCATAGCCATTTTGTCATACCATGTTCCGTGGCCAATCATTTTCTCACTCATGCAGCACGTATTCCTCCAGCAACACAAATCACTGTTTCAAACAGAAGTATTATAAAAAATCTGGGAGTTTGCTCGCTATTTTCTTTTTAGCGCAGCAGCTATTGCCAAAGCTCCAAACACAAGCAAAACCACTGCTAACGAGTAGAGCAAGTTAATGTAGGCAAACAACCATGCTCCGCCTACTGCAATCAGCAGCAAACCCATTGCAAAAGTGCTGAATGGACCGCGCTCGTATTTCTGCGGTTTCGACGCTCTGATTCCTGCTAGACCCATCAACCAGCATCCTGACAATGCGAGTACTAACGGAACAACATCGTACAGAGAAACTAGGCCGAGTGGCACGTAGAGGATTATGGCGATCACTAGGATTATAAAGAAGACGCCGATAGACAAAAGTCCTCTTTGTCCAACGTCAGACATTGTCGACTCACCTATTCTGTTTTCTCACCGCATTCTGGACAGAACTTGGAAGCAGACGGTATCGTCTTTCCACATTTTGGGCAACTCTTTGTCCCACCTGACGGTGGAGTGATTGTGGTTCCGCATTCTGGGCAGAATTTCGAAGTCGCAGGTATCTTTGCGTTGCATTTTGGGCATATCACTAACGCAGCTGCAGGTGCCTGTGCGGGGCCTGTAGGTGTCATTACTTGTGGTATAAGTACCATGCCCGTTCCTAATCCAGCGCCGGATGATTTTCCAAGTTCTTCAGCAGCTTTCTTCACTGTTTCCATACGGAGCACTTCTTCAGGTGCTGCTCTTCCAGTTCTGAGCCAGAATAGTCGTTCACGGTATTCTGGAGTTGTGTCTATTCCTTCAAAACGCAAGTCCGTCAGCTCAAGACCTAAGCGTCCAAAGTGGTCTGAGATTGTGTTCTTGACGACTATCGATGTTTCGTCAAGCCTTGTGAAAACAGTCAGCAAATCATATCGCGAAAGTTCGTCAATGATTTTTTCGTTCAGAAAACCACGTAGGTAGTTATTGACGTCTTCAGATGTATACGCATTTTGTCCGCCAACAACTTCGTTTACGAAGAGTTGTGCGTCTTCAACTTTAAACCAGAATCCACCAAAAACCTGCAGTGGCGCAAGTTCTGTAGTCTGAGCTCTGGTGCCGTATTTTCCAGCAAAAACCTTTGTTGACACAAAGATGGCTGTTGCCTTGAAAGGCTTCTCCTTGTATCCCGCAATTCGAGTAAGCAAACCAGTTATCAGCGGCAGATTCAGCGTTGTCAAAGTGTGTCTTCCTGCGTTGAAAACGTCGTATGCTTTTCCGTCTCTAAAGAACACTGCAACTTCGTATTCATGGACTATCAGTTGGGCGCCCCAGGTTATTTCTTCATCAGGGTATCTGTAGAGAATATCATTCGCACTAGGATTTTTCCATTCTATTACTTGCGGCATTTCAAACCACTCCCATTATTACTTCTCTTCTCTTATCAAACGCGTCTTCGAAAGACTGCAAAGTTTCACTCAAACTTCGGACACGTTCCTTCGCATTTACAAGGTCCTGCCTATTGACCTCAGATTTAAAAGCTGCTACTGCCTCAACAATTTTCCCCACATCACCAATTAACTGGCTGTCAAAGTTTATCATTCTGTCAAGTTTTTCCTCGTCAATTTTAACCACGTCAAAGAAGCCAGCATATCCATAAGCAGCATGGTTAACTTTTTCTGAGACGCGATCAAATCTTGCGACAAGGCGATCCATGTCTGTCAAAGCCTCAAAAGCGCGGTGATCAGAAAGTTCTCGGAAAATATATCTAACATCGCTTTTCGCCTTAGAGAGTCTCTCGTACAACTGATCTCTGATGAGCCTGTCGGATTCACGTCGCAGTTCTTTTTCCTTGTAGCCTCGGAAGCCTGGAATTGCTGCTAGTATGCGTTCGGAAAATCGCATTTCTTTCTTGGCTTTTCCGTAAACATCTTTCTCTTCGCTCAAGATTTGTTTTCTCCCATCAACTTTTCGATTTAATACATGGATTCTGGTCTCTTTTAAAGTTTCGTAATGTTCATAATCTTGTTGAGGGGATGTCACCTTTTATCGTCGATCCTGTTGCGCCGTCCACGAATAACTGGTAAGTGTTGCTTCTGTACTCATACTTGATGAACCATATTGGAGCGTGTAAGTAAACAACTTGGTTCAGTTTCACTTCGTTTTTCACTTCGACTATCTTGTCAACATCTTGCTTGATCAGGTAGAAGTGAAGGTCTTTGATCTGTTGTTCTGCAAGCTCAACTGCTTCACTTTTGTCGATTTCGCTGTTCAAGATCTTGGCAAAATTCTCGATCTTTCTGAAGTCATAGGGAATCTTCCCTTCTAGAGGAACATTGTATTCTCTTGTCGGGAACTCTGTTGCCTTTCTTGCAAGAACTAGCCAGTCATACTCCTTTTCCAATTTGCCTTCTTTAACAACTGCTGGTGTGATGCGCTCAAAAATCCCCTTATAAATACTGTTGACTTCTATTGTAACGATCCAGAAGGGCAAATACACCAAAGTTTTGTCTCTGATCACTGCTTTTTTAGCCAAGTCTGGGGGTTTCAGGAAACCCGTGCGCATCCAATGTTTGACAGGCTCTTCAATCTGTGCAGCGTCATACTTGTTTAGAAGCATGGAGTGTTCAAAAGTGAAAGCTTCTCCAGTTTCTATCACAACTGTGAAACCACAATATTTACATGTGGCTATTAGCTCTCCCGGCTCAAATGCAATTGGGGCTCCGCAATGGGAGCACTGTATCTTATCCACTATTGACATCGTTTCTGCGCCTACTTTTCTCTCTTCACAATTTCCCTCGCCACAATAATGCCTGATGCTGAAGCTTGAACCAGTCCTCTCGTGACACCTGCGCCGTCGCCGATTGTGAACATGTTGTGAATCTTGGTTTCTAAACAGTCACTCAGTTGCAATCTTGACGAGTAGAATTTCACTTCAACACCGTACAGCAGGGTGTCTCGCGAGTTTATTCCAGGCGCAATCTTGTCCAGAGCCTGAAGGATTTCTCTGATGTCAGCAAGATATCTGTAAGGCAGAACAAAGCTCAAGTCTCCCGGAGTAGCATTCTTCAATGTAGGAGTTACTACGCTTCGAGCGATTCTTTCAGGCGTTGATCTTCTTCCAGACTCCAAGTCGCCTAGACGCTGCACTATTACACCACCACTTAGAAGGTTTGAAAGTCTAGCCACATATTTGCCATAGGCTATTGGCTCTTTGAAAGGTTCTGTGAATGAGGTGCTCACCAGAATGGCGAAGTTTGTGTTCTCTGTTTTTCTTTCAGCGTAGCTCTGGCCATTGACTGTTAAGACTCCGTCGTATGATTCTGTTATTACCTCGCCGTATGGTGCAACGCAGAAGGTGCGTATCTGGTCATCGAAGGATTTTGAATAGTAGATGAGTTTTGGCTCGTAGAGAACTTTCGTCAATTCTTCCATAACAGAAGCTAACACTTCAACTCTTATCCCGATGTCAACAGGGTTGTTTAATGTTTTCAGACCTAGTGCTTGCGCTTCTGCTTGAAGCCACTCAGCCCCGCTTCTTCCAGGGGCGACAATTACGTATTTTGCAAAGAATTTTTCGCCGTTTGTGGTTTCGACACCTTCAACGACTTTGTCTTTGACTATTAGTCCCTTTACGTCTGTTTTCGGTTTGAACTCAACTTTGCCATTTAGCTCTTGCCGCATTTTTCTGAGAGTCTGAGCGCACCACTCTGTACCCATGTGACGGATTTTTTGTCGCACAAGATTCAACCCAGCTAGTGACGCTTTCCTTTCGATTTCTTCCACCTTTTCAACATCTTCGCCGTAAACGTGCTGGGTTGCTCCGTATCTTAGGTAGATTTCGTCAACGTAGTTCACAAGTTCTGCAAGTTCCTTTGAGGACACGTATTCGTTAAGCCATCCGCCAACTTCGGTGGATAATGTTAGTTTTCCGTCACTGAAGGCCCCCGCGCCGCCCCATCCTGACAGAACCGCGCATGGATCACAGTGGACGCATTCGAAGCCGCGGCTTGCGGGGCACTTGCGCTGACCTATGTCTTGTCCCCTGTCCAACATCAGAACTTTCAAGTTGGTTTTCTGTGTCAGTTCAAGAGCGGAGAATATTCCTGCTGGACCTGCACCGATGATGATTATGTCGTACTTCAACAAGTATCCCTATCCCTATTTCTAAGACCCAAAAGTAGATGTCGCAACTAGCATATATTTCTAGCGAGCGGCTGGGTGTTTAGACTATTAGTTTGGAGGTAGTGTTGGTGGCTTGTCACTCTTCCTATATTGGCACTAGGCAGAGAAATTTGAGTTTCTTCTTGCTGTTGTTTTTGAATTGGTGTTTCTCATTTGGGGCAACGAAGATAGCGTCACCAGTTTCAAATTTTGTTTCTCTATCTTCACCGACCAAGACGCCGGTCCCTTCTAGGATGAAAACTTCATGTTCCCATTCATGCTTGTGAAATGGACTATAACCTTCGGGTGCCATTTCGAACAATCTCATGGCAAAGTTTGGAGCGCCAAGTTCCTTGGTTATGAGCCATCTAACCTTGAGTTTGGATGCTCCTTCATTTGCGGCTTTCGCCTCTACGTCCTTATGATGCAATACTCTCATTGTAGCCGTTTCTCCCAAGACACGTTGATGTGGAGATATTTTTTTGAACTCTCATATTAATGTTACATTCTAAAACGGTCTTCAGCGACCAGTCTTTTTACATTCGACCCTCAGAGTTTTTGCCAGGCTCCTCAACTCTTTGTCGCTGATCCACTCTGTTTTCAAATATTTGCAGATTCTTTCGTCGTCCAACCCCAACCGTCTAGCTTCCTCGACCGCGTGGCGATAAGCCTCAATTTCTGTCGGTCTTTCAGCATAGTTATAATGGTTGTCGAACAGCTCTTTTCCCTCCATAAACTGTCTCACATGTACCAGTTCGTGGATTATGTCAAGGTATATGTCGACGATGTTGCCATCGTGTAAGTAGCGAGCGCTAACTAGAAGATGTCCATCTATTTCACTGACTCCCATGTATCCTCTTGTTCCAGAGAATTCAACATTGAGATTGCGTAACACTTCCCTTGTGTTGTCGCCAAAGATTTTTCTGACCGCATCAACGTTCTCGAAACCCTTGAAATAATCAGCAAAGGGATACAACGTCACCTTGACTTTTCGAGGTATCTTGACTCTCAATCGTGAGGTCATTGCCACTCCACATCTCTGTTTATTGCTCTTAGAAGAGCATGCAGATTAGAAAAGTTTATCCTTTTCCACAAAGCTTGATAAACAAAGTTGCGCCAGCCGACGCCGGATTGCTCTATGAGAAGGTTCTCTGGTCACATGTTTCATGTAAAATGTATGTCAACAGAAGATTTCGAATTCGCGGTCAACCTCACCAACCAGATGGACTGGAAGCTGAGTAGAGAGGACTTTGAATTAATGTTGAAGCTGGAGCCTCAAGGCAGTTTCGTACTCCTAGACAACTCAGAAAGGGTAGGCATCTCCACGACAGTGAGTTTCGGCAAGATAGGCTGGTTTGGAAACTTGCTCGTTAGCAGAGGCTCCCGACAGAAAGGAGGGGGGTCGCAACTAGTCAGGCAGTCAATTGAATATCTGAAGAGCAAAAATGTTGAAACGATCGGTCTCTATGCATACACTGACAAGATTCCATTCTATGAGCAGCTCGGTTTCAAGTATGACTCAGAATTCGTTGTTCTAAAAGGGAAAGACTTTTCTCCACCAGTCAAATCTCATCTAGAAAAAGCTGAAAAGAAGGATGTGAGGAAAATCATTGCCTGTGACCGACTGTGCTTCGGCGAGTCAAGGGAAAAATTGCTTAAGCCCATTATTCTGGACCCAGACAATCTGTGTTACGCAATGATTGATGATGGACAGGTGCTGGGATATTCCGTTGCAAAGGTGTATCGGGGGATGGCTGAAGTGGGTCCGTTGGTCTCTCTCCAAGGACGCAACGACATAGCTATCGCACTTCTGAATGCTGTACTTAACAAGTTGAAAGATTATGAATTGTCACTGTGCGCTCCAAGAAGAGAAGAGGCAATTATTAATGCGCTAAAAGGATATGGACTCAGAGAAGATTTTCGAGTGTCAAGAATGTTTCTCGGACCACCTGCCGTCAACAGCTGCATCTACATTGCAGAATCTTTGGAAAGAGGGTGACTTCGACTGAGTTCTGAAATGGCAAAGACGATTCTTGGGGATTTTCTTAGCAACTCATGGTCATGCATTGAAACGTTGGTCAGGGAACTCTCCGTATTTCATGGTGATGAAAAACGTAAACCTCAGATGTTCTATTTGAAGAATGGGAAGAAATATGAATTCACTCTTGATGGCAGACATTTCTTTCTAAGATCATCGGTTGAATACTCAAACCCGCAGTTGACAGTTGAAGAGGTTCAGGGAATTATAGGGACTCGGCTTCTCGAAGTTTGTGCTAACTATTTTCACACTGTCGGATTGCATGAGCCTGACAGCAGAGACATCAGTGAGATATGCGAAAAGTTGAACAAGCCCTCCGAAGAACTTGTTGTTTCTTTTCTGCTTAACACTGACGAAACTGAACCTGACCGCTACTCCATGAATCCTCTGAAAGAATCCATAGTAAAAAGCGGGCAAAGTGCATTCCCGTCCGCGTCAGTGAAGACTGAAGAGCTGAAGATAGATGACAAGTTCATGCAGAAATATGAAAAATCGTTAATCTCCAGAAGCGAGGCAGAGCTGATAAGCCGTCAAATCGAGACATGCAACAACAGTTACATAGACATGGTAGACGCCGTAAAATACGAACAAATGGAGAATCTTTCAACATCTTTCGGGATAAACCTAACTCTCTGCTCAATGCGTATGCCTTTAATCATCCTAAGAAATGAGAAGACAGACGACTTGCTGCATTGCATTATAAAGACAATCCACACTGACTACCGTTCGATTGAAACAGCCTACAATTGCATGGGCCGAAGCATGAAAAACCGAACAACACTTCTAACGATTCCACACTCGAAAAAGGGTTATGGTTCTAAACGTGCTGCTAGAGGCAAGATATACTTTGATGGAACGAGACTGAAAAGCGTTAAAGTGGGCTATCGCACAACGCCGCTTTATCCGAACGCAATTGATCCGGAAGACGTGAGCGTTGCAGAGGCTGATGACAGTTTCACAGTCGAAGGAGACAAACTAACAAACTATAGTTTCGGAGAAACGCCTTCCTCACCGCAGTTCTTTGTATACTCTTTGGGCTCTCCTGAAAGCGCCGTTATATGGCATGGAATTGGAGCGTTCGGAGCCGCACAAATGCTGAAAAGCTACGCGGCGATTCGTGTGGTCTGCGAAACAAATCCTCTGTTTAGAAATTTGAAAGAGCAATTTGCCATTTTAGTCAGAATTCCCTTGCAGTTCAATCTCATGCCAAAACATATGTGGTTCCATCCAATACATCGTAACATAGATGCAAGCATAGGCTGCATTGACAACTTACAAGATCTCGCCAAACTAGGTATGCGACTAGAGAATCTCATCGACGTATCAGGTGGAATCGAAATGAGAAAAACTGATTAGCCTTTCCCATGTTAAAACTGAAAGAAAAGAATACACACAACGGTTGGGTTTGAATGTTCTTCAAACAAATCAAAAATCAAGGCGACAACTTTTCATACATACTGGCTGACGACACAACCAAAGAGGCTGCTGTCGTCGACCCAAGCTTTAACGCCAGCGCAATACTTCAACTTCTGAGAAGCCAAAATCTGAAAGTGGAATATGTTATCAACACGCACCATCATAGGGATCATACAGCCGACAACGAAGCAATTAAATCTGTTTTTGATGCCAAAATCGTTGCGCACAAGCTGTCAAAGATCAACAAGGACATTGTTGTAGCTGATGGTGACATTGTAAAAATCGGCAAAATAAACATCCAAGTAATCCATACGCCTGGACACACTTATGATAGTATCTGTCTCTTAGTCGATCGTAAACTGCTGACGGGTGATACGCTTTTCGTGGGAGAATGTGGTAGAACTGACTTGCCTGATGGGAGTTCTCGGGAAATGTACCGCAGTCTATTTGATAAACTGATGAAGCTTGATGACGCCATCGAAGTCTACCCGGGTCACGATTATGGATCAAAGCCGTTTTCCACGATCGCTGATGAGAAGAGAGAGAATTACACGCTGAAAGAGCGTACTCTCGAAGAGTTCGTAGAATTTATGAAGGAGCCTTAGCTGATTCTGTTCTGACAAGTCGTTGCCTGTTGTTCAAAGTTAGTCTTTGATTGCCTCTATAAGACTCATGACGTTCCACAGTTTTACTCTCGTGTAGGGTGGCATGTTTGGGTCTTGCAAGATCTCGTCTAATGTTGATATTGCGTTTGATGCTCTAACAGCTGGAGTGTATTCCGTCGTTTGCAGAGTGTTCATCGAATCTTTCGCTGCTCTTCTAATATTTCTCGGTGTAGTAGTGTCTTCAGAAACTTCTCCAAGTACAACCAGTGCTTGTTTTATCTTCTCCTCATACTCCTCCATCTTCCTCTTCCTAACCATTATAACCACCCTCAAGAGACATGAATAATAACCAAATTATATAGGCTTTTATACCTATTTACTTTGAGGTCATAAAACTTGTCCCCAAAACGACATGAAGACGAAGACATCAAACGAATGGTTGACTTGCTCCGTCAAGGTTCCACGCTCACAGAGCTGGCGTGCCCTGCGTGTGCTGCGCCGCTTTTCAGACTTAGAAATGGAGACATCTGGTGTGCAAAATGCCAGAAGAAAGTCATAGTCGTAAGGGAAGGGGAAGAACAAAGCAAAATAGCAAGTTCAATCGCCGTTGGAAATTTAGAGAAGACGCTTCTGTTTAAGATACAGGAGATACAGGAAAAAATGCAGCATGAGCAGAACGTGGAACAACTGCAAAAATTGGGTTCAGCCTTGTCTGGACTGCTTGAAAACCTAGAGAGAACAAGAAAGATCAGAAGAGCATAGTTGAAGGTCCATTTTGATGCTCGTCGGAATATACGAGAGATTTCCACAAAAAGTTCATGCGGCAACAAGTTTCAGTGTTTCAACTTCAACCAGAGCTCTGCAACTCATGCTCATGCAAACACTCTGCAAGCTAAATAAACAAGCTCCTGATTTGAAAGATATTGCCGATCCATCTCTTTCTCAATACTGCATCATATTTGAGTTTGGATTTGCAGAAGCAAACGATTTCATCTATCTGAATGACGAAGAAACAGGAAAATTACTGAAAATCATCAACAAAGAGGTTTTCCGATGTGCCGATTTTCTAGTTGTCATACGATACTATAAGAGTCACGCTGGAAAGAAACGACCACTGAGATTTGACTATTACTTGCTCCGTTTTACGTTTAGCAAGAAATCGGTGATGGTGAGTGTATTTCATGAAAGAGGTCCAATGAGGATCATACCTGAGGAACTTGTCAACCTTGTCGTTGGCAGTGTCAATACGAACTTTTCCAAGAGAATGGTGAAACCTCTTGCCATTTCCTAGTCATTCTTCTCCAGAAACTCCAGAACAGTTTGCAGAATGGTGTCTGCGACATCTTGCCGAGGTTTGTTCCCATTTATTTGGACAAGTTCGTCTTTCTCCACAAACTTCATGTAGACATCTCGCACTTTTCGCTGTGTTTCCAAGGTTTCCATCACTGACTTCTTCTGCTTCAACCTCTTAACTACCACCGTAGGTTCAACGTCAATGAAAACCGCCAAATCTGGGCGTATTGCATGTTCATTTATCTTCTTTATCCAGTTCAAATAAAGTCCTTCTGCTCCTTGATACGCAAGCGAAGAGTAAACATAACGGTCAGAAACTACGATCTTCTTCTCTTTCAAGGCTGGGAGAACTTCACTATCTACATGTTCAAAACGGTCAGCGGCAAAAAGTAGCGCTTCAATGATGCTGGAAACACGTTTTTT
>Ga0172363_10004156_pt1 | contig 11689 bp, 12 predicted proteins | sample LakKivs2_kivu2a2_FD_114541 | JGI IMG/M metagenome (GOLD analysis project Ga0172363, IMG submission 114541) | Sediment microbial communities from Lake Kivu, Rwanda - Sediment s2_kivu2a2 | ecosystem: Environmental > Aquatic > Freshwater > Lake > Sediment | place: Rwanda: Western Province, Lake... | reverse complement strand
CGGTCTGGAGAAGATCGAGGACCGGCTGGGCGGCTCCTATGCCGATTGGATCGGAGCACTGGAATACAAAGAGGTCGATCTCGAACTCCCTCGCTTCACCGTCGCGACGGAGCTGGCGTTGGTGGGTTTGCTGATGAAAATGGGAATCCGGCGAGCCTTCAAGCCCGATCTGGCGGACTTCTCGGGCATGACCGAGGAAGTGGAAGCACGTCTGTTCATCGGAGATGCGATCCAGAAGGCCTGGATTGGAACTGACGAAAACGGGACGGAAGCCGCGGCCGTGACTGCGGTTGTGATGGAAGTCCATTCCATCGGCAAGCTCGAAAGGTTGCCGCCACCGCCGCCGGTGATCTTTCATGCGAACCATCCGTTCTTGTACCTGATTCGCGACGTCAAGAGCGGCGGGATCTTGTTCCTTGGGCGCATCGTGGAACCGTCAAGGTGAGCCCATGGCGGGCAGACGGCCGGCCGGGCTCGCGGAGATTGTTGCGGATGCTGCTCGGCGCCACGACGGCGACACCTATCTCGGAGACGTGGTTGCCCAGCTAGGAGCGGGCGGCGTCGGCATGCGGTTTTCCGGCCGAGGGTTCGCGAAGCTGCGGTAGTATGGCCGTGCTGAGGAGAACCATGCGTCGTGTAGTCATCACGGTCCCGTTTGTCTGTCTCGCCGCTGTCCTGCCAAGTGCCTGCAGGAGCTCGAGTCCGCCGGACTCGGGCGAAGGGGGCCGTGGCGGGACAGGAGGATCGTTCTTGGGTGGAACCAGCGGCAGCGCCGCCGGGACGGGCGGCATCACGGGCGGAACCAGCGCCACTACCAGCGGGACGGGTGGCGCAGTCGGCGGAACCGTGGGTGCCGGCGGGCTCTCAGGCCGGGGCGGCGCTCCGTCCACGGGCGGCTCAACTGCCAGCACCGTGGCGGTGCGGACCTGCGATGTCCCATCCGAGGCTCAAGCCGAATCGACGGCCGGTGCGACGGTGGTCGGCGACGGCACGCCTGCGAGCTGCACGGCAGCGGCCTTCGAGAATGCCGTGCAGAAGGGAGGCGTCGTCACGTTCGACTGCGGGCCCAATCAGGCGACCATCACTCTCGACCACCAAATCAAGCTCCTGAATAACGCGGGGCCGGACGGTCTTGGCCGTAGAGTCATCGATGGGGGAAACAAGATGGTGCTGAGCGGCGCTGGCAAGACCAGGCTCTTCTATCAGGATGCGTGCGACCAGAGCCTAGGGCAAGTTGCCGGCGACTGTACCAACTCGCCCAATCCCTCGCTGGTCATTCAGAACCTGGGCCTTGCAAATGCCTCTACGCCCTCCGATGGGCTCGGAGGAGGAGCGATCTACCTGCGCGGCGGCAGGCTCAAGGTCTTCTTCAGTTCATTCTGCAACAACGCGACACCTCAGTTTGGGTCCCAATATGCCGGGGGGGCCATCTATGCAGAACACGCGTATGGGCAAATCTACGTGGTCAACAGCCTTCTCGGCGGAAACGCTGGATGCAACAACCGCTCAGCCAACGGCGGCGCCCTGGGCGGGAAATCGACATCGTTCACGATTCTAAACAGCCGTTTTACCGACAATGTCGCAAACAGCTTCGGCGGGTTTCCACCGGCGCCTGACACACCTGGCGGCGGCTGCGGCGGCGCTATCTTCAGCCGAGGAAACGGCATCAACCTGACGATCTGTGGCTCGACGATCTCGAACAACGCGGCGGCCGACAGCGCGGGAGCCATCTACTACGTCGCCGACGATCTGCTTGGCAGCGTACGGATCGACCGTTCGCTGTTTACGGCGAACGGTTCACGCTACGCCTACACGCCGTCACCGGGTCGTGCAGAGATGGGAGTCTTCTTGCAGACAGCCCCGGCCAACATAGCCATCACCAACTCGACGTTCAACTGACCGAGGCAAGGAATCATTCTGTTGCTCGATTGCCCGCCGTCATCGTCGGCCGAAGGCTGCCGAGCGTTCGGAGAGACGTCTCTGGTCCGGTCGACGCGCGGACTTGCTGCGGCGAACAGGACTACTGGCAATTGCCTCTGGTGTAACTCACCAGAACGCGGACGTAGTCGACATAGGCGCGCGCGTTGCCACCCGTGCCGGTGAACAGCGCCGCGATCGAGATTCCGAAGTCGCTGCTCGCAATATCGGCAGGCGTCCAGGTGACACCCCAGATGTCGCTCGGCCCGCCGTAGGAGGCATAGCTCAGTGTCACGGGCCACTCGCCGGTCTGTTTGCGATCGATTCCCACCGGCTCACCCGCGCGCATGACGCGGATCGAATAGTCGACCGCCATGGCCGGATCGTCGGTGCCGCGGAGGACGTCAAACTGGATTCCTCGAATCGTCGCATCTTGCGGGACCTGTACCCCGAAATCGCTGAGCACCAGGGCGTCCTGATGGCCAATGACCACCAGGGTCTGCTCTGCGCAGGTGCCGTCTTCTGACATGGCAGAGGTCTCGTAGCGCCAGTATGTCGGGGGCAGGCAGTTCATCCCGTCCGGGCCCACGGCGCATTCCGAACCTTTCTCGCAGGACTCGCTGGTGCCGCCGGCCGCGGTACAAGCGGCCACGCAGGCAGGTAGACCGGTGCAAGCGACCTTGTATAACGCGGAATATGCGCTGAGGGTTCCTTTGTACCCGAGGCTGCGTGCTGCTCGCGGCCCGAAGGGGCCGGCGGTTTGGACGGTACACGATGGAGCGGCGTCCGAAGCTCCGCTGTCGGCTCCGCGGTTGTCCGGGCCGGGACCGAGGTCCGCCTTGCGGCCGGCATCGTTGGTGACCGCGTCGGGGCCTCCTCTGCTGGAGTCCATCTGGCCAAGGGCATCCTGTGCACCCGCATCACGCGTCGCGACTGCCCCTGCGCTTCCGCCCGTGCCTCCATGGCCGCCAGCACCGGCGCGGCCGGCGCTGGCAACTCCGCCGGTTCCGCTTGCGCCCGCTCCCGTGGTCCCAGCCGCGCTTGTTTCGCCTGAGCCGGTCGTTGCGCCGGATCCGGCGGATCCGCCGACGAGGGTTCCTGCGGTCCCGCCCGTGGAGGCTCGGCCCGAGTCGCCTGTTCCGCCGAGCCCTGATCCTCCGCTGCCGCGCACAGAAGTGCCGCCCGTCCCGGCCGCCCCATCTGGACCAGTGATCTTCAGGCCCGCACCATCCGTGCAGGCGGCAGCAGCGACGGTCATAAGACACAGAAACGAAAGCCGAGGCCTTTGCACATTTCCCCTTGCGGCCGGATTCGCAAGCATGCCGCATCGTAGGATCGGTCCGATTCCAAGTCAACGACAGGCGAGCGCCTGTCCGGTGATGGCTGTCACATTCCCGGCGGCAAGATGCGCTTGCGTTTCGAGGGCTGGGGTAGCTCCGGGAGCTTTCGCTCCCGGAGCCCCCACGGATCCGGACGTGCCCGATTGAGGCATCCGGCCCTTCGAGGTCAGAGATTCGCTTGGCGGGTCGTTGCGTTTCAGAGTGACACTCGGCCGCTTCACCGCCCGCGATGCGGAAGCGGCGGGCCCGGTCCGGGCCGGACATGGGATAGGCCTCGGCGATGTTGAGCACCACGGACTCGGCCGCGCGGCAGGCTTGGTCGAGCGCGTGGCCGCGACGGCCGCGGGTGGACTGGCGGAGCAGCCGATAGAACTGGACGGCGACCCGATAGACATCGAGTCCTTCGATTCCGACGCGAGGCTTGGGGGTGGGGTTGGCAGCGATCTCGTTCATGCGATCCTCCTTGCCGCCTCGAAGGGCGGCGTCTGCCCACTCCTGGCCCACAGATTCGTGCCAACACCGTGTCCCCGGGATCGGCACCGTCACCGTCACCGTCACCGGCCCAGCCACCGCCAGCGTCACCGCCACCGGCCTCGAAACCTCCCCCGGCTTAGGAGGATTGTCGTCCGTGGAAATCCAGGCTAGGACCCCATGAAGCGGGCTAGAACAGCCCCGTGATCGAGCCGTCCTCTCCGACATCGATGTTGGCCGCGGCCGGGACCTTGGGAAGCCCCGGCATGGTCATGATCTTTCCCGTGTAGATCACCACGAAGCCGGCGCCACTTGCGACCTTTGCGTCCCGAACGTGGAGCGCGAATCCCTCCGGTCGTCCAGGCCGCTTGGGGTCGTCGGAGAGCGACGCCTGGGTCTTGGCGATGCACACGGGGTAGTCGCCGTAGCCGAGGTGTTCGATGTGCTTGAGCGCCTTTTGGGCCTCCGGTGTGAACTCCGCCTCCGCGGCGCCGTAGATGTCGGTAGCCACCCGCCTCACCTTGTCGGCCAGCGGGAGATCGAGAGCGTAGAGCGGCCGGAAATCAGCCTGCTTGCCACACCGGGCGGCAACCTCCTCGGCGAGCCCGAGGCCTCCCTCGCCGCCTCTTTCACGACAGTCCGAGATGAAGGCCGGCACGCCGAGAGCCTCGCAGCACGCGCGAAGCTCTTCGACCGCCCTTCCGTCATCGTCGACGAAGCGGTTCACCGAGACCACCACGGGCAGCCCGAATCGGCCGAGGTTCTCCACGTGCTTGGCGATGTTGGCAGCGCCATGCATGGCAAACGCGCGCAGGGTCACCACCAGAACGGCGGCTCGGGGATGGAGGTTGCCCATCCGACACTTGATGTCGAAGAACTTCTCCGCGCCCAAGTCCGCGCCGAAACCGGCTTCGGTGACCACGAAATCGGCAAGCCGCAGCGCCATGCGCGTGGCAACCAGCGTGTTGCAGCCGTGCGCGATGTTGGCAAAGGGACCGCCGTGGACGAAGGCAGGCACGCCCTCCACGGTCTGCACGAGATTGGGGTTGATCGCGTCTTTGAGGAGCGCCGCCATGGCTCCGTGAGCGGAGAGCTCCTTCGCGTATACGGGCTTTCCGAGGGCATCAGAACCCACCAGGACGGAGCCCAAGCGGGCCCGCAGATCGGCTAGGTCGCGCGCCAGGCAGAGGATCGCCATGACCTCGGAGGAGGCGGTGATGTCAAAGCCGTCTTCTCGCATCACCCCGTTCCGGCCTCCGTCCGCCAGGCCGACCACGATGGATCGGAGGGAACGGTCGTTCATGTCGATGGCGCGCCGCCAGAGGATCGTGCGGGCGTTGAGCTCGGGCTGGCTCTTCTGGTGCAGGTGGTTGTCGATGATCGACGAAAGGAGGTTGTGCGCCGTCGTCACGGCGTGGAGATCCCCGGTGAAGTGCAGGTTGATGTCTTCCATCGGGAGCACCTGGGAGTAGCCGCCGCCCGCGGCCCCGCCCTTGATGCCCATGCACGGGCCGAGGCTGGGCTCGCGCACGCAGATCATGCTCCGCTTGCCGATCTTGGCCAGCGCCTGGCCGAGTCCGATCGTCGTTGTGGTCTTTCCCTCGCCGAGCGGCGTCGGGGTCATGGCCGTGACGAGAACGAGGTTCCCCTCCGGCCTGTCAGCCAGGCTGTCCAGGTACGAGAGCGGGACCTTGGCGATGTGGCGGCCGTATGGAACAAGCACCTCCTCCGGGATCCCGAGCTTGGCCCCGATTTCCGCGATCGGTGCCAGCTCGATACTGCGCGCGATCTCCAGGTCGCTCTTCATGCCTTCTGCCCCTCACCCGGAAGCCGGCCAAAGCTCCCCAGGATTCCCAGAAGCGCGTCCCTGCTCAGCGACTTACGGTTTGCGGCATCGAGGAAGAACCGTATGTCACAGGTGAAGCGCAATCCCGGCGCCTCGACATAGTGATCTGCCGAGTCTTCCAGCACCACGACATCCTCCTGCGGGACTCTCTCCGTCGCTATCACACTGGCGACAAAGCGAGCACGCTGGCTCGCCACGGGCTCCGTGACCGCAAGCGAACCTGTCACGGTTCTCGTATCCGCATCGACATCGAGCGGCACGCCCCAGGCATAGTGCGCACCGACCAAGGCCTTGATGTGGTCCGCGAAAAACGAGAAGCCGCTCGTCGCGATCGCCACGCGATAGCCGAGGGTCTTGAGCTCCTGCAGAAGCTCGATGGTCTCGACGGTCGGCGCAAGGCTCGCGGCTGCTCTTTCGAGGAGGTCGGCGGGAGCGCCCTCGAGGAGCGAGGCACACTGCTGCGCCGCCGCGTCCTCAGAAACCGACGAGGCAGGATGCAGGGACGCAAGGCCGGTCTGCCGCATGATCTCACCCAAGGCTGTCGAATCAAGCAGGGTCCGAGCGAAGGAAAAGACGATGATGCGCCTCTTCTTGTTGAAGACATCCTCGAACTGGAACATCGTCCTGATTCCACACCCGGCCATGAGATCGGCAAGGGTCTTGCGCAGGTTCGGCTCGGGCAGCGGGCAGCCCACGATGTCGGTAAGCAGCTCCATGAGGAACACGCCCTGACGCGCCACCGTGCTGCTTGCTTCGATGTTGATGCCGTACCGCCCGAGGTTTTGCGCCATGGAGGCGATGAGCCCGGGACGGTCCGGGCCCAGCATGACCAGAAGCATGGACTTGCGCTCCGGCGAGCGCCGCTCCTGCTCGAAGCTTCCCACGTGCAGGGTAAGGCCGGTTTCCGCGGCGACTCCGTCAACCGCCGCCTGCAACTGGCTGACGGTGCTACGACCGGCCAAATCCACGAGGCAGAACAGGGAGAAGAGGCCGTGGCTGACGTTCTGATGGAGGTCCACGATGTTTCCGCCCAACTCGGAGACTGCCCCTGCGAGCTTCCCGACCAGGCCTTTGGAATCCCGTCCGATGCCATAGACTGCGATCAATGCGGCGTTTTGCATGTGCCTTCCCCTATCGGTTAGCAGCAGAGCCTATCCGAGGGGATCGGCTATGGCAATGCTCGCGCACGGACCACGGCGCCCTGGTCTTCCTAGAAGTCACGGAAGCCGCGAGATCGCCTTGTCGAGCAGGGCCTTCATCTCCCGTCGAGTGGACGGTGGCTCTCCCCGGTTCCTTGCAATCCCGCGATCCATCACACCTTGCGGGCGTGCGGACGGCGGCCCTTGCCTCGACGAAGCGCGATCATGGGCTTGGCCGACTGTGTCCCGCGTTAGTCCCCGTCGTGCACGTGGAAGTGGGCGTGCGCGGCGCCGGCATGGCGGTGTTCGTGGCGGTGGGCGAGCCCGCTGTCAATCAGTAGCTGCTGGTTGTCGAGCAGTCCCTCGGGTGGACCGTCATGGAGGAGTTTGCCAGCGCGGGGGGGCAGGAGCAGCACGCGCGAACCGAGTTCGCTGACCAGGCTCAAGTTGTGGGTCGAGGCGATGACCGTCAGATCGGCTTGCTGGTTGAGGTAGTCGATGACCAGAGCGCTGTACCCGGGGTCGAGATTGGCGGTGGGCTCGTCGAGCAGGAGAACCTTGGGCTCGATGGCCATGAGCGCCGCCAGGGCCACGCGCTTCTTCTCACCGCCCGACAGCTCGAAGGGCGGCCGCTCCAGCCACGCGTCGGCGCCGAACAGGCGCGCGAAATGCCGCACGCGCTCCTCCACGTCGGGCATGCCGAACTGGCGGGGGCCGAACGCGATTTCATCCCGCACCGTGGGATTGAAGAGCATGGCATCCACGCTCTGGAAGAGAAACGCCACCTGCGAGCGGAACCGCCGCCGAAAGGCGGGCAGAGCCATGGCCCGGCTGTCGAGGTCGCGTCCGTCGTAGCGCACCTGGCCCGCCGTCGGCGCCAACAGGCCATCGAGCACTTTCAGCAGCGTGGTCTTGCCGCAGCCGTTGATGCCAAGAAGCACCACGCGCTCCTTGGCCGCGATCGAGAACGTGACGTCGGCGAGGACCGCGCTCTCGCCTATGCGCATCGCGACTCGTTCGAGAGCGAAAGGCATCAGAACCCCCGCGACCGCAACGCATCCGAGATCTCCCGGGCGTTGCGACTGGAAAGCGTGAGCAGGGTGGCCGTCACACCACCCGCGTTGCGCAAGCCATCGCGCGCCGACGGCTTGCGCGGCAGACGACTCTGCAATCCGAGCCAGGATTCCCGCGCCAGCAAGCGCAGGGCGTGGATCTGCGCCAGGGTCAGCACCAGGAGGCGCGACAAGGTCGGCCAAGGCGCCAGCGCCCCCAGCAGATCGACGGCGCCCAAGACGGCGAAGGTTCCGAAGGCCAGTGCGATCGCGCGCAGGGCAAGTGCCGCGTAGGCGTGCAGGTCAGGCGGCGCGTGCGTGATGAAGTGCGCGTAGGCCCAGGCAAACGAGAGGAACGCCAGGGTGACAGGCGTCGCGGTGAGGAGCGCGCGCCAGGCCGCCCGCGGCGCTTGGCGAGGGAGGAGCACGGCCACGGCCAGGATCGCGCCCGCGAGCACGGCCAGGTTCGCCACGGCCGAGAGCGCGAAGCACGCCACGACCCAGGCAAGAAGCAGGATGCGCGAGCGGCGCGGGTCTCGTTTCATGCCGAGAGACTACCACGCACGCGCGACAGCACGCCCAGGGCGACGGCGGTGTAAAGCCCTTCACACAGACCGGCCACGGTCAAGGAAGGCAGCATCATAGCCACCGCCATCACCGGCCACGGGGTGGGCAACTGCGCCGGCGAAAGGTGGTTCTGCAGGCCGAGCGCCAGCACCACCGTCGCGGTGGATGCCTGCAGCCCGAGGTATGCCGCGAGGAACGCCCCCACGCGCGGCGCGTGCCGGCCGATGGCCTTCCACAGCACCCACGCAAGGGATGGGCCGACCAATCCCATGGCCAGGGCGTTCACGCTGAGAACCGTGATGCCGCCGGCGCCGAAGAAGAGCGACTGCACGAGCAGGACCAGCGATTCGCACGCGAAAGCAACGAGGGGGCCGCGCAGGATCGCGAGCAAGGCCGCCCCGACCAGGTGGGTTGAGGTTCCCCCGGGCACCGGGATCATGATGGTTTGCAGCACGAAGGCGACGGCGGTCAGGGCCCCTACCGCGGGCAGGGCCTCGATCTGGTCGGGACCGAAGTGCTTGCGCACGGCCCACACCCACAGCGGCGCGGCGGCGACGTACGCCGGCAGCGTGATGGTCGGGGCAAGAAAGCCGTCGGGAATGTGCATGGAATCTAGAACTGGACGGTCGTGCTCAAAGCAAAGGATGCACGGAAGTTTTCCAGGCCTTCCGAACCCTGCTGCTCCGATTTTTCGTTGAGAAGGCCGACGAGTGGCAGCTTGGCCCCGATGCCGACCGCCACGCGCCCGACATAGGCGCGCATGCCGAGGCTGCCATAGAGGATGTTGCCGCCCGAGGCGGAAAGAGCGGTCATGGTACCGGGGCCATCCCGATCCTCGTCCTCGCGATCACGTTGCAGATTGAGCCCAACCAGCTCACCCACAAGATCCACGCGCAGCCTTCCTTTCGCATATGCGCGGTAGGCGATGGTGGTGTTGGCGCGCGTTTCGCTGCCGAACTTGTAGCGGGTGAAGCTGTAGGTGTGGGCGAAGAAGTACTGGTAGTTGACCTCGGCGAGCAGGGTGAAGTCCGTGCTCAACTGCTTGAGCACGGCCAACCCCAGCGACGTGCTGGGCGCCCCGAACCCCGTCTGCATGTCGGGAGCAAAGGGACGGCCCTGCTCGTCTTTGCGTTCCGTCGGGCCGCTCGGGATGGAGCAAGCCGCCCACAGCAGGAAGTGCCAATCGCGAAGCTCGTCGAGGCTTTCTTTCTGTGGAATCAGGCGCAAGCCCTCGTCCCACTTCCAGCCGAAGGCGAGCATGAGGTTCGTGTCACCCAGGCCCGCATGGCTGCCCACGTCGCCGTCCATGGACTTGAGGTTGTAGGGCTGAAAGACGTACGCCGACAGCCAAGGGGTGATGCCGAATCCGAGCGCCGCCGTGTTGAACCAGGCGATGTCCTTCTGCTCGGGAAACGCGTCACGGTCGCCGCGCGACTGGAAAGACGCGAATTCGGTCTTGACGAGCGCGAATCCGAGGCGACGCGGAAGGGTGATGGCGGCCGTGGTTTCGAGGCCCACGCCAGGGCCTTCCGGATCCGCGAACCCGACCGAGGCTACGCCGTGGTGAGCGCGGGCCGGGAGTGCCATGAGGGTCACGGAGGCGAGGTAGAGGAGCGCTGTCTTCTTCACTTTCGGGTACCTTTCCTTCGGTAGAACATGATGAGCGCGACGAAGAGTCCGCCGATGAGCGCGACACCGAGCACGGGGCGCAGGGCGAAAGCCCACGCGGCGATGCCGGCCGAGGGTCGGGGCAAGGCCGCGGGTTTCGAGGCGTCTCGTCCGCCTGGCTCCGCCGGGACGTCCAGTTCGAGCCCGTGCCCACTGCTGTCGCTGATCTTCACGCGCCAGTTCCCCGGCACGTCGGGGACGAAGGCCACATAGCCCGACCGATCCGTCCTCCCCTTCTGATAGGGGATCTTGGCGTCGGCCGGCGAGAAGATCTGGTACTCGCAGTAAGCGAGCGCCTCTCCGTCGGCGAAGTAGGCCTTCACCGCGATGGCGCGATCGCGTTCGATGACATGGAGCACCTCATGCGCATGAGCCGCGCCGGCAACGAGCAGGGCCAGCGCAAACGCGACGCCCCTCACCGCGCGACCTCGAAGGTGAGACTGGCCTCGAAGACCTCGCTGTCGGCTTCGGCGCTTTTCACGGGCCGACGAAAGCTGGCGCTCACCGATTCGACGACGGCGCCGCGAATCCGGACCCGCACCTCGCCCTGGTCGTCGGTCTCGCCGAGCGGCTTGTGGTCGATGGCCAGGACTGCCCCCGGCAGGGGTTTGCCATCGAACAAGATGCGAAAGGTGGCCTTGTCGCCGGTCTTGACCTTGGCGAGATTGGACACCGGAACGATCTCGAAGGCGTCGCCTTGCGGCTCGGCGGCGAGCGGCGAATGGATGTCGATCCACTTGGCGAACTGTTGCGAGCGCCAGGCCTTCACGGCGTCGGGCACCTTGTTCTTGGGCAGGTTCTTCTCGCCGTCCGGAGTCAATGACCAGTAACCGCCGTCGAAGAAGGCGGACAGCACCGCGCAGCCTGCCGTGACACGCAGCTCTCGGGCCGAGACCGTCGCCGCGGGAAGGAGATTGAGCCGCACGCCCTTGTCCTTGCGGCACAAGAGAGCGCGCACCTTGGCGCCCTCAAGCGGCAGGACCTCGCCGCCGTGATGGCCGTAGCGCAAGACGAAAGCCGAATTCTGGCGTTCGAGCCACAGGTCGTGGGCCACGGCCTCTGCCGACCAGGTCAGCGCGAGGGAAACGAGCAAGAAGCGGACGATGCGAGGGGGCATGGCGGACATTCGCCATACCCGTACCACACGGGCGGGGCGATTGGTAGCACGAAGTTATGCATTCGTACTACCGGCCCCTCGACCCGCGCGCCGCCCCCGCGATCGCGCGGGCAAGTGCTCGTGGCCGTGTCCGGACTCGGCAACACCCGCGATGATTTCGAGGCCGCCCTGCTTGACCCCGCGCAAGGCGAGCAGGCGATCCGCGATCCCCTGCAAAAGATCGGACCGGCCGCGCATCACGATGACTTCCAGGCACAGGTCGTGGTTGATGTGCACGTGAAGCGTGGCCCGCACCTGCTCGCCGAGATCATGCTGCAGCTCGGTCAGCCGCTCGGTGAGGTCGCGGGCGTGGTGGTCGTAGACCAGGGTCAAGGTGGCCATCGCGTCCACGCCTTTGGGAATCTTGGCCCGCCCCACCGTGGCGCGGGCCAAGTCGCGGAACAGCTCCGAGCGCGTACACCCGCGCTCGCGCACGACCGCATCCAACTCGCGCAGAAGCGAACCTTCGAGCGCAACACCGAAACGAACCAGGGGGTCTTTTGCCATCAGGACCTCGCGGCTAGGAAACCAAT
>Ga0172363_10004153_pt1 | contig 11694 bp, 8 predicted proteins | sample LakKivs2_kivu2a2_FD_114541 | JGI IMG/M metagenome (GOLD analysis project Ga0172363, IMG submission 114541) | Sediment microbial communities from Lake Kivu, Rwanda - Sediment s2_kivu2a2 | ecosystem: Environmental > Aquatic > Freshwater > Lake > Sediment | place: Rwanda: Western Province, Lake... | reverse complement strand
TGCTTCGCGACGCCGGGAAAAGTCATAAAACTCAAAGGCAAAATCGCCACCATTGAGATGCCTCAACACAGACATCAAGTTGATACGAGTTTGTTGAAAAATGTCAAAATCGGCGATTATCTTTTGGTTCATCAAAAAATGGCCATTAATAAAATTCCCCGGAAAGAAGCGCAGAAAATTTTAAAATTAGGAGGCTGATTATGGATAAAAAGGGGTTGATTCTCTTCGCCAAATTCGCTCATCCGGTTGCCATCCAATGCGGCTGCAATTTTCAAGAAGCTAAGATTCTTTCCAAATTCGTTAAAACAGGCCAAATGTCTCCTCGAATTGCGCAAATCGTTCAAAAATTCAGCGGCGCTTGTTCATGCTTGAAAAAAATTGCGAGCCGGCACCACATTGAAGACCCATTCAATTACAAAGTGGTGGAGGCCTATTTTCTCGGCAATGCGCTTTTGACTGCTTTCCCGCAAAAAGAGTTGCCCTTTCATCTGGCGGCCTTAATAAAGTCACTGGGGCAAGCATCTGTTCATCATTCTTTAGAAATTGATGATTGCCGCATCAGTTGGGGAAAAGTCTTAAAAATCTATCCAGCTGGCGCAATCAGAGTTAAATACTGGCCGCTCCAGAAACAATTGGGCAAGCTCCAAATTGGCCCAAGGACTGAAAAATTGGTTGATATCGCTGATGCCAAAATAAAAAAGAGCGACTATGTCGCCATCCATCGTGAAATAGCCTGCCATCGCCTAACCACTAAACAACTGAATCAGCTGAAATTCTGGACCAAAGAGATCCTCAAAAACCTTTAAATAACTCCAGCACAACCAGAAGCCCTCGGTAACCCGAGGGTTTCTTTATTTCTATCCGCTGGTTAATCTTTGACGAATGGCTGCCTCAATTTCTTGGCGACTTCCGCCGTATTTGGAACGTGACAAATCCCTAATAAAGCTCGCCAGCTCCTTATTGCCCGGTTCTCGCTCGGGAATTTTGATATTAAAAGGTCGGCTGGTGTAGTTTTTAATTAAAAGTTTGAGAAGGGCGCTGAAATTGTCAATGTTAATCAAGTCGCTTTGGTCAAAAACCGGCTCAAAATACTTCACCAAAAACTCGGCATCTTTGGCGCCCACCCGAAAACAGAGCATCGTTCCAATATTGCCGAAAACCGCATCTCGAATATTGTCTTCCAATTGGGCGATAAACTGGTGAGCAATAACTAGATTGAGGCGATATTTTCTTGCTTCTGCTAAAATAGTGGCGATGCTGGCAGTCGTAAAGCTCTGAAATTCATCAATGTAAAGATAAAAATCCTGGCGCTCTGATTCCGGCATATCCACCCGCGACAAAGCCGCCATCAAAAGCCGACCCACCAAAATCAAGCCCAGAAGCGAGGAGTTCAGTTCGCCGATGCGGCCCTTAGAAAGATTGACTAAAAGAATTTTTCTGTTATCCATCGCCTCCCGAAAATTAAAAGCTGAATTTTTTTGAGCGATAATCGGCCGCATATAATCATTGGAAATAAAAGTGTTAAACTTGCTAGTAATATAAGGAGTGATGTTGCTTAAAGAAATGTCGCCGCTCGTGACGCGCAGCGCTTCTTTTTCCCAAAATTCAATTATGGTGGGATCAGAACATTTAGCCAATTTTTTATTGCGGAATTCCTCATTGGTAAAAATTCTCGGTATGTCCAATAAAGTGGCCGCTTCGCTGGTATCCGCCATCAACAATCCCATGGCATTCCTTAAATAATATTCAAACATCGGACCGCCCGTCAGCTTCAAATCGTAAAGCTTATCAAAAATATTAATAAATTCGTTGGTGATAAAAGTTTTTTGTTCGGGCCGGCTGAAATCATATTCCAACATATTCAAGCCCAAGGGCCGCTCCAAATCAGAAGGGTCGAAAACAATGACGTCTTCAGCTCTTTCTTGGGGGATATAAGAGAGAATTTGTTCTACCAAATCGCCGTGCGGGTCAATAACGCCAACGCCAGCGCCGTTTTGAATATCTTGAATAATCATATTAGCCATAGCATAACTCTTGCCAGTGCCGGTCTGGCCAATAATATAAATGTGGCGGCGCCGATCATCAGGTATAATCCTTACTGTCTTTTCTTCGCCGCGAAAAACACTTTTGCCAAGTATCAATCCTTCTTCGGGCAACTCCACTGGCGCCGGAGCTTCTTTGGATTTTACCCAACGCGCATATGGAGCCGATTCGACAAGAGTTGGAAAATGCCAGAAACTAGCAATTTCTTCGGCGTTTAAAATAATACTTTCTTTTGGATTAAAAGTGCGGAAAGAATAATTAAAAATAAAACGTTGCTGTTGAGTTGGCCGAATGGCAGCGAAGTCATTTTTAGTCGGGGTAGCAAATTGCTGGAAACTTCCTAAAACATTACCAATAATTTCTTCGGCTCGAGCCTTGGTGTTAGCTGACGCCAAAAACCTTAAATTAACTAAAAAGAGATTTTTAGTGATTTTGCTCTCCAAAATTTTAATTGCTCCCTCATCAATGGTTTTGGGCCCTTCTTTAATTGTTTGGGTCTGAGGACTTAAAACGCTTCCCAGGGCCTGACCAAAAGCTTTCCAAGCTTGACCGCCCAAAGCTTCTTTTAATGAAGACCCTTGCCGCAATTTTTTGATTGCTTCCTCAACTGTCTTTTTAGTTCCTTTCGGCGCGGGCTGCAAAACAATTTGGAAAACCAGCCCTTCGCCTTCTTTTTCTAATTTAGAAAAAGCATTCAAAATCGGGGCAATCGGATCGGCTTCTAATTCCTGATAGGTGCGGATTGGCACGAGCCATGGCTCTTTCAACTTCAAAAAAGCCAGAGCTGTCTCGCCAGTTGGGTTAAAAATATTATAATCTTCGCTTAAATTGACAGAGGCATTGGGATAGAATCCCTGAATTTGTTTTTGAACAAAACTTACCGAATCTTTGGGCACCGCCAGATAAAAATAAATTTCTTCACCGATATGCGGCAGGGCAATTTCCAAAACCGCCGGCTTCTTCAAACTGGTAAGGGTGGTCAAAAATTGTTCGGCAACAGCAATCCGCTCTTTGAGAGGTTTTTTCTCGTCCGGTTTAACCACTTCCGGCGGCAATTTAATCAAAAGCAAAGACATCTTTAAAGAACCGCGCACCAATTGGCCAAAATTCCGCTTTTGCGCCCAAGAAACAGCGAGTCCCAAAAAAATAATGATGACAATGAAAAATAAAATGGAAAAAATATTCATAGGCGAAGGTGTAATTTATTTAAATTTTTCCTCGCTTTAATAATTCTTCGTAAAATTTGTCCACCAAGGCGTCGTGCAAGGCGTCTAAAAGATAGGGATTGTCTAATTTTTCCGCTAAAACCACTGCCTGAGGAATAGAGTTTTTTAAAGCCACGCCCAATAAAATTTGCAATTGTTTCTCTTGAGAGGTCCTCTTTAAAACTGAAAGGGAGATTTTGGTCGGCGGAACCAAAGGGGGCGGAGCTTTGGCCGGAGATTTTTTAGCGGCTGGCAAAATAGCCGGCGCTGCCAAATGCTCGGCTACTCTTTCCTCAACAACCTCCCTAGCCACTTCTTTTTCCAAAAATGGCTCTTTTTTCTCAGAAAGTTGGGCTTTTTTCTCAGCCAGACGCCTTTCCAAAACCTCAATTTCTTTTTCAATATTGGGACTGCTTGGGATGAATTCTGCCATAAAATAAGTTATAATAATATTAAATAGTAAATGAGTATGGCTTCTAAAACGAAAATATTAATTGCTCTTGTTCTTATTTTAATTATAGCTGTTTTTTTTCGTTTTTGGAAGATTGACCAAACGCCGCCGGGCCTTTATCCTGATGAAGCGATGAACGGCAATAATGCCGTAGAAGCTATTAAAACCGGTCAATTCAAGCTTTTTTATCCAGAGAATAACGGCCGCGAAGGATTGTTTATTAATATCCAGGCAATTAGTTTGATGATTTTCGGCAACCAGCCATGGGCATTAAGAATTGTTTCGGCTATTTTTGGAGTTTTAACTGTTTTGGGATTATTTTTTCTGGCACGAGAGTTGTTTCCGCAAAAACCATATATTGCTTTATTCAGCGCCTTCTTGGTGGCCGTTGGTTTTTGGCATATTAATTTCTCCCGCATCGGTTTTAGAGCTATTATGGTCCCCTTCTGTTTAGTCTGGACTTTCGCTTTTTTATTTAGAGCCTTGAGAACAAAAAAAATCCTTCCTGCCATTTTTGCCGGAATCTTTTTTGGTGCAGGTTTCCATACTTATATCGCCTTTCGTTTTAGTCCGCTTTTGGCGTTAATTCCCATATTTTATGGCCGCTATTTCAGCCGAAACCAAGAAAACGAATCAAAGAAAAAACATTGGAAAATTTTAATTATCTGGCTGGCTGTTACTTTTATTGTCGCTCTGCCAATCGGTTTATATTTCTTAAATAATCCGGCTGATTTCTTCGGCCGCAGCGGAGAGGTGTCTATTTTTCATCAATCCAATCCCATTTTATCTTTTTTGAAAAGCATCGCTAAAACTTTGCTGATGTTTAATGTTAGCGGCGACTGCAATTGGCGACACAATGCAGCTTGTTGGCCAGAACTGGATCCTTTAACTGGCCTGGCTTTTCTTTTGGGCTGCTATTGGTTAATAAGAAATTTGGTTAAAAAAACAGAAGAAAGGCCAACTTATCAATTTATGGCTGGTTGGTTTTTGGTAATGGCCTTGCCCGCGTTTTTAACCAGTGAGGGCTTGCCCCATGCTTTACGTTCTATCGGCCTCATTCCGATTGTCTTTATTTTAGCCGGACTGGGGTTAAATCTCGCTTGGGAATGGTTAAAAACTAAATTGGCCAATCGCCGACTTTTATATGCAATTCTGTTCGGCTTTTTGGCAATAATTATGATTTTTGATGGTTGGTTTTATTTCGGCTTTTGGGCTAAAAACAAAAATGTTCAAGGAGCTTTTGGCCAGCCGCTTGCGCAAATCGCTTATTATTTCAATAAGTTGCCGAACAGCGTCAACAAGTACCTATTGGTTAATACTGGCGGAGTGTTAGTTAACGCTATTCCGATGCCAGCTCAAACAATAATGTTTTTGACCAATACATATCTCGCCCAAGAACAACAAACTAAAAACTTCTTCTACCTCCTGCCGGAAGGTTTTGATAAAATAGAAATAAAAAGGCCGGCCGCCGTCGCTCCGCTTGAAAATAATGCCGAGGCCAAAAAATTAATTGGGCAAAAATTACCCGATGCCTTAATAAAAAATTTTGATAATTTTGAGGTCTGGGAATTGCCATAAAATATGATTAGTAAAAAAATATCTTATTTGGCGGTAGCTCTTATCTTGGGAATAAGTTTTATTTTAATGTTGGATAGTTCCTTGGGCGATTCCGCCGTGATGGATGAATTAGCTCACATTCCAGCTGCTTATTCATATCTCAAACTTGGCGACAATCGTCTTAATCCGGAACATCCGCCTCTTTTAAAAGATTTGGCCGGCATTCCTCTTTTGTTTACAACCCTAAACTTTCCCAGCGATTCCTCGTATTGGCAAACCAATATTAATGGTCAATGGGATGTGGGAAGGGTATTTTTATACGAAAGCGGAAATAACGCAGATAAAATTATTAACCTCGCTCGACTCGGCCCAATCTTTCTTACTATCTTGACGGGATTTATTTTGTACGTAATCAGCAAAAAACGGCTCGGCGCCGCTTGGGCGCTTCTTCCGCTTCTACTTTTTAGTTTATCGCCGCTGGTTTTGGCTCACGGCCATTATGTCACGACCGATGTTGCCGCCAGCTTCGGAGCGCTTTTGTCGTTGTGGCTTTTTATAAACTATCTTAAAAATCCCGCGAAAAAAAATTTGATTTTGGCGGGTTTGGGATTCGGCGTCAGCCAGCTCTCTAAATTTTCTTTGGTTATTCTCGTGCCGGTATTTATTTTGTTGGGAATCATCTTTTGCTTGGTAAAACTTTATCAGAATTGGCCGGAGATCTCCTCTGGTCATAAAATCCGCGAAGCCATCAAACGATTTCTAAAAATTATCGGAGTGATTATTTTAATATTCATTATCGGCTATATCTTGGTCTATTTGGTTTATTTGCCGCAAAACATTAATTACCCCAAACAAAAACAAGCTTTAGATACTGCTTATTTACTGGGTTCTTTTGCCGGCGGCCCAGACCCCCACTGGCTTACTTGTAAAACTTGGACCGGCTCGTTATTAAGACAAGCGCGCTGCCTGGCAAATATTGATATCTGGATGGCCACCAAGCCGGCTTTAAAACCTCTGGCCCAGTATTTTTTGGGGCTTTTAATGGTGTTCCAAAGGTCTACTGCCGGCAACACCGGCTATTTCTTGGGTCAGGTTTCCGCTAGCGGCTGGTCAGATTATTTCCCGATTGTTTTCTTAATTAAGGAACCGCTGCCTTCGCTGATTTTAATTTTCTTGGCGCTGATTTTGGGCTGTTGGCGACTGATAAAATCGCTGCGGAAAAAATCCGTTGTTAGCCGATTTTTTGGCTGGGTTTGGCAGCATTTTTCCGAATTTTCCATGCTGATTTTTGTCGCAGTTTACTGGTTTGTCTCCATTCGCAGTCCTTTAAACATCGGCTTTCGCCATTTATTGCCCATTTTTCCCTTTATGTATCTGCTCACGGCTTACGAAATTAAAAAATGGTGGATTGGCGAAAAAAAATATTTCTTTTTAAACTGGCGGGATAATTTAAAAGCTCATTTAAAAAGCTTTGGCAAAATTGTCTTAAAGGCTTCTTTTGTAGCTCTTCTCATCATTTGGTATCTGACCGAAGTAATATTTATTGCTCCTTATTTTATTTCTTATTTCAACGAATTGGTGGGCGGCTCCAAGAATGGTTATAAGTATGTGGTGGATTCCAATCTAGATTGGGGCCAGGATTTAAAACGCTTAGCCAGTTTTGTGGAGAAAAACAATATTCAAAAAATTAAATTGGATTATTTCGGCGGCGGCTCTCCGCTATATTATCTGGGAGAAAAATTTGAACCATGGCAGTCGGCCAAAGGACAGCCTGAGGTCGGCTCGTGGTTTGCTGTTTCTTTGACCTTTCTTGAAAACAGCCAAGGCCAACCAGTCCCGGGTTTTGAAAGAAAATTTGAGGACGCTTACTGGTGGCTGAAAGATAAACAGCCCTTTAGCCGCATTGGTTATTCCATTTTTATCTACAAATTTTAACGCCGTTAAATAAAAAATCCGTCTGAAAAAGACGGGTTTTTTATGGGCTTTGCTTTTTAAGATATATACCTGCTACTAAAAAAGTGGGTGGTCTCAATCATATCTCCTAGAAGACAGACGCTATTGACCTCCCTGGTAAAAATTACTTGACCAGGTATCTTAGAAAAGCAAAGCTACTTTAATTATAGCAAATTGATTAAAAAAGCAATCCACAAGGAACTAAACAAAGATAAAAATTGACTAAATTGTCTATAGTATTTAAAAAAGAGGGGCACAAACCCCCTCTTTTTTTTGATAAATGCCCTTTATTCCAGAATGCCGTCCAGATTTACATCGTACAATATTGTATCAAAGGCGTTTTTGTAGTTTATAATTTCATCGTCATTAAACCAAGCTTTAATTTCATAATCAGCTTCAGCGGGATTGGCCGAGGCATGCACCAAGTTCCTTACGGCCCTACCGATTTCTCCGGCGTCGGCCAAAGAATACGAGTCAACAGTATAATCTCCCCTAATAGTCCCGACGTCAGATTGCAAGGGTTCAGTGGAGCCAACCAATTTGCGGGTAATGGCTATTGCCCCATTCCCCTCTAAAACCAAAACAACAATTGGCCCGGCTGACAGGAAAGAAACTAATCTCTCAACGATTTTTTGACCAAGTTCTTTTGGAGTTTCATTAACTTCGATTCCCGATTTTTTCTTGCCTTCAATCGAACGAAGACCCAGCGCTTCAATTTCAGCCTCATTTTTAACGTAATGCTTGTGGGCCTGTTCTTTGGTTGACAATAAAAATTTCATAGCAACGATTTTAAGACCCGCTCTCTCAAAGCGGCTGATTATTTCTCCTACCAATGCCCTTTGCACGCCATCGGGCTTGATTAAAACCAATGTTCTTTCTTTTTTGGGATGCTTCATAAAAATCCGATTAAATTTATGGTAATTTTTTTATTTTAAGATTTAAATTAAATTCAACTCCATTTTTGCCAAGAATGATGGAGGCGAGCGGAATATCTACCGAGGAAAAATAATTGATCTCCTCAGACAATTTATTTTTAAAATCAATCATCTTGCTTTGAGTGTTCACCCAGCCGCTAAAACTTACGGGCACCTCGACGGAACTGATGAGCATTTTTTGAATTTTTATCTCCGGGCCGAGACTCTGCCAAAGCTTAAAAAATCCCGACCAATCTTTGGTGCTGTTTTGGGCGGCAATCGCTTGAGCGACAATCTGATTAAATTCTTGGGCGTTTTTTTGCAGTGCATTTAATTTTTGTTCATCAATTTTTAAAGTCAGGTTGCCCAAGCTGTCCTGGAGAGATTTTTCGGTTACATTAAAAAATATTTTTGCGCCAAAAGAAACGGCCACTAATAAAATTATGGTAGTGAAAACAATTTTTGCCCAAAGATTTATAAAACTTGTGGTTCGGCGGCGCCGATATTCCTCCTCTGTCCCGACGGCCATTAAACTAACGCCCACATCGTCTGCTCGAGGAATAAGCCCCCGCAGAGCCGCGCCAGCAGCAGCATAAAAACTGGGTAAATATCCCAACCCAGGAAAGCTTTTAATAATTTCCAGGTGGAACTGCTCTTCAATGGTTTTTGACAAATCTTCCTGATAGCCAGGCGAAAAGAGAAAAACGCCGCTTACCCCCTCCTGAAAGCGATTTAGGTAGAAATTTAGCACTTTTCTTAGTTCTTCGCTGAAAATTCGCAAAAGATTTTCCCGATCCAGCGCCACCTGAGGCCCTCCTGCCAACCCCGAAGCCGTCAAAGTTTGCATTGCCTCGCGCCAAGTTTGGAAATAATCAAATTGGAGGCCCGATTTTTTCATAACAGCAAAGTCCAGACCATCGGCTGATAGAAATATTGTTAAATAACTCTTTTTTTCATCGGCCAATAAATTATTTGCGTCGAACAGCCGCCAAAGACTTAAGGCGTTGAATTCTACTGCCAAGGGAATAAATCCGGCTGCCTTGAGAACGTCGAGATAGGGATCGGCAATATCCTTTTTGGCGAAAACCGAATTGATTCTATATTTAAAAGAATCTTGTTTCAAAATATCTCCTAGCAGTTCCCAATCTGAATATGCGTCTTCAAACTTTATCGGTGAAAGCATTTTGAGGTTTAAATCTACGGCGGCCTCCAATTCGGCCGGCTGCACTTGAGGTAAATCAAAAACTTTATGATAAACCGTTCCGCTTTCCAAAGAAACGATTAAATAGAGATGTTTTATTTTTTTCAGTTGATCCGAATGCCGCAAACCCTCCAAAATTGGTTTTAAAACTTCGGGCCGCTTCAGGACGCCCTCCACAATTGTCCCTTCGGCCAATTCTGCCTCAAAACTGGCTAAAATTTTCTTCGGATTGTCCGGAGAAAAAAGCAAAAAATTCAAAGAAGTGTCCCGCAAGGACAAGCCGCCGATATATTCTTTGCTAACAAAATGTTTAGAAAAACTTTTTAAATTCATGGATTTTTATAGCGGTTATTTTATGCTCCCTTGTTTATATTTTATATCTCGGTCAAAGAAACCAGAGAGACGACCAACGTTTGGGGGTCAACACTCACAATCGCCTGGTATTGTTTTTGCCTTAATAAAACCGTGCCGGTGCTGGTGATGCGATCTTGATTAGTTAATGGCTGATTTTGTTCCACGACCACCCAGACATTAACTCGGCCCACTGTCAATGCGTAACCAGCACTAGAAAAATTTTTATCGCGAATGATTTTTAAAATAGCGTCATCAATGCCGGAACGGGCGCCAAACAAAGCTTCTTGCGCCAACCTCGTTCCATAGCTGGATAGGTTTGACAAATAAACAACAAAGGCCATAGCCACACCCAACTCCACAATAACCAAACCTATCATAATAACTAAAGGCAAAAGGGTGGCTCCCCGATTTTTAGCTGTTCTGTTTTGCATAATTAATTTGACTTTAAGGCGAATAGCCAATAATCACATCGGTTACGGTTGGGGTCTCGGTGCTGTCGCTCGTCGGATTCAGATAAATTCGGTAGCGAAAATAGCGATGGTTATTGTGATAAATGGTTTCTATGGGAATAGCGATATCGGAGCCAGAAGCTTCATAATAACTGGTTTCAGTCCCGTCAGGGCCGATAAAGGTCCAAGTGCTGGTGGAATTTGAAGAAGCAAATTGGAACCGAACATGGCTGGTTGAGGGTAAAGTGCCTTTCCACATAATGCTGTTAAAAGCAACACCAGTTGCCACTCCTGTATCAAAAATGGGCGACTCTAAGTAGCCGTGGGGAACATAAACAGGAGTGGTTGTGCTGCTCTCATTGGAATAACCGGAATAAATATTGCTGTTGTAAGCGCGGACGCGGTAATAATAAGTCACATTTTCCGGCAGATTAATATTGGAGTAGGAAACGACACCTTTGGCAACGGTTGCGATTTCGGTGGTGGGCGGAGAGGTCTGTCCCCTTTCAATCTTGAATCCCGATTCGTTGGTGGAATTGTCCGTCCAAGAAAGATTAATTTGTGAAGAACTAATAGCAGTGGCCACTAAATTTGAAGGGGCCGGCAAGGTGGTGGTGGCGAAATTTTCATTGGAATAATTGGAATTGCCATCGCTGTTATAGGGGCGAAGGCGATAATAGTAAACTGTCCCGTCGCCTAAGTCAGCATTATTATAACTGATGGCATTGGCGCTGGCAGTATAAATTTCCGAATAAGTGCCGCCAGAACCAGTTTTTCTTTCAATTTTAAATCCGGATTCATTTCCAGAATTATCTGTCCACGAGAGGTTTATTTGGCTGCTCGAGGCGACGCTGGCCGACAAACCAGAAGCCGGACAAGGCAAGGTGGCTTTGGTTCCGGTAGTAGTCGCGTAATCCGAATCAAGATAACTGGTGTAAGCTCTAACCCGATAGCAATAAGTGTTATAGCTGGCGCCGCTGCAACTTAGAGAACTATCTGAGTAAGTACTAATACTGCTTCCAGTTGTAGCAATCTGGGAGAAGCCCGAACAACCATTAGTTGCCCGCTCAATTTTAAAACCGGCCTCTCCTGTTGAATTGTCAGTCCAGCTCAAATTAATGGAGGAAACGCCGATGGAACCAAAAGTCAAAGAAGTGGGAGCCGGCAAAGTGGTGGTAGCGGTGGCTGATGAAGAACAAGCCTCGCCGTCAGTATTATAAGAGCAAACCACGTAGCAGTATTGAGTGCCGTGAGAAAGGCCGGTATTTTGATAAGAGATAGTGTTAGCCGCCAGGGTGTCAATTAAGGGGCTGGAAATACTGCAACTTGAACCTTCGGTTCGTCTGACCCGAAAACCCGTCTCATTATTGGAATTGTCAGTCCAGGAAAGATTGATTTGAGTGGCTGAGGCAGTGGTGGCGGAAAGACCGCTCGGAGCCGGCAAAGTGGTGGTAGCGGTGGCATTACCGGAATAACTGGAATCGGTGTAAGAAGTATAGGCGCGCACCCGGTAACAATAAGTGGTGCCTTGAGCCAGACTAATATTCTGATAAGAAGTGACATTGGC
>Ga0172363_10004152_pt1 | contig 11695 bp, 5 predicted proteins | sample LakKivs2_kivu2a2_FD_114541 | JGI IMG/M metagenome (GOLD analysis project Ga0172363, IMG submission 114541) | Sediment microbial communities from Lake Kivu, Rwanda - Sediment s2_kivu2a2 | ecosystem: Environmental > Aquatic > Freshwater > Lake > Sediment | place: Rwanda: Western Province, Lake... | reverse complement strand
TCATTTGTTGTATCATTATTTTTTTCAATATAATAAGATATTGGTTTTTGTCCCTTTCTTCTATTTAATTCTCTATTTATATAATCATCAAATATTTCTTGTGGTTTTTCAATAAGTAATTCTAAAAATTGTATTGCTGGTTTCATTATTTGATTAGTTATGTAAAACAAATAATCTATTTTAATATTATGTTCCAATATATATTCAGGATGTTCAACTCTATCTCCTTGTAATTTTACTTTTTTATCTATTTGTATATACACATATGGAATACGATCACTTGATTGAGGTTTATTTCCAGGGTCTCTTTTTGCCATTCTATCTGCTAAAACTGCATGAACAATACTATCACGATTAGCATATTCATTTTTTAAAGTTTTAGAAACAATAAATTTATCTATTTGATATTTTCCTGATAATATTTTCTTTAATTCTTCTCTTGTAAAATTAACTGCACTTAATTTATTATTTTTATCATTTAACATTTTATCTACTATTCCACCTACTAATATTTTAACTATTGGAGCATTATCTCGGCGTTTTAATACTATACCCATACTCTTCTGATAATAATTATCTGGTGTAAATGTGTACATATTACCTACATATCTTTTTTTTGTTAATAATATAAATGGATAAAATGTTTTTTCATATTCTAAATTTGTTGGATTTGGTAATATTAAATTTATTAATTTTCCACATAATATTCCTAAATTTATTGCTATATTTAATACATTATTTAAATCATTTGTTTTTGTTTTTGTTTTTTTATCTTTAATTCCCATATTTATAAATATACTATCAGTGTCTCCATATATACAATGTGGTTCTATATATTTCCCTTCTAATAATTTATTTATTTTTTCATAATACCATTCAATAAATTCTTCTCTATTTTTAACATTATTTTTTTTATCAATAAATTCTTTTTCATTTACTGGATGAGTTGGAAACATATCTATTCCATTACAACTATTTGTATCAAATAATTCATTAATTAATTTCTCATATTCTGTATATTTTTCATCACATATTTGTTTTACTATTATTGGAAATACTCTCTCTGCAAATTTTTTTGCTGATTCTAACATAATTCTTCCCGTTGCTGTTGTTGACGCTGCTACTGACTTCATATATATTGGACTTGTTTCTGCTCCTGTCTGTCCATATAGTGAATTTGCTGTCAATTTATATGCTAATTGTAATCCATCTAAAATTTTTTGCATAAATACATCTTTTGTCGTTTTTATTTTATCCCTCGTATTTTCTCTTGCATCTAATAATTCCGTTAAAATTTCTGGTAATATTCCTTTACTTCCATCTTTTGCTTTCGCAAATATACATGTCGTTGTTGTTCCATTATTATTATTATATGTTACTGTTTCATATATATACTTTTCTAAATTATTATATTTATCATCTAATACTATACATTCATGTGATATATTCTTATATATCATAGATCTTGGATATAGACTTGCATAATCTAATACTGGTATTGGTTCATCATGAAAACCTTTATTTGGTTCTAATACTGTTGCTCCTTCATATCCATTATCTTCTTCATCATCTTTTTTTTCAGTATTTTTTTTCCGTAATACTGGTATTAAATGATTCTTTTCACTACATTTTTTTGATACTAAACTAAATATTTTTATACCTTGACCTCTTAAAAAAATATATGATAATGGAACATGACATACATTTGCCATACCAATATTATTTGTTAATATTTGTAATTTTGCAACTAATATATTACATAAAACACAATCTTGTATGCAATATTCTGCTATTATTTTTCTATCATTTGAACTTCCTTTTTGTTTTTCAAATAATTCATATGGTTTTAAATCATCTTTTGCTTGACACCAATATACCTTATTTTTTTTATCTAATATATCTCCATCTAATTTTTCTTTTATTTCAATATATTCCTTTCCTAATCCTATTACTTTAAACTTCTTCCCATCCTTATATGAACTATCTGATAATCCATCATTGTAAAATATCTTTATATATCTTCCTATTGTTAATCCATATGTTCCTTTTGTTATGATTTTTGTTGTATTTGTCATTTGAATATCATTTATTTGTCCTCGTATGAACTCAGATATTACATTATCTAATTTATATGATGGTAATTTAAAATCTCTTTGTATTACTTTTAATAAATCTATTTGAACTCTTCCTTGCATTGCATAATAATGTAATATATTTTCACCTAATGCTGATGATGATAAGTTTTTTATTACAAATTTTGATTGTTCATCTTTTATTCTACCTAATTGTGTAAATTTACTATTTATACCTAATTTTTTACTTCTTGCTTCCATATATTTATAATCAAAACCAAATATATTATATCTAGTTATTATATCTGGATTCATTCTTTTTATTAAATTTGTCCATGCTAATAATACATCTTTTTCATCATTATATGACTCTACTACTACTCCCTCTATTTTATCACAACTTCCTAATGTTATTATGTGTTTATAATAACAATCATCTTCTCCATATCTACTAAAAGTAGTTCCTATTTGTATTATTGAATCTCCATCTCTCTCTGGTTGAGGAAATGATCCATCATCACTTTTACATTCAATATCAAATGATGCTATTCTTAATGGTATTATTGCATCATCATTTATTGGTTCTAAATTATTCCATTTTATTGATACATTTATATCATCTTCATGTACTGACATATTATCTAAATAATTGTATTTTCCACTTTGTATTTTTATCCATCCACATAAATTTATCTGTTTTATATGCATTAATCTTAATATTGGTTCTATATTTGATTCAAATACTTGATATCTTCTTGGTGTCCTCCATAATGATATACAAAATATATCTCTATTTAATGCATATTCATATGCTCTAAATGCATCATAGTTGTGAAATTCTATTTTTAAAAATTTATATATCTTATAATCTGTAAATCCCCAAAATTTATTTCTCTCCACTATTTCATATCTTTTTATACTCTTTTTATTCTCATTACTTACTTTATCTTTTAATTTATCTATAAATATAATAATATGTTCTTTTTTCCAATTTATTGGAATTTCTACAAAAAAATATGGTTTAAAATCTTCTACTTTTACTATTACTTTCTTATCATCTTTTGTTGTTCCATATATTCTTACTACATATTTATTAATCTCATCTTTATCATCATATTCATGATAATAATCACAATCTATTATTTGTATTATTATATCTTTATTATTCATATATTTTTTATTATTATTTCTATTCTTTTATCTATATTTTTATTTTTTCAATTTTTTTAAAAAAATGAAAAATAAAATTTATATAAGCAAAATACAAGTAATTAATATAAATGACAAATATAGTTACTAATAGAAAAATAAAAACAAAATTATTTCCAAAAACACAAGATTACGATAAATTATTAATTGATACAGAATCAATAAGTTATATATCAAGTCCTTATTATGCAGATAATATAACTAATATAATAATTAAACATTTAAATGATTACAATTTAGAATCAAATAATATAATTATAACTGATTTAACTGCTGGAACTGGTGGTAATACAATATCATTTGCAAAAAATTTTAAAATGGTAAATGCAATAGAATTAGATAAAAATAGATATAATTATTTAAATAATAATATAAATACATATAATTTAACTAATGTAAATACATATAATGATAATTGTATAAATATATTAGATAATTTTAATAAATCAAATGTTATATTTATAGATCCACCATGGGGTGGAAAAAAGTATAAAATGTATTTTAAAATTAGATTAAATATATGTTCAATTCCAATAGAAACTATATGTAATAATTATATTACACACTCTCTAACACATAAATTACCAAATTTAATTGTTCTTAAATTACCAACAAATTATGATATTACTTATTTTTATAATACTCTTTTTAATAAAAAAATTTATTTGTATGAAATTCATAAAATATTCCTTTTAGTTATTTGTAATTAATTATATCAATTTGATATAATTAACTTTTATTTATGTAAAATAATATATATGCATTTTTCGTTATAAACTCTTTCTCTAAATCTTCATTTGGTATATGTATTATTTTATCATCATCAAATTCATACCATTTATTATTTATTACATTCTTACAATATGATACATAATGACCAAACCCATAACCACCTCTATGTTCGCATAAAGCATATAACTCATATGAATTATTTTTAATTTGTTTATTAATACCCTTTACATAATTATTTAATTGTAAATTTTCTAATGGAAAATCTATTTTTGAATTTGTTTTTGTTATCATCATACCATTATTTTTAAATCTTTTTAAATGAATTATTAATATTTCAGGTAAATCCCATATATATATTTTCTTTTTAGCATCTACTAATTTATTACATTTATCACATTTATATTTATTATCACCAGTTAATAATTCTTCTTTTGTAAATTCATTTATACAATATTCTAAATTAGTTTCTCCATTTTCTGGTGTTTGTATTGATAACATATTAAATGTCTCAAATGAATTACTATTATTTCCACATTCATTACATATAACTTCAGAATTTAATAACCCTGTAAATAAATCTAATATAATTGAATAACCATTTTTAATTGCATTTTTTATATATTTATATGCTTCTAATATTAATACATCATCTTTGTGTTTATTCTTAAATATTACAAATTCATTATAAAATTTTTGTTTATCTTCCATACTAATTGTTGAATCTTTAATTTGTTTAATACACTCATTTTTATAATTAATATACTCTTCTAAAGATTTTGATATATTATTTAATTCAATATTAACTTCTGTTTTTAATTCATCATGTATAGTATTTAATATTGCATCTAATAATTCTTGACTATCATTTTGATTAAATCCTGAAAATGTTTTACATTTATTACCTAATATTTTTTTAAAACTTCTTGGTGTTATCTTTATATTATCATCCCACATATATAAAAATAATTCCGCTAATTTATATGTTACTGTATTTTCTATTTCCTTCATTATTTTATCAGATTCAGTTTCAGTATTAAGTTTAGTTTTTTTTATTATGTTTTTTTCTAAATATTTAGAAAAATTTGCCTCCCGTAACCAACTACTAAATAACATAGTAGATGATAAACATTGTATAATTGAATTCATATAACATGTATTTCCTATATTTTTTAATCCAGATAATCCTCTAACTGTTAATTTTTCTCTTTGTTCTTTTATTTGTGAATAAGTTAATTGTGTTTTAATATCTGTTTGAGGTATATTATATTTATTAACATCTGATATTATTTTATTATAATCTGGATTTAATGGTAATGATAGCATTTACTATAGTATCAATCTACATTTAATTATTTAATATATCTTATATGTTTTTTTTCAATTTTTTTAATAAATTAAAATATAATTTAAAAATAAATATTATGTAGTAATATTAATAAATGTTAGATAATAATAAATTAATATCAAAAATAAAAGAGAATCAAACTATAGTAAATGAATTTATAAAATTAATAGATCAAATAAAATTTGATATGGATCATTCATCAACAAAACAAGAACAAATAAAACATAGTTTTAGATTAAAACAAATAAATAATGTATTAAAAATATTAATTAATTTTACTAAACCAATAAAATCAATTGATGATGTTAAAAATATAGAAGGTATTGGTAAAGGTTCTATTGATAGAATTAAAGAAATTCTTGATACTGGTTATTTATCTGAAATTTCATCTAAAAATGATAAACAACAATATGTTAAATATACTGATGAATTACAACAAATTATTGGTATTGGTCCTAGAAAAGCGTTTGAATTAGTTAATGATTATAATATTACATCAATTGAACAACTTAAACAAGAATATAAAAAAGGTAATATTGAATTAACAAATGAAATATTATTAGGTTTAAAATATCATAATATATATCAACAAAATATACCAAGAGCAGAAATAGATTTAATTAATATATTTTTAAATAATATAGTAAAACAAGTAGATCAATCACTACAACATATAATTTGTGGTTCATATAGAAGAGAAAAACCATTTTCAAACGATATTGATGTATTATTAACATCTACAAAAATACAAACAAAAGAAAAATTAGAATCATCAATTAATTATCTTAGAATTTTAGTTGATAAATTAAAATCAATTGATTTTTTAGTTGATGATTTAACTGATAAAGATTATGTTGTAAAATATATGGGATTTTGTAAATATCAAAATTTTCCTATTAGAAGAATTGATATTAGATATGTTCCATATGAATCATATTATTCTTCTTTATTATATTTTACTGGTTCTGGAGATTTTAATAGTAAAATGCGTAGTGTTGCTAAAGAATTAGGATTTTTATTAAATGAATATGGTTTATTTATCTATAAAAATAATAAACCTGTTAAAATTAAAATAAATTCTGAAAAAGATATATTTGATAATATTGGTATGGAATATATTGTCCCTAAATTAAGATAAATTTATTATTTAATAAATTTATCCTATACTAATTTTATATTTATCCAAAATAATTTTATATCTAAATATCCTTTTTCAATATTATCTAATACTTTTATATTCATTACTAATGTATCATCATACTCTTTATAATAATAAAATTTGTGATTTATTGTATTATAATTTTCATTATTTATTTGTAAATAATGAATACTTGTTGATATTATTTTTCCACTTATTCCATCATCTACATCTTCTACTAAATTTATTCTACTCATTATATTTTTAAAATTTGTTGAAAAATTTATATTATATATTATCTCATATAAGCCATTTTTTACTAAATTTATTCCTAAATTTGGTTTTATATCGTAATTTAAATAATCTATATTTATTGGTTCATCTAATGGTATTATTAATATATTATTATTCTTTGTCATTTCTAATTTTATAGTCTCATATTGACTAAAAAATAATCCATTTATATTAGTTATTTCATTTGTTTTTATATCTTCTAATTTTGGTATTAATAACTCCCAATTCATTTTATCAAATACTGGATTTTCATAACTATTATGATTATTTATACATTTATATATATTATTATCATATGGATCTAGTACTATATTATTTATAATATATTCATTATTAACCCATTCTCCACAAAATTTCATATTACTCATTAATAATTCCCAATTTTCTTTATCATTTTCTGGTTCTATTTCTGATTTTTCTATTGTTTGAATACATATATATATATTATTATTTTTGTCTTTTATTATATCATTTTTATTATAACTCTTCTTATTTGTCCAATTCTCTTTATAATTTAAATTATTTAAATTAGGTGATTCTATTTTACTATTTTTCTCATTTTCTAATAAATTATGAATTTTATTGTTTTTATCTATATAACATATTGTATTATATACCATGTCGTAATATAATATTCCATATTTTATTCCATTATTTTCTATATTTTTTATTACTACCATATTTTTTGGACTGAATGTTATTTTTTTATTCATTTTTTATTTATATTTATATTTTATTTTTTAAATTTATTTTATATTATTAAATATTTTACTTAATCCTTTTTTTATTTTTAATTGCTCTTCTTCAGTATAACTTAAATTATATATATTTTCCTTTTCTATTCCAAATTTTATTAATAATTTGTTCTTTTTCTTATCTAATTTATTTGAATAATGTCTTATATATTCTGTAAATATTTTCTCACTATTATCTTTATTACTTCCTATTATATTATTGTATGTTTGCTTTATTAATTCATCTATTTCTATATCTTTATTTGTTATTCTTGTTTCTAAATACCAATATGACCATGCTAAACAAAATCCTACTGGATCTCCTAATACTCTATAATTTATATCAGTATCATTTCCTATTAATTGATATCCAATCATTTTTGACCTTTTATATTCTATTTTAATATTATTTTCATTCATATATTTTTTAATCATATTTGTTATTTTTTCTTCTAAAAATAAATCTATTTCATTATTCATTTTAATATTTCCATATGGTTCAAATCTTTCAATTATTCCTTTTTCTTTATCTATTATGATTATATTCGCATGTGTTCCTGTTGGCATTATTATTGTTAATTTTATATATATAAACATTTTTGTTTTATCATATAATACTCTTTTTATGTAAAAATCTAAATTTTTATGTATAAAATATTCTGTATTACTTTTCCAAATTATTATATGAGGACTAATTTCATATAAAAAATCCAAATAAATTTCATATAAATCAGTTATTAATAATTGATTATCTAATATATATAAATTATTATAATATAATTCATTCTTATCTTGTATATATTTATAATTTTTATATTCTTGATTAGGTATTCCTAATTGTTTATATTTTGATAAAATTATTATTGTATATATTATATTATGTATTGTATCTGAATTAAATTTTATATTTATTCCTTTTTGTCCTTCTATATTTTTAAATTTTATTAAATCTTTATTAGTTATATTTTGTGGTATTGATTGTTTATTATCAAATATATATTTTTTTATTTTATATTTACATTGATATGTTTTTAAATTTATACAAAATTTATTATCCATATTATTTATAAAACTATTTGTTAATATGTTTATAAATTGTGGTAAATCTTTCTTATATATATAAGATATTGCTGTTTTATTTAATTTATTTTTAATAAATATATCCATATTAACATTTTCTAATATTTTTGTATAATTTTTCCAATTATAATTTTTTAAAAATAAATGTAATGGTGTTATATTATTTATATTTTTTAAATTTAAATTTCCATTAAATAATAATTTACAAATAATATCTGAATTTATATTTGGAATTTCAAATGTATGATGTAATAAACTATTTAATTTTCTATCTTGTTTATTTAAATCTATTTTATCAATTAATATTTTTATTATTTTATAATTTCTATTATTTAATGCTATTATATAGGGATTTAAATCTTCATTTATTCCTGAATAATTTATATCTAAATTGTCCTTTTCAATTATTTTTTTAATTGTTTTTATATCATTTAATTCAACTGCTATTATTAATGGATTTATATATTGATTATTTATTATATTTATATCTAATTCTTTTCTTTCTAATAATAAATCTATTATATGTCGTTTTTTCTTTATAATTGTATATATTATTGGTGGATTTATTTTTGGATAATTTATATCTATTTTTTCTATTATAATTTTAATATTTTTAAAGACTAAATCATTTTTTGATATAGAATTATTTATATTATGATGAAAAATAGTAAATTTTTCATTATTAATAATATTAAAATCAATCAAATCTAAATATTTAATAATTAATTCATTATATAATATTAGATTTGGATCTAAAATATGTAATATTGTATTATTATTATTATCTATTATATTTAATATTTCTGGATATATATCAATACTTTCTTTAATTATATCATAATAACCATATTTTAATGCTAAATGTATATATGTTTCATTATCATTATTAACTAATTTTATTAATTCTTTATCTTTATTAATTAAATATTTTATTAAATTAATTTTATTATTTATAGTAGCAATATGAATTAAATAATTATTATTTATTAAAGGTTCTCTAATTATTTTATTTAATTCATTAAAATTATTATTATTTATTAAATTTATTATTTTTTCCATATATTATATTAATATTTTATTGTTGATTATAATCTACTGTTTAATTTATTGTAAATATATAATAAATTAAATATTATTAACCTGCACAACTTTCACAATCTTTAAATTTAGATCTATTTTTTGAATTAGAATTATCATTTTGATTATCAGATTCATCAGAAACACTTAATAATTCTTGATTAAATATTTTCCTTTTTGAATTAATTCTTTTAATTGCATCAGGATCTAAACCAAATTTAATTGCATTAACTGCTGGTTGTGATCTTAAATAATACATACCTGTTTTTAATTTATTTGTCCATGTATAGAAATGTGCTGAAGTTAGCATTGTTGTATCTGGTGTATTACTAAAGAAATTTAAACTTTGACTTTGATCAATAAATGGTCCTCGTTCTATTGCTTGTTGAATTATTGATTTATTCTTCATCTCAAATGCTGTTTTGAATATTTCCTTGATTTTTTTTGGTATTTCTTCTATATTTTGTATTGAACCATTTTCATATAAAAATTCCTCTCTTAATTCTTTTGTCCATAAATTATTACTTATTAATTTCTCTATTAAATATTTATTAATAACTGGAAATTCTCCCGCTGATGTTCTTCTTAAGAATAAATTAGTAGTATAAGGTTCAATACCTTCACTATTATTCATAATTTGAGAAGTACTAGCAGTAGGCATAGCAGTAGTTAATAGACTATTACGAGTTCCATATAATTTAACATCATTAATAAGAGAATTCCAATCATAATTCATTAATAATTTTGATTCATCTAAATTCCATAAATGATATTGTAATAATCCTTGAGAAAATGGAGAACCTTTAAAACTTTCATAAGCACCATCTTTTTTAGCAAGTTCAACTGATGCTTCTAAACAACCATAATATATAGTTTCAAACATTTTTTTATTTAATATTTTTGCTTCTTCTGAATCAAAAGCCATATCCATTTTACAATAAGTATCGGCTAATCCTTGAACACCTACTCCAATTGGTCTATGTTTCATATTTGATATTCTTGATCCTTCTGTTGGATAATAATTTATATCAATTACTTTATTTAAATTTTTAGTTAATACTTTTGATACATATCTTAATTTTTCATAATTATATACTTTCTGTCCATTAATTTCTTCTACAAACTTTGGCAAACATATTGAACCTAAATTACATACTGCAATTTCTTCTGCGGTTGAATATTCTACTATTTCTGAACATAAATTAGATGATTTAATTACTCCTATATTTTTCTGATTTGATTGTTTATTTACATTGTCTTTATATGTCATATAGGGCATACCTGTTTCTATTTGAGCCTCTAATATATGAAACCATAAATCTTTCGCTTTGATTCGTTTTTTATATTTACCTTGATTTTCATAACTAATATATAATTGTTCAAATTCTTCACCATATGTATTAGTAAGATTTGGACATTCATCTGGACACATTAATGACCAATAACTATCATCACGAACTCGTTTCATAAAAAGATCAGGTATCCATAATGCTAAAAATATATCTCTTGCTCTCATTGTTTCTATTCCTGTATTTTTTCTTAAATCTAAAAATTCATATATATCTCCGTGCCATGGTTCAATGTATAATGCAATTGCTCCATTTCGTCTTCCTCCTTGATTAACATATCTACCTACTTCATTTATAACTCTTGCTAATGGAATTATACCATCTGAATTTCCATTTGTTCCTCTAATTAATGAACCTTTACATCTTATATCACTTATATGAATACCAATTCCTCCAGCCCATTTACTAATTAATGCAACATTTTTAATTGTATCAAATATATCATTAAGACTATCATTTATTCCTAATAAGAAACATGAACTTAATTGAGGACGATTTGAACCTGCATTATATAATGTAGGTGATGCATGTGTAAAATAATGTTGAGATAATAAATTATAAGTTTCTATAGCACTATCAATATCATCATTATGTATTCCAATTGCTACACGCATAAATAGATGTTGTGGTCTTTCAACTATATATCCATACTTTTTTCTCATTGC
>Ga0172363_10004150_pt1 | contig 11696 bp, 15 predicted proteins | sample LakKivs2_kivu2a2_FD_114541 | JGI IMG/M metagenome (GOLD analysis project Ga0172363, IMG submission 114541) | Sediment microbial communities from Lake Kivu, Rwanda - Sediment s2_kivu2a2 | ecosystem: Environmental > Aquatic > Freshwater > Lake > Sediment | place: Rwanda: Western Province, Lake... | reverse complement strand
GTCACGTGTCACGTGTTACGTGTTGCGTGTTACGTGTTGCGTCTGAAACGGAACACGGAACACGGAACACGCATCACGCCTCACGTTTCACGGCACCGTGAATCCCACGTGCGCCCGCGCCTCCTCCGGCAGGCCGAGCCGGAACACGCCGAAGCGGTCCTCGACGGTCACGACCACCTCGAGCGCGCCGCGCGCGCCTCCGGCCCCCGCCCGCGCGGCGACGACGGCGTAGACGAACTGCGTCCCCTCCAGCGGGTGCAGCGCGCGGGGCTTGAAGACCCAGTAGGGCGCCGGCTCCCCTGCGCCGTAACTCTGGATGGCGGGGAAGACCCGGCGGTACTGGATCTTGACGCCGAGTTCGCCGACCTTGAACCCGGCGCCGCTGGCGAAGGTCAACTCGGGGCCGAGGTTGAAGTGGAACTCGGGCTGGCTGTCCTCGACCGTCAGGCGCTCGGGAAACAGGCTGAAGGCGTAGGCGCTGCCCGCCGGCGCGGCGGCGTGGCGGGGCGTCAGGTAGACGTTCTGGCGCGCCTCGGTGATTCTGCCCGGCGGGCCGGGCGCGCGCAGCGTGCAGGCGAAGCGCACCAGCCAGGCTCCCTCGAGCCCCAGCGGCGGCGTCCAGGGCCGGTGCACCTCGTTCTGCAGTGCCTCCGCCGCCGCCCAGACCTCCGGCCGGCCAATGGTCACGACGACGGGGGCCGCGCCCTTGGGCGCCATGGCGACCGGGGGCGCTTCGAGTGCGCCCTCCCAGGCCACCAACGGGATCGCGGATGGGGTGGTAATCTCCATAGCAACCTCCTTGATGAGATCACCTCTGTGGTTTGACGATTCTCGTCAGCCATTCTGGGACCCGGAAATCCGTCACCACAATGAAGCGCCCTCGTTCCCAGTCAGGATACGGCTTGATGTCCAGAACAGGAGTCCCATCGTAAGCGTCAAGCCCTCTCACCCACAGGATGTGCGCCTCGCGCCTGAGGAGCTCAACCAGGGTCAGCCCGATCGGATTGGGATGAATTGGAGCCCGCGTAGCAAAGATTCCCAAAGGCTGTGCTGCCAGGTGACCAGAGTGATGCAAGACAGGCTCCTCAGCACGCAACACCCTGTCCAACCAAACGATGACATAGATGTGAGACCACTCTTCTATCCCATCCAAGGCCGGTGCGAGCTCCCTGTCAAGCACGATCTTGGAGACGAGACTTCTGTCTCTGTCATCCTCGTTCGGCGATAGCCGGCTTACAAACCCGATGGGCCTCATCTCGATTTTCTCAGGGCCACTTTTTTTCATTCATCCTCCCAACACAAACGCCTGCCACACTTCGCAATGACGGGGGTCGTCGTGGGGGACGGTGCAGCACAGGCGGTCACCGCGGCCAGTATCAGTAACGCAGCAAGCGTGGTTCTGGGTGTCATTTTCAAGGCAAAAGGTGGTTGGCAGATCAGGCGAGTGAGCGACTGCTCTGCATGCACGGTGACAGACACAGGCTGCTTTGGCATCCGTAGAGTAGCACGGGCGAAAAAGGACTGTGTCAACGGTGGAATGTCTGGCGTGTCAATGGTCTCATCGGTCAGTGCGTCAACTCGTTCCCAATTGGTCTCGGAGAGCTTGTTCATAATGGTTACAAGTATAATAGCACATTTCGTGCAAAACATCAACCTTGCGTCTTGACAAATGGTTCTCAGCACAAGCCTGCATGCGATGCTCCACCGGGCATAACCTTAGCACAAATCGTGCTGTCTGTCTGTAGGGAGAGTTTGACTGTTGGCATGGGGACAGTTGGACAAGTAGGACAATGATCGGGTAGAAATGGGGCTGTCTTCTGCCGCAGGTAGACAACAATAGGCCCCTCGTTGTCGAGGGGCCTATTTGTCCGCAGATTACCTGCGGCGATTACTTGCGTACCGACCGCTCCGGCCTAGTACTCCGGCATGGGCGGCGTCGGCGCGGCCTTTTCTTTCTCCGGGATGTCGGTGATCAGCGCCTCGGTGGAGAGGACCATCGCCGCGATCGAGGCCGCGTTGGAGAGCGCGCCCTTCGTCACCTTGGCCGGGTCAATGATGCCCGCCTTCACCATATCCACGAACGTACCCTGCATCACGTCGTACCCAATGTACAAGTTGTCTTGCTCTTTCTGGGCCCGCCGCACGTTGTCGAGGATCACCGCGCCGTCCTGGCCGGCGTTCTCGGCGATCTTGCGCATGGGCATCTCCAGCGCCATGCGCAGGATGCCGACGCCGGTCTGCTCGTCCGGATAGTCCATCTTGACCGCGTCGAGCGCAGGGATGGCATTGATCAGCGCCACGCCGCCACCGGGCACCATGCCTTCCTCGACGCCCGCACGGGCGGCCGAGAGCGCATCCTCGACGCGATGCTTCTTCTCTTTCAGTTCGGTCTCCGTCGCCGCACCGACGCGGATGATGGCGACGCCGCCGGTCAGTTTCGCCAGCCGCTCCTGCAGCTTTTCCTTGTCGTAGTCGGAGGTGGACTTGTCGATCTCGACCTTGATCTGCTCCATGCGGCCCTTGATCTCCGCTTCCTTGCCGCGGCCGCCGACGACGGTCGTATCGTCCTTGGTAGAGATGACCTTGTCGGCCCGGCCCAGGTCTTCGATCATGGCGCTGTCCAGCTTGCGGCCTTCTTCCTCGGTGATGACGTGGCCGCCGGTGAGGGCCGCGATGTCCTGCAGCATGGCCTTGCGGCGGTCGCCGAAGCCGGGCGCCTTAACCGCCAGGCAGTTGAGCAGGCCTCGCAGCCTGTTGAGCACCAGCGTCGCCAGCGCCTCGCCATCCACGTCCTCGGCGATGACGATCAGGTTGCGCGCGCCCCGCTGCACCAGTTTCTCCAGCACGGGTACCATGTCCTGCGCCGCCGAGATCTTTTTGTCGTGGATCAGGATGTAGGGCTCTTCGATGACCGCTTCCATCGCCTCGGGGTTGGTGATAAAGTATGGGGAAATGTAACCCCGGTCGAACTGCATGCCCTCCACGTATTCGGTCTCGAACTCGAGTCCCTTGCTCTCCTCGACGGTGATGACACCGTCCTTGCCGACCTTGTCCATCACCTCGGCGATCAGTTCGCCAATCTCCCGGTCCTGCGCGGAGATGGCGGCCACGTTGGCGATGTCCTCTTTGGTCGTCAGTTCGATGGCCTGATCGGCAACGGCCTTCACGACGGCCTCTGTGCCGGCCAGGATGCCGCGCTTGAGCAGCATGGCATTGGCACCGGCGGCGACGTTCTTCATGCCTTCGGTGATGATCGAATGGGCCAACAGGGTAGCGGTGGTTGTCCCATCACCGGCAATGTCGTTGGTCTTGGTCGCTGCCTCCTCCAACAGTTGCGCCCCCATGTTCTCGAAGGGGTCTTCCAACTCAATCTCCTTGGCCACCGTCACGCCGTCGTGCGTGATAGTGGGAGCGCCCCACTTCTTGTCGAGCGCGACGTTGCGCCCCTTGGGGCCGAGCGTAGTGACGACCGCAGTCGCCATGACGTCAATCCCGCGCTTCAGAGAGCGGCGGGCATCCTCACTAAAAACTAGTTGCTTTGCCATATCTATGCCTCCTCATCCAGATCAGGTTTTCTTATATTGTTGCTACTGCAGGATAGCCAGAATGTCGCTCTCTTTCAGGAACAGGATCTCTTTCCCGTCCTCCGTCTTGAACGACGTGCCGGCGTACTTGGCGTACACGACCGTGTCTCCGGTCTTGACCTCCATGGGGATACGATCCCCGTCCTCGTCGAGACGGCCCGCGCCTACGGCCAGCACCTTGCCCTGCTGGGGCTTCTCTTTGGCGGTATCGGGGAGTACCAACTGGCCACCGGCGAAGGTCTCCACTTCCTTCTCCAATGGTTCAATGACTACCCGATCGCCCAATGGTTGGATGTTTAACGCCATTTTGCCACCTCCTGGAAAATATTGTGATCTGACATTGGTTATCGGTTGGTTTAGCACTCAAAGCACCAGAGTGCTAACACAGGCGCAATCATACCACAAATGTCGCGTGGTGTCAAGGGCTATTTTGAAATCTGGGCGGAAGGGACTTGACAAGCAGCATTCTTGTGGTATACTCTACCCTAGTAGAGTATACGCGGAGGTAAGAACATGCCGATCTATGAGTACCGGTGTGGCGAATGTGGCGAGAAATTCGAGCTGTTCGTGCGTTCTGCGTCTCAGCAGGCCACTGCCACCTGCCCTAAATGTGGGAGCCAGAGGGTGCGCAAGGCCATCTCGCTGTTTGGCATCGGTGGCACGGGCGATAGCAGCAAGACGAGCACGGCCTCCTGCAGCCACGGCCCCACCTGAGCGATGAGCCATTAGGAGGCCGTGAGCCTCCAGTAGGGGGACAGGGTGAAGTTGACCGATCCATCTGCCAAGGCCGACCTGCTGAGACGGGTGCGTCTCATCGAAGGGCAGGCGCGAGGAATCACGCGCATGATCGAAGAGGACCGTGACTGCAGCGAGATTCTGCAGCAACTGGCCGCCGTCCGCTCGGCAGCCCACCAGGCGACCGTGGCGCTGGTGCGCACCTACGCTGCCGAATGCGTGGTGTCGCATGGTTCGCCCGAGGAGATCGCCGACGCGCTGTCTATGGCATTGTCGAGGTTGGCGTAGGGGCGGGGGGCAAATAGCAAATAGCAAATAGCAAATATTAAGGAGGGGGAGTGGCACTGTTAAGTCAAGAGATTGCGGAGCACGTGGAACAGGAGTTGGCGGACCTGGCCGGGCCGGTGCGCATGGTCGTATTCACTCAAGAAGTTGAGTGCGAATTTTGCGCCGAGACCCGGCAATTGGTCGAGGAAATTGCCCAACTCTCTGACAAATTAACGGCCGAGGTGTATGACTTTGTCGCCGACAAGGAGAAGGCCGAGGAATTGGGCGTAGACAAAATCCCGGCCATTGCGATTATCGGCCAGGAGGACTATAGGGTGCGCTTCTATGGCATTCCCTCCGGCTACGAGTTCGCCTCGCTGCTGCACGCCATCCGTACAGTGGCGGCCGGGAAGCCCGAGCTGAGCGAAGAGACGCTCAAGGCGCTGGCGGAGATGACTGTGCCGGTGCACATGCAGGTCTTTGTCACGCCTACCTGCCCATATTGTCCAACGTCTGTGGTGCTGGCCCATCAGATGGCGATTGCCAGCCCGCTGGTACGGGCGGACATGGTAGAGGCGATGGAATTTCCTCAGCTCGCGATAAAATACCAGGTGATGGGCGTGCCGCGCACGGTGATCAACGAGACGACTTACATCGAAGGAGCCGCGCCGGAGCATACGGTGCTGGAGAAGCTGCAGGAGGCGCTCAAGCAGGCGTGAAAGAGCAGGCAGATCAGGTCTACGATCTGGTCATTCTCGGTGGGGGGCCGGCTGGCCTCACGGCCGCCGTCTACGCTGGCCGCGCTGCGCGCTCGACGTTGGTGCTGACCGGGCCTCTGCCCGGTGGGCAGGTTGCCACCACCCAGATGGTGGAGAACTTTCCCGGCTTCCCGGAGGGGATCAGCGGGATGGAACTGGCGCAGCGGATGCAGGCCCAGGCCGGGCACTTTGGAGCACGGATGGTGGTGGAGCCCGTGACCGGGGTGGATTTGACCCATGCACCGTTCACCGTACAGACACATTGCGATACCTACCGGAGCCGCACGGTGATCATCGCCACCGGTGCGGTCCCCCGTCGCTTAGGGGTGCCTGGTGAGGCCAGGTTCTTCGGGCGCGGCGTCTCCACCTGCGCCACCTGCGACGGTTTCTTCTACAAAGGCAAGCGGGTCGTGGTGGTCGGCGGGGGCGACAGTGCGCTTGACGAAGGGCTGTTCCTGACCAGGTTTGCACGCGAGGTCGTGGTCGTCCACCGCCGCGACCAACTGCGGGCGGCAAGAGTTTACCAGGAGCGGGCCTTTGCCAATCCAAAGATGCGCTTCGTGTGGGACTCTGTCGTCGAGGAAATCCTGGGCGAGCAGACGGTAAGCGGCGTGCGGGTGCGCAACGTGAAGACCGGAGAGGCGGCCGTCATCGAGGCGAACGGCGTGTTCGTCTACGTCGGGATGACACCAGGGAGCAGGCTGTTTGCCGGCCAGGTCGAACTGGACGAACAGGGCTACGTCGTCACAGACCGGCGCCAGCACACGAGCAGGCCTGGGATCTTTGCGGCGGGGGACGTGCAGAGCCCCGACTTTCGCCAGGTGGTCGTGGCAGCCGCGTCCGGCGCGATGGCGGCGCTCGAGGCGGACCGGTTCTTGGCCGATGAGGTGGACAGGTAGGGAGTAGACAAGTAGACAAGGGGAAGGGGTCCTCGTCTACCTCAGGGGGGTATACACCAGATGGAACTCAGTTTTCTCTCTACAGGCGCGGAACGCTACGACGTAATCGCCATCGGCGGAGGGCCGGCAGGGGCCACAGCCGCACTGTACACGGCACGAGCCAGGCTCAAGACACTGGTGCTGGACAAGGGGCTGACGGCTGGCGCACTGGGGATGACGGCCCAAATCGCCAACTATCCCGCTGTGCCCGGCCCGATCCGTGGCGATGAGTTGGTGGGACGCATGCGCGAGCAGGCGGCCTCGTTCGGCGCACAGTTCGTCACCGACAAGGTGCTGCGCGTGGACCTGCACGCCGACCCCAGGCAAGTCTGGGGCGGGCAGGGAGTGTATCAGGGGCAGGCTTTGATCATCGCCACCGGCGCGATGGGGCGCACGAACCGTGTCCCCGGCGAGGAACGCCTGGTAGGACGAGGGGTGAGTTACTGCGCTACCTGCGATGGGGCCTTCTTCCGCGGGCGGGCGGTGGCCGTGGCGGGCAACAACGACGAGGCCGTCGAGGAGGCACTGGTATTGGCTCGTTTCGCCTCCAAAATCTATTTCCTCAGTCCCACCGCTGATCTTCGAGCCTCCGCCCAGTTGGCCGGCGAACTGGCCGCCCATCCCCACGTGACCCTCTACCCGGCCACCCGCGTAAGCGAGATCGTGGGAGAAGCGCAGGTCGAGGCGGTGCGTGTTACTTCTCAGTCCGAGGGAGAGCGAGCCATTCCGGTCAGCGGCGTCTTCGTCTATCTCCAGGGCAACGTGCCCATCACGGACTTTCTGGGCGATCAGTTGCCTACCAGCCCGGACGGATGCCTGCTCGTGGATGAAAACTTTCAGACTGCCATTCCCGGCGTCTTTGCGGCGGGGGACGTGCTGTGTAAGCACTTGAAGCAAACAGTCATTGCCGCCGCGGAAGGGGCACAGGCGGCGATGGCGGCGGATCGCTACCTGCATGGCCGGGAGCAGTTGCGACCGGATTGGTCGCGGTGATAAGATGATCTACGTATGGACCCACTAAGTGCGCTGAGACAACGGATCGAAGCCGGTGACCGGGAGGGGGCGAGGCGCGAACTTGCCGGTATCTTGCGCACAAACCCCCAAAGTGTGGCTGCCTGGGCGTTATTGGCGGACCTGCTCGAAGACCCGGCCAGGCAAGCCGATTGTTACCGCCAAATCCTGCGGCTCGAGCCAGGCAATCGCCAGGCGGCCGCCAGGTTGCGTGCACTGACCGGCCAGGCTCCAGTGCAAGAACAAGGCGCCCGCGCTGGCGACGACGAGACCGCCCAGCAACCCGGAGAGCGCCAGGTTACCGCACTGCCAAGCCAGAGAGTCGTCGCCTCACCAGCTTCCGCAGCGAGGCCGGGCCACCTGGGAGGGCTGTTGCACCTGTTAGGAGTGCAAGGCGTAAGCCGGCAGGCGCCCACCGGCCGTGGAGGAACGTCGCCGACACAGGAGCCGCTCAGCCCGGACGAGGTGATCCAACTGGCGGGTGGGCCGCTGCCACCCGAGGAGCGCCGCCATTGCCCACAGTGCGAGGCGGTGATTCCCAAGGACGCGGCGAAATGTGCCTGGTGCGGCACCTCGCTTGAGGACGTTGAAGAGCATTAAAGGAGAAAAATGCAAAGTCGAGACTACCGAGAAGTTCCTGAGGAATCTGCCGGTGAGGGGAAAACCATCCGCTGGGTGATCGGGCGGCCCGAGGGGGCACCCAACTTTGCCATGCGGGTGATCGAATTCCAACAGGGGGCCGTTTTCGAGACCCACCAGCATCCCTTCGAGCACGAGATTTTCGTCCTGGAGGGAGAGGGGATTGCACAAGGGCCACAGGGAGAGGTACGCATGCGGCCCGGCGTCGCTTTCTACATCCCTCCCGACGAGCCGCACGGCTACCGGAACGTCGGGGAAGGAGTGCTGCGGTTTATCTGCGTCATCCCGCATCCAGCAGCGTAAAATGACTGACAAACTCGAAAGAAATAGTCGTTGTCCTCTATGCGGCGGGCACCTGGAACCTGGGCTGGCTACCATCCCCTTTATTTTGCCTGGCACTGTCGTTCTGATCAAAGATGTTCCTGCCGAGATTTGTTCCAGTTGTAATGAGCCTTATACGGCGGGCAGGGTAACGGACCGCATCGTCTATCTGCTGAACCAGGTTCGTCCTCTGCATACCGAGATCTCGGTGATCCCTTATACAGAACCTCAGCCTATCTCGCCATCCCCCACAGCAGTCAGAGTATAGGCCAGCGGAACGGGCACAATGCGCCTGGGTGCTCACGAATCCATTGCCGACGGGCTGTACAGGGCGTTCGAGCGCGCCCAATCGGTGGGCTGCGAGGCGGTGCAGGTCTTTGTCAAGTCGAATCGCTCCTGGGCGGTGAAGCCACTGACCCAAGAGGACATCGTGCACTTCAAGGCAAAGGCGAAGGAGACAGGCATCCATCCAGTGGTAGGCCATACCTCCTACCTGCTCAACCTGGGCACGCTCGACGAAGCGCTGTGGGTCAAGTCCCGTGATATGCTCATCGTCGAACTGGAGCGCTGCGAGGCGCTGGGCGTGCCCTACGTGGTGCTCCATCCGGGCTCGCACGTGGGTGCGGGCGAAGAAGTGGGGCTGGCGCGGGTGGCGCAGGCGCTGGGGGAAGTGCACGTTGCCACGCCGGGCTGCCACACCCGGATTCTGCTGGAGACGACTTCCGGGCAGGGGGACAGCCTGGGCTGCCGCTTCGAGCACCTGGCCTGGCTGACAGAGCACACGCCGGAGGGGGAACGGCTGGGGGTCTGCCTGGACACCTGCCACGTTTTCGCTGCCGGTTACGAGCTGCGCACGCCGGAGGGGTACGCTGCCACAGTGGATGTCTTCGAGCGGATCGTCGGCCTGGAGCGGCTCAAGGCGATCCACCTGAACGACAGCCAGGGGGACCTGGGGAGCCACAAGGACCGGCACGCACACATCGGCAAGGGGCGCATCGGCCTGGAGGGGTTTCGCCACGTGCTGAACGATCCTCGCCTGGCAGAGCTACCGGGCCTGTTGGAGACACCCAAGAGCGACGACCTGCACGAGGATCGGGAGAATTTGGAAGTACTGCGGGCGTTGCGCGAGGCATGATGCGTAATTCGTAATCCGTAATCCGTAATCCGTAGCGATCTGTAGTGTGAGATGGTCACGTATTACGCATTATGTATTACGCAAATGAGTATGTTCGACCAGGTTTCATCCGCATACGACCAGGGCATGCGGCTGTTGGAGCGGTTGATTTTCGGGCGGCTGCGACGGCGGACGTTCCCTCCACTGCGCGGCGACGTGCTGGAGTTGGGGGTCGGCACGGGAGTCAACCTGTCGCTCTACGAGCCGGGTGCTCGCGTGACGGGCTGCGATGCCAGCCGGGAGATGCTCGGGTGGGCGAGTTGCCGTCGCACGCGAGCCCCCGTGACGTTGGTGCACGCCGACGTTCAACGCCTCCCTTTCGCCAATGCCAGTTTCAGTACGGTGGCGGGGTCACTCGTGTTCTGCTCCGTTGCCGATCCGGGCCGGGGGCTGGCCGAGGTGCGGCGTGTATTGCGACCGGGCGGAAGGCTGGTGCTGCTGGAACACACGCGCGGCAGCGGGCTGGGAGCCTGGCTGACGGACGCGTTGCAACCGCTGTGGCAAACGTGGAGCCGTGAATGCCATCTGAACCGGGAGACGACACGCAACGTGATGAAGGCGGGTTTCAGAGTACAGCGGGTAGAGCGACGTGCGCTGGGGATCGTGCAGGTGATCGAAGCTATAGTTTGATGGAGGTCTATTCCATGCCCTTGAGCTCGACGCTCACGATCTCCGGGCGGCATAGAAAGCGCGCGCGGGGCATCCCGCCGCCTTCGAACCCTAGCCCACGATTGATGACCATCGTGGTGCCGCCTTCCTCGAACAGGCCAGCAGCGTACCGCCGGCCGAATCTCGAACTGGTGACGATAGGGCCATAAAAAGGCAGGCGAAGCTGGCCGCCGTGGGTATGGCTGCCCAGGTACAAGTCTACCTGATGTTCGGCCGCCTCCAGGATCAGGTCAGGTGTGTGATATAATAGCAGCGTGAACGCCGCGGTGGGAATGCCGTCCATCGCCTGGGCCAGCCGCGCCGCGTTCACTTCTGGCCGGGCGCTACATGCCACCCCTACTAACGTCACTGATTGCCCGCGCACGTCCACCGTCACTGCCTGCTGTTCGAGCCACACGACACCCGTCCCCTCCACCAGCCGTAGCATGAATTCCGGCGTGGGTTCCACCGACCCGCGCACGGCGTATATGCCGTAGGGAGCCTCGAGTTGCCCGACGAACTGGCGGAAGTGGGCAGCAGACGTGGGATCGGAGAGGTTCGAGAGATTCAGATAGTCGCCGGTGAGGACGATGATGTCGGGCTGGAGCGCATTGACTTTCTGGATGACCACCTGCTCCCGGAAGCTAGCGCGCTCGATGTGAATGTCGGCGAGCTGCACCACGCGGAGCGGTGGTGCATGGGGGTCCAGGTCGTCAAAAGCCAGCGAGAGTTTCGTCGTCTCCACCAACAGGGGTTCCACGACGTAGGCATCTACCTGCACGGCGGTGAAGCCCAGGTTGGCGACCAGGAACAGGATGGCTGCCGAGCGTGTCCGCACCTCCACACTCCGGCGGCGCCCTCGCCAGCGTGCCAGCAGCGCCGCCCCCAGCAGTCCCCAGAAGACGAGCAGCCGCACGGAAATGCTGACGACCAGGGGGGGCATGATTTCATAGGAGAAGGAAAGGCGCAGGTGAGGCAGGGCCCACAGTAGTGCCCAATCGGCCAGGCAGAACAGCAGGAAGGCCAGCGTCAGCGGCAAGCCCTCCATGGTGAGTGTGCGTGCCTCCCGGCGCCGTCCGACCATAACCGACGTCCCCGCTCCGGCCATAACACCGGCGACACTGAGCAGGACTGCGGTCGCCACGATTTCTCCGGGTTGGTGGCATATCAGAAACAGTATCAAGTGACGGACATAAGCCAGCACCGGGACCTCCGTTCAGCCGCCCCACACCGGGCGCGATGGCGGCCGGCGACGAGCGCGCATCTGCAGCAGCGCCAGGATGGCGGGCATCGAGGTCAGCGCGAAAAACAACAGAAACGGCAGGCCGCTGAAGAAGGCGTAGGGCAGGGTGAAGAACAAAAAGTGGCGCAAGGTGAAAGGGTATGGATAGGGGTACGTGGGCCACAGACGGGCCACGACGACGGTAAAGCCGTTGAGCAAGAAGATAATCACCTGTCCCCCAAGCACCCTGCCGATGCGGGCCTTCCCATAAGGGGTGCGCAGTGTGCGCACTAATAACTCGACTTTTGCAGCACTTTAACAGTGAATAGCTAAAGCAGCCCGATGGGCAACCAGCGGGGAAACGTGTACAATCTGGGGTACACATTTCAGAGACGGAGG
>Ga0172363_10004149_pt1 | contig 11697 bp, 9 predicted proteins | sample LakKivs2_kivu2a2_FD_114541 | JGI IMG/M metagenome (GOLD analysis project Ga0172363, IMG submission 114541) | Sediment microbial communities from Lake Kivu, Rwanda - Sediment s2_kivu2a2 | ecosystem: Environmental > Aquatic > Freshwater > Lake > Sediment | place: Rwanda: Western Province, Lake... | reverse complement strand
TTTTGGGGATACACAGCATCTATCGCAATGCTGGTTGTGGCTCTACTTTCACTCATGCTGGGCCCTGTGGCAGACTACGGGTCCTCCAAAAAACGTTTTCTGGCCATGTTCATCGGATTGGGTGTGCTGTCCACGTCTCTTTTGACATTGACCGGCGTTGGCCAATGGGCCTGGGTATCCATTCTGTTTATTCTTGGAAATATCGGTTTTGCCGGAAGTGAAGTGTTCTACGATTCCATGCTTCCTCACATTGCTCGTCCAGAAGAAATAGACAGCATTTCGATCAAAGGATACACGCTGGGTTACGTCGGCGGAGGATTGCTTTTGGCTGCCAACATTTGTATGATTTGGTTTCTTCCAAAAACAATTGTCCAATCAAGCCATGAAGCTGTTCCTGTTCTTGGGATGCGACTCTCTTTCCTAAGCGTATCCATCTGGTGGGCAGTTTTCTCGATTCCTCTATTCCGAAGGGTGCCTGAACCGCATGGCGTACGACCGGGATTGGGTGGGAATAATCCTCTGAAAATTGCCATCCAGCGCCTTTCTGCTACTTTTCGGGATATTCGATCTTACAAACAGCTTTTTATTTTTATTATCGCTTTCTGGTTTTACAACGACGGCATCGGAACCATCATCAAAATGGCCACAGCCTATGGCGACGAAATTGGCATTGGAACAATGGATCTTGTCGGTGCGCTGATGTTGACACAGATTGTCGGAATTCCATTTACATTGGTATTTGGTAAATTGGCCGAACGAATCGGAGCCAAAAGAGGCATCCTCATCGGATTGAGCGTGTACATCCTGATTGCAACAGGTGGATTCTTCATGACCAAAGCCATCCATTTTTGGATCCTGGCTTTCTTTGTGGGACTGGTTCAGGGCGGCACCCAGGCGCTCTCCCGTTCGCTGTTTGGCGCCATGATTCCAAAAGAAAAATCGGCCGAATTCTTTAGCTTTTACAACATCAGCGGCAAATTCGCCGGTGTCATGGGTCCTGCAATTTTTGGACTGGCTTCTCAATTTGCCGAGACAAGTCGAATGGGGATCCTGTCCCTTGTTTTCTTTTTTGTAGTGGGAGGCATCTTGTTGATAAAGGTGGATGTCAAATCAGGGAAAAATGCGTGCGATCCGGTTAATTCCAAGTCGGTGCGATTTCCTTAAACAACGAATGGATCCAGTCAACTTCAACTCCAAAATAACTTCTGAAATGCCTTATCCTGCTCGCCAGTCGAAAAAGGATTCCCTTGACATCGTCTTCACCATACGCTAAATTTTAAATGAATCTTTCCGACGTAGCCGGGAACGAAAATCCATAAGGATTTCTCGCGTTTTTAAAGGGCAGGGATTATGTTTTTCCATCGTATCCATTACCGTATTATATCCCTTTTCGTTATCTTGGTTATTGCCATTCTCTTCATCAGTGGGCGGATGCTCCATTGGACCATCCGCCAGAGTCTGGAAGCTGAAGTGGGCAGAAAACTGATGGCTGTTGCCAACGCTGTCTCTGTCCAGTTTGAAGAGGAAGAAATCGGTTTCTTAGTGGAAGGCATTGGATCACGTACCAAGACGCATCTTCTCCACCGGCTTTTACGCATGAAAAAAGCAACTCAGGTGAAACGGATCTTTCTCTTCGACATGGAAGGAAAAAGTCTTCTCGATACCGAACAAACCACCGACCCAGGAAACTCCTATTTCCGGCTCCAATTTTATCGTACAGAAATAGAAGAAATAAAGAAGGGTAGATCGGCTCATTCCATCCTTTTTCAAGGTATTGACAAAGAACCAACCATGACAGGATTTGCTCCCCTCCTACAAAACGAACAATTCGTGGGAGGTGTCGGTGTTGATGGCAGTATCTCGTTTCTCGGTGCCGTTTTTCAGATGCGTGAACGGCTCTATCGGATTGGGATCGCTGCTGCATTTGTGGCAGTCATTCTGGGGTTGCTGATGGCTCGAACCATCACAGGTCCTCTATGGAAATTAGTAAAAGCATCCAGGCAGATTGGCCAAGGGGACGTAAGCGAACCTGTCCCTTCCCTTGGGAAGGGAGAGATCGGACTTTTGGCACAAACCATGGAAGAGATGCGAAACAGCGTTATCGAAAGGGAACGGGAACTCAAAGCCATGCTGGCCGGTGTCGCCCACGAGATTCGAAATCCTCTCGGGGGTATTGAACTCTTCGCAGGTCTTCTGAGCGATGAAGTTGCGCAAAACAAGAATGCCACGGCCCACATGGAACGGATTACCAGCGAAGTGACTCATCTCAAAGAAATCGTCAACAGTTTTTTGGATTATGCACGACCGCAAGAACCCTCGAAAGAAAACTTTCTTCTTAGAGAAGTTCTCTTTGATGTCCGTCTTCTCTTGGAAAATGAGTTGAAAACACACAATATAATTCTTCCCTTGCCCAAAGATACGGATGATGCAACGGTTTTTGCCGATCCAGAACACGTAAAACGTATCCTGCTCAACTTGATACGGAACGCCATTCAGGCCATGCCAGACGGAGGCAAGATGCACATCCGATGGGAAAAGACAGATCACACCATCGAGCTGTATCTGAAAGATGAAGGACGAGGCATCCCGCAGGAAATTCGAGATAAAATTTTCACGCCATTTTTTACAACCCGCGACAAGGGGACAGGTCTGGGTCTTTCCATAGTCAAAGGGCTGATCGAAGCAAACGACGGCACCATCCGTTTGGCTTCATCCGACAAAAAAGGAACAGAATTTGTCGTCTCACTGCCGAAATCAAAACCCGTTCAATCCAAAATGGAGAATATAAAATCTATCGAAAAACAAAATTCTTCTTAGGATAAAAATTCGAGGTGCTCTTTGGATGAAATAAATTCGAATAAACTTCACATTCTTGTTGTCGAAGACAACGAGACAATGCGTGAAGGGATGGTTCAGGTACTCAAGAAAATCGGGCATAAGGCAACGGAAGCCTCGGGAGGTGCTGAAGGCCTTTCGCTTTTGGATAAAAAGCCCATTGATCTAGTCATCACAGACTACAAGATGGCGGACATGGATGGTCTCCAACTTTTAAAAAAGATCAAGGAAAGAAAAGCCGAAGTGGAAGTCATTGTCATCACGGCGTACGGAACCATTGAACTGGCAGTCGAAGCCATGAAAGAAGGGGCATGGGATTTTATTGCAAAACCGTTTTCCAAAGAAGCATTAAAAGTCAAGGTGGACCGAATGGCTGAAGTCATCTCAGAACGTCGCCGTACCCGCCGACTGACCGATGAGAACCGCTATTTAAGAGACGAGATAGACATCCGTTTCAATTTTGGAGAAATCGTTGGAGTCTCGGCGACGATGAGAAATATTTACCGAACCATCGAAAAAGTAGCAGCAAGCGATACATCGGTCCTCATCTATGGAGAAAGCGGTACAGGAAAAGAACTGGTCGCCAGAGCAATTCATTTCAACAGCACAAGAAAACAGGAGCCGTTCATCCGCGTCAACTGTGGAGCGTTGGCCGAAGGTGTTTTAGAAAGCGAGCTTTTTGGCCACGAACGAGGAGCCTTTACGCATGCGCTCCGGCAAAAAAGGGGGCGGTTCGAATTGGCTGATCGTGGCACCCTTTTCTTGGACGAAATCGGGGATATCCCACTGGGAACCCAGATCAAGCTGCTTCGAGTTCTTCAGGAAAAAGAATTTGAGCGCGTCGGCGGAGAAGATACCATCCAAGTCAATGTACGCGTCATTGCAGCCACCCATCGGGATCTCATCGAAGAAGTCCGACAGAGACGCTTCCGGGAAGATCTCTATTATCGGCTTCACATTCTCCCTATTACGCTTCCTCCTCTCCGCGAACGCAAAGAGGACATTCCTCTTCTTGTAAACCATTTCCTCAAAAAACTGGGGACGGAAATACAGAAACCAAATCTCTCTCTAAGCGAAGAGAGTATGCATGTCTTGGCAGCGTACGACTGGCCTGGCAATGTGCGAGAGTTGGAGAACGTTTTGGAGCGCGCCATGGTTCTTTCCGAAGAAAACACGATCCAAGCAGAAGACCTTGCGTTTATGGTCTATGAAAATAAAGGCACAAAGATTGCTAATACTTCTTTTGATCTCGAGACTACCCTGGCTTCGGTGGAAAAACGGCTTTTGGAACAGGCCATGAAAGCCGCCCGGGGAGTGAAGGCAAGAGCAGCCCGTCTATTGGGAATCAAAGAAGGTGCTCTCTATTATAAATTGGAAAAGTATGGACTCCAAGAAAAGAGGTAAAGCATCATGAAGAAAAACATGCGGAATGTACCTTTGCTACTATTTTTATTTTGTACAATAAACTGGGCAGAATCCCTTCCTCAGGAACGCACGATCTCTGAAAAAGAAAAAAAGATAACGGTCATGGAGACCCAGCTCGATTCTCTTTTTGTCTCCCGAATGAAACTTCTCAATCAGGCAGAAATCATTGCGTATCGCATCGAATTGTACAGAACGAAAAAGGCGCTCAACGCCAAGGAACACGGAAATCTTGAAAAACAGCTTCAAGAATCTCAGCGATTGGAAAACCAAATGAGAGAAATCGGAGCCCAGATGGAAAAACTTCAGGAAAACCGTCGCCAAACGATCGAAGCCGTGGTAACGGATTACCAATCGGAAATTGACCGCTTGATCCAGATCAAAGAAAATAGAGCACCTCTTGATAAACAGGAACTATTTGAAAAAATCCGATCTTGCCTCGAAAAAAAACAAACGTGGGAAACACAGCTTGCATCTTTTATCCCTCCGATTCAACCCAATCCGAGTGTGGAGAGTCAGCCATGGGACACGCCTCAAGATTTGCGGATGAAAGGTGATCTTCTCCTCGACAGGGAAGATGCCTTACGCAGAGAAATCCGGCTCGTGGACGATAGGATTCACGCTTTGAAAGAAGAGAAAAAAATGCGCACAAAACTGGCAGAATTGACCAACGATCTGGATTTGTTTGATGAAAGAGAAGAACTTCTGGGAGGCAGTACCAAAAATCTCAGAAATGAAGAAAATTATACGACCTATTGGAATATGCTGGATGGTTCAATAGCCGGTGGATCAAAAGGAAACCTCAACGAGATAAGGAATCCAGATATTACCGAACAGTCTTTAAGCCGGAATTCGTTTATAGACATATCAGGAACAATGCCGCGTTCTCCCAAACGGATCGAGGAATCCATAGAGCAATTAGAAAAATTTAGAAACCGGATGATCGCCAGGGCCGACAGCCTAAATAAAAGAGCCCAATGGTTCTACACCGAAGCCCAAAAACCTTAGAAATAGAAAATATATCCTTCATGTACCGATATTTCAAGATCGGCATTGCCGTCTTTTTCGGATTTTTTGCAGGCCGTGGACTGGGTCAGGAATGGCGATGGGAATCGAAGTTCGATTTTCTCTTAATCTACGACAACAATGTCTTCGAATCGCTGACAGGCTCACTTACCGATTATGCAGGACGTGTGCTCATTGGAATTTCAGGAAAAGGCACTCTGGGGAGGACCCTATCCACCTCCACACAATACCAAGGAGGAGTGGAGACATACAGCCGGTACGGTGAAGAAAATCGCATGATTCACGACGGCAAGGTTGCTCTTGAATTACCCATCCAACGCACTTTATCCATAGGTGCAACCGTACACGGTAAGACCAAAACCTTTTTCCTCGCACAGCGCGGATATGTTTTCTCGCAAGGATCTCCTTTCATCCGATGGGTCCTTCCGTATGGCCTGCACTGTACATTTTATTATTCCTTTTCTTTTCTTGACTACACCGGAGGAACCTTCTTCGACACCAAGCACCAACAATGCGGTATATCCTTGGAACATGCCTTCTTGCCGGAGATATCTGCTTATCTTCAATGGTCTATAAGCAGATACCTATACGAACGAAACGCCTTCGAATATGCAAAGAGAGACTCTATCTACCAATGGGAGGATCTGGGAAAGCGTCAAAGCGATTACTTTCAGGAAATTTCCTCGTGTGTGGAGATATACCAAGGGGCATTGATCCGCATTCTTTTTTCCTATCAAAAAAACGTATCCAACAGTTACGGATATTCGTACAGCTGTCCTGAAATGCAAATCATGATTGCCAAAAGTTTTTTCTGGGACATGACAGTGAGACTCTTTTGGAACCACAGGTGGAAAAAATACCGCGATTCCCTCTATCCTCTTCTCCAACTCCGACCGGACTCGGAAAATGAAGAAAGCAGCTTCACACTGATCGACATTTCCAAAGATTTTATGAAAAAATGCTCGATCACCCTTCGACTGGGCCGCCATGAGAACGAATCCCCTTTTCGAGATCGCTATTATAAAAAAAGTCTTGTTTCGCTGGGCTTTTCCCAGAGATTCTAAAACCGAGTTCGTCACAAGCCTTTCCCTCAGATTTCTGAGAAAATCATAAAAATTTGAGGACATTTTCATGCCTTTTGGAAGAAATGTCCATTTCAAGAACAGAATTTAGCCTAAAATTTTTTTCTTTCTGTGCTTACTTTTTTGGCATGTTTCTTGACAAAATCTGATAAGAATGTCTTACTGAACTTTTGAAAATTTAAGAGCGGGGTGGTCATTCTGACCCCGAAGTTTCGGGGGAAGAATCTGGTGTGCTTGGGACATCCTTCGACAGAGTTTACCCTGATCCCGAAGTTTCGGGAGAAGGGCTCAGGATGAGAGATGAAATATAGATCTGCCAAAGTTCAGTGTCTTAAAAGGCCTGCCAACAATCCGAAGGCAATTTCTATGAGCTGCAAACCCGTCTATTTTTTCATTGTCTTTTTATTGCTGTTGCTCTACTGCGACTACCGGGATCCATTATCTATTCCTACGAAAGTTGACGAGAAGATCATTTTATTCGATGCATGGAACGCTGTCTTCCTTTCAAACGATGCTGCCGATATTTTGGAAGGAGAAATTCACGATGACCTGCTGAAGTTAAAAATATCCTACAAGGGCGGATGCAAAGACCATGTCTTTGGACTCTTTGCCAAGAAAGGATTCATGGAATCTTATCCAGTACAGATGAACTTATTTCTTTCTCACGACGCCAAGGAGGACATGTGTAAAGCGCGCATCCAATCGGAATTGTGCTTCGATCTTTCACCTCTAAAAAAACTCTACAAAACCACCTATCAAACCACAGGAACCATTCTGTTAAGGATTCATGAACCTCACGATTCCGAACATTTTAAACTGCTAGTGGTCTATGAGTTTTAACCATTTTGAGGGCATCAATGAAAAACCTGATCGTTCTTTTTGTGATTTTCTTATGCTTTTTCAAAGGAGATCTTTGATAAACACCATGAAAAAGGAACTGTTTATCGCAGTATTGATTTTAAACATAATTTGTGTTAACACAACGCTTGCCCAACTTAGCTTGAACACCGTTTCGGCAAGTATTGGAACAATCCGGACATTGTTCCCTGACTACTCATTCTATCAAAATTATCAGTATTCGGTATATCCAGAAGTCCAGATCGGTGGCAATTTTCTCATTCCGTCACTTCGGTGGATTGCCTGTTGGGGTTACTGGATGGACGGCGTTGAGAAGGCTCTCCCCGTGGCTGATCATGTCACATACTCGTACAGCAGCCACATCGTCGGAGCACGTTTCAATTTCCTTCCGGCAAAGCTCTTGCCCCATTGGCCTCTCTTGATTGGGGTTTTCACCGGCGTTGCGCATCACTTTATCTCCGGAAAATATGTTGGCGGTTTCGGCTATGATGGCAAACTTGGACAGAACATTACCGACGATGCTACCACCATTGAGATCGGTTTGAATGCCAATGTACAGGTATTGGGACCCGTGGCCGTTCGGGGAGAAGTTCAACAATTTTTCCCACTCGGAAACGAGGAGTTTGACCAACTACAAAAAAATCGGCGAGCGTACAAAGTTGGACTCGCTTTCACATTCTAAAACAAACACAAACAAACACGGGCACAAACACGCCTCACTACGACGTGCACTCTTTATTGACCCTGAAATCGTGTTTATAAAAAACACGGACAAATCGAACTATGGGGGGAGGAGGTAAAAAAATGAAATTCCAATGCCAAAAAATACGATGCCTTCGATTCATCTTTTTTCTTGGAATGTTTCTGCCAGCAATTTTATCTGCACAGCTCATCTCTTTGAAAACTGTACCCGTTGCTACGGGAGATCAGTTTCTACTATTTCCATCTCAGAATCTGGGCATGGGCGGTATTTCCGTCGCGCTGGACGACACCCTGCACGATCCTTTTGTCAATCCAGCAAAAGGCTGCCTTGTCCGAGGAATCTCCCTTTTCAGTTCACCCATGTTTTATCGGATCTCGGAGAGAAACGGCGCGGCCCGTACACTTCCTCTGGGTATCCTTTTCGGGGCAAAGAAATGGTTCGGAAGCCTTTCCCTTTCCATTCAACAGCTGGATGCGTCCCGTCCGAACCAATTCCAACTTCTGAGCGACAAGTCCTCCAACAACATGTACGCCTTCGGCTCTGTGGGAGCAAAGTTGTCCGATTCCAATACAGCCATTGGGGCAAGTCTCTTCTGGGCCAGTTTAAATGCCATGGAAGGAGTTGGCATGCTATACAGCCGAAGCGAAAAAATTGAACAATTTGGAAATCAAACTGACTTTCGAATGGGTCTTCTCACCCAATGGAAAACAGGACGTGCTTTTGAAGCTGTATTGATCTACAACCATCTCCGCATGACCCACGACGTGGATTATCCTGTGGTTTTTCTGCCGTTTGATAATTACATTGTCATACCACCCCCGTGGACAACAAGAACGGAAAGAAATCTGGACCACTCCAATACGTGGGGAATTCATGTGGGATACAAAGAACCCATACCGGGAAGCATCTGGTGTATCGGAGGCGTACTGACGGGCAACTGGAAATCGCACCCCAAAATACCCAATTATGAGATCATGAACATACCCCGAGATCCTGGCAATTCCAAAGCCTACAATATTGGAGTGGGTCTTTCCTGCCAAAAGAAAGAATCTGTGTTTGGCATTGATGTCATTTACGAACCCATCTGGAGCAGCACGTGGGCCGAAGCCGATCAACGAACAGTGACACAAAAAGGCAGGATCATTCAAAGAGGTCAGAAAACGGTTGAAAACGATTTCGATTTTTCCAATTGGCTGGTACGCACAGGATTTACTCTGGAAAATGCCACTTTGGGCTTTCAGATGGGTCTTGAAGCACGGTCTATCCGGTATTGGATGGATCAGCATAATTATGCGGAAGAGTTTTTCCGGAAACAACATGAAAGCTGGATGGAATGGCGGGTCAGTCTGGGATTGATTCTGAAATGGAAGGATCTTCAGATTCGTTATCTCGGCCTTCTGACCATGGGCACAGGAGAGCCCGGAATCACTTTTACCAATCCACCCTGGATCTCCTCCGAAGTGAATGCAGCGTATTCTGACCTCATTATCGCTCCGAGAGGTCCGTTGACGCTACAAGAAGTCCATATTTTGACGCATCAGATCACGCTTCTTTTCCCTATTCAATAATCATAGAAGGAGTCCCCATGATCCCGTCCTTGCAGGATCACACAAGACAATGAAAATAGGCGAATAAATTTTCGAAGGAGAATATCTACGAAAAACACATAACTCGACTTTGGCAGCTTTCCTTTTATGATCATGGGAAAGGTGTCATGCCTGAAATTTTTAATCAGGCATCCAAGGGGAAGACAATCAAATAAGGATTCCCCACCCATAGATTCCCGCTCAAAACACTGCGGGAATGACAATCTCCCGCTTGATCCAATGATTTAGGATTCGTTTCATTTTACCTTTAAGGAATCCAATTTATGGAAAATTGTTACTAAGTTAAGCATATAAAACAAAAAAAGAAAGGAAACGTTATGAAAACACTGCAATCCGTGCTTTTTTTGCTCACCTTTTGTGCACTTTCTTTTCGCTGCATGCGTGATTTTTCGGTTCTTCCCATAGAAACTCCGGTGCGTGAATTGACCCAAATCGAAAAACAGCTTGTGGAATCGAACAATGCCTTCGGGCTTACACTTTTCCGTGAAACTGTTCGCCAAGAAGAGCAAAAAAATATCTTCCTATCCCCTCTGAGTGTGGCCATGGCTCTGGGTATGGCCTACAACGGCGCCTCCGGAAGCACCGAAGAAGCGATGCGCAACACGCTTGAGTTCGGCAACCTGACGACTCAGGAAATCAACGAATCGTTCAAAAGCACGATGGCGCTTCTTTCCGATCTTGATCCAAACGTTCGCTTTCAGATTGCCAATTCCATCTGGTACCGCCTCGGTTTTGATGTCCGGCAGGATTTTATTGATGTGAACAGAACCTACTTTGATGCCGAAGTCAGGGGGTTGGATTTCTCCTCTCCTGATGCGGTAAACATCATCAACCGGTGGGTGGATGAAAATACCCACGGAAAAATAAAAGAAATCATTGATGCCATTGATCCCTTTGCTGTCATGTTTCTCATGAACGCCATCTATTTTAAGGGCGACTGGACCTTCCAATTCGATAAAAAATTGACCACAGACGATTGGTTTTACAAACCCGACGGATCGCCAGTTTCCTGCCGGATGATGACGCAGGAGGGCAGTTTTCACTATTTTGAAACGGACGATTTTCAGGCCATTGATCTTCCCTACGGCGACGGCAAATTCAGTATGACCGTTTTTCTGCCCAAAGCAGGAAAGTCCCTGGATGCATGGATCTCGCAATTGACGCCGGAGAATTGGGCCGAGTGGATCGGCAGTTTTTCGAAAAAAAATCTTACTCTCTTTCTACCCAAATTTCGACTTGAATATGAAATTACGCTCAATGATGTGCTTACAGCGCTTGGAATGGGAATTGCCTTCGATCCGAATCAGGCCGATTTTTCGCGCATAAATAATGAAGTGGACCTCTACATCAACAAAGTCAAGCACAAAACCTTTGTCGAAGTGGATGAGGAGGGAACCGAATCAGCGGCTGTTACCTCTGTCGAAATTTGGATCACCTCGGCTGGAGAAGTGATGAGAGTGGATCGCCCCTTTGTATTTGTTATTCGGGAGCATCACTCCAATGCCATTTTGTTCGTAGGCAAAATTGTGGAACCTAGTTCGTGACAAGAACGGGGAATAATCTCATGAGAAAATCAGGCCAATGGACGGTGAAAAAATGCAAAATGGAATTTTACCTTTTCACACCTCTATGGATCTCTGTGGCTTTATTGGTGGTCACGTGCACAAAACATCCTCTGACTCCAACGGCTCATGTGTTCTACTTCAATTCCTTTGAAACCGATAAGGACACGTTGAACTGGGAGGGAATTTCGACCACCATGTTTGTGGAAGATCCTGCTCCCGATGGAAGTCAAAAATCCCTTTTTATCGGAGGAGGATGCATACAGCCTAAAGCATGGATCACATTTCCAGAACTTCACGATGGAGGCACCTTTTCCATCACATGCTGGGGTAAAGTTCCAGAAACGTATCACGGAGGTTGTGTTGTCCTGAGAGTTTTGAATGAGGAAGAAAACAGCAATCGGATTGAACTTCGCATAACAGAAAAAGAGTGGACTCTCGTTGAATCCGAAACAGTTATTGACTGTCCTCCCATGCACTCCCTTCGGCTGGAAATCTGGGTTGGAGGCATCGTTCCTGATTTCTTACAATTGGATTGTATTACTATTAAAAAATGGGATGTAAGAAATACGATCCCGTAACGGCTTACCCAATTCGGCCCA
>Ga0172363_10004147_pt1 | contig 11700 bp, 9 predicted proteins | sample LakKivs2_kivu2a2_FD_114541 | JGI IMG/M metagenome (GOLD analysis project Ga0172363, IMG submission 114541) | Sediment microbial communities from Lake Kivu, Rwanda - Sediment s2_kivu2a2 | ecosystem: Environmental > Aquatic > Freshwater > Lake > Sediment | place: Rwanda: Western Province, Lake... | reverse complement strand
AGGCATATGGTACACTCCCACAAGCGGAATCTGGCAGACAGTATGGCTTGAGCCGGCAGGAAAGAGCTGGATCAGCGATCTTGTGATTGTTCCTGATATTGACAGCAACAGGCTGAACATAACCGTCACGGAAGAGCGATGCCAGGGTCCTGAAGGATGCCCGCCGGTGGATATGGCACCTTCACTGGCCGAAGTGAAAGTTACATACGACGGTAATGTGGTAGCCAGGGCATCAGGCATAACAGGTGCAATAATTCCCGTTGATATACCTGACCCGAAGCTCTGGAGCCCTGACAATCCTGCCCTGTATGACCTCGAGATCTCGCTCTTCACCGGAGGCGTGGAAACTGACAGGATATTGTCATATGCAGGCATGAGAAAGATCTCTCTCGGGACCACCGGAGACGGTTTTACCCGCATGATGCTGAATAATTCATTTGTGTGGCAGAATGGCCCGCTTGACCAGGGGTTCTGGCCCGACGGTATATATACACCTCCGACTGACGAAGCCATGGCAAACGATATTGTGTCACTTAAAAAGATGGGGTTCAATATGATGCGCAAGCATGTCAAGGTTGAGAACAGGAGATTTTATTATCATACTGACCGCCTGGGAATGCTTGTCTGGCAGGATATGCCCAGCGGCGATGAGTATATATGGGGAGACATGCCTGATATTACCAGGAACACTGCAGATTCAGCACAGTTTATAACTGAACTCACCAGGATGATAAACACAAAATTCAATTATCCTTCAATAATCATGTGGGTCATCTATAATGAAGGATGGGGTCAGTATAACACAGCTGCCGTCACAGATTATGTTGCACAGCTGGATCCCTCAAGGCTGGTGAACAGTGCCTCAGGCTGGACAGACCGTGGAACCGGTAATATAAAGGACATCCATAATTATCCTGAGCCCAGGGCACCAGAGCCTGAGAAGAACAGGGCCAGTGTACTGGGTGAATTCGGAGGACTGGGATTACCAGTCCAGGGTCATACCTGGGAACAGAAGAACTGGGGATATCAGAAGATGAGTGACAGCACTGACCTGCTGAGAAAATATGACCAGTTCTATACCGTGGTCATCGATCTTGTGGCAAAGAAAGGGCTCAGTGCATCAGTCTATACGCAGACGACTGATGTTGAAACAGAAACCAACGGGCTGATGACATATGACCGTAAGATAAACAAGATGGGCAGTGACAATGTCCGTTTTGCAATGAACCCTGACAAATAATCATCATTTGACCTTCAGCCTCTCCTTGAAAGGGAGGAAGGTCATGAAATCAGCATGGTGCACTATATAGGCTTCCGTTGTGCGCTTGATTATGTCTCCTTCATGGGCATGTGCAGCAATGATGTGACATACCTCCGGCGGCACCCCGCATTCTTCCGCCAGGCTGACACCTGAAAACGGATGCCTGAGGTACTGGCCATATTTACCCTGGACTGCCTTGCCCTGTGCATCAAGCTCATATTCAAGCATCTTGCCTACATCGGCAAGTATGGCACCTGAAATGAGTACATCCATATTAACCGGAAGGTCATCCCTGAAAAACCGGTTCATTTTCTCCCCTGCTTCACGGGCAATATGTACCACACATCTCTTATGGTCCATAAATGTGACTTTCAGATCAGGTCCGCACAGCAATGTAAAAGGTATGCGGTTAAGGTCGTTAGCCTTCAGCACACTGCGTTCAAGAGCTGTTTCCCATGTGCGGGCTGTCTTCTCCCTGAGATCAGGATCGCTGATCCATTCAAGCTCAGGCCATAGTTTCTTGATCTCCTCTGTCATGGCAGTTTATTTTAACCTGGCTATAATAGCATCAGTCATCTGTGCTGTTGAAGCGGCACCCATCTCTATCACCTCAGGCTTGCCTGTCATCTTCATCATGTCATAAGTCCTGACTTTACCTTCCTCAATCACTGAGGCTATTGCTTTCCTGATGCGGGCAGCAGTCTCTTTTTCGTCAATATAGTCAAGCATCATGCAGGCTGACTCAATCATTGCCACCGGGTTTATGATGGGCACCTTGTAACCTGCATATTTTGGAGCAGATCCATGGGTGGGTTCAAAGACACCTATTCCGTCTTCCGAGAACTGTGCACTGCATGCAAACCCAAGACCACCGATAAGCCCGGCAAAAGCATCAGACACAATGTCACCGAACATGTTGCCGGCTACTATTACCCCGTAATCGTCAGGGTTCTTTGTCAGCCACATCATTTGGGCATCAATGTTCGTGTTCCACAGCTGTATTGAAGGATATTCATTTTTCTGCATGTCTCTTGCAATTTTCCACATGAGCCCTGACGTCTCACGTATCACATTGGGTTTCTCGCACACCGTAACTGACTTGTAGCCGTATTTTAATGCATGTTCAAATGCAGCCCTGACAATGCGCTCAGTATATTTTTTAGTGAAAATTCTTGTTGAAACGGCAAGTTCTTCTTTAGGACACCACCCGAAATTCTCCCTGAACTTGGGATGAGTCATGAGTGCATCATAGACCTGCTGTGGAGGGTTTGACCATTCAACCCCACCATACAATCCTTCCGTGTTCTGACGGAATATGACCACATCTACCATTGGTTCTTCTGGATTTCCATCCTTGCCACGCCTGATGAAGTTCAGGGGGTTTCCCTTATAGCTCCGGCATGGCCTGACACAGATGTCCAGCCCGAAGTGCTGTCTCAGACCCACAATGGGGCTGCTGTATGTGAAGCCTTTTCCCTGGAGATCAGGAGACAGTTCTGCTGCCGCTTCATCTTTAGGCTTTGATGTTATTGCACCGAAAAGGGCAATCTTATGCTTTGCAATGAGATCAAGCGTCCGCTGCGGCAGGGGATTACCCTCCCTGCACCAGAGATCCCATCCAATATCACCATAGATATACTCTGCATCGAATCCGGCTGCATCAAGAACCCGAACAGCCTCTTTCAAAACTATTGCACCTATGCCGTCACCAGGAAGTGCCACAATCGTACGCTTTGCCATAATCTGTGTTTTAAGGTATTTTAACTGGTTTCCCGGTAAAAATATAGTTTTATTTGTGGTAAAAAAAAGATTTTCAGCATGTATAAATTCATGGAAGTTACATTTTAAAAATACTATATTTGCCGCCTGAACTGAAAACTACTGTTTTAATATATTCAATTAATGGGTGAACTGGGGGAGATAAAGCCGCGAAAGGTCTGGGGCTATTTTGAAGAAATTTGCAAAATACCGCGACTTTCAAAGAACGAAGGAAAGATCAGGGCATATCTGCTTGATTTTGCACGAAGACACAATCTTGATGCAAAGGAAGACAGTGTCGGGAACATTCTTATAACGAGAGAAGCCTCAGAGGGCAGGGAACAAGTTAAAACAGTGGTGCTTCAAAGCCATCTCGATATGGTTGGCGAAAAGAATGCCTCTCATCCGCATAACTGGGATGATGATCCTATTGTTCCGGTGGTTGACGGCAGGTGGGTGACTGCCAGTGGAACAACTCTCGGTGCAGATGATGGCATAGGTATCGCCTCTCAGATGGCTGTTCTTACTGATCCCTATCTTCAGTGCGGACGCATTGAATGCCTGTTTACCGTTGATGAGGAGTCAGGTATGACAGGAGCCATCAACCTGAAACCTGATTTCTTTTCCGGCCGGATACTGCTTAACCTCGATTCTGAAGATGAGGGTATCCTTTTCATTGGTTGTGCAGGAGGAATAGACACACAAGCCCTGCTTCCTTACACACCTGTGAAGGTCACTGCAGGCTACAAGGCGATGAACATATCAGTCACCGGCCTGCATGGAGGTCATTCGGGTGACGAGATCCACAAGGGATATGGTAACTCAATTAAGATAATCTCGAGGCTCCTGCAGGATCTGGAGAAAAAGTATGATGTCCAGATAGGTAATTTCTCAGGCGGAAATCTTCGCAATGCCATTCCGAGGGAAGCTTTCGTAACAATCACCTTCAACCCGTCTCATGAGGAAGAGATACTTGCAGAGACGGCATCATACAATGACCTGCTTCATGAGGAATACGGGGCTCTGGAGCCCGATCTTAAAGTCGCCGCTACACCAGCTGATGTCCCAGAAATGATAATAGACAGGGGCTCACAGCATAAGTTATTGAATGCCTTGAGTCTAGTCCCTCACGGAGTTCTTGGATGGTCAAAGGATATACCTGACCTCGTGGAGACGTCAAGTAACCTGGCAACAATACGACTCACTGATGACAACATGATACATGTGGTCACCACCCAGCGAAGCTCATCTGACGAAGCAAAGCATTATACCGCGATGAAGGCTGAGGCAAGCTTTGATCTTGCCGGTGCTACGGTGACCCACTCTGACGGGTACCCCGGGTGGAAGCCCAACATGAACTCAGCTATACTGAGACTCATGATTGACTCATACCGCAAACTCTTTGGTAAAGTACCGCAGGTGAAAGCAATTCATGCAGGACTTGAATGCGGCCTGATCCTGGAGAAATACAAGGGAATAGATATGATCTCCTTTGGACCGACGATCAAAGGAGCACATACACCTAAGGAAAGAATCGAGATCGAGACTGTGCAGATGTTCTGGGATCTGCTGGTTGATGTCCTCAGGCATATCCCCGAAGAGACAGCCTAATCGTAAAGTTCAAAATCATCATGCGGGGAGCCGCACACAGGGCATGACCATCCTGAAGGAAGATCCTCAAACGGAGTCCCAGCAGGAATACCGCCCTGCTCATCGCCTGCCTCCGGATCATATATATACCCGCACACCGGGCATCTGTATCTGTTCATACGGTATGCTTTAGATCACTTCTTTACTTTTCTGACGGCATCTATAACCGTTCCGTCAACCCATTTAATGGCAGCTACCACCCTGTCATCGAAGGCTGCTTTCTCAGGTTTACCGCAAATTCTTTCAGCTGTCTCCTTTAGTTCCTCAATTGTAACAAGCGGAAGACCCTTGCCTTTCACTGAGTCTATCAGATCCTGTCTCCGCGGATTAATGGCTATTCCTCTTTCAGTGACAATGACGTCAATCATTTCTCCGGGACCGCACAGCGTGGTAACCCTGTCAACAATCACGGGTATCCTGTCACGGAAGAGAGGAACAGGAATTATCACATTACGCGCGTGGAGACAGTTTTGCCATCCTCCTATCCCGTGCAGCAGCAGTCCGTCAGAATGAGTTACCACATTTCCGTTAAATCCGGTATCTATCTCTGTTGCTCCAAGGATCATAATATCCATCATGGTAGTAAGATTGCCCTTGGAGTGGTAATTATATGCATTGAAAACTGAGTAAGGGACGTGATTGGGATTATGTTCAACAGACTTCACTGCGTCAAGGTCAAAAGCCTGGGCATCAAGGATATAACCCATCTGTCCCTCCTCGAGCATCTTAACCATGTATTTTGTGCTGCCGCCGAATCCGAAGCGGAATTTCCACCCTTTCTTTTTAAGCATCTCATGCACATATACGGCTATAGCCAGGCTTGTTCCGCCGGCTCCGGCCTGCATTGTCGCACCATCATGCATCAGTCCTGACTTCTCAAGGAAAAGGGCAGTAAGTTCTGCTATCAGTAACCTGTCAGGACTCTTAGTGATCTGTGTGGTACCGGAGACAATTTTTTCAGGTATGCCTATTTTGTCAACCACAACCACATAATCGACGTAGTTACCCTCTATTTCCATGGGGAAACACGGAAGGTCAACAAGGTTATCCGTAACAACTATCACCTTATCAGCATATAGATAATCTGCCTTGGCATAACCCAGAACGCCTGTAGCAGAAGGTCCGCCAGTTCCTTTTGCGTTGCCGAAGGCATCTGCCGTCGGTGCAGACAATATTGCTATATCTATTTTTACCTCGCCATCCTGTATGGCCTGTACCCTGCCGCCGTGTGACCGCAATACGGCCATTCCCTTCATTCGTCCTTCCGACACGAACATGCCAAGGGGACCGTTCATACTGCCTTCTATGCGGTTCAGAGTACCATTCTCAAGATACTCTATAACAGGATCATTACAGGGGAATGAAGCTGAAGGGAGCCAGATAAGATCCTTTATTCCTTTTTCAGAAGCTATAGCGAACACCTGGTTGCTTATAAGGTCTCCGTCACGCAGGTGATGATGCGTCGAAATGGTCATTCCGTCATGCAGTCCGCACAATTCAAGGGCTTCTCTGAGTGAGGCCACCACTTTATTGTTGTCCTCCGGGTAATCAGAGCATGTCGGTATCGGAGGTGCATATTTCCTGCCTTCTGGGCGATGCTTACCCACACCCTTGAAAGGTACTGCCATGTTACCATTGATCTCATCCGGCACCATACGTCCGGCAGTATTCTCAACCATTTTCATAATGCGATATGGTTTTTATTATTCCTTAGCCATTTCTTCACTCCAGTTCTCAGGCAGCAGGCCAAGCCTAACTGCGAGGTCTATTGTCTTTTCAGCCCGGGCCACAACAGGCGGATCTATCATTTTGGTTCCCAGTGCCACTACTCCCAGTCCTTTTTCACGGGCTTTACGGTAGGCAAGCATTATTTTGCCTGCCCTGTCAATCTCATCAGGAGCAGGCGAAAAACCCTCCCTGATCACCGCGATCTGGCGCGGGTGAATACAACCCATACCTTCAAAGCCCAGTGCCTTTGATGACCTTACATTCTCAAGCAGTCCTTCCATATCTCCGACATCAGAGAATACAGAATCAATTGGCTGTATACCTGCAGCTTTTGATGCAACTACCAGTCGCGTGCGGGCATAAAGTGATTCCCTGCCCTCTTTAGTGCGCTGAACACCCAGGTCAGCAGTATAGTCCTCAAGCCCTATTGCAATAGCAACAACAGATGTTGAGGCTGAGGCTATTTCAAAAGCATTTTCAATGCCCTTTGCACTTTCAACGATCGGCATCAAAAAAACGGTTCCCTCCTGGCTATGATTTTTCTTTATCTGCCTGATTTTCTCATCAACAGTCCTGACAGTTTCCGCATCCTCACATTTAGGGATAAGTACAAGATGAACGTTGAACGGGATAAGGGCTTCAAGATCTTCAAGGCCCCGTTCACCCTGATTTATCCTTATCATTCTTTCAGCACCGTAAAAATTCACCTGGCAGAGAGCATTCCTTACAAGTATCCGTGCTTCATCCTTTTTGTCCGGGGCAACTGAATCTTCGAGATCCAGGATGACTCCGTCAGGCGAATGAAGGCCAGCATTCAGGAACATCTGCGGGTTGTTTCCCGGAAGGTAGAGCCTTGAGAAACGCAACCTCTCCCTCATTGAGGAATACCTGTTTTCAGGGATCATCTCCGGAATAAACGACTTGCCTGAAGCAGCATCAAGAGCCTTTACGGCAGCCTCCATCCTTGCGGCAATGACAAACGGAAGAGCGCCGGTATCATTCACAGCAAGCATTGCATTTTTTATTCCGAAATAATCAAGCAGCTGGCGGCATTGAAGGTCAATGGCCCTGCCATACATGGTTTTTACCTTTGACCTGACTTCGAGTTCAATACCACCTGAGGTTCTCAGTTCAAGTATAACCTCAATGTCAGACCTTACCTTTGGTCCTGAGTTTCCGGTAATTACCTGTTTCATCACCGATCATTTAGTGAATTATAAACAAACTTAATCAATTATCCCAGATAACTGAGCAGTATACCGGCAGCAATAGCTGATCCGATAACGCCGGCAACGTTCGGTCCCATTGCATGCATGAGAAGATGGTTTGTCTTGTCAGCCTTCAAACCTTCCATTTCGGAGACACGGGCGCTGTCAGGCACTGCAGAGACCCCTGCATTGCCAATAAGAGGATTGATCTTCTCGCCTTCCGGAAGAAAGACATTCATCAGTTTGGCAAACATTACACCTCCGAAGGTTGCGAAGGCGAAAGCCATTGCCCCAAGCCCGAAGATCATCACAGATTGTTTTGTAAGGAACACGTCAGCCTGTGTTGAAGCACCAACTGTCAGCCCGATAAGTATTGTAACTATATCTATCAGTGAAGTGCGAGCTGTCTCAGCCAGTCTTCTGGTTACTCCTGACTCTTTCAGCAGGTTGCCGAAGAAGAGCATGCCGAGAAGCGGCAGGGCACTTGGAGAAATAAAACAGGTAAGCAGCAGGCCGAAGATCGGGAAGAGTATCTTTTCTGTTTTAGTAACCACCCTTGGTGGCTTCATACGGATAAGACGCTCTTTTTTCGTTGTGAACAACCTCATGATCGGAGGCTGTATAACTGGAACAAGAGCCATGTATGAATATGCTGCAATCGCTATCGGACCGATAAGGTTTTTCACAGTAGTGCCATCAGGCAACAGGTTGATGCCGTTGGCCAGGCGTGATGACAGGAAAATAGCTGTAGGACCGTCAGCGCCTCCGATTATTCCGATTGCCCCTGCTTCAGGCCTGGCAAATCCCAGTAACAGGGCACCAATGAAAGTCACAAAGATACCCAGCTGTGCAGCTGCTCCGAGGAGAAGCAGTCTGGGATTGGAGATCAGTGATGAAAAGTCAGTCATGGCACCTATTCCAAGGAAAATGAGAGGCGGGTAAACACCTTTCATTACTCCGAAATACAGGTAGTTCAGAACACTTCCCTTCTGGTAAATGCCAACCTGCAGGTTTACTCCACCGTCAGTGAAGAACGGGATGTTGCCAATGAGAATGCCTACTCCGATGGGTACCAGGAGAAGTGGCTCATATTCATACCTGATAGCCAGGAAAATAAAAATAAGTCCTATTGCTATCATTATCAGGTTACCTCTTGAAGCATTTCTGAAGCCTGTGTAATCCCAGAATTGCCTCAATCCCTCTATAAAATTTGGGTTGTCCTGGTCTGCAGGCTGGTACTGGGTCATACCGGACTCTGTGACAATTCCTGCTTCGTCAGTTTTTCTCTGCCTGTCATCCTCTGGCTTTATAAAGGCCAGCCAGGCCAGTGATACTATCACCAGCAAGACAAGCATCGTCAACGATTTCCTGTTTGCCATCACTCGCTCAGTACTATTAAGATCTCATCCTGAAGAACAGACTGTCCAGAAGTTATTTTTACCGTTGTGACCCTGCCGTCATTTTCAGCCTTGATTGCATTCTCCATTTTCATTGTCTCCAGTGTACACAGTGTCTGCCCCGCTTTTACCTCGTCTCCCTGGCTGACAAGCACCTTGATTATGACTCCCGGAAGCGGAGCTTTTATCTCCGTAAACTTACCTGACGTCTTTTCTGCGGCAGGTTTGACCTCCCTGGGTGTCACCCGTGCCTGGGGTGCAGCTGTGACTGCCTTAACCTTCGGCATCTCACGCTGCATCTCAACATCATAGAGAGTGCCATTGACTTCTATCCTGGCCATATCGCCGTCGATCTCCAGCACTTCCACTTCATACTGGTTACCGTTAATCCTGAACTTGTAGTTTTTCATTTTTTCAGCGTTTATTGCACTCTTAAAGGTTTTTCATGTTATACAGTTTCGAACTCCAGGGCGAGTAGGTTTTTGAGGCCCGTTTGATGGTTATCACCCCGCTTTCAACATCATGCAGCTCATTGTAGTATAAATAGATTGCCATTGCTATGGCAGCATTCACTTCACCTGACATCATCGTCTTTGCCGTCCCGGCATCAGCTGGTGCAAGGCCTTTTTTGCGGGCAAAGTTCCTCAACCTGAAATTGAGGATAAATGTCAGAATATACCTGAAGAAAAGGTATACAATCAGAAGGGCCAGGAAGACGATCCCAATGCCTACAATAACCACGGTCCATGTCAATGAATCAATCACTGAAGAAGCCGCCATTATTAATATATGCGTATTCATAATGCCAGATCAGAGTGGAATGTTACCATGCTTTTTCATTGGTCCCGGATCCTTTTTGGTTGAAAGGGTTCTCAGGGCGCGTATAATCCTGAACCTGGTGTTGCGTGGTTCGATCACATCATCAAGATAACCGTATTTTGCTGCCTCATAGGGATTGGCAAACTTTGACCGGTATTCAGCTTCCTTCTTTGAAACGTAGTCCTTTCGGGCCAGCGGATCGGTGATTTCGCTGATTGCTTTTCCTTCAAGTACCTCAATAGCTCCCTGCGGACCCATAACTGCTATCTCTGCTGTCGGCCATGCATAGTTGATGTCACCCCTTAACTGCTTTGACGACATTACACAATGAGCTCCGCCGTATGATTTGCGAAGGGTAACCGTCACTTTAGGCACATTTGCTTCACCGTAAGCGTACATCAGTTTGGCTCCATGAATAATTATGCCTCCATATTCCTGGGCTGATCCCGGAAGGAAACCGGGAACATCAACAAATGTCACTATCGGTATATTGAAGGCATCGCAGAAGCGAATGAAGCGTGCTGCTTTGCGTGATGCCTCGATATCAAGTACACCTGCAAGATAGGCAGGCTGATTAGCCACAATGCCGACCGGCATCCCGTCAAATTTTGCAAAGCCGACCACAATATTCTTTGCATAGGCCTCATGCACCTCCATGAAGTCTCTGTAGTCAACAACCCTTGTTATGACGTCCTTGACATCATATGGCTGGCTGGGATTCTCCGGTATTATCTCATTAAGGTCATCTTCAAGACGGTCTATAGGGTCATCGCATATCGTCTGGGGAGGTTCTTCAAGGTTGTTTTGCGGCATGAAGCTGAGCAGCTTCCTGATGAGATCCAGTCCTTCCTTCTCCTCATCTACCGTAAAATGTGCCACCCCCGACTTTGATGCATGGATCATTGCACCGCCAAGATCATCAATTGAGATGTCTTCCCCTGTCACTGCCTTGGCCACCTTTGGACCTGTAACGAACATGTAACTGCTTTTCCGTCTCATCACTATGTAGTCAGTAAGCGCAGGCGAGTATACTGCACCTCCGGCACATGGGCCGAATATTGCAGATATCTGCGGTATGACCCCGGAAGCAAGTATATTGCGTTCAAATATCTCTGCATAGCCTGCAAGGCTTCGCACCCCCTCCTGGATACGGGCGCCACCTGAATCATTTATTCCTATCAAAGGTGCTCCCACCTTCATCGCCTGGTCCATGATCTTGCAGATTTTCTGGGCAAATGTCTCCGAGAGTGATCCGCCGAAGACTGTAAAATCCTGGGCAAAGACATAAACGACCCTGCCGTCAATGGTACCATGGCCTGTAATCACACCGTCAGACAGGTATTTCTTATCGGCCAGGCCGAAATCCTCGGTGCGGTGTGTGACAAACATGTCGTACTCCTCAAAGCTGCCTTCATCAAGCAGCATTGTAATCCTTTCCCTGGCCGTAAGCTTTCCTTTGGCATGCTGGTCATCTATGCGTTTTTCTCCGCCTCCCTTACGGGCCTTTTCCCTGTAATCAAGGAGTTGTTTTATTCTTTCCTGACTGTTCATGGGATCTGTGTATTATTCTTTTCTGTTCTTAATGTCTTCACAAAGCTCTGTCAGAACCCCGAAAGTCGATCTGGGGTGAAGGAAAGCAATACTCAGTCCTTCAGCACCATGCCGCGGCGTTGCATCAATGAGCTTTATACCCGCTTCTTCAGCTTCTTTCAGTCTCTCCTCAATATGATCCACCGCATAAGCTATATGATGGATTCCTTCGCCTTTTTTTTCGATGAACCTGCCGACAGGACCTTCCGGATCAGTTGATTCAAGCAGCTCTATCTTTGTCTCACCGATCATGAAGAAGGCTGTTCTTGCCTTCTGATCAGCTACTTCT
>Ga0172363_10004146_pt1 | contig 11700 bp, 12 predicted proteins | sample LakKivs2_kivu2a2_FD_114541 | JGI IMG/M metagenome (GOLD analysis project Ga0172363, IMG submission 114541) | Sediment microbial communities from Lake Kivu, Rwanda - Sediment s2_kivu2a2 | ecosystem: Environmental > Aquatic > Freshwater > Lake > Sediment | place: Rwanda: Western Province, Lake... | reverse complement strand
GCTGTTCAGCTGCTGGATGGTTACGTCAGAACCTTGAACAGTCCAAGAAAGCCCGGCCCCTGAAGTCTTGAGGATCGCTCCTGAAGCACCAACTATCCAACCGTTATTAATGTCGATGAACTTTGTGGCATAAAAACTGTGTGGCAGATATGGAGGAGGAAGTCCATTTGGGGAAGGTAGATTGGCAATATCGGTCCAACCCGTCCCCCCAGAAGTGGTCTTGAACAGGGTTCCATTGGTACCTGTCAGGTATCCATAGGTGGCATCCACCATATCAATACCGCGGACCACCGAAGAACTCAGCGTAATAGCCGTAGACCAATTACGCCCGGCATCCGCGGAGCGTAGAACTGTCTGGTCTCCCCCAGCCGCAACCTCAGTGCCGAAGAAGTCTACTGCTCTGAGACTGGCGCTGGACCCGGTTGGCGGTGTCAGCGCAGGGAGGACCGTCTGGGTGTACCCGTCCCGGTCAAGCGGCCCTGTAGAGGTCTGGTCTTTGTAGCTGATGTCACCCTTGAGGAACGTCCGATAACCTTTGAGGAAATAGGTCCCAGGCTGATCAACCGTTCCATCTCCACCGGTGATCTTGAAATTGTTGGTAGAATCCGCGGTATTCTCCGCAATACGGTAGCCATCTCCAATAGCAGCATGGTCCCCGAGCTGCACCTGAACGAACCGGCGCAACTCGGTCTGGGACATTTTGTGCATGTCCCGGAGTTCAGCATCTGTCAGAGTGGCAAGCTGCTGCGCCTGGAGGAGATAATAACGCCTCTCCTCGTCGTACATCTCAGGTGCATAGCTGCCCTTATACTGTTCTGACACGAATTACCTCCACCTGCTGGGGCCCGTCGAAAAACGTCCCTGCATGGAATTGACAGCACGACGCTGCATATCCGCGACAACTGCTGTTGAAGGACGGTGCGTATACATCGAAGCGACCTTCTGTTTTCTCAGGTATTGCCGATAAGACATGTTCCCCCCGACTCGGGACGAACCGGTCACCGCATTACCTGCATTCCGCCCGCTCCCACCGCTGGCCAGATATTCTGTACAAAGGAAAACCGACCGAGCATATGCATCTGAAAGGTCATCGTGCATGCCCTTGATATCCGGGGCCTCAACTGAGATCAGGTACTTGTTGTGATGGGTTGCTCTCAGCTTGAGCATTTCAGACACCAAGGGTATGTCTCGATTCTTATTCCCGTTGACAACCTGCTCATCGCCCTCAGGTATCCGAAGAGATCCGTCCAACATCTTCGACATCAAATTCTGGAAGACCTGAGAGTTGTAATCTCTACTCGTCGTGACACCCTCGATGTACTTGACACTCTTCTCTTGGAATTTTGCCAAGAAAGAATAGACATGGTATCGGTCCATCACGCCCTTGACGATATGGAACTTGGATGTAAACGACAGAATCCAATCTGCAATCTCGTCCGGTGGGAAGTATTCCTTATCCTCATCCTCAGCATAGCGGACTTCGGCCAAATCGAGCTCGATGTAGTCCTTGAGTTGACCACGAACTTCTCGGCGGACTGGGTGTGTGATGACGACAGCCGTGCCGTCACCCTTGAGCCCGACGTCGATCCCCATGAAATGGGGCACCTGCTCATAGCTCATGTTCTTGAGCTTCAGTCCCGGAACGATATTCATCCGCAACACCTGCTCATTCTCAATCCAACCCTGAACACGGTCGGAGAACTCAGCACCATACTCAACGGAGTAGGTGATAGGATTCTCTGAGTACTTGGCCCTCAGGAACTTAGGCGACAACGTGTAGTCAACTTCCCATGTTGGGGCCTTAATCATCAAGAGGTTATTGCAATCAGGCTCCATCGCCCGCTGGAACAGTTTGAAGAACTTACCTGTCGTGGCGGCCGGGGATGAGATACAAACAATGCGCCCGTGCGGGTCACCATTCGGCGCGTTGAACTTGGCAACTGACGGGGTGACCGAACTGTAGATGTTCTCGTCTGACCGATCTACAGAAGATTCGGTCTCAAAAAAGTAGGCCATCTCATCAAGAATGGCCATGATGTTGTTGTGCCCACGCAGGCCACGACCAGAACAGGGCGCTGCAACGATGCGAATAGAGGGTCTTTGCCCCGGACCATATTGTTCAACATCTCGTAACGTACTGAGCTGCATATAGCTCAGCGTTGGCTTATTGCGGAACTTGGCAAAATATTCGGACCTCTCGAGGTGCCCCGTGATCATGCGGAACACTTCGGCGGCCTGCTCTTGGTTCGTAGCGATACAGGAAATACGGATCTCTTGGTCAGGCATGATCCGGTAGTACTGCTGTGGGCAGTATTTCTTGAGCAGCTTGTAAGTCTCAAACGCAGTCAGAATTGCAATGCTGCTGGACTTACAACCGCGCCGGCCAATAACCAACAAGAGGTCAGGACGGATATCTTTGGGGTCCCCAGTGACCTCGGAGATATTGATGCGGCCCTCATCACCGAGGAACTTCAGATATTCCTTCTCGGTAAACCGATAGCGTTCTTTCTCATTGAAGCGATCCTTGATGATGATTCTATGGTCGGTATCATCAAGGGGAATGTTGTAGGAACACTTGAAGATGAACTTCTGAACGGGAAAAAGAGGAGGCACGTCCGCGGACGAACCCATCCCGAGGCCCCAAGGTGCTTCAGCGAACTCTATGATGTTGCGCTCAGTCTCATCACGCAGCTTAGCTGTCGTAATGAAGGTTGAGCAGACATCTGAGAGGCTCATTCAATGAGTGCCTGCGTCGCGTTCCCCGTAGACTTGACGATCTTCTCAGCCCTGTCTTCCCAGCCCTCGAGATTCGTTGTGAGTTTCTGGAAGAACATCTCCCTGAACTCAGAAGGGATATGCACCTCATCGAACGTGTCGGCGATGGTCTGCAGGAACATCCGGAATACTTCCCTGAACTTCTGACCACGAAGGTCAAGATCCACCGGAGCATTTCCCGCCAAAGCCTGCTTCTGCAGCAGGGTCTCCGACATGTACTTGAGGAGCGTTCCTCGTTTGATAGAGATGTGAGAAAAGTCCTTACCATCTTGAGACTTCTTCCTCCGCAGCTCTCTCAACGAAGACTGTTCTTCCGCCAACCCATAGAGGACTGCCCTCAGCACTGAATCGGCAGGGTCCTCACGCTCGACGGCTTGAACGACGACATCCGACTCCACTTCCTGAGCGGGAACAACGACGGCTTCCTCAAGAACCTGTGGAGGCGTTATCGGCCGATTCACAATGTCTGCTTCATTGATTTCAGGCATGTTACATCAGCCTCCAAGCATCGCATCGATCCCGTTCGAATTGGACAGATCTTCTACATCAACACTGGCCAATCTCGGTTCCGCCGTGATCTCCACGGGCAACTCACCACTCCCCTTGAAGAACGAAACCACCTCTTCATATTCCCGAGTAGCCTGTTCAGCAGGGGGAAGCGGCGAACTTGCAGTCAGGCTCTCGACAGGACCCCTTGAACGTCTGGAAGCCCGGTTTGCCATTGCACCGGACGGCTGAGAGTTCATCTTCGCCACGGCATCACTCAGAATCCTGCCGGCCTTCTCAGCCCCAACCTTCTCGGTCAGCTTGCCGAGAATACGAACAGGCTCAATACCCTGACGCAGAGCCTCGAAAGCCTTATCGCTGTAAGGCGAAAGATCATCTACTACTCTCGATGGTGCGAGCGGCGCGTGATAGCTGCCCTGTACGCCCGCGAAACGCCCCATGGGCTGGGTCTCAGGAACCTCAACTGCGGCCTGTTTCTTGACCGGGAACTGCTTTCCAATCTTCTTCAGTTCATCCCCGACCAACTCGGAGATCTGGCCTTTGGCTACCCGTTCGTCGATGTGGTCTGCTGTCAGGCCACGATCGGACACTGCCAACGCAATGAACTTGCCTGCCACATTGATATCCTCTGTGGCAAACCTGAGACGGATCATATCCTTCAGGTCCTTGCCTGTCTTACCCTTGGACAGATTCTCCTGCACGAAAGCCACCACCGGGCGGGCAACCTTCATCAGATTCACGTCACTTGCTTCACGCTGGATCTTGGCATTCCGGTCGGCCAACTGACGCAGACCTTCCGAGATTTCTTCACTTGAAAGCTTGCGGGTCTGAACAACGGGTGCCGGAGCAGCTTCTTCCTTCGGCATCTCGTATTGGAAAGCCTTTCGCAGACTTTCCTTCGAATCAATCACGAAATCCGCAGGGATTCTGCCGGCCGTAACCAGATGCTCTTTGTAGTGGTTGAAGAGATCCGTGTCATAATGGACCTCGCTGACCGCGGCTTTGCGATATTTGGAGGCAATCCTCGCAATCACAGACTGATTCATGACCTTGGGGTCATAGACCATGTCCCGGGCCAAACGACTGCGATATTTGCCCAAGAACTTGTCTGCTTCATCGAGTGTCGAGAATGCACTCGCATCGATATAGACGTTCCCCAAAAGGCCCATCTCTGCAGCAACCTTGGCCAGCTCATCCTTGGCAGCTTCGATCTGGCGCGGCGAGAACATACCCCGCAGATGGTCGGCCAACCCGGCTCCGCTGAGGCCTGCCATTGCAGCCTTACGGGCTTCCCGAGACACTTCCGGGACTGATGCGGCCGCTTCGGTGGCAGCCCGATTGGCCCCCATCAGAGCATTGGCTTGATTGGGAGTAACCGAGAAGCCGACATCCGACGTACGCCAGAGCTCGGAGAGCTTAGGCAGAACACGCACCGGATTGTTATCCGAAGGGAAATTGTCATATCCCGGAGGGTTGGGGTCCATCCACGTGTGATCTACGACGCTGGGATTCTTCGGGTTGGTCCCGATGATGTCCGCCGACAGGTCCATCATAACGACTCCCCTTCTTTGAGGGTTGATTATTGTCCGAGTTCAACAGGCCCACGAGTCAGAAGAACATCACGGACTGCACCGGCAAAAACATCCTGTGCGGTCTTGTTAAGACGACATGATTCCGGCAAGTCTTCTTCGAGGTCTTCCACCTCTCTGCTCGTAACCACGTCTTCAGGTGTGATGTCTTCTATCTGTTCCTCAACCTGTTCTTCAACATTTTCCTTTTCCTTGACAATCTTCTTGGTCTCAGGATCGTCCTCTGCATTCCACCGCGGATTAGTCAACTCATCAGCCAGACAGTCCGCCACGTCACCCAAGGAATGCACAGAAGTAATGAGGGTCTGTTTGACTTCATGCAGCGGAAGGATGTACCCCAGCCCTCCCAGAAGACCATCAGGACTGATGTCTCGACCCTTTACCCGGGAGATCTCTGCCAAAGCGGACACCAAAGTTCCCAAAGAAACGTTGACATTGTGCAGGACACGCTGCAGATGCTTGAGCTTCTTCTTGTTGTACTTGAAGTCTTCGGGTATTTCACGCCGAATACCATTAGCCTTCGATGCAGCAATCCGATCTTGAAGAGCAGTGAGTCTTTTTCTCATGGTTACACCTTGAGGGCTATGTTGGTGGTCGGGTCAAAAAGGCGCTCAATCACAACCTCGCCCTGAGGATTTTCAGCAATCCGCCACAGATCCTTTTGGGCCTTGTGGACCAAGGTGTCCTCAGACACCCGAAAAAACGAAGCCAGATCCGAGAGGCTGGCTACCTTTGCCGTTCCTGATGCGAGAAAGGCATCAATTCCACTGACCTCGGATACCGGGTCTGCCACCTTGTCCAACCCTTCCAAAAGCTCTGCATAGATGTTTGACATCTTCTGCTCCTTCAAAGCCTGTCAATATCCCCGCCAGTTGGCGGGAACGGATTTTCCATACCGGCCGGGTCCGGACCGGCTCCATCAGGAGTAATCAACCCCTGAGGACCAACGGAAGTCTCAAACACACCCTCGCTTCGAGTCAACAAATCCTCGCCACCATCAATATCAACAACAGGCCGTTCACCCTGTCTGTTGTAATCGAACCGCTTTGCGTTGTCGTTATCATGGATATTGAAATAATCATCAAGGATCTCTTCGAAACCTGCAGGAGTCTCTGCATCCTGGTAATAATTCAGGTTGATTGCCGGCCCTACGATTTCTGCCCGCCGTTTCCGATGTGCCACGACCACTCGTTGTGCTGCACGTCGTGATTCATTTCGCCACGGATAACCGATCGTGTCAACGTATTGTCGTTCCCACTGCTTGAGAGCTTTCTTGATCTTCAGGAGTTCGGCAGTGTCACTCACGGTTTCCATCAGCCTCCGCAACTCACTTGGCGGATAGAACACATAAGGATTCGCCTCTTCCTTGCCCGGATAGCTACTCCCGGAAGGCGGGTGCAATATGTAGTCAGCTTGAACGTGCGACAAAAAAGCCCCCTCACGGTGCTATCCGTGATGGGGGCCGTAATAGGAGAGTATTACGAGGTTCTAAATGCTTTGAAAAATTGGGGTTAGAACAAACGGCTAAAGTCTTTTTCCATGTATCTGGTTGGCATCATTGGAGTTCCATCACACAGTCATAGAGAAAACGGCACAGTCTCCACGGTTGAAATGGGGCAGTTTGACCTCATGCAACATATAGAGGTTATCACTGATCTTCGTCATAAGTTCGGAGCATTCCTTCAACTCCGGATGAGACGGTACCAGAGCCTTCAGCTTGGCAATGCACTTCTCAAACCGGTGTCGGATCTTGACCTGAGTCATTCGATTTCGAACGTCTGAATACCCATAGGCCTCATTGATAAGCTTGGCCGTTCGACTCTGACAGGTGGTTCGAGACATCAACTGCATGATCTGTATCTCGAAAGGTTCAAAATAGCCCTTGAGACGGACTTTCAGGTCTTCCTCCGACAGTTTGGGGATATCCCGGAGGAACTGCAACCGTTCCCGGGCCCGGGCCAGCCGGCTCGACACGGCGCCTTGGGTTATCCCAAACATCTTGGCTATATCCTTCTGGTTTTTGCAATGATGATAGTAGAGCTCCAGAAGGTCCTGTTCCCGAGGAGGTAGCCGATCGAGAAAGGGTTTGAAGTCGTTGAACGAAATACTCGAGCTTCGAATGTCCTCATAATGGATACGGCTTTCCGTTGAGAACCTTGCTTCGAACTCGAAATTGTCAACGTACTTGGGGGCTGGGGCTGTTCGCGCCATTTTCTATCTCCTCATCAAAAAGGGATTCAAACACAACGGGAGTAGAACGCCGTTCGAGGAACTGGGTCTCAGTCCCGAACAGTTTGACAAAACTCTCGGCCGAAATCTTCTTGACCTCATATTTCATCAACCATTCCGCCAGCTTATCCGGATTACTCTTCCCCTTCGATATCTCGGGGTCAAGATCCGTCCTGAGCTTTGTAAGCTGCCAATTGATACTGGCCTGTCTCTGATGCGACATGAGGGCACTATGCTGGAAAACCGTCAGCTTTTCCTTGAGCAGATTCTCGTAGACAACCTCGGGAATCCCATAGGCTTCTGACAGCCTTGCGAGGATGGTTGTTGGAACCCGCGGAACACCGGGGATATTATCTGAATGGTCCCCACGTAAACACAGTAAACACGGGATGTTAGGCGGAGAGACCTCATACTCCTTCTTGACTCGTTCAGCATCAAACATCATCTCTTGGCTGAGACCGACTTTGGGCCACAATACGGTAACAGCGCCATCTCTTACCAATTGAAGTAAGTCCTTATCACGACTATAGATAAGTACCTGTTCCCCGTTGGCATTGAACTGTGCAGCGAGGCTGGCTATGACGTCGTCGGCCTCTTCCCCGAGATACTCGGACTGCCATATATTGACACAGGAAAGAGCAGCCTTGAGATCGGCAATGGGTTGGTCAATCGAGAAAGCCTGCCGGTTGGCCTTGTACTCGGCAAAAATGGACTTCTTCCTGGTAGAGTTTGTGTCCCACGCAACAGTGAAATGGTGTTTGGGGAAACGATTCTTGAGTGTCTGCAGACTAGACATGAACCCATAGAAACAGCCTGAGAGTATACCAGTCTTGGTTACCCAATCCAAATGGGCATAATGCGCCCGATAGGAAAGATTGAACCCATCAACAATTAGGCGATGCATTGGGGCACTCCAGTTGAATCGGATGTTATTGGGATCTCTATTTTGCTCGCTTCACGGACACTTGTAGAAGGGAGAGGGACAATCCATTCGCGGGACCGACGATTGACCTTGACGATAACTCTGCGGCCATCATCTTCATTGTCCATCACTTCACCGATCAGGTCGGTGAATACCCCCTCAAGAATTTTTACTTGGGTCCCAACAACATAGGAATGCTTGATTGAATTCTTGAGCTTTCTACGAAGAGCCCCTATGGTATAGGAATCCACAGTATCAAGGCGCCCACCGCTCTGGAGAAACCGATTAAACATCCGGTGTTCTCTGATATCGTGGACACTTTCTCGGGTGGTATCACAATCACGGACAAAGACATAGCCCTCGAACAGCACGCTCGTGCTTACGTAGGACCCCATCCGTTCATGATGTATTGGGATGAACCACTCGACGTCCTCGCCAACGAAACTGCGGAGCGCAGCTTCCAATTCAGCGCGAGACGCGCCTTCGCCGGCTTCACTCAACTCGATGATGAGCCATTTATCTACCACCGCGACCTCCTACCAAAAGCTTGGAGAAATCTTCCGGCGATAACGCGGGCTCGTCGGAGCTGCTTTCTCCCAAACGGTCTTCTTTTGGTAGGGGCCATTCTGAGGGTACCCTGTCAGGATCTTCTTGTGAGTCTTTGGCGGTAACGATCATTCTTTGTTCTCGGAGCAAACGGGACCTGTCTTTTATGCTCAATCGGGAAAGATTGGCATGAGACAGTTCCGCCTTCCGCGGCTCCGGTACAGCAGTCGTGCTTTCGGCAGGTTTTGCCGACTCTTGGACAACCCTTTGTGAAGGTCGTTCCAAGGTTATGACTTGGGGTTTGAAACTATCCGTGCTGAACTTATAGTGCAGCAGGACAATATCACTCTGAATTCCGACTCGGTCCACATACTTATCGCGCCGCAACATGTAATCGAGGAACTCCAACAACCGATATCCGTGGAGAGTCTTTAACTTATCCAACAACTCCTTTCGTTTAGTCGAAAAATCCTCATACCCATACAAATACTTGGCACCATCATTGAGCAGATTGAGCATCTGCCCGTAGAATTCCATCACTGAAATCCGTGACGATATCTCTTTTGATACTGAGAGGGCCTTATTCAGATCCACCCCCAAAGAGCATATCATCTCACAAATCTCCACATCGAAGTCCCTCGATAGTTCCTTGACCACATCCACAGTGATCCGGCCCAGAAACGAAGCACCCTCGAGAGACTTGACTGCATTCCGAACATGCCCGTCGGCCCGTTCGGAGATCGCCTCAAGCGCTGCATCTTCGTGCTCAAAACCCTCGCCGATCGCGATCTTCTTCAGGAAACCATTTATGAGACTCGGACCAACCCGGGATACTTGGAACTCCCAGCACCGGTTTCGAAGCGTCTCATTCACTTTGTCAGGGTCGGTGGTACAGAAGATGTAGGTGAGGTGTTCGGGGCATTTCTCGACTTGAATCAGGAGAGCATCTTGACCTGCTTTACTGATGTCATGACACTCATCAAGCAGAATAACCCTTCGACCGCCGGCAATATCAAAGGATGCATGGTCTCTGAGCTTGACCATATCATCCTTACCTCCAACGGTCGCCGCATCCATCTCCACGTAACCAAAATGCTGGTCCTTAGCAAAGGATTGACAGGACTCACAAACCCCACAGGGTTCCCCGTCCTTGGTCTCAGCACAGAGAATGGCCTTTGCCAAAATACGCCCGGCCGTCGTCTTACCTGTTCCCGACGGTCCGGAGAACATATAAGCCGAGCTATATCGTCCGCGACGGACGACAGAATGAAGCACTCGTACTAGCGTTTCCTGCCCGATCATATCTGCGAATCGGCCAGGGCGGTACTTCTGGTCAAGGCCTAAGATGGTGGGCCCTCTTCCCTGAAGGAGGTTTTGGGACCGCTGTTAATCTACTATATCGTCAAGACTTATGCAACTGCAACCAAAAATCTAGCCTGGTACTTCCACTGTTCTGCCATAGGCGTGCAGAGGTTTCCCGGAAGGCCACTGTTTCGTTTTGATCAACTTCTCCTTCATCGGCTTGTTCATCCTCCGCAGATATTTCATCTTGACAAACGCCTCTTTGAAAGGACGCTCTTCCTCCAAAAAGACCACCGTGACAGGTAACCGTTCTGGGTGGGTCGAGAAGAAATACCCCTTACCCCGATTGATCGTGGCCACCTTTTTGTCCAGCTCTCGGCTGTAACATATGTCGGTGAAAAGGCTGTTATCTTTGCACCTGACAATGAATAAGGACCAACCAATCTTACGCCGGGGGGCTGGAAGGTTCATATCTATGCCTTGGCAAAAACCAGCCCAACAAGGTCCCCGGCAGCACGTTCGATCTTCATCCGTTTCTCGATGTCAAACTCCTTGCCGATGACCGAGATCCGGCCGGCCAACTCCCACAGGTCCTTGGGGGGCGTCCCCTGAACTTCCTGTGCCAGCCTGACGTGGAACTTCTCACTCAGACCCTTTTTGAACCGCAACGCCGTGAGAACCTGCTCCGAGCCCTTCTCCGCGGTGAACTTCCATTCCTTGGTAGCCTGGATTTTCTCCCGAATCTGCGGAAGCTGCTCGGTCATCCGGCTGATGAGCTGCGGGAACAGTGTGGCCAAGTCCTTGGGCTGAATCATGTCATAGGCACAGGAGAAGTAGGGCTCCCCGGCATACGACGCCAGCAGATTGGTCTTGGTTGACTTCCTGCAGAGCATGGTTTCAACCGTCAGCGGCCGGGCCCCGAGCTCACTGCAAGTCACGGAGAAACCCAAAGAGTAGGGCTCCCCGAAAGCATCAAAACAGGTCTTGGACACAAACTGGGCGTGCAGAAGCAGCGCGTCTCGGCCTTCTCCTATTACGAAATCAACCTCAAAATCGTCACCGATGGCCGAAGATATCCGTTCCATCACCTCCACATTGGAGATGTTCGTAAATTCCGCGGGCAGCACGGCACGAATGATCCAACCGGTTGATTGAGGGCCACTCCGGCGAAGTTTCATGAGAACAAGAGACTTCTCGGCGCCCAGCGTTGGCAGCCAGCAATCCACGAGCTGCTTTCGGATGAGTTCGGGGTTCTTCTGATAGAAAGAGAAAGGAACCCCGATCAGGGAGCAGAACTGCTTGGCTGCATGGACGATTTCCGGGTCTTTGGGGTTGTTGGGGTCGCTCTTGAAAAAGTAGGTACCGGACTCCCCGACCAGCTGTACTTCCCCATCCTTGGCCTCATACTTGATGGTTCTGAGATCGATACAACGATCTTCACACCCATTGGCATGTTCACTCAGACCATGAATCAGCTCTTTGACAAGCATTTCAGGTTTCTCCTTTTGGGTTCTTTCCTCACAACCCGTTTTACGTTTACGGCAGTGTAGAATATTCTTGCTACTAAATTATGTTTTTATTTTAGCATAGCACTGTTGTATGTAGTTTATGTCACTTCCGTAGTGTTCTGTGGTGGCGTGTCTTTTCTGTTTGCTATTTCCCAATATTTTTTCATACTATTCATTTTCTTCTCCTTGTTTTTGTTTCGCCACCACATATAAATTCAAGAGTGGCATAAATTACATACAACGTCTGGTGCATGTTGACGTTTTGTTTCAAAATGTGGCTTTAGCCTTTACAACATGCACCTGTTGTAAGATGTGCTCGCCG
>Ga0172363_10004145_pt1 | contig 11706 bp, 11 predicted proteins | sample LakKivs2_kivu2a2_FD_114541 | JGI IMG/M metagenome (GOLD analysis project Ga0172363, IMG submission 114541) | Sediment microbial communities from Lake Kivu, Rwanda - Sediment s2_kivu2a2 | ecosystem: Environmental > Aquatic > Freshwater > Lake > Sediment | place: Rwanda: Western Province, Lake... | reverse complement strand
TCTTTTGTGCTAAGCCTGTCTTTAAGGCTTTCAGCTTCATGCTCGATGTTGAGCAATTCCTTGGGATTCTTAACGGTGCCATCATAGAGTTTGTTCTTGAGGTGATTGGTCCTCTCTTGTAAGTCTTCTAGCTCCCATTCAGCGTTTTTCTGTTTCTTTTTTGCCTCCACTAGCTGTTGTTTCTGTCTGGTGAGTTCAGATTCGGCGGTGACCAAAGCTCTGTCTTCATTTAGCTGACGGACGACCTCGGCTACAATTTGGTGATTCTTTTGTAGCTCGATATCAATTTGCTGCAACTTATAAAGTTGGCCCGGCCAGCTCATGGTGGAGCTTATTGTAGGAGCGGGTGGCAGCCCTTGTCAAAGGCTTTTTCGGTAATCAAGAACAACGATCTGTGGGCCAGTAGGCAGAGAGGATGGGGTAACCGAAATTTTTAGTTGTGCCTCTGGCTCGCGAATTCCCATTTTTTGGAGGAATTTATCCACAGGCTTGAGATTCATAATCAGGGCATCAGTTTTATAATGCATGGGAATGACGATATGAGGGTTTAGCTGCCCCACGATTTCTATGGCTATATTGATAGGTATGGTAGATATTTCTCCCACAGGCAAAAATAGGATATCAATAACCCCTAACTCCTCTACCAATTTTGGGGTGAGCTGGTGGCCCAAGTCGCCCAGGTGACATAAAGTTATGCCATCCATCTCTATAAGATAAACGGTATTTTTGCCTTTAATTTTCCCATTTTCATTGTCGTGAAAGGTGGCAATTCCGGTGATGAACGTGCCGCCTATTTCATATTCCCCGGCGCCTTTTATTTGTTTCGGGTTATTGGTGACGCCTTCGGTGTAGCTATGACCAGGATGGAGGTGGCTTGAGGTCACTATATCTGCTCTAGGTTGGCCCAAGTAGTACCCCAGATTTGGAGAATACGGATCAGTAACGACGGTTTTTTCTTTCCCTTTAATAATAAAACAAGAATGCCCCAGCCAGCTAATTTCCATAATCTAGAATAACAAGACCTCTAATTGTTCTGAGTGGTGTAGCTAACTTTAGCTGTGCTCAGTTGTACAAGGATAGCCTTTTTCATCAAGTTTGTCCAGAGCTTTGAGCAATGTTATTGCGGGCGTAGCGGAACAATCTCATTGGTCACTTGGCTCGTGATTACGCTTGTCTAGAGGGGCTACAAAGAGGCTCATCCCTTCTATGGCAAGGATAACAACTTCCTCGCCTGCATCTATATTTGAATTTGTTGATGATGGTTTCCATGGCTCGCCGCTAACTCGGACGTAACCTTTGGGAGTAAGCGGAGTTATCGTTCTGCCTTTGCTGCCAATATCGGGCGAAATTATCGGGTTTTTATCCAGTGCTTTCTTACCGAGCCTGTAAGTTATGTATTCATAATGAGGGTGAATGCAACTCTAGTGGCCAGAAGCCTACAGGCGAACATGTTTTGTCCAAAATGGCCCCGGGAGCTTGTCTTATTCGCCTCAAAGGGCTTGCAGTTGACCGCAAACTGCCACCATTCCCACAATTCTAACCAGCGCCGTAAGTTGGGCGTAGCGACCACAGCGGAGGATTGCCTTGAATGAGCCTTTAAGTGCCGAGCCTACATGTCCAAACCGAAGTGTAAGCACAAGGCTAGATTGACACAACTTCTTGAGAACCCTACACTATTAACAACCAACCAGGAGGTGTGTTTGCTGTGATATGCCCTACCTGTAAAAGCGATATGATAGCTGTTGAGTACAACAAGATTGAGCTTGATTATTGTACTAACTGCCAAGGGGTATGGTTTGATTCTGGGGAACTTGAGCTATTGCTGGAGTCCTTGAGTCTAGAGAGCGCAAATGTGTTACTCAGCAATATTCAAAATTCTGAAGAAGCCGTATCATCAGAGAAGAAGCGGAGGTGTCCTATCTGTGGTCGCAAGATGAAGAAAACAAGCATAGGTCAAGAACCTGAAATACTGATTGATATCTGCCGCTGGGGAGACGGAGTGTGGTTTGACGGTGGCGAGCTTGGTCAATTGACAAAACAGCTGGCTAGGAAACCCTCGGCAAAAATAGATCCCCAGCAAGAGGTCATTACTTTCTTGGGAGAAGTATTCAAGCCCATGGGGTAAACTATGCAGGAAAGACACAGGTGACAGGAGAATCTTCCTTGGAGTAAACTACATGCAAATCGCTGAGGAGGTGTTCTATGGCATGGTATTTTATTGTTGGCATCGTCGTCGTCCTTATTATCATTTTCATTGTGACCTATAACAGACTGGTCAGGCTACGCAATCAGGTAAGGAACGCTTGGGCACAGATTGATGTCCAGCTAAAAAGGAGGTATGACCTAGTCCCCAACCTTATTGAGACGGTCAAAGGCTACATGAAGCACGAGCGGGAGACATTGGAAGCTGTCACCAAAGCCCGTAACCTTGCTCAGCAGGCAGCGTCCTCCGGTGCAGGCGAGCGAGCCAAGGTCGAGGGTGAGCTAAGTTCAGCTTTAGCCCGGCTACTGGCTGTAGTTGAAAGATATCCTGACCTTAAAGCCAATCAGAACTTCCTGGCTCTCCAGGAAGAGCTTACCTCAACCGAGAATAAGATAGGCTTTTCCCGCCAGTTCTACAACGATTCAGTTCTCAGGTATAACAACCAAACCCAGGTGTTTCCTTCCAACTTGGTAGCCAGCGTGACTGGTTTCAAAGCGAGTGAGTTCTTTGAAGTTACTGTAGCCGAGGAGAGAAAGGCACCAACGGTGAGCTTCACGTAATCGGAGACAGCTCCATACATGTGGGAACAGATAAGGTCCAATCAGACAAGGTCAGCAATACTAGTGGCCGGAATGGGGGTATTACTGCTCTTGGTCGGTTACTTCTTGGGGTTGTACTTCTTTGATAGCGGCATCGGCGGCCTGATTATGGCCTTGGTAGTATGGGGAGTGATGAATCTGGTCGCCTTCTTCCAGGGGGATAATATCCTGCTGGGGCTGTCAAAAGGGAAAAAGATTAGCCGCGATGACTACCCACGCCTCTACAACGTGGTTGAGGAGCTGAAGATTGCTTCCGGGCTGGAAAAGATGCCAGACATCTATATCATCGATGACCCGGCACTAAACGCCTTCGCCACGGGGCGAGACCCCAACAGGGCAGCTGTGGCCATCACCTCTGGACTTCTGCAGAAACTCAACCGTGATGAATTGCAAGGTGTCATTGGCCATGAAATGGCCCATATCAAGAACCGTGACGTGCTGTTGATGGCTATCACTGCCGTGCTCCTCGGTAGCATCGTCATTCTTGCCTGGTATGCAACGCGAATCCTGTTCTTCGGCGGAATGGCCCGAGACAGAAGGAGTTCCTCGTCGGGAGGTGGCTCAGGTCAACTCATAATTCTTGCTGTGGCCATCGTCCTGATGATACTGGCGCCCATTATGGCCCAGTTCATCTACTTCGCTATCTCCAGAAAGAGAGAGTATCTGGCTGATGCTTCCTCAGCCCTCTATACCAGATACCCCGAGGGACTAGCCTCAGCACTAGAAAAGCTGGCCGCTTCAACCAGCCAGCTAAAGTCGGCGAATAAGGCAACAGCGCCAATGTATATTATCAATCCCTTCCGTAAGAGAGGCATGGCAGCTAGCGACCTCACCAGCACCCACCCGCCTATTTCGGAAAGAATCCGCATTCTCCGCTCAATGGCCGGGGGAGCCTCCTTTGCCAACTACGACCAGGCGTATCGGCAGGTTCACAGGAGCAGTGCGGGAGTCATTGCCAAATCCGCTCTGACCACCGCCGAGCCGGTTTCGCTGCGAGCCGCGACACCAGAGGCCAGAGAAGGGGAACCGGACCACATTCAACGTGCTCGCGACACCTCAGCCGTATTGTGGCAGCTCAGCAACTATAGAACCATCACCTGTGCCTGTGGCACGAGGTTAAGGATCCCACCCAAGTTTAAGCAGTCTAAAATTAAGTGCCCACACTGTGGCAGAATTAACCCCGTTTGAGAATAGAGGTCATCAGTACTTCAATGTCCCGCCTATGACTCTTCATCCTTGTGTTAAGCTCCATAAATTCCCCTCCTTAATGCTGCGACCTTGATAAATTGCGTTGTAATAAATGACATAGCAAAAGGTAACCTAAGGCAAACAGCATAGGTTGGCGGGTTGACATGAAGGTGCAAAGTGGTTAACCTTAACAACTAAGAGGTTAACAAAATGAAGGCGGATATATTAAGGGCTTTACGGGAACGTGGAGATTATGTTTCTGGCCAGGTGCTAAGCAAAAAGCTTGGCATCTCGAGGGTTTCCGTCTGGAAGCGTATTCGTAGTTTAAAACAGGATGGCTATGTAATAGAGGCCTCGCCTAAAGGCTATCGCTTAATTTCTTCTCCAGATTTATTGCTCCCTTGTGAATTTCCTGACTGGGAAGAGAAAATTCATCATTTCCAGGAAATTGGCTCGACAATGGATGTGGCCAGAGGACTAGCTAGGAAGGGAGTTGTAGAGGGGACAATTGTAATTGCCGAGTCTCAAACCCGTGGCAAAGGAAGGTTGGGCCGGGAATGGCTCTCTCCCAAAGGTGGGATTCTTTTCACTCTCATCTTGAGACCAAAGATAAGCCCGGCATATGCTCCGCGGATAAACCTGATGGCCTCGGTTGCCGTGGCAAAAACTATTAGAAAACTTTTTGGGTTAGAGGCCGAATTGAAGTGGCCCAATGATGTTCTGATTAAGGGAAGGAAGGTATGCGGCATATTGGCTGAGATGGAGGCAGAGATGGATAAGGTGAACTTCATCAATCTTGGGATAGGCATAAATGCCAACACTGCCACTTCCCAGTATGAAAGAATGGCCACTTCGCTAAAAGAGGAATCGAGGACGGAGATCTCTAGGAAGCAACTTTTAAATTCTCTGTTAAAAGAAATAGCTAAGCAACAAGCTTTACTAACCGGGAACAAGTTGCTTGAGGAGTGGAAAAAGCTCTCTGGTACCTTGAATAAACAGGTAAAGATAGCGGCGCCAGGTGAGGAAATAACAGGACAGGCGATAGATATAGATACTAATGGAGCACTGGTAATAAAAAGCAAAGATGGCTCCTTGAGGAGTGTTATCGCTGGCGATTGTATCCATCTGAGTTAGCATGCCTCAGCTACTTATCATTATTGCTTATTTTCTAGCCATAATTGGCATCGGGGTGTGGAGTAGAAGGAGGGCAGGAAGCCAGGACGGATTCTTTGTTGCCCATCGCAGGGGAACTACGCTTCTTATTACCGGCTCTCTTCTAGCTACTGCTGTTGGGGGGTCGGTAACTGTGGGGATGGCTGGCTTGGGATTTGAGCAGGGCTTGACCGGTGCTTGGTGGCTGCTTGTTGGTGCTATTGGCCTGCTAATTTTAGGGTGCTTCTTTGCTAGGAAGGCAAGAGTTGCTGCCCTCTACACCCTTCCCGAGCTGGTGGAACTTCAGTATAACCACCGTGTATGTTTGGCGGCCTCCATTCTTATCGTTATCGCCTGGACGGGTGTAGTAGCAGGGCAAATTGTAGCTGCGGGGAAAGTTTTAGCCATTCTGGGAGTAGGCTCTATTACCTCTTGGATGATTATTTTTACCCTGGTCTTTGTCAGCTATGCCATTTTAGGAGGTCAATACTCTATTATCCGCACTGACGTTTTCCAGGCGGCAATACTTTCTGTTGGCATTTTTGTCGCTTTGGTTCTGGTCTTTTCTCAGGTGGGGGGATTGGCTGGATTGAGAACTTCTCTATCTCCAGCTTACTTTTCCTTTCCCCTGAGCCCCAAATTCGGTTGGAAGATGCTTATGTCCCTTTTGATTCTTGTGGGCGCAACTTTTGTAGTTGGTCCAGATATATACTCTCGGCTTTTCTGCGCCAAAGAGGAAAAGACGGCTCAACTATCGGTTTTCTTGTCCGCCTTTCTTTTTCTTCCCTTAGCCTTTGCCATCACCTTAATAGGAATGGGTGCCCGGGTGCTATATCCTGAGATTTCTGCCGAGCAAGCCTTTCCACAAGTAATAAGTGGGATTCTTTCTCCCGGTTTGAGTGGGTTGATTCTCGCTGCCTTGGTCGCGGCACTCATGTCCTCAGCGGATACTTGTCTCCTTAGCCAAAGCGTTATCCTGACCGAGGATATATTTAAGCGATTTCGCCCTTCGCTTGATGAAGGAAAGACTGTTTTGCTAACCCGCTTAAGTATACTGGTGTTGGGTCTTGTAGCATTGAGTTTAGCTATAGCCTTAAAAGGAGTGATTTCATCCCTTCTCTTTGCTTACACTGTCTTTACCTGTGGCTTAGTTGTTCCGGTAATTGCTGGGTTCTACAAAGAAAAGCTAAAAGTGACTTCGCAAGGCGCTTTGGTAGCTCTCATAGGTGGCGGCGTAGTAGGGCTGGCAGGGAAAATTCCAGGTCTTGATATCCCTGTCAAGGAAGACGTGGGCCTTACAGGGTTTGCCTTAAGTGCCCTTCTCCTTTTTGCGGTAAGCTTCCTTAGTCTTAAGGGGTTGTCATTGCGGGGCACGAGGTGCCAGAGCAGCCCTAAAGGGCGGTAAGGAAATTGGTTCATTTCATTTGTAGCTAAGGTTCTCAGCAGCCTCAAATGCGTGTTATAATGAAAAAGGTGCACGTTGCTATCATTGGTTTGGGACTCATTGGTGGCTCTATTGGGCTTGCCCTAAAGGAAGTGGGTGAGCCAGGGTGGGAGATTGTTGGTTATGTACGCCATCCTGAAGCTGTCTCGATTGCCTTGAGTTTAGGCGCAGTTGATAGAGTGGAAACTAACCTTAGGAAGGCGGTAAAGGGAGCCGACTTAGTTATCATTGCTACTCCAGTTCTAACTATAAAACAGATTCTATCTCAGATAGCTGACTGTCTCCCCCATGATTGCATAGTCACTGATACAGCAAGCACAAAGGTCGCGGTTATGAGGTGGGCAGAGGAAATATTGCCACCAACAATAGATTTCGTTGGAGGGCATCCTATGGCGGGGAAAGAAGCCTATGGTATTCAGGCTGCCGAGGCTAAATTATTTCAAAGGTCTGCTTATTGCCTTACCCCAGCAAAGAAAGCTTCATCACAGGCGGTAGATAAAGTGGCAAATTTAGTGAAGAAATTGGGGGCTAGCCCCCTTTTTATTGACGCTGAGGAGCATGACAACTTGGTGGCTGGCATCAGTCATTTACCTATGTTGCTCTCAGCAGCCCTGGTATCAGTGACTACTAAGGATTCCTTTTGGGACAGAATGTCTCGGCTAGCTGCCTCTGGCTATCGTGACCTCACGCGATTGGCTTCGGGAAATCCCGAGGTGAATGCTCATATTTGCCTTACTAATAGGCAAGCCATAATCCATTGGATTGACGAATTCAGCAAGGAGTTGGATAGGTATCGCCAGCTAGTGGGTGCGAGGGAAGAACACTTGGAGGAGGCTCTAGCTGAGGCTAATAAGGCAAGGCAAAAATGGCTAGACAAAACATAGCTGAGACAGTCAAACCAAGTCCGCGTTTAGAAGGAAAAGTTATTCTGCCGGGAGACAAATCTATCTCTCACCGAGCCGCCATCTTTAATAGCCTGGCTTGGGGCCAAGCTGAGATTAGTGATTTTGCTCCGGGCAAAGATTGTCTCGCCACTGTTAGCTGTTTAAGGGCTCTAGGGGTGGAAATCCGTAGAGGGGGGGCTCAGAATTGTCCCACTTTGCTAGTTTCAGGGACTGGCAGAGACGGTTTGAAGGACATGGTGATGCTGAAAGAACCTGCCAACGTGCTCAATGCTGAAAACAGTGGCACTACTATGCGTCTCCTTAGCGGTCTCCTTTGCAGCCAGCCCTTTCTATCTATCATCACCGGCGATGCCTCTCTTCGTTCTCGTCCCATGGGGAGGCTGATCGAGCCACTGCGCCGCATGGGCGCTGAAATTTTCGGGAGGGGGAAGGACTCCTTTGCCCCCCTGGTTATCAAGGGAAGAGAGTTACACGGCATAGAAATCTCCTTGCCTATTCCTAGTGCTCAGATTAAATCGGCAATTCTATTAGCTGGCCTTTTTGCCCAGGGGAAGACTGTCTTGTATCAGCCAATCCCTTCGCGGGATCATACTGAGAGGTTGCTCAGGCAAATGGGGGCTGAACTAAAAAGCGATGGTAATTTAGTTTCTTTGAGTCCTTTGCTCAATCCTTTAACTCCCGTTAGCTTTCGCATACCGGGCGACATCAGCTCGGCTGCTTATTTCTTAGTTGCTGGAGCCATTCATCCCAATGCCAGGATAGTGATAAAGGATTGTGGTATTAACCCTACTCGAACGGGGCTCATTGATGTTCTTCTCACTATGGGGGCTAGGCTCAAGATGGAAAACGAGCGGATAGAAGCAGGCGAGCCATTGGCTGATATTATAGTGGAATCTAGTGAGCTAAAAGGGGTTGAGATTGGTGGGGATATTATCCCTCGCCTCATAGACGAGATTCCTGTTCTGGCGGTAGCTGGCTGTGTAGCTAGAGGTAAAACCGCCATCAGGGATGCTGGTGAATTGCGAGTGAAAGAGTCAGATAGGATTGCCACCGTATCAAGGGAACTTTCCCGTTTGGGGGCTAAAATCGAGCCATTGCCTGATGGCCTGGTTATCTATGGAGGGAAGCCTCTCTTAGGAGCAGAGGTTGATAGTCACTTAGACCATCGGTTGGCAATGAGCTTGGCTATAGCTGGGTTGATAGCTAAGGGAGGAGCAACTATTAACCATGCCCAAGTGGTGCGGGTCTCCTATCCTGCCTTCTGGCAGGATTTGCAGAATCTTGCCGATTAACGTTAGCTGGGGATGAAATGAAGCAATCTCATAGTCTTAGCCCCTTCGCTTCACTCAGGACTGCGCCTTTGCTCATTGTCCTTACTGGACCCTCAGGAGTAGGCAAGGATGCTGTGCTCACCGGGATGAGGAAGCTGAGGTGTCCTTTCCACTATGTTGTTACCGCCACAACGCGCCTCCAGCGTGAAGGGGAGAGAAACGGCGTGGATTATTACTTTTTATCTCAGGAAGAGTTTCAGCAAATGGTAGATAAAGGTCAACTTTTAGAATGGGCTAAGGTTTATGGCAATTACTATGGTGTGCCTAGGGACGAGATAAGCAAAGCCTTATCTAAAGGGGCAGACGTGATAGTTAAAGTGGATGTCCAGGGAGCGGCCACTATTAAAAAAGTCCTGCCTCAAGCGGTATTTATTTTCCTTGCGCCTCCTTCTATGGAGGAATTGGAACTACGGCTGAAGCAACGCCGCAGTGAATCTCCACTAGATTTGGCTTTAAGGTTGGAGAGGGCTAAAGAAGAGATAAAAAGCCTGCCGCTCTTCGATTATGTCATAACAAGTCACCAAGATAGGCTTGATGACATTATCTCCCAGATTGATGCCATCGTCACCGCGGAAAAATGCCAAGTGAAGCCAAGGATCGTGGAGCTTTGATTTTCTAGCTTACTTTGCTAGGGTATGCTTACCGTGTAAGGCTTTAGGCGATGTGGGATAAAGCGTGTAGTCTTTCGAAGGAAAATTAAAAAGCTTGCCGCCAGAGCTTCGTCAGGCAGTATGGATAACGATGAGCAATTTCAAGGTCGGAGCACAATTTATTATTAGCTACGATAAGTGTGGTGAAGATAAATGCTAGTAAAAAACGCTGATGTGCTAATTGAAAATGCTCGAACTCCGAAACTCAATAAGGCCAGAGGGATGTTGGTTGAGTTAGTAGACAGTGCCATCAAAGCGGGGGATCCTTCTTCGAGTATACGAAAGTGGGTGAAAGTTGAAGCCGATAAGCTTAAGGTTGGGAATTATGAGGTTGACCTTAGCGGGATTGATAGGATTGTGGCAGTCGGCGGCGGGAAAGCTAGTGCTGCGATGGCGATAACGCTTGAGCAGCTCTTGGGAGACCGACTCGCGGAAGGCAGAGTAAACATCCCTGAGGGCACGTTGCCAAGGGAAGCAAGGCACAAAATCAAGTTCGTGGAGGCAGGGCATCCTATTCCCAGTGAATCTGGTATGAAAGGCACCAAGCAGATACTGGATCTTGTTAGTGGACTCAGTTCACGAGACCTGGTGATATGTCTCATAAGCGGCGGGGGCTCGGCGCTCATGCCTCTCCCTGCGGAGGGTATAGAGCTTAGCGAGCTGCAAGAGGTTACACAGCTTTTGCTGAAAAGTGGTGCTGCCATCCAAGAGGTTAATGCGGTCAGGAAGCACCTATCTGCTGTGAAGGGGGGGCAGCTGGCTAGGGCAGCTTATCCGGCAAGGATCATTACTCTGATTATCTCTGATGTAGTTGGGGATAAGTTAGATACGATCGCCAGTGGGCCGACTTATTGGGATTTAAGTACCTATCGGGATGCCTTTTCCGTGCTTGAAAAATATAAACTCACGGAAAAGGTAGCGCCAAGCATTATTACCCGCTTGAGAAATGGAGTAAGGGAGGCAATAGCTGAAACACCTAAGCTGGGGGAGGAATGTTTTCGAAACGCCTACTACAAGATCATAGCAAGCAATGCAGATGCTCTCGAAATGGCTGTGGAAGTTGGAAGGGCTCACAATCTCAATGTCCATGTTTTAACAGCCACGATGCAAGGTGAGGCGCGGCAGGTCGGCGAGCACTTAGCCCTTGTGGCGAAAGAGGTGTGCCAGGCAGGAAAGCCAATCCCAATGCCAGCTCTTTTGCTTTCAGGGGGCGAGACCACGGTAAGAGTGAGGGGCCAAGGTGTGGGAGGTCGAAATCAAGAGCTCGTGCTCAGTGCGGTGGCAGGCTTAGCGGGTTTGGAGAACACAGCTATGGTATCCTTCAGCACGGATGGGGTAGATGGCCCCACAGCTGCTGCTGGAGCGATAGCGGATGGATTCACACTCCAGAAGGCGAGCGAACTTGGCTTAGATTTTTCCTCCTACCTTGAGAACAACGACTCTTACCATTTCTTTGAGGAGCTTGAGGATCTAGTGCTAACCGGGCCCAGCGGGACCAATATAATGGATATCACAGCCTTAATTGTTTTCTAGGCCTAATTCCAAATTCTGTAGTATTTTTACAATCGTCATATCCGTTTGAGCCATAGAACATGAAATCATACCTATGTTCTTCATAGTGTCTTTTGGTTTTTCATCCACAATTCCATTCGGGGGTATCTTTATTCCATTTACGCTCATTAAGGCACTTTCCACGGCAACGCCTGCCGCTGTCATGGCTTTTAATGTGCAGCTATGTTTAGCCCCATCGCATACGGCGCCGGTCATATTTGATGCTGTGGCATTAATGGCGTTGTTTATTTCCTCCTCTTTGCCTCCCAGGAGATAGGCTAACCCTGCCGCCGCTCCAATAGCAGCTTTATTGAAAGCACCGCATAGCGCAGACAAATCACCTACATAGTCAGATAGAATCCTGGTAACAATGTGTGACAGCAGTATAGACTTTAGGAGTCGATCTTCATCGATATTTAGCCATTCAGCGGTAACAATGATGGGAACCGTAGCAGTGATGCCCATGTTTCCTGACCCTGATGTGCTCATTGCTGGTTTTGGAGCACCTCCCATCCTTGTCTCAACTCCAGAGGCAACCTCCAGTTTAACATTTGTGATTAAGAGATTGTTTAGCAATAGGCATCGCGGCTTCCCTTTCTCCTCCGTGAGCAAATTTTCAATTCCTCAGCCTCAGCTCAAGGGCTCGGAGACCTCAATATTGGTTTTCCTTACGCCCATATCCT
>Ga0172363_10004144_pt1 | contig 11706 bp, 10 predicted proteins | sample LakKivs2_kivu2a2_FD_114541 | JGI IMG/M metagenome (GOLD analysis project Ga0172363, IMG submission 114541) | Sediment microbial communities from Lake Kivu, Rwanda - Sediment s2_kivu2a2 | ecosystem: Environmental > Aquatic > Freshwater > Lake > Sediment | place: Rwanda: Western Province, Lake... | reverse complement strand
CAATACCAGATATGACCTCAGTTAGCCACTGAGGCCGGGGGTCGAAGTGAAAGTAGTCATAAAGAAAAGGCTTAGGGCGATACTGATCCCCGAACTTGGATATTGCTATCTCTTTAGGTGCACCCTGTTTGACCCACTCATCTAGCGTTTTCGTCCAGAAGCTGTCACGGAGATACAAATCACCCGGTCGTTCAAAATGGCAAATGCCTAAGAACCGTTCTCTAGCTGAAATGCTCATCAGTAATCCTCCTTACAGTTTACTAGAATGATAACTTCTTAAGCCCCGCCACCTCACGCATCAAGTTAATGTAGTAGCAGTAGTTCTCAAAGGTTATATCCGCCGGCACCGTATGGTCTACAGACGGGAAGTAGCCTCCCTGTTCCAGCAGGAAGGGCACCTTAGACATAAGTTCCTCTCTTATCGCTTCCTTCCCCTTGGCAAGTGCTCGCTTGTCTATATTGCCGGCTATTATTAAATCCTTACCGTACTTCTTCCTGAGGGCAACAGCATCATTGTGCGCTGCCACCTCCAGTGGCCTGACATAGTTTATCCCAGACTCAAGCCAGAGGGGGATAAGCTCGTTGAGATTGCCATCACTCTCTATATAGATTACATCAACACCGTAATTGTGTAGAAGGTCAGTAATCTTCTTGTAGCGGGGCATCATGAACTTCCTCACCATAGCCGGTGATATCAGCGGCCCAGCCTTGTAAGCCATATCCTCCCATAAGGCAGCCCGCTGAATCTTAACATCCTTTAGGACACGCTTGATAATCTCAGTCTCCAGGTAGAGCACCTGCTCCATCATGTCCTCAATGAGGATAGGATCATCATAGAACATGTAGAGTATCCTTTCGCTCCCGACCCATTCTCGTAGGTAGCCATAAAAGCTACCCACCCCCAATGATAGTGGCTCATTTTTAGCGTTCATTTTCTGAACATAGCCATCCCAATCAGCAGGCCAGCGTTCAGGGGTATTGGGGTCAAGCCGTTTCTTATGCTCTTCCCAGGTAGCCCTGTCCTTAACCGGCCAGTCGAGGAAGGTAGGCATTATCCCTTCAACGCGGTCCTTGATATACTTGGCAGTCTGGCCAGCCACATTTATCAGAGTAACGGTACGTTCATCCTCTGAGATAATCCTGGGTTCATAAGCGGGAACAGCTGGTGAACGAGTTACCGCTGACACCAAGATACCATGACCGAGGTCAATCTTTGAGGGGAGCACTTCCTCTCGACTCTCTTCAAAGGCAGTGGACTTGGCTCCAGCTAGCCTGCGTATACGGAGAAGGAAATGGAATTCAGCCAGCGCACATATATGCTGGAATTGAAAATATTCCCGTTGGAAGCGAGGGCCCACTATTTCCTCAGGGGCACCCTGCTCAGTCCACTTCTCTAGAGTTTCTGGCCAGAAGCTGTCACTTAACCACAGCTCTCCTGGTCTTTTAAAATGGCAAATATCCAAGAACCGCTGTTTGGGTGAGACATCCACTGAAACAATCCTTTTCTATAGCGCCATCAGGCGAGCGGCTTCGTCTACTGCCGATGTACAATCTTCAGCAAAGCCCTCGGCCCCAATCTCGTCAGCATACACTCGGCTAACCGGGGCACCCCCGATCATTACCTTGACCTTGTTTCTCAGCCCAGCCTTTTCCAGAGCCTTAATAACCGTCGGGAAGTAGGTTATGGTAGTAGTAAGCAGACCAGACATGGCTACAATGTCAGCGTTATTCTTCTTAGCTGCGCTGACAAAAGAGTCAGCAGATACATCAACACCCGCATCCACAACATTGAAACCATTGCTCCCCAGCATCATTCCGACCAGGTTCTTGCCGATGTCGTGGAGGTCACCTTCTACAGTCCCCAGCACCACGGTCCCTCTCTTGTAAATATCAGCACCAGCAAGGTGAGGTTGCAGTACCTCAAGCCCCCTGTTCATGGCACGCGTTGAGATTAATATCTCAGGGAGATATACCTGCCCATCTTTAAATAACTGCCCCAGGGCTTGCACACCGGGTATCAAACCCTTCTCCAAGATATTAATGGCCGGCAGCCCTTTCGCCAGCGCTTCTTTTACTAGTTTAACGACCTTCTTGTCATCACCATCCTGAACCGCTTGAGATATAACACTAGAAAAGTCAGCCATTATTTAACCTCCTTTGGTGTAGAATTTAAGTTTAATGTTAAAGGATAGGTGAACATCTGTCAATATCTTAGCCAGTGACTTCAAAGAGGATTCATCCCATTCTAGCTACTGGACAGTACCGCCCTCCACCATGTAAAATGCGAACCACTCGCCAGCAGTAACATTTTGCTTCATATATTTTGGGGGGCTTATTTTGCTAAGGTAAAAGTGCAGGGCCTGTAATCAGCCGTGTTGATTAATGTGTCAAACGGACTATATGAGGGGCTTTTATATCAATTTCCTGTCTTTAGATTGCCATCTTTAAGGGTTACAAAGATGGTCTTTCTTATTCTAGTGTTTAGTCTGGGCATGGCGGCGATTTTCTTGAAAAGGCTAGGGTCTACTTCCCCCGCCAGCGGTTCTTCTCCTATTGTTCCTACCTCAGGCATTTCTCCCAATTCATCCAGGATATTCTCAAGAGGGGTTGGTTTAGGTAAGGCAATGGTAATGGCACTGTATCCCCTCCAAGAACCAACCATTTGCAGCGTACGGGACTGAAGCATCTCCTCCACTCGACTAACGAATCTTATCAACTGGTCAGCATCAGCCGGTGGAGGTATAACCATCTGAACCTCTTCAGGCAGGAGACTACCATGCTCTTGTAGGAGGCTCTCTTTAGTCTTTTCGCCATATCTCTTTTCATACTCAATTCGGGATTCAGCGGTAATGCTTTCACTAATCACTACTTCCCCATGGTAAACCTGTCTAATAGCTTGGGTGAGCTCCGCCCGCTTTGTATCTTTGAGGAGGTAACCGGCTGCCCCAGCTCCAATAGCCTCAGCCAGATACTCATCATATAGAGTCAACATAATGACATTGCAGAAGGGTTGTCTCTCCTTTATCCGCCGGGTAAGTTCAATCCCGTCCACCCCAGGCATCTTAATATCCATAAGAATAATATTTGGGGAAAATATTTCTACTTGGAGCAGGGCTTCTTCACTATTTGCGCTTTGGCCGACTACTTCCATATCCTCTTCCTGGTCCAGCATATGCTGCAACCCCTCTCTCACAACCTGGTGGTCATCAACTAAGAGAATCCGAATATCTTTCTCCATACTAACCTCCCTTCGCATGGTTAAAAGAAGCCAATATAGTTGGGGGGATTTATCCCCAGTTTATAATACCCCCCTTAATACCAACTTCGGAAGTCCCAAAGGGATAAATCTATGAGCCAAAAGGGTCAGCTTAATAAGCCTGAGGTTCATATAGGTGGAGAGCTTGCTTATTGAATGAGAATAAACTAAAAACTCACTATCTAAGTCTTTTAAGAAGGGAGGCTGAGGTGTTAAATCAGTCCTTTTTTGTAAGCCTCTGATACCGCCTCGGAGCGATTGCGGACTCCCAGTTTTTCAAAGATGAGGCGCACGCTTCTCTTCACGGAAGCCTGGCTCAAAAAAAGCTGGCTAGCAATTTCTTCAGTGGTTACACCATCGGCGATCATGCGGAGAATGGCTAATTCCCGCTCCGATAGGTAAGCTCGCTGTTTGCTCTCGACTGGAGTGGCAAGCTCAGCTAGTTGGTCTTGATTGAGAGATAGGTTAAGTGGTGCCCGGCCCTGATGGACGGCTCGGATAGCCCTTGTCAATTCCTCACGCTTAATATCCTTGAGCAAGTAACCTACTGCCCCAGCCTCAATAGCCTTACCCAGGTACTCATCATATAGAGTCAACATGATAATATTGCATGAAGGTAGTTTTTCCTTTATCTGTCGGGTAAGCTCAATCCCGTCCCCTCCAGGCATTTTAATATCCATAAGAACGACCTCAGGGGAGAGTGATTCTACCTGAGCGAATGCCTCTTTAGCATCGCTGGCCTCACCTACCACCTCCATATCTGCTTCAAGCTCTAGCATGTGCCGCAGTCCCTCACGCACAACCTGGTGGTCATCAACGATGAGTATTCGTATGGTGTCCATTTATCCCTCCTCTATCTGAGGCTGGATAGGAAATCTCAAAACTATAGTAGTGCCTATCCCTTTACTTGTCTTTATCTTGATGTCTCCTCCCAGTGTCTCTGCCCTTTGTTTCATACCTAGCAAGCCCATATGCCCCACTGATATAGCACTGTCCAGTGTTTGAGAAAGGTCAAAACCCCTGCCATTATCACGAATCTCAACCAAGAGCTCATCTGCCCGGGACTGCAAGCGGAGACCCACCTTAGTAGCATCAGCATGCTTTCGGACATTAGTAAGAGCTTCCTGTACCACCCGATAAATGGCAATCTCCATACTTGATGGGAGTCGAACCGGTGTGCCGGCTTCACTAAACTGGCAATCTACGCCATCGGTTTTCAAATCTTCAAGGCTCTGGCGAAGGGCATGACTAAGCCCCAGTTCATCCAAAGCTGGCGGGCGGAGTCCAGTCAGCACTCGGCGCAGTTCCTTAAGACTCTTATCAATAGTGCTTTCCATCGTCGCCAGTTCAGCTTGAGCTTTATTGTTGCCATTTCCTGAGAGAAGGGCATTTACGGTCTGAGCCCGATATGAAGCGCCAGCTAGCCATTGGGCAACACTGTCATGGAGGTCGACGGAAATTCTCTGCCGCTCCTCCTCCTGAGCATGAATTGCCCTCGCCAGGAGTTGCTGCACTTGAAGCTGTTGCTTTTTGAGGCTATCAAACATCCTGGCATTTTCTATTATAATGCCGGCTTGGTTTGCCAGACTCATTACCAGCTCTATATCCTCTTGAGAGTAGCGAGCTTTTGATTGCTTTTTACCTAGGGCTAAAATGCCAATCAGCTTGCCCCGACTCTTAATAGGAAACAGAAGTTCTAAATTAGAAGCAATTAATTCCCCCCTTTCCGTCTGCCACAGTCCCTTAAGTTGGGGAATACTATCAATTTGCTTTAAGGCCAGGGGGCTAGTTGCTTTCTTCAGCCAAGTAACAATGGGGTTATCGAGATTAAATCTAAGTTCATTACCTGATTCATCTTCTGTCTCGGGATAAGTGAACCGGGTGGTAAAATCACCACTGCTAATATCTTCAAATAATAGTTTGGCTTGTGAGGTGCGTAGAGCCTTAACTATTGTCGGTAACATTTCATCAGCCAGTTCACCTAGGTTAATGATGTTGCCCATTTTGCTGCTGAAGCTGAGCAGTGCTTGTCGATAAGAATAGGTTTTCCGATAAAATAACTGGTCTACCATCCCCAAAAAGAAGGGACGTAGCCAGTAAACAAGTAGAGCCACCGCAGCAGCCGATAGTGTAGCTAAAGCCAAGGTAATAGCTTTTAGCTCAAAACCAACCAGCAAATTAACCAGGGAAAAGACAAGCAGATAAGCACCAGCGCCGATAACAAACAAACTTAGCCAGCCCAAACCTCGGCGCAGAACAGAGTTAATACTTACCAGCTCATGTTTCACTACGGCATAGGTCAAAATACAAGCAGAAAAAAGAGCACCAACATGGCTCCAAGGAAGTCCTCCAGCTAGAGACAGAGGACTAATGCCGACAAAACCGAAGATGACAAGTATACCTACGGCTACAATCAGATAAGAGATTTTATTGCGTTCCCTAGGGTCAGTTACAATCCTAAGTCTCTTTACCAAAGAGTGCACACCCAAGCCAGCCAGGATTGGCCATGAAGCAACATACAGAATGAACCACCACCCGTAACTGGGGCCGACGAATGTACCACCCTCGAGAATGATGCTTGGTGGTGCGTAACCTAGGACAGCTAGAGTCGTCAGTAGTGCCAGCGACGCATAGCCAAACCGTACCCCTAAGCCTCCTGGCAGATGAAGGAACGACATTGCGAAATAATAGAGTTGCACCGCCATCCACATAGAGCTAACAATGACGAGCCGAAACAAAAAGAGCTTATACTCTATGAGGAAGTTGCTAAGGAGGAGGAAGTTGCTGAAGCCCCATAGCGCGGCCGCCGCCAAGTACAGGACAAAGAGCTTGTGCTGTTTCTGCCATGGGCGGTTGATAATTACGACCATAAACAATGAGACATAAATAAGCGTTGCGATTAAAGGTATTAAATAATAAAACGCCATCTGAAGCCTCGTATCTATTACACTTGTATAATTATGTAAGTAGCTTCAGAGGTTGTCAAGGGAGGTTAAAGTTTCTATAGATATCCGATAGTCCGCATAGACGTCTATTATATTTTAATTGAAGTAACGAGAAGGTCCCCATTATTTGTATAGGCTTCCTTCACAGAAATTATTCTAAAACCAGCTTTTGATAGTTTTCCTTTTAGTTCGCTCTCGCTCCAATAATGATAAATACCAGACCCTTGTCTCTTACCTAATACTACATTGAATAAGCCGAGAACAAATAAGTGATAGAAGACATTAATAGCTTCTCTCAATCCACCCCTATTCATAGCTTCCTTTAAAACGGGCATTATTTTAATCGGCTGTCGCAATTCTGATAAAACAAACTGACCGTTGGGGCGCAATATCCGGTAATATTCCTTTATAACCAGTTCTGGATTTCTCATGGTGTATAGAGTATGAACAGAAATTATTCCTTCAAAGTAGTTATCAGGAAATGCTAGCTCCTCTTCTAAATCTAATTTAAGTAACTCTATATTGTTAATACCGGCATTTTTCTTCTTCTCCTTAGCCCTTTTAAGCATACGTTCTGTATAATCTACTCCCACCACATCATAACCTCTTTTAGCCAAAGCTATAGAAAAATTGCCAGTGCCACACCCGGCATCTAAAATTATGCCTTTATCAGAATGTTTGCCGACTTCCTCAACCACCTGTTCTAGAAGTTTTTGATAAGGTTGGAAGTGATTAGGCAGAGAGTCGTATACAGTGGCGTATAAATCCCAAAAGCTAACCATGTTATTCCTCTCACATGCAGTTTAGGACTATCGGCCAACCATGACCTTATCATCAACCGCTACCTTCGTCTCAGGTATAGCTTCCAATAAGGAGAGTACCTTGTCTGAAGGGTTAATATGGGGCGGCTTCAGGTGTACTAGCTCAGCGCCTTCGGCTTGCCGCTGATTTTTATAATTAGTAAAAGCACCCGTAGGTAACAGAGTAACCTCTATCGGTTTGAACCCAATCAACCCCTCTAGGCTTGCCAGGTCTTTGTAAATATATAGGCCATCATCTAACTTCTTAATTTGCTCATATACTGCTGTAGCTATATCTTCCCCCGTGGCAGTATAATTATCATCAAGTTCAAGATAGAGATGTAGCTTTGCTGTTTCCCCGACTTCTTTGCGTGCTGTCCAGTCTCGGTAAGGTATTTTAGCGTTCTCAATTGCCTGCCAGATTACTCTTTCGGTTAATCGCATAAAGCCTAGGTCAATGAGGTCATCGGCCCGTCTCTCGAAAACCATCTGGGGGATATCAATGTTCAGTTTCTCATTTCGCAGCGCTGTTATCCTAATCATATCCCCAATTCTATATCTGACCAAAGCGCCGCCGTGGAAATTAGTGATAACCAGTTCGTAGTTCTCCCCCGCTTTTACCTCATCCAGCAGGACTGTCTTCGGCTGGTAGCTACGGTTAAGTTGCCACTTAAAGTGCTCCTTTTCCGGTATAAACTCGAGGAAATTAAGGTTAGGGAAAAAAACCATGCCATCATAATCCCAGGTCTGCGTAGCTATAACCGTGGTTTCGCTATTACCATATACCTCTAGAGGAGCCCTGCCCCACAAATCTTTGATTCTCTCCTTGTAAATCGTACTATCCGTCCCCATGGACGCTATTACTTTTAGTGTCCATAAATCCTTAGGCAACATAGGCCGCCCGGCCAATTTACTTCTAATCACCCCTTTAGCCAGCCGGAATAGCACCCTTGGCTGCGACAGCAATTGAGAAAACTTCGTGTTTCCCGAGCCTTGCCTGAACTTTTCGCCAATGCCGACTAATACGCCAGCCAAGCCATAAAAGCCAGCCATACCTTCCGACAAAGCCATCTTAAAGCCTTTATTTACTCTCTCCTCGAAAGGCATTTCCTCTGATTCACGAAGGGACGGTAAAAACTCAAAGCCCAGCTCCTCTTCAAGCTTATAGGCTATCGTGCCAGTTAGATAGGGTGTCTGAGCCATAGCATGTAGCAGCTTGACGCCATTCTTAAAAGGGATGTCACCCCTTTCCCTACAAGCAGCGAAAAATGCTATAGCGCTGAAATTTCGTCCTGCCTCTTCCCAGAATCTATAGCTGATGGGCACCCATTTATGTGGGTATTCCCCTGACCTGCCTGAAGTCTGTACCCACAAAATGGGCTTGGCCGGCAGGGCATCCTCACGCTGTTCCAGAAGAACCGGGCAATAATCAGCATAAGTAGTCATTGGCACCTGCTCTTGGAATTCCTCCACAGTATAAGGATTAGCGCCGTTCACGATATATCGGCCCAGTTCACATCTCTTCAGCAACTCTAGCTGCTCCAGCAGTAACCGCTTCTGGATAGCCATAAACTCGCCCATGCTGAGGTCAATGAAACCACAACACCTTTGCCACAGCTCTTCAGTCTTGCCTTCCCTCAGAAGCTCAGCTGCTCTTGACATGTAACCACCTCCCGAGCTGAAGTTCGGCTAGAAAAGACTATGGCAGCTATTAGTTAGCTTGGGAAGTGCTTGTGTTCTAGAAGATAGTTCTATAAGATAGGAAAGGTTAGGTTAGAAAGGAGGCTATTTAGCCGTTAAAAAGAGGCTTAATCAGAGGTTTTTGCTTTGTTGCCAGAGCTGCCGAGGGCTTGTAGCTTCTGGCTTAATTCTTCAAAGGTCTTATCCGTTGGTTGCTTACCTAATTCCAGGCCATAGCTAATAAAGAATTCAAGGAAATTTCGCAGCAGCTCCCTTGTTCCCTGCTGGAACTGACTGAATTCTTCCTTAGTTATGTAATTTTGCTTCCCAGAATCTTCCTTCAAACAGCTATCAATAAGAAAGTTAATGAAGTCCGAGCGATTCATGTCACCGCGATTTTCATCCACTTTCCTGACAACTTCAGCATCAACTATTAGCATCCTTTTCTCCGGCATTGGAACACCCCTTCTATAAATTTGCTACAAACAAAGGGTAACCCGAGGAATCTATCTCCCCAAGTTACCCCCAAAACCACTCGAATCAGCCGTCATTTGTCAAGCCAACCAAGCATTTCGGTTACACTATCTATACTTTTAAGTAACTTCAAACCCAAGTCGGTCACTTGGTAGGTTACTGCTGGATTACCCACCTTGACTTTATCGATAAAGCCCCGGCTCATCAGAAAACCAAGATACTTCTGTATTTGGCTGTAGCTCATATTGGCGCTATACATAATCTCTGTCTTGCCAGCGCCATTTTCTCCCACCCTCAACATATCAGCTATTATCTCTATATTAGACCTTCTATGGTTCATCTTCATCCCTGCCTCTCCCTCCCTGTCTTATTGTTTCAAGCTTTTATTTAATACATCAGACACTAACTTCCACTACCCCATCTTGACCCAAAGGATTCAGATTAATGAGCCAAAAGGTTCACAAATCACTATAATACTTTGCCATTTGGCAATTGTCAAGAGAGGATAGGCAAACAATGCCTGTAAATTTTATGAACCTGAGAAGTTTAAGATACTTGAATCCAATACAAAGCTGTCGAGCGCTACTGCTCATCAGCCTAAATCATCAAATCGGCGACCAGTGTTGATATCTGCAGTAGGTCAAGGTCCTCTCTCCTTGCCCTCTGGTAGCTTCCGCCAACGAAAGACCGATGACAACCAACGCAGGTGCTGACTAGAGTTTCAGCGCCACTTTCCTTGGCCGCTTTAAGTCTCCTTCTAACCAAACCCTCACTGAAATCATAGTAGAACCTATCTAAAGCTATGCCGTAACCCGCGGAAGCACCCCAGCGTCTGACGTCCCCGGTGCAACACAGCGAAAAATCGCGTGTGCGTGGCTCCATTTCCACTAACTTTGCTTCTGGAATAGCCTTAATGATTGCCCTCGGTGCCTCATAGACTCCTTGCCACCTTCCCAATAAACATGCATCGTGATACGCATACGTTTTCTTCGATTCCTTAAATTTAAGCCTTCCTTCTTTTATCAGCTCACTGTAAAGTTCGGTAATGTGAAGCACCTCAGCGTCTAAAGTTAGCCCAAGGCGCCGGGGATAATGCTTAAGGACATGAGAACACCCTGGGCACTGGCAGACAACTCTGCTCACACCGAGATTTTTTACCGCACGGTTAATAGCATTTACGTTGTGCTTGACAAACTCATCGGCTAAATCTGGCATACCAAGTTGCCCCATTACTTCGCCACAACACCATTCGTCCAGTCCTAAGGTAGTCCACTTTACGCCAGTCTTATCTAAGATCTTCACTATTGTCTGTGCCACCCAGTGAATATGAATATTATGTCCCCCATAACACCCGACGAAAAAAACTACTTCCGCTTTTCTAGGTGCCCTCAGCTCTTCTGGGAGCCAATCAAATCTCTCCTCATGCGGCCGAAAAGCTGGATTATGGTTTTTCCTCAGGGATTCAGCGGCGCTGGCAGCACCATAGTGCGCCCTGCCAGCTTCGATAAGATGCGACCTTAAAGCACGCATTACATCATGCGGGTTATTACTACACCTAGTGGCACAATATCCGCAGCCGGTGCAAGTATAAATCCTTCTTACCAGCGGCTCGGTTATTTCCAGTTTTCCCTCCAAGAGAGCGCGGGCGATTCTCATTTTGCCTCTTGGTGTGTTAGCTTCAAACCCCAGTATCTCAAAAGACGGGCATAATATTCCACAGCCACCGTCACGACATGTGGTGCACAAATAGATGGCCTTTTCATACTTTTTAAGGGAGGACATATCCATCTGCAAAGTTACCTACAATTTCTATTCAAATTTCTTCCCCGGATTCATGATGCCGTTGGGGTCTAGCAGTCGCTTAATCCTCCTCATAAGCTCTAAGGCTGGACCATGCTGGTCTTTTACATATCGTATTCGCATCGTACCAATCCCACCAGTGCCACCTACTCCACCACCAAGACTTATCGCAAAGCGGTGCATCTCATCCATAAACCTTTGCGCTATTTCAACCTCAGCTTCATCCCTCTCGTCAACATAAATTTGAGCGCACATCATGGCATGGAAATCCGGCGCACAATAAACTGTCTCCACTCCACGCGGTTCAACCTTATATTTATCTATAAGCTTAAGATAAGCTCTAAAAACCTCTGTAGCACGCTTGAGAGGCACCGTGGCATCAAAAACGTATTTAAATGGTTTCCCCACTAAAGCATTGTCGTGCGGGGTAGGATTGTGGGGATATGTCTCTTTGGAGGCTAGCAAAGCCTCTTGACACCAATCCGGAACCAACTTACCTCCGAATTTCTGGTAAATCTCATTGGTTAGCTCTACCTGAGCTTCCACCAATTTTTTCACGCCGGCATATGCCACCATCATGATTCCCGCGTCTTTGGGGACTTCAGGAGGGAGTCTCCTCAATACAGAAACCTTGGAGGGATGATATGGCTCTTGAGGGTCAATGTAGACGGCGTGAAGCCATCTGCTATACCGTGTTCCATCCATTGTTTCCATAGTCTCGGGGACAAGCCCTGAATCTCGGATTGCTACT
>Ga0172363_10004143_pt1 | contig 11707 bp, 14 predicted proteins | sample LakKivs2_kivu2a2_FD_114541 | JGI IMG/M metagenome (GOLD analysis project Ga0172363, IMG submission 114541) | Sediment microbial communities from Lake Kivu, Rwanda - Sediment s2_kivu2a2 | ecosystem: Environmental > Aquatic > Freshwater > Lake > Sediment | place: Rwanda: Western Province, Lake... | reverse complement strand
TTTAACATTTTAGCATTTTCTATGGCATAGCCATAGGCATCATTATTAAAATAAATATAAATATCTAAACCTTTTCTTAGCCATTTTTTGATTTTTTGAGATAAATCTTTTAATTCTTTATTTGTATATTTTGAACTAAACAAAACTTTGGAGCCGTGCATTCTAATATAAACGAAATCGGCAGTCACTTCTTCGGCTTTGGGATAAGATGGCGAATCAGCGATTACCCAAGCAATGCTGTATTTTTCCAAAAGTTTATAATTTTTTCCATCACGCCAGGATTTATGACGAAACTCAAAAGCGTATCTCGCGAATTTACACGAATTTGAAAGCGAATCTGTGCGAATAAGTTTTAAGAAGCTTTCTAAGCGTTTAATGTTTTCTTCGGTGGCTTTAAAGCTGGGCGGAAATTGAAAGAGAATTGAACCGAGTTTTTCTTTAAGATATAAAGCGTTGCCGATAAATTGTTCCCAAGCTTCTTTTATATTTTTAAGTCTTTTAATATGGGTAATAAATCTACTGGCTTTTACCGCAAAAATAAAATCGGCCGGAACCTGGTTATACCAATTTTGGTAAGTACTTGGCCGAGGTAGATGATAAAAAGAGTAGTTTATTTCAGTAGTTTTAAAATGCTGAGAAAAATATTTTAATTTATCTTTTGAGGGCAAACCCTCAGGATAAAAAATCCCTTCCCAATGGCCATAAACCCACCCTGATGTGCCGATAAGTAATTTCCCTTTCATTGTTTTCACTTTTTTAATGAAATTTTTTCTCCAGAACTTTCATAAATTTAAGTAAGGTCGGGTCGTCAAAAAATTCCCTTGCCCACAACCACCAAGGCCCGAGAGGAGGATTTTTATATTTTTTCCAGTATTCGTAAGCTTGTAAAAAATTTTCCATCCGGTCAGCTTGATGAAAGAATCTTCCTTCGGGAGTTAATTTCTTTTCATACTCTAACCAGAGTTTCATTATTTCCTTTTTTAATTTGGTTGGCAATTTGGAAGTGAGTTTCTGAAAAGCTTTTTTTTCTTTTTTATATTTTCCTAAAATTCTCTTTTCCTCCTCATTAGTCGCAAACCTTGGCCAAGTTTTCATTAATTCTCTAAGCTTTTTTTTACTCTTGGGTAGAATTGAATCATAGGGAGTTATATCTCCAGCATATATTTCGCATAAATCATGAACCAAAGCTATCTTGATAAGTTTCTCTACATTAATGCCCCCTTTTATCTCACCTAAAATCCAACCCATTATTGCTGAACGAAAAATATGCTCAGCAATGCTTTCTGGGTTTTTAATCTGATTTATCACCCAGCCCCTTCGGGGCATCTTCTTTAATTTTCCAACCTCAATAAAAAAATTAAGAAGTTCTTCCATAAAACAAAAACCAGGCTAATACCTGATTTAATATAACAAAAATTATGATAAATTTCAAATTTATCCTTCGATTACGAAGACTGGTATTTTATCTTTTTAATTTTGTAAACTGTTTTTATAGGAGAGGAAACAATAACTTCATCGCCAACTTTATGCCCCAAAAGGGCTCGGCCGACCGGGGACTCATTGGAAATTTTACCTAAGGATGGACTTGCTTCCAAAGTCCCAACAATTCGAAACTCATCGGTTTGCCCCTCTATCTCAACTAAAACTGTAGCTCCCAAATTTACAACATTTTGTTTTTCTTTAGGAGGTGGTTTAATTAGTTCAGTATTTTTAAAAATATTTTCTAGCTCGGCTATTCTAATTTCCAAAAAACTCAAATCCTCCCAGAAGGAGAGATATTCTGGATTTATATCTTCGGAATGCCAAATCTTAGGAATTTCTCCTTTGGTTTTAGCAATTTTGAGATTTTTAAGACCGTGATATTCTTTTTGTATTTTCTCCAATCCTTCTTTAGTTAAATAAAAATTTTTTTCTCCTGCCATAATTTGTGAAAAATCCCCTTTGTTGAGGGGATAAGTTTTAATAAATAGTTTTTATTCAACTTCCCCTCAGTAAATCAATGGGCCGAAAACAACAACAATATAGGCCCCTTTAAGAGAAGCGCAAGATTTAAAATTCATTTTTTGATTATTTTTCTCTAGCATTGTCTTGTCTATTTTATTATATTCTTTCAATAAACTCTGTCAAGCCCTCCATTTAAAATTGAGTCCAAAAAATTGCTTTATCTGTCCCAAAATCTAAAAGTTTTTATATCTCTTTTTGATTTTGTAAAGCGCCTGGTTTAAAATGAAATGAGATGAGAACTTATCTTATCCAAACTTCGACGACCGAACATTTAACTAAAGGAACTCTGGCAAGTTCGCTGAAGCTATCGCTTCATCTCTCGCCTCGTTGCCATACAACTCGGCAAAGGAAGGGTTTTGAAATTATCTTTCCTGATTTAAACCAAGACGGAAAAAGGTACTTTCCCGATGGCGAGATTTATATAGGGATTACTAAAGCTAACAAATTGAAAAATAAAAGAGTGATTGTTTTGCATTCGGGGGCGCCAAAGCCAAATGAGGGGGTGGTAGAGCTGGAACTAATTTTGCAAATTTTGAGAGATAATAAGGTGCGACCGGAAGTGTTTTTTACTTATTTTCCTTATGGAATGCAGGACGAAGTTTTTAAAAAGGGGGAAACAAATGTGGCTGAGAGTTTAATTAAAAAACTAATAAATTTTTATAAAGTTAAAAAAATTTATGTTATTGATCCCCATTTTGGTGGCAGAAAATGGGCGGAAAAATATCCGATTGAGAATATTTCAGCAGTTCCAATTCTCGTTAAAAAGGTAAGGGAGGATTTTGGCGAAAATATTATTTTTCTATCCCCAGATATTGGTGGCCAAAGACGAACCGGAATTTTGGCAGGGCTAAAGAAAGAAAGATTAAACTCTTTTAATGTAGAAATGTTCTCCCGAAAACTAAATCTTAAAGGAAAAATCGTTGGGGTGGTCGACGACATAATAAAAACCGGCGGTACCCTTTTGAAATTTCGGGAAATTGTTAAAAAAGCTAAAGTAAAAAAAGTTATTGCTCTGGTTACTCACGGAGTAATCCCCCTTGGCGTGGTTAAAGTTAAGAAAAAATATTCTCAACTTTATTTGACCAATACCGTTAAGCAAAAGGGGTCAAATATTGATATAACTAATTTAATTTTAAATACAATTAAAAAACATGGTCGAGATTGACGGAGGTTATCTTGAGGGAGGAGGCCAAATATTGCGAACAGCAATTGCTCTAGCGGCTGTTACGAAAAAACCGTGTCGAGTTTTTAATATAAGAAAGGGTCGGCCAAAACCCGGCCTGGCCACTCAACACCTTTTAGGAATTCAAGTTTTGGCTCAACTTTGCGGCGGCAGATTGGAGGGGGATTTTCTCAATTCAGAAAAAATTACATTTTACCCTGGAGAAATTGGCGGAAACGACGTCTTTATCAATATCCCGACAGCCGGAAGCATTACTTTGGTTTTGCAAGCTTTAATTCCGCCAGCTTTGTTTGTACCAAATCCTGTAAAAATTTCTTTTAATGGCGGGGCAACCGACACTTTCTTCTCGCCAACCATTGACCATTTCAGATATGTTTTTTTGAGAATTCTGGAAACAATAGGCACAAAAGTAGAAATTAATATTTTAAGAAGAGGTTATTATCCAGAAGGCGGAGCAAAAGTAGAAGTAAAAGTCTTCCCCATAATAAAAAATAAAGAAACGCGTTATCGCGGCGATCGCCGAATTAACGCATATCATTTAAAACCTCTAAATTTAATGGAGAGAGGAGCGCTTAAAAAAATTGTTGTGATTTCTGGAGCCTCAAATGTTTTAAGAGATAAGAAAGTGGCCGAACGCCAAATTGCCGGAGTAAGAGAAATCTTGGGAAAATTGAAATTGCCGACTGAAGAAAAAATTGAATATTATGATACCCATTGCCCGGGAAGCCAAATTAATTTGGTTGCCGAATTTGAAAATACGGTCATTGGAACTGACAATCTTGGAAAACTGGGAAAGCGAGCCGAAGATGTCGGCAAAGAAACAGCTTTAGAATTACTGAAAGAACAAAAATCCGGGGCTTGTTTGGATAGACATCTGGTTGATCAGATTTTACCATATATGGCTCTGGCCCCTGAAAAATCCCGGGTTACAGTCTCAGAAATTACCAATCACTGTAAAACTAATATCTGGGTAATTGAAAAGTTTATTGAGGGGAAATTTGAAATAAAGGGTAATTTAATTTTATGGCACCCATTTTGATTCAGGCGAATGCCAAGTTAAATCTGGATTTAAAAATTTTAGGGAAAAGGCTCGATGGTTATCATCAAATTGAAAGCATTTTCCAGTCCATCGACCTTTCCGATTTTTTATTATTTGAAAAATCCAGAAAGAGCTATTTTACTGGCGGAATTATCTGCCCTGAATCAAAAAACATTATTTTAAAAGCTAAAAAAGCCCTAGAAAAAACCTTAAATAAAAATTTGCCTTGCCGAATCCATCTCCAAAAATTTATTCCGATTGCCGCTGGCTTGGGCGGAGGCAGTGCCGACGCAGCGGCTACTTTAGCCGCCTTAAATGAACTTTATAATTTAGATTTATCCCGTGGGGAATTGGTGAAAATTGGGGCTGGAGTTGGAGCAGATGTACCTTTTTTCTTTTATGGCGGAACTTGCCAAGTTAAAGGGATCGGAGAGAAAATAGCTCCAATTAAAAAGAAACTGCCTAAATTTTTTGTTCTTTTTCGTCCTCATAAAAGAATCGAAACAAAGAAAATGTATGAATTGCATGATGAAACTGGTGAAAATTTTTTAGCATTGGCGAAAGGAATTTGTCCGGAAATAAGAAAATTAGAAAAATATCTTAATAAGTTTAGAGTTGAACCAAGGCTTACTGGTAAGGGCCCAACAATGTTTTGTGGAGTTAATAGCTATAGATTGGCAAAAATAATTACCGAAAATTATCCGGATTTTAATGGCGATATTTTTATTTGTCGTCCGATAAATAAAGCGATAAACCTATTATGCAAATAGCAATTATTTTAGCCGCCGGTGATAGTAAAAGAACGAAAGGAATTAACAAAATTTTTTATCCAATTAAAGGAAAGCCTCTCATTTTTTATACAATTTCAGTTTTTGAGAAACATCCCGAAATTGAGGAAATAATTCTCGTCATAAAAAAGAGGGATTTTAAAAAATTCTTTTTATTAATAAAAAGATTTAAATTTAAGAAAATAGTGGCCTTGGTCAAAGGAGGAAAAAGACGTCAAGATTCGTCTTTTAATGGTTTAAAAATGGCAGAAAATTTAGGAGCTACATCTGGAGACTTAATTTTATTTCATAATGGCTGTAATCCTTTGGTTTCTCAAATTGAAATCGCCAACGTTATTCGGGCAGCCAGAAAACATATGGCAGCTTTAGTTGCTCAGCCGGCTAAAGATACAATCAAAGAAAAGGATAGAAACGGATTTGTAGTTAGAACGATTAGTAGAGAAAAAATATTCTTAGCCCAAACTCCTCAAGTTATTGAATATGAATTAGCAAAAAAAGCTTTCAAAAAAGCATCGGTTGAAAAATTTTATGGCACCGATGATGTTTCTTTAGCGGAGAGAGTGGGAATAAAACCGAAAATTGTTCAGGCCAGTTTTAAAAACATTAAAGTAACTTACCCAAAAGATTTAAAGTTTGTAGAGAGCCAACTATGAAGGTTGTTTTTGCTAAAAACATCGGTTTTTGTTCAGGGGTAAAAAGAGCAATGATAATTGCTGAAAAATCTTTAGAGAGAGACCCAAAACCAGTTCAATTTTTAGGTCCTTTAATTCATAATGAAGAAATAATAAAAGAATTAAAAAGAAGAGGCGGAAAAATTGTTTCAAATTTAAAGCAGGTAAAATCCGGTACTTTGATTATCAGGGCCCACGGTGTCTCCCCTATCCTTTTTGAAAAAATACCCAAATCAGTTTTGGTTAGAGATGCTACCTGTCCCCTGGTTAAAAATACTCAACTCAAAGCGCTAAAGCTTTTCAGGGAAGGTTATCAAGTAGTTGTCCTTGGCGCAAGATTGCATCCGGAAGTAATAGGAATAAAAGGATATACCGAAAATAAAGCAATAGTTATTGAAAATAAAAATCAGATAAAAATTTTACCAAAATTTAATAAAATTGGTTTTTTGGCTCAGACCACTCAAGATGTTGGAAGGTTTAAAGAAATTTTAAAAATTCTGAAGAGTAAAGCGAAGGAAACTAAATGGTTTAACACTATCTGTCCTGAAGTGATGACAAGACAAAAAGAATTAAATAAAATTTTAAAAAGAGCTGATGGAATTTTAATAATCGGATCCCGTGCTTCGGCTAACACTAAAAGATTGGTGGAAAGAGTTAAAGAATCGAAAAAGACTACAACCCACCCTCCACATCCTCCCGCTCGCTCCGCTCGCGGGCCCCTGATTTTTTGGGTTAATTCCTTAAATGAATTGAAAAGGGGAAAAATTAAAAAAGTTTCAGCTCTGGGAGTGGTTTCTGGGACTTCGACTCCGAATTGGGAAATTGAAAAAATTAAAAAATGGCTAAAAGACGCAAAACAAAAATAATAAATATTGGGGGTCTAAAAATCGGGGGCAATTTTCCTATTTTAGTTCAATCAATGGCCAATACCCCTACTTGGAATGTTGAAAAAACCGTCCAGCAAATAAAAGAATTAGAAAGGGCCGGTTGTGAGATTATCAGGGTGGGGGTTCCAGATTTAAAGTCAGCGAAATCGCTTTCTAAAATCAAAAAAGAAATTCGCCTTCCCCTGGTAGCTGATATTCATTTTTCAGCAGATTTAGCCCTGGAGGCAATAAGGCAGGGGGTGGATAAAATTAGAATAAACCCTGGGAACTTCCCAAAATCGGGATTAAAAGAAATAGTCCAGGCGGCTAAAGAAAAGAAAATCCCCATCAGAATTGGCATAAATAGCGGCTCCTTAGAAAAAGAGATATTAGGTGAACATAACAAAGTAACAGCAGAAATGATGGTAAAATCGGCTTTGAGAAATATTAAATTAATGGAGAAACTTGGGTTTTATGATTTAGTGATTTCTCTGAAAGCGCCCGATGTTTTGAGAACAGTGCGGGCCTACGAATTATTGGCAAAAAAGGTTGATTATCCTCTCCATTTAGGCATTACCGAAGCTGGCGGAAAATTTTCTGGAACTATAAACTCAGCCATTGGAATTGGCTACTTGCTCCAAAAAGGAATTGGCGACACAATTAGAGTCTCCCTTTCAGCTGATCCAATTGAAGAAGTACGAGTTGGCTGGGAGATTTTAAAAAGCTTGGGTTTGAGAGAAAGAGGGGTAAAGATTGTCAGTTGTCCTACCTGTGCCAGAACTGAAATTGATGTAATAGGGCTGACAAAAAAAATTGAAAAAATAACCCAAAATATAAAAAGACCGCTTAAAATAGCGATCATGGGTTGCATAGTTAATGGTTTAGGGGAAGCTCGAGAGGCGGATTTTGGAATAGTTGGAGTAAAAAAGGCGGCTTTAATTACTAAGAGTGGAAAAATTGTAAAAAGAGTCAAGAAAAAAAATATTCTTAGAGAGCTTAAGAAAGAACTAAAGAATTATCGTTGATTAAGGATATTTTTTATATTCTTTTAAATTTCTTTTATCAAGGTTGTTTTCCCGCAACCCGGTTTTCCACAGATAAAGATGTTTTTAATCATTTCTATTTAAATAATCTAAAAATAATGTAAAAAATAAAAGAAAAAATAATACTAATTAAAATACAAGTTCCAATTGGAGTAAAAAAGGTAAAATTTCCTTTTTTAACATAGATATCGCCTGGCAACTTTCCTAAATAAGGGATTTTTGAAGAAAATAAAAATATGATGCCAATTAATACCAGAAATAGTCCTGCAAAAATTAAAAGTTTAGCAAATTGAGGAAGCATTGTTTTACTCTTTATAAAGTCTTTTAAGGCCAACTTTTTTAGCCAAATTAATTGCTTCTTGGTATTCTTTTTGAGAAATTCTTTGAGAAAGTTCTGGATATTGAAAAGCTTTCCAGTAAGGCCAGTACTGGTCCATTACATTAATGAAAGTATTTTTTGAAATTTCTTTTATTGTTTTCCCCATTATTAAATATTAAATTATATCAAAAAGCTGCCTAAAAGGCAGCTTTTTGATTACGTAGGATTATCTTCTAAATTTTTCAGCTCTCTTTTTTGCCCAACATTCTTTACAAAAAATTGGTCTGTCAGGCGAGGGTTCAAATGGAAGTTCAGTTATTGCTACGCCACAATCAGCGCATTTCCAATTTCCTTTAACCATTTCCCGAGGAGGAAATTCTCCTCTCGATTCAAATTTTTGGAAGGCCATATTAATTTAACGATTAAATGAAAAAGCGACCTTTTGACTCCTAAGCCGCTCTACTTAATTGGACCTTCAATTTTGGATGAAAGACTTACTTAAGATATACGACTTATTCGCCTAAGCCTATTATATTCTAATCGTTTTAGCAAGTCAAGTGGAATAGCCCTATCACCTTTTTCTGCCTCCCCTCTTCCTCTTTTGACTCTTCACTTTGAACATTGAAGGTTCTAACCGCTTCTTCGGTTTTATCAATTATTAATCCAATTCCTTTAGAAAGAATTTCTTTTTTTGCTTCCTCAGTAACTTTAGCCATTCCGCTCGACCCAATGCCAATAATAATTGTATCAGGGCTTTGCTCTACTGCTCTTTTTACATCCTCAACGTCAACAATATGATGCTCTTCTCTTTGCCAAAGTAAAACCTCGCCAGTCCAACGGACTTCGACATCATATTCATAAGTTTTTCCATCTATGGTAATCGAGCGGAATTCATATTTCTCAATCATGGATTATCATATATTATTTACATTTAGATTTGACCACTTTCCGCACCTATCTCCCCACCTGGCTACGACTTTCCCATCGATTTTTGCCTCGATCACTTCGCATCGATTCGGACAACCCTGGCATTGGAAGGAAGTACATTTAATATCTTTATCAGAAATTTCAAATCCTCTAAATTTTGGGGCGGATGGACTAGAATCTTTTACTAAAAGAGCAGCTCCAAATGCTCCCATCACTGTATTATATTCTGGAACAATAATTTTTTCACCTAGGGCCTCTTCGAAAGCTTTTCTCATCCCGGTATTTTCTGAAACCCCTCCCAAAAAGACAATCGGCGGCTGAATATTTTTCCCCCTAGCCACATTATTTAAAAAATTTCTAACTAAACCTTGACAGAGCCCAGCCACAATGTCTTCTGTTTTGTGGCCAATTTGTTGCTTGTGAATCATATCTGACTCTGAAAAGACGGTGCAGCGCGCCCCTATCGTCGTCGGACTCTCTGATTTTAAAGCTAAGTTACCGAATTTTTCAATTGGAATTTTCAAACGAAAGGCCTGGGCGTCGAGGAAACTTCCAGTTCCGGCGGCACAGACGAGATTTAGAGCGAAATCTACTGCTACGCCATTTTCTAAAATTATAATTTTTGAATCCTGGCCGCCAATTTCAATTACCGTTCTGGCGTCGGGAATAAAATGGCAAGCTCCTTTGGCATGGGCAGTAATTTCATTTTTTATTAAGTCAGCTCCGGTAATTATCCCGGCTAGATAACGGGCTGAACCGGTAGTTCCTATCCCTAAAATTTCAATACCGGGATTATGCTTCCCGATAAATTCTTTAAGTTCTCTCATCCCTTTCTGAATAGCTCTAATGGGATTTCCTTCGGTTCTAAAATAAGAAGAAAAGAGAATTTTGTTTTTCTCATCAATTAAAACAAATTTTGTTGAAATTGAGCCAACGTCAATACCTAAATATGTTTTCATATTAGATGTTTGCCTTTATGATAATTTCTAACGACATCAATAAAGGCTTCCAGCCGAGTGTCTATACCGGCTTCAGCCACTTGTTCATCGAGAGAGAGTGATAAAAATGGAATTCCTGATTCTTGATGAATTTTCTCCAAAATTGGTCGAACGGTTATCTCCGGCATACAACCAAATGGCAATAAGTGAATTATTCCATCGAAATCTTCTTTTACATATTTTAGCATTTCGTAGATGGCGTCTCTACCATGGCCACCAACGGTGGATTTTAGATAGGGATTTATTTTTCTTTGAATTACCCAATCTTTCCAAGGGAAAATCAATTTTTTTAAATGATAGGTAATGTCCATTTCTCGGTGGACTTCTGTTCCTTCCAGGCCCAATTTTCTTTCAACTTCAAAGTTTATGGTCGGGTCACAAACAGTATAAATTTCTCCAATAAGACCGACTTTTGGCAAATTTTCGGTTTTCTTTAGTTTAATTTCTCTTAATTTCCCGAGGGTTTCTTTTTTAAAATTTGGAAAGTCTTTTTCTTTTTTTAGTTTTTCTAATTCTGAAAAAATCTCGGTTAATAATCTGTCAGTTTTGCCCTTCTCTACCTCCCTTGGTCTTAAATATTGGGCTGTTTTTTCAATTTTTTCAATAAATCTTAATTTTTTAAAGAAAAAAAGTCCGGCTCTGATTATCTGCCAGAGTGAAGCACCAGAAATTTTTTTTATTGCTTGATAAACATCTTTGGGCGTGGCTCGAAAATCTAAAAAATTAATATCGTGCCCGGCTTCTTTTAAAACCTTTTCCTGAATTACACCGTAATATCTCTGGCGACAAGAACCGCCAACATTTTGAACCATAAAAATGGTGTTAGCCCCCTTTTTCAGGGCTGGCAGATAATTTCCTAAAGTCACCTTCATTGGAAAGCAATACATTTCCGGGGCAATTTTTGCTCCTTCGGCAATTGTCTCTGAGTTTGTTTTTTCTGGAGGAATAACTTCTAAACCCAATTGTTCAAATAGGGTTTTAAAAGCAATCGTATAATTCCCCCACCTGGCAAATGTGATTATTGGCTTCATATTGTGTCCATAAAGGCTTCGAGCCGAGTTTGAAACCCGGCTTCGCCGGCATGCTCATCAATCATTAAATATAAAAAAGGAATTTTATTTTGTTTAAATTCTCTTTCCACAAATTCTTTTAAAACGGCGTCGCAACCGCAGGTAAAAGAGGAAATTTGGATCGCTCCGCTAATTTTATATTTTAAAATTTCCTGAATCTTCTCCATTATTTCTTTCCCAAACTCCCAGTGAAACTTGACTGTGGACACTGATTTATGCTGACTTGCCCCCACGCCAAATTTTGGTGTGGAGGTGAACTGATTTTCGCTGATTGGAACTTCATCTATAAATATTGGCTCGGCCCCCAATTTTCCCAATTTTTCTTTCATCCTCAAATTAACATATTCGTCGTATAAATTGTAGGGGTGGGAAATCAGAATAATTTTTTGCTTTTCTGTTCGCTGAACTTCGTTCATCTCACGCCCTTCGCTTCGCTCGGGCGACTGAATTTTTTCAAAAAATTCCCGACTCTCTTTTTCTTTCAATTCTTTCTCTTTCAAACTAGCAATTTCCAGGGCTTTTTTTATTTCCCGGCTATTTTTTTTTATTTTTTTCCCCAACTTCTCAAAAGTTTTCTCGGTTTTCTCTTTTCTTGGGTCGAAAGTTACGGTTAAAATTGGAGTTTTTACTAAAATTTTGGCTAAATCGGGCAAGCCAAAAAATTTAGGGCAATATTCCAGTTTTTCTTCTGTGACCGAGCCCCGCGAAGCGGGGTGAGGTGGGAGATGTGACGAAGTCACAGCGACCGCTTTTAGTCTGGGTACAAAAATCAAATCACATGCCGAATGCCGCGAAGCGG
>Ga0172363_10004142_pt1 | contig 11709 bp, 9 predicted proteins | sample LakKivs2_kivu2a2_FD_114541 | JGI IMG/M metagenome (GOLD analysis project Ga0172363, IMG submission 114541) | Sediment microbial communities from Lake Kivu, Rwanda - Sediment s2_kivu2a2 | ecosystem: Environmental > Aquatic > Freshwater > Lake > Sediment | place: Rwanda: Western Province, Lake... | reverse complement strand
ATTTGCACTGGTCAAGGTAAAAATAAAAAAGAAGCACAACAAATTGCCGCTAAAAATGCACTAATCATGTATGGTGTTAGTGAATAATAACTTTACTTTTTTTGTTCTTATAATATCCTTTTTTTATAAATTACATTATCTATTTTCTATCTATTTTCTATCTATTCTTTATTCTTTTATATTTATCAATATTCTTTATTTTTTACATTTATTTTATAAAAAAAAATTATTTAAAAGTTTATCTATAATTATTTATAGTGATTAAAAATATTTATATAATGTCCAATATAATTGATTTCAATAATAAAAATAAATATGATTTTGTTATTATTAAACAAAGATATAAAATTTTAAATGCTTTTAATGAAATCGTTAATTTTATTAAAAATAATAAAATACCCTTATTCTCTCTATCTTCTATGGAAATTATTTTTAATAAATTTATTAACATAAAAAACCCTATTATCGTTATTACTAATCAAAAAAATGAATTCTTTCTTGAATTCTTCAAATATATTTATAAAAATTTTAAACTATTTTATACTATTAATAAAAATAAAGGTATTTATACTTATTATCTTGAATTACAACCTGTTCTTATTATCTATTTCTCTAATAAAATTAATAATTTTAAACTATATTATAAAGATAATTTTACTTTTGTTAATCCTTTCCTCGGACTCGCCGATATCTATTATAAATATTCTTTACCTTTCGATTTTATTGATCTTTTCCCTAATTTTATCGAAATTGAAGAAAAATTCCTTAATAATCTTATTGAAAATCATACTAAAAAATCTTTCTTAAGACTTTATATGAGTGAAAAAAATGAAATTTTAGAAGATGAAGATGATAATAATATTCTTTCTACTCCTACTTTTATTAAAAATATTTTTATTTCTCTATTTCAATTTATTGAAACTAATATTCTTACTATTGGTGACTGCATGCTTACTGGTTCTTTCGCTTATAATAAAATTATGAATATCGATTCTTTACCTGATGATAAAATTGAAATTATTGCTGTTTCTGGTGATAAAACTATAAGTGATATTAAAGCTTTTTTAGATTCTAATTTTAATGACGATAATTTTATTATTACTAAAATTAATAATTCTCTTGATAATTCTACTAAATTTTTTAATTATTTTTTTAAAGAATATACTGTTTTTTATAATAGAACCCCTATCCTTACTGTTTATGAATATTATTCTCAATGTTGTTTTAATACTTTTAATGATTCTTTATATATTGCTAATTATCATAATATTATTTTCCATATGTTAATTAGTAATTTTGATAATATTATTAAATTTATTACTCTTTTTCATAAAATTGCTAAAGATAATATTGATATTCTTGATCATGGTAATTTCCAAGTATTCCAATATAACCATCTTAATGATGCTATTATTTATCGTCTTAAACTTATTTCTAATTTTTTCAAATAATAATTATTTTATATTAAATCATATTTAGAGATATATATATATATTTATTTATTAAATATATATAAATATGAGTCACTTATATAATAATAAAGATAAATTTTTAAATTATTTTAATGATATTTCTTTAAAAAATAAATCTTATAAAATTAAAGCTATCCCCCTTGATAATTTATTAAAAATTAATAATATTATTCAAAATATTCTTAAAGATAATCAAAATATTATTGTTAAAGGAAGTAGAGCTTTAAATAAATTTGTTAATAATAAAATTTATACTGATCATGAACTCATTTATGTTGATTATGATCTATACAGTTATAATGCTAAAAATGATATTATTTTTATTGCCGACCAATTATTCAAAAATGGATTTCAAGAAATTTATATTAGAAATACCATTTATAAAGAAAATATTTATAGACTTTTATATCTTACTAATACTATTATTGATATTGAATTAATTCAAGAAAATATTAATATACCTCATAAAAATATAGATAGTATTAATTATGTTATTCCTGAATTTCAAAAAATTGATATGTTCTCTCAACTAGGAAGACCTACTCTTGTTAATGTTAATAATTGGGATAAAGTTCTTAATCGTATTCATATCTGTAATCAACTTTTTCCTTTTATTTATTCTGATAACCAACTTATAAATAATAATAATAATGATAATAATATTTTAACAAATGATATTGAAAATATTAATAATATTGATATTCAAGATTTAGTTAATATGTTTGATAATGATGTAGTTTTTACCGGTCATTTAGCTTTCTCTGCTATTATGTATTCTAAATTTATGAATGATATTAATTCTAAATTTAGTCCTATTATTAATTATTTAGAAGTATTAGTCCCTGCACCCCATAAATACATTAATAAAATTACTGAATTTTATGGATCTGATAGAGTTATTGTTCAAGAAATGGATAATATTCTCTATTTTTATAATAAATTTTATAAAATTTATATTGATGGTCATATTAAAATTATTATTTGGAGATTAGATGAATGTTGTAATTTCTTTGAAATTAATAATGTTAAATATACAGATTACTATTATCTTTTATTTCATTATAGTTTTTCTAAATTTTTCTCTTATATTATTAATATTAATGATAATTTTAATCATTATGATCAACTTATTCTTGAATTATTTAATACCTTTAAATACCCTGATCCTATTATTAGATGCTTCGGTGAAAGAAACCCTGGAACTAAAAGTCTTAAAAATATATTCTTAACTGTTGATGGACTTGATAAAAGTAAATTATTTAGATATAATCCATCTTCTAATAATAATAATAATAATAATAATGATAATAATAATTGATTTTATTATAGTATTTTTATTTTTTTTATTTTATCAAACATTATATAATATTTATTTATTATATAATATATGGAATCTAAATCCAATACTAGTTTAAAAAAAAAGATTAAAAAAATTAAAATCATTAAAAAAAATATTCAAAAAAATACTAATAATAATCAACTTTTAGAAAAAGTTTTAAATATAAATAATAATAATCAATTTGTTAAAATCGGTGAAAATGAATGGATTGATATTAATAATAAAAATTTCCAATCCTTTATTAATAAATTATTCGATATTTATAAATTAACTAATAAAACTGAAAAAATTAATAGAAATAATCCTAAACCTTTTCTTTATCAAAAATTTTTAAGAGATTATTTTCAAAATGATTCTCCTTATAGAGGAATCTTATTATATCATGGTTTAGGATCTGGTAAAACTTGCACTGCTGTTACTATTTCTGAAAATTTAAAAAAATTCAAAAATGTTATTATTATGTTACCCGCTGCCTTAAAAGATAATTTTATTCAAAATGGTCTCCTTTTTTGCGGTAAAGATAGCAAAAAATATAAAGAAATACCCGGATTAATTGATGAAAGCTATACTTTTATTTCTACAAATGCTTCTAATACTCTGGCTCAAATTGAAAAAATTGGAACTCTTGATAATCATGTTATTATTATTGAAGAAGCTCATAATCTTGTCTCTAAAATTGTTAGTGGTTTAATGGGTGCTAGTAAGCAAGGTCATAAAATTTATGAAATTTTAATGAATTCTAAAAATGTTAAAATTATTGCTATGACTGGAACACCTATTGTAAATTATCCTTTTGAAAGCGGTATTTTACTCAATTTACTTAAAGGTAAAATGTTCTCTCATGTTTTTAAAATCGATAAAATGAATTTTGATACCTCTGATGTTAATGTTTTTAATAATTATAAAAATGAACTTGATAAACTTAATTATATTGATATATATGATATTAACTTAAGTAATAAAACTATTGAATTTACTTTTAAATTAAAAATTGATGATAATAATGAATTATTTAATAATATGATTCAACAAATTATTTTATTATCACAAAAATTTGGTCTATCTTTATCCTATGCTTTAAAAAGAGATTTTACTCTTTTTCCTAATTCTCAAGATGAATTTAATAATTATTTTTTAAATGAAACTGAACAAATGGATAAATTAAAAAATATTGATTTATATATGAGAAGAGCTTCTGGTTTAATCTCATTTTATGAAAATGTTGATGGTGATTATCCTTCTTCTTCTATTGAAGATGTTAATATTGAAATGAGTAATTATCAATATTTTATGTATGAAAAAATGAGAGAAATTGAAAGAGTTCGTGAAAAATTCGCTGCTATTAAATCTAAATCTTCTAAAAAAAAAAATAAAGCTTCTCAACCTACCAGTCTTATGAGAATTTATTCTAGACAATTCTCTAATTTCGCATTCCCTAAAGATATTCCTAGACCTTTCCCTAGAGGAACCGCTAAACTTTTAGAACTAACTAATAAAAATTCTGATAAAAATAAAGAAAATATTGACAAAATTGAAAAAGAATTTATTAAAGAAGAAGCTGTTACTGAAAATATTGATGAATTAGATAAAGAATATAGACTTCATATTGATCAAACTATGGATCAACTTTTGAAACAAAAATATGAATATCTTACTGGTAATAATCTTTTGAAATTATCTTCTAAAATGAGTAAAATTTTAGATAATATTAATAATAATCCTGGTATTAATATGGTTTATTCTCAATTTAGAACATTAGAAGGTATTGGAATCTTTGAATTAGTTCTTAAAGCTAATGGATTTTTTAAATTTGGAGATAATAATAAACAAAAATCTAATAATATTTATGCTATTTATTCTGGTATGGAAGATCCTGATTATAGAAAAAATATTCTTAAAACTATTACATCTAAAGATAATTCTAAAGGTGATTTAATTAAAGTTTTATTAATCTCTAGTGCTGGTGCTGAAGGTTTAGATCTTAAAAATATCAGATGTATCCATATTATGGAACCTTATTGGAATGAAATTAAAATTAAACAAGTTATTGGTAGAGGTGTCAGAAGAAATTCTCATATTGATTTACCTGAAAAAGATAGAAATGTTAAAGTTTTTAGATATTATTCTATTTTATCTGATCAACAAAAATCCGAAACCAAAGAAAAAGAAACTACCGACCAATATGTTTATAATATTGCTAAACGTAAAGAAGGTATTACTAATGATATTTTACAATTATTTAAAGAAGTTTCTATTGATTGTTATTTAAATAAAAAAATTACTAATAAATCTGATAAAATTAAATGCTTTAATCCTGATTCTTTAAATATTGATAATAATATTCTCTATTTACCCGATATTTCTAAAGATTTTGTTTATGGTAAATCTTTTAAATTAAATAAATCATCTGAAAAAAAAGTTAAACGTGAATTGATTATTGCATACATAACTAAAAATAATGATATAATTATTCCTGATAAATCAACTAAAAAAGCTTATAGTGTGATTGATTATAAAAATAAGAAAAATGAATATAAAGGTAAATTAGATATTAAAAAACGCGTTTATATTGATATAGATTCTAAAAATATATATGATGGAGAAACTAAAATTATTGGTTCTTTTGATAATAATGGTAAATTTATTTAGATTAATTTATATAATTTTTTTATCCATTTTATATTTATAAAAATAATTTTTTATTTATTTTTATAACTTATTTATTTTCTTATTATTATATATATATATATATTATATTATGGCAATTTTATCTGTTCCTTCCACATATCCTACTATTCAAGATGCTATTAATGCTGTATCCAATGGAGATGAAATTGAATTATATCCCGGATATTATTCTGCAATTAATATTAAATCTAATAATAATAATCCACATTTTAGTATAAAATCTACTCAAAATGGAGTTAGTTCAATCAATAATTAAATTATATTTATAAAATTTAATTATCTTAAATTTTATTATTTTTTATATATATAATATTTAATTTGTATATTATATATATATAATATATCTAAATGACTAATAATCCTCAAATTACCCTTTTTACGAATCGTCCATATTCTAATGAATTATCCCCCCCGCCACCAGGTATTATAGATACCCCCACGGGACCAATCTATGATCCTGATAATCGACTTCAACAAGATTATCAAAATTTACCCTATCCCCCTACCCCTCCCAATGTCCAACCAAGCAACTTGGCTTACCAAAATTTAAATAATATACGTAATAGACAAATCAATCAAAATTCTCAGCAAAATTTTAATAATTCTTTAATTGGACAATTACCTAATTTTAGGATTTATCCATTGAGTCTAAATAGTGTATTCCCAAATCAAGCTAATCAAACCCAACATTCAACTATTCAAAATGCTATTGATGCTTCAATTAATGGAGATATAATTTATATTCCTTCTGGAGTTTATACTGAAAATTTAATTATTAATAAATCTATTACATTAATAGGTGAGGATGTTAATAATACAATTATTAAATCTTCTTCATCTGCTACTACTCCAACTATTCAAATTACTGATGGAGCTTCTGGTTCTCTTTTATATAATTTTACTGTTCAAGGTAAATATTCTTCTCAATCTAATACAGGTAGTGGTGATTCTAATAATAATACTAGTGGTATTTTAATCCTTAATACTGATACTAATAATAAACCTGAAATTAATAATCTTATTTTTAGTTTGTTAAAAATTACTAATGCATCTAATGGTATTGCATTTAATAATTTTAAATCTAATAATATTTCAATTGAATATTGTTATATTTTTAATAATGAAGGTTCTGGTATTCGTATTGCATCTAATACTGAAGTTATGAGAGTTTTTGAAATTAATTCATCTAATATTAGTAATAATAATTTAAATGCTATTACTTCTAATCCATCTGGTTCATATAGACCTAATTGCACTGATTTTAAAATTAATAATTGCACTATTGAAAATAATAATCGATTAACTCTTAATAATTCTCATGATATATCTATTTTTGGTTTTAATGGTAATTTAATTATTAATAATTGTAATATTAAATCTAATCATTTTGAAAGAAAACAAGTTAATGGAACTTCAACCTCACCTACTTCTGGTGGTTGGGGATTAGCTATTTATGGTAGAAGAGATACTGATCTTAAAGTATATAATTTAGGTAATCTTAGTCTTACAAATTTAACTTTTACTGGTAATGTTATTAAATCTTGTTTAGGTATTGAAAGATATAATTCTTTTGGAAATATTACTTTTGATAATGTTGATCTTAAAAGTTATGATGCTAATAAAGCTAATCAAACTTGGACTCAACTCTCTATTGGACATAATGATATTAATAAACAATTTAATATTGGTAATACTAAACTTAAGACTATTTTTGTTAGTCAAGCTGGAGATGTTTATGCTAAATTAGCTTTATTCTATAACAATACTTCTAATATATTATTAGATATTAATGATACTAATGATCAAACTATTATTTCTAATCAAGTTATTGATAAATCAGATAATATACCTAGCACTAATTTAGGTAACTTAATTTTTTATGATAATATTATTGATAATATTTTTGAAATATCTCCTACTACTTTTCCTAATTCTATTCAAAATACAATTAATAATATTAATAATACTTCAAATTTTGTTAATAATATTATTACATTTTTAAGTGGAAATTATGTTGCTAACACTTTACAAACTACTAATAAATTAATTACATTACAGGCTAATAATGGTTTTGTTACTTTAAAACAATCTTCTTGAATGATTTTTACACTTTTGCACATTTAAAACGCTGATCTAACGACAAAAATAAGCAAAAAATGAAATAAAATTGAAGAAAAAACTTTAAATTTACTACTAAAAGAATCTATTAAATATTTAAAATTAAATATATAATATATTTATAAAAATGAAAGTTTATCATGCTTCACCAAATTCTGACATAAAAAAATTATTTAATAATTCATATTGTTCTTTATATCCGCACATTGCTTATTATATGGGTTTATATTATACAAATACTCATAAAACATGGACGGATGATGATTTAAAAAAACCATATAGGTTTAGCGATAAAATAATATTTAAACCAAATAGGAAACCTGACGGAAAACCAATTTTGTATGTTTGTGATATTGACCCTGAAAATATTATAATGCATAAAAATTTTCCTTTTGAGTTTATAATTAAAAAAGGTGTCAAATGCAATAAAATTGAAGAAACAACTTTAAATTTACTACTAAAAAAATCTATTAAATATTTAAATTTAACTGATGAAATAAATTTTTAATTTGGCATTTTAAATATACAAAGGTGTAATATATAAAAAAATAAAATTTTTTTATATGTAAAGTATTTAATTATATATTGCTCTTTCTGACCATAATATTGAATAATGTTTTAATTTCTCATTTGATCCCTGTTCTCCCCTATATTCTGGATACATCTTTATTATTGGTAATACTCCATATTTTATAATTGGATTTCCTGGATCATTTGAATGTAAAAATAATCGTATATTCATTTTATCCTGCAATGTAAAAAATTTACTTACTAATTGGGGTCCTGTTGGACATAAACAATCTGGTCCATAATATCTATTTTTAACATTAAATAATATCTGTAATATACATTTACCTAATACTTTATTCCTTGGTTTTACTGCTATTAATGCATTATATATTCCTGAATTTACTCTATTTGGATAATCTAATACAAAATGTTCTCTTGTTGTTAAATGTAATAATTTAAATTTTCCTATACCACTTAATTTTATATCCATATAAATACCTCCATGAACATATAATACACAATATCTCCATAAATCTGCTTTATATGCACCTGGACGTAATTTATCAAAAGCCCATAATATTGATATTGGAAAATGTTTCTTTATAAATTCTCTACAATCATTATCATCAAATAAATAATACTTAAATTCTGGATTAAAAAAACGTATCCTTGCTACATTCAATTTCATATAATAAGGTATATCTTTTGTATGCCATGTTTGAAATATTTTTAATGGTATTACACTATTTATTTTTTTTAAATAATTTTTACTTTTATCTTCAGTTTTTTTTTTTATATTCTCTTCTATATCTTTATCAATTGTTGTTGTTATTTCTTCTTCATTTTTTTTTAAATCATCTCCTATTTCTTCAATACTTTCTTCTTCTATTATATTAGTATCTTCATTATTCGTTTCATTAATTTGATCTATTTCATTGATTTGATCTATTTCATTGATTTGATCTATTTCATTGATTTGATCTATTTCATTGATTTGATCTATTTCATTGATTTGATCTATTTCATTGATTTGATTCTTTTCATTCATTTGATTATTTATATTATTATTTATTTCATTCATTTGATTATTTATATTATTTATTTCATTCATTTGATTCTTTTCATTATTTATTTCATTATTTAAATTCATTTCATTATTTAAATTCATTTCATTAATTTGATTCATTTCATTATTTAAATTCATTTCATTATTTAAATTCATTTCATTATTTAAATTCATTTCATTATTTAAATTCATTTCATTATTTATTTCATTCATTTGATTCTTTTCATTATTTATTTCATTTATTTGATTATTTTCATTATTTAAATTTATTTCATTATTTAAATTTATTTCATTATTTAAATTCATTTGATTCTTTTCATTATTCATTTCATTATATAAATTCATTTCATTAATTAAATTCATTTCATTATTTAAATTTATTTCATTATTTAAATTTATTTCATTAATTTGATTTATTTCTATATTTGTATTAAAATTATTGTTTTCAATATATTTATTTTTTTCATTTATATTATTTTTTTTTATATCATATTTATTATTTATTAATACTATATTATCCTTTTTTAAATATTCTTCAATTTTACTAAAATCAAATCTACTATTTAATAATTCTTGATATAATTCTAATGTAATCTCTATATTATTTATTTGTATAGACATATAAATATTATATATTTATTTTTTATTTTTAAAATAACGCAATTTATTTTATCTTAAATACCAATGATATGATATATAATCATAATTATTATATAAATCTTCTAATTTATTTGTATTCTTCCATTTTAATTCTCTTATTTTTATTTTATCAGAATGATATATTAACATAAAATTAAAATATATTTCATATTCAGATGCACCTGATCCTCCTTCTTTTCTTAAATTTATATCTACATTTTCTAAAAATATTTTCCAAAAAGGTTTTGATTTATTATGATATACTTCAACCATGTCTATTAATTCTTTTATATATTCCCTATTAAATAACATATGATGACATATTCCTGATACATTCTGTATAACTTTTATGAATGATGGATGCAACTTATTCATATGTATAAAATATGGCTGATGATACTCATTACTATAATTAAATAAATCTTTTTCTGTTATACCCTCCTTAAATTTTATTGGTTTTAAAAAAAATGTATCACTATCAATCACTAAATAACTATCTAATAAATTCGGTATTACTATACTTACATATAATTTTAATAACTGTTGTAAATACCATCCATTCCTTTTCGATTTCCCATGTTTTCTCTCTATATCTATTATCTTAAATGGAAATATTTGTTCTGGTATCGTTATACAACCATCTATCTTTAAATATGGATGATACGATATTAAAAATATTTTCCTATAACCTACTATATTTTTTTTTGTATATCTTATTTGATTTATTACTATATTTATATCATTCGGTCCAACTGGAATTACTATATCAAACATTAAATATATTTTTTAATATATTTAATTTATTTTATTATACCTTATTTTTTTATAATTTTTCTTAAATATTACTCTGATTCTACTGATTTTATACTTAAATAAGCTTTATAGAAATCTTCATAATTAGTGAAACTTTCCATTTCATCTTTTTCTCCATTATATAAACTTATTTTAGCAATTATATCATTGTAATAAGGTTTTTTTAAGATTTTACGAAGAACTGAATATTCTTCATTAGGTATTTCTTCCTCTTCATACTCTTCTAAATCTTTACAATAACCAGTCCCCAAATCACAAATTAGATGAATCGGTTTTTTCATATATTTTAACACCTCTTTATTTGGATGATGCCCTTTAATAATAAGTGTATCTGCATTTGATAAATCATTCTCTAAACTATTTAATGAAAAATTTAAATGGTGAGGAATACAAGTAGAAGTATAATATTTTACAAACATATCATTATCATTATTTGTAAATAACCATACTGCTGCCTCTAAATGATCACAATTTATTTCACTAAAATTATCCGTTAATTTCTCATGACTTTGTAAAGAAAAATCATATTTTTTGAATTTTTTATGTAGTTTTTCTATAAAATATTTCCTATAAAAATCCCTATAATAATAATTAAAACCATGTTCATTTAATGGCAAACTATCTACTAATATTAATCCTTGAAACTTATTCGAAAAAGATTTCACTAGTCTTATATCAAAACCTGCACCAATATATACCGCTGTTGAGATAGTCATATATCTATATATATTAATTATAAACATGGATCTAAACTTATTTTTTCAATTTTTTATAATACTTAGTAAATTCTATTTATTTTTTTGATAAAACTGCATAACTACAACGAACTCCTTCATCATTTTCAAAAATGTATTCATATACATTTTCATCAACATATTCTTCTGGAATCTCATCGTATTCAGGTAAATATTCGTAATATTCATCTTTATCTGTATCTTTGTATTTATTATCTAGTTTTCCTGAAAAATCCGAATACTCATTTTTAACTTGTTTTAACTTTAAATCATTCGAATATTTTATCACTGATATAGGTAACCAATACTGATCTTCACTACTACTCAATT
>Ga0172363_10004140_pt1 | contig 11713 bp, 13 predicted proteins | sample LakKivs2_kivu2a2_FD_114541 | JGI IMG/M metagenome (GOLD analysis project Ga0172363, IMG submission 114541) | Sediment microbial communities from Lake Kivu, Rwanda - Sediment s2_kivu2a2 | ecosystem: Environmental > Aquatic > Freshwater > Lake > Sediment | place: Rwanda: Western Province, Lake... | reverse complement strand
TTATAGAAAAAGAAAATCTTCTTAAGAACGCAGAGAAAATGGGAAATTATATTAAGAAGAGATTAGAGGAATTAAAATCAAGATACAACAAAAAGATTTTAGATGTTAGAGGATTGGGTTTAATGCTTGCTTTCGAACTCTCAAAATCAAATCAGAGGCGTGAAATAGTACAAGAAGCCTTTAAGAAAGGTCTACTTTTGATTGGGTGCGGAGAAAAATCAATCAGGATTATACCACCATTAAATATACAAATAGAGGATATTGATAACGGTCTAAAAATATTAGAAGATGTTGTTAAATCAATCAAGACATAGGTTTTTTATAAAATGGTTCATACAAAAAAGCCTTTAGAAGAAAGTGAAATTAATTATGAAGCTATATTAGGATACCTTTTTTTAATATTGGGGCTAGTTTTATTGTTCCTAGGCTCTGTAGGATTACTGTTAACAATATTAGCATATTCAAAAGTATATGAAGATCAAGTTCTTTTAGCTGAGTTGTATTTTTTTCATTCTTATATGATTGTAATAGGTACATTCTTAGTTTTATATCATAAAAAAATAATAGTAAAAGGCTATAGAACCTAAACTCGGTTTAGTAATCCAAGGAATAATATTTAAGTATAAACAAATATTCTATAGGTGAAACAGTGGATTTACTAGAAAAGTTGATAAGCACTTTCGGTGTGAGCGGCAACGAGCAGAAGGTCAGGAATCTAATTCAATCAGAAATCAATAGGTATGTTGACGAGGTTTATGTAGATAAGGTTGGAAATCTCATCGCTCATAAGAAAGGAAAAAAGCCGAGAATAATGCTCTCTTCACATATGGATGAGATAGGGTTGATGATTAAGAGCATTGATTCATTTGGGAGAATATTCTTCTCAGAATTAGGTGGTGCAGATACTGTGATGTTTCTCGGCGAACGTGTACACATAGAAACCAAAAAAGGATCAATACATGGGGTCATAACGACTAGGGAAGTTAATGATGGGAGTTTCATAACTCAGATTCCAAAATTAGAGGAGCTGTTTGTTGATACAGGACTAAATCAGAAAGAACTTAAGAAACTTGGCGTTGAGGCAGGATCATATCTGTCCCTAGAAAGAGACCTCTATCATTTAGGATCAGAAAAAATAATCTGTGGTAAAGCTTTTGACGATAGGATAGGATGTTATGTGCTTATAGAGCTTGCAAAGAGAATGAAAAAATCAAAGGGCGAGATATATTTTGTGTTTACAATTCAAGAGGAAATAGGCTTGGTTGGAGCTATGACTTCTGCTTTCATTGTCGAACCAGACTGGGCTATAGCTGTTGATACAATGGAAACTTGTGATGCAAAAGGAGAGGAGCCTATGATAACTATAGGAAAAGGTCCTTTCATAACTATTAAAGATGCTCAGATGATTGGAGACAAAACTCTTAATGATTACTTGATTAATATTGCTAAAAAGAAAAAAATTAATATTCAAAAAGACGTTAGTGATATAGGAACAACAGATGCTGCAAGCATATCCATAACAAAGGGCGGTGTACCCTCAACCGTAATTGGTGCTCCAATAAGAAATTTACACACAGCCACTGCAGTTGCAAGCACAGATGATATTAAAAATACTATTGTTATATTAGAAGAATTTTTAAAGAATCCTCCGAAGGGTAGGTGATTATATTACTGTTGCAAAGATAATTGAATATGGAATTGTCCAAAAATTATCTTTTATGTAGAGTGATAATATGGGAGTAAGAGAAAAAGGAGAATTTTATAGATGCAATATTTGCGGCAATGAAGTTAAAGTCACGTATGTTGGCGGCGGAACTTTGGTTTGTTGTGGTAAGCCAATGGAATTAATAAAAGAAGGAACGCCTGAGGAAGAAGAGGAAGAAGTAGCAGAAGAGAAGGAAGAAGAGAAGAACTGGGGAGACTTCAAAGAGGGAGAAGAGGAACCTCAAGAAGGGGAGATAGAAGAGGATTTGGGCAAGGGATTTGCAGGATAAATTTAAAATCAAGGCTTACACATACTTTTAATATGGTAATTTCTGAGATAAAGAAGAGAGACGGAAGAATAGTAAAGTTCGACCAACAAAAGATAACTGACGCTATCTACAAGGCTCTAGCAGCTTCTGATTATGAAACTAAAAAAGCAAAAAATCTTTCTGATTCTGTTGTTTATATTTTAAGCAAAAGATTTTCAGAGAGAATTCCTAATGTTGAGGACATTCAAAACATTGTTATAGAAGTCTTAAAGAAGAAAGGTTTTGACAAAGTAGCTGAAGAATATTCTAGTTATAGAAAAAAGAAAGAAGAATTAAGAGGGTTAAGGAGAACCTTTGGTATAGAAGAGCCCAAGCTAACTGTAAATGCCTTAGAAGTCTTAAGAAAAAGATACCTTCTAAAGAACGAGAAGGGAGAGATAATAGAGACTCCTACTCAGATGTTTAAAAGGGTTGCAAAATATATAGCTGAGGTTGACAAGAAGTATGGAGATGATGTAAGAAAAAACGAGGATGAATTCTTTTCTGTAATGAGCAAGTTGGAATTCTTGCCAAATTCTCCCACACTTTTTAACGCTGGAACCAAGACTAATTTTGGTTTATCTGCCTGCTACGTTCTGCCAATAGAAGATTCCTTAGAAAGCATTTTTAATACAGTCAAAAATATGGCTTTGATAGAACAGAGCGGTGGAGGAGTAGGTTTTGATTTTTCAAAATTAAGACCAAAAGGAGATGTTGTAAGAACTACTCATGGCATGGCATCAGGTCCTATCTCATTCATGCACATTTTTGACATCACTACAGAAGTTATGAAATCTGGTGGAAAAAGAAGAGGGGCAATGATGGGAATTCTAAGAATCGACCATCCTGATATTTTGGAATTTATAACCGCAAAAAACAAAGGAGCTTTGATAAACTTTAATCTTTCTGTTGCCATAACTGATGAGTTCATGAAATTGGTTAAGGAAAACAAGTCTTATGACTTGATAAACCCAAGAAACAAGAACATTCTGAAAAGGTTAAAAGCAAAATATGTTTGGGATTCTATAATTGAGAACGCATGGAAAACAGGAGATCCTGGGTTAATATTCATTGATGAGATTAATAGAAACAACCCTACACTAACCGCCGGTAGAATAGAAGCAGTAAATCCTTGTGGCGAAGTAGACCTTTTACCTTATGAGTCATGCAATTTAGGCAGTATTAACCTTAGCAAAATGGTTGGAAAAGACAATAAAATAGACTGGGACAAATTAGAAAGAATTGTTAGAATTGCCATACATTTTTTGGATAATGTTATTGATGCTAATGTATATACCTTGCCTGAAATAGAAAGAATAACAAAAGCTAACAGGAAGGTAGGATTAGGAATAATGGGGTGGGCAGAGCTTTTAATCAAGTTAAACATTCCTTACAATTCAAACGAGGCTTTAAAATTAGCAGAAAAAATTATGAAGTTCATAAATGAGAATGCTAGAAAGGTTTCAGAAGAACTTGGTTTGAAAAGAGGATCATTCCCAAATTTTGAAAAGAGCATCTATTTCGGAAAATACAAAGCAATGAGAAATGCTACTGTTTGTAGTATCGCGCCAACAGGCAGCATAAGCATAATCGCTGGTTGTTCTAGTGGAATAGAGCCTTTGTTTGGTGTATCATTCATGAGAAATGTCCTTGAAGGAACCCACCTTTTCGAAGTTAATCCATTGTTCGAGAGAATGGCTAAGGAGAGAGGAATCTATAGCGGAAAACTTTTAGAAAGAATAGCAAAATCAGGCTCCATACAAAAAATAAATGATATTCCAAAGGATATTAGAAAGATATTTGTTACTGCTCTGGACATAAAGCCAGAGTGGCACGTTAAGATTCAAGCTTCTTTCCAAAAGTATGTTGATAATTCTATTAGCAAAACTGTAAATATGCCCGAGGATTCAACTAAGAATAATGTAAAGAAAATTTTTGAGTTGGCCTACAAGCTAAAATGCAAAGGAATAACTGTATATCGCTACGGTTCTAAACCTCAACAAGTTCTTTATATTGGTAAACCTCATTTAACAGCCGAACCTGAATACTCAGGTGGTTGTCCAACTTATACATGTTCAATGTAGTAATATTAATTCTATTTATGCTTCGTTCCCATTTCAAAAATCTTCTTATTGGTTTCAAAGTACTTAGGTCCAAGTTCTTGCATAACTTCTAGAATATATTTTTCCTTCAAAGGAAGTAGTCCTTTGCCAACAACATAACCAAGCAAATAAATGTTAGCAGCTATATCACTTCCAGTCTCCTTCTTAACTATATCAGAAGCATTTATAAAAATAACTTTTTCTGAGAAATCTTTAAGGTCTTTTTCAATCTCCTCTATAGAAGGATATTTTTCTCCTAAAACAGAGACAGACAAAGGAACAACTGGGTCGTTGTCAATTACAAAAACAGTCTTGTGCTGTTTTGAACCATAATAAGCAGAACGTAATGCCTCCAAAGGTTCTAGAGACATCACCAAATCTGCTTCACCTTCCAAAACCATGGCTGTGTACATCTTTTTCCCGAATCTTACATGAATGGGTATACTTCCACCTCTTTGTGCTAAGCCATGAAGTTCTGTTGTTCTAACATCATAACCTTGTTTTAATGCAGCCTCAGCTATTACAATTCCTAGAGTTAATGCACCCTGACCGCCTATACCTATTACAACAATATTAAATTCTTTCATTATTCATTCACCGCATGTATTGCCTTTGCAGGACAAACTTGAGCACAAACAGCACAGCCTGTGCATATATCCTTGTCGATTTTATAGTTGTTTCCTTCCTTGTAAATAGCTGGACATGATAATTTATTCAAACAAACACCTATATGCTGGCATTTACTTTGGTCAATTTCAAACTTCACGATTTTTATTCCTTGAGCTTTTTTCTTTCTCATGGCAAGTAGTTGACACTCTCTTTTGGCGACTATAACAGAAAGCTTGTTGCTGTCTATGAATTCTTTTATGGTGTTTATCATTTCATTTACGTTGAAAGGATCAACTACTTTGACGTTTTCTATGCCAAATGATTTGACAACATCTTCTATTGGAATAGCTTTGGTTTCCTCACCCATTGCAGTTATTCCTACACCTGGGTTTGGTTGATGTCCTGTCATTGCAGTTATTCTGTTGTCAAGAACTATTATCAATGGATTTGATTTGTTGAAAACAGTGTTGACCATTCCAGGCATTCCTGCGTGAAAGAACGTTGAATCACCGAGGAATGCTATAGTCTTTTGGTCGGTAGTCTTCTTTATTCCATGAATCACTCCTTCAGAAGCTCCCATCGAAAAGACGAAATCCTGAGTTTCTAACGGTTTGGTTATTCCTAATATATAACAACCAACATCTCCTCCGTAAACAACATCCATTCCTTCTGTTGCAGCCTTAGCTGCATAAAATGTTGCTCTATGAGGACAACCTGGACATAATATTGGATGCCTTTTTGCTATCTTTAGATTTTTGCATTTTTCACAGTGAGCAAAAAGGTTCATTGAGAATTTCTTTCCTGTTAATTTGCTTAATGCTTCAATCACCAAAGCTTCATTATACTCTCCTACATTTGGCAAGTGGCTCTTTCCATAAATCATTAATTTAGGATTAACTTCCTTGGCAATTATATGAATCCTTTCTTCTATTATAGGTTCCAGTTCTTCGACAACGAGGGCTTGCTTGAACTTCTTTATGAAATCTTTTATCTTCTTGTCAGGTGTTGGATAAGTGAATCCAATTCTAAGAACTGGAAGTTTTATTTTTAAATCGTCCATGGCATCCATAACATAATCATAAGAGACTCCAGAGACTATAACTCCTAGTTTGCTTTTTTTGTTGTTAGAAATAAAGTTAATGTTTGACTTTTCAGAAACATTTTTTAATTCCTCTAGCTTCTCATGTAACTCCTTGTGAACATCTATTAGATACGGTGGGAAGTTTTTCAAAGCTATATCTTTTATGAACCTTCCTTTTGTCTTACCTTTTACAATTTTTCCAAGTTTAACAACACTCCTCATATGAGCGACTCGGGTTGTTGTCCTTATCATTACTGGAATTTTAAATTTCTCAGAGAGTTCAAAAGCCATTTTAACAAAATCCTTGCATTCTTGCGCATTAGCTGGTTCGAGCAAAGGCAAATGAGCTATTCTTGCAAATGGTCTAGAATCCTCTTCTGACTGTCCAGAGCTCCATCCTTGCGGGTCATCTGCAACAAGAACTACCATTCCAGCCTTTACTCCTGAATAGGTCAAGGGAAACAAACTTTCGCAAGCAACATTCAAACCAAAGTGCTTGAAGAAGACCATGCTTCTTACTCCAGACAAAGCAGCACCAGCAGCAACTTCTAGAGCAACCTTCTCATTAGACGAATATTCAAAATAAATTCCTGCATCTTTTGCTATTTCTGCAAAGGTATCACCTATCTCTGAGGAAGGTGTACCAGGATAAGTAGTTACTAGGCCGACGCCAGATTCTAATGCTCCTCTTACTATCGCTTCATTTCCTAGAAGAAGAACTTTTTCTTCCAACTTATCCGATAAAACCTTTTGCATATAATCAATTGTTTAGAACTTCCATTTATATCTTAGGGTTTAAATCTTTTTGTATTTTAAGTAAGATTATGCCTATAGGGCTTTTAGGACTAAAGGAAATACCCGAATTTGTAAGTGCTTATGCCTATGGATCTTATGCAAGAAATCTTTTAAAGGGTAATGCATCTCAGTGGGATGGTGAAATAGATATCATTATGTTCACAAAGGGAAAGAACTATGAAACATCACAAAAAGTTCATGAATATGTGGCAAGATTAGATCCTGATATTTATGATGTATCTATACATAACATAGAGGAATTAAAAGGAATAATAACTGATGTTTTTGAACCTGATATGGTTAGTAGATTAGCAACATCATCTTTACCTATTTATGGAGAAGATTTAAAACCTTTATTTCAAAAAAATAAAGACTTATGGAAAGAAGCAAGACAAAAAACTGGTATAGAGACGAACTTTTTTTCTAAAACTGGAGATAGATTAAGACATCTTCGAATGGGAAATACAGAGTTATCAAGATACATTTTAAACAATGTGACAATTGATAATAGGATTTTAAGAAAACAAAATAACAGAGGGTTAAGTATAATGAGAGTAGGCTTAACGATGAAAGATATAGATTTAGAGTTAAATGATGATGGACCTAATGTTGTAAAAGAATTTTTAACAGCATATCCTAATATGAAGAAATATAAATCAACAATGGAAAGGTTGATAGAAGAAAATAAAAAGTTCCTTTCTTTAAGCCAACAAGATGCACGGGAAATTACTAAACAATGGAAAAAAATTGGAGAAGCTGCTGCATATACTATAGATAAATACATATGTGGTTTAATAGGAATATAACTACATTCTTTGTTTTATTATTTTTGCTAGTCTTTTTATTCCTTCTTCTATTCTGTTATCATCCGTGTTGCTGAAATTTAAGCGCATGGTATTTCTTCCACTTCCATCAGGGCAGAAAGAAGCTCCGTGAACATATGCAACCTTTGCTTTTATAGCATCCATAAACATCTCTTTTGTATCAATTTTCTCTGGTAACGTAACCCAAATAAACATTCCGCCTCCTGGTTTCGTCCAAGTCGAACCTTCAGGGAAGTGCTTCTCCAAAGCTTTGAGCATTATATCTCTCTTTTTCTTGTACATTTTCTTTATCTTAACGATTTGCTTTTCAATTAAACCTGATTCTATATAATTCTCTGCTATAAACTGGACAAACATATTCGTGCATAGGTCTGCCCCTTGTTTTGCTATTGCTAACTTTCTTATTACTTCCTCGTTGCCGACAGCCCAACCTAATCTGAATCCAGGCGAAAGAACCTTGGAAAGAGTGTGAGTATAAATAACCAATCCATTCTTATCCATACTTTTTAGTGGTGGTAGATTCTTTCCAGAATAATTTAATTCTGAATAAGCCTCATCCTCTAGAATTGGGATATCATAAGTCTCTGATATTTCTAGCAAATGTTTTTTTCTTTCTAAAGATAGCGAGACACCAGTAGGGTTCTGAAAAGTAGGGATAGCATATATGAACTTTATGGGTTTGCCTATATTTTCCTTGATTTTTTGTTCCAATAATTCAGTCTTCATTCCGTTTTCGTCCATTTGGATTGGGATGTAATTAGGTTGATACGCATTGAAGGCTGATAATGCTCCAACATAAGTAGGAGATTCTACAACGATATAATCTTCTGGATTTACTAGAATTTTTGAGGTTAAGTCTAATACTTGTTGAGAACCTGTTGTTATAATTAGCTGATCTAGATTGCATTCTATTTTTCTTGTTCTTTTCATTCTTTTTATTAAAGTTTGCCTTAGTGGAGTTATACCTTCTGTTGGACCATATTGAAGAGCTTGAGAAGCATGCTTTTTTAGGACTTTTTTCACTGATTTTTCAATAAACTTTACAGGGAAAGAAGAAGGACTAGGCATTCCGCCGCCGAAAGAAATTATCTCTGGGTCTTCCGTTAACTTTAACAGTTCTCTTATCTCAGAAACCTTTATTGAATTGACTCTATCAGCATATTTCATAATAATAGATTCAATAATCTGCTTATTAACTTTTACTTTAATTTTTTAAACGCTATTAAAAAATTCTCCAATATGATGAGCTATAATCCTTTTTATTTGAATAATAAAAATAATCTTTTATGGGCTATACATACCTTTATACTGGCAATGGTGCTGGTAAAACCTGTAATGCCTTGGGTTTGGCCTTAAGGTCTATAGGTCATAATAAAAAAGTCGTTATAATCCAGTTTTTAAAGTGGTGGAAGAATACAGGAGAGTATAAGATAAGGACAAAACTAAAACCTTACTATGAAATCTACCAGTTTGGAAGAGAGGGTTGGGTTGGATTAAAGAATCTTAACGAAAAAGACAAGAAACTGGCAGAGAAGGGTTTGAAGTTTGCAGAGAAGATAGTAAAGAAAAAGAAACCTGATTTGTTGGTTTTAGATGAAATAAATCTAGCTTTAGACTGCAAACTCTTAGATATAAAAAATGTTCTAGAATTCTTAAATCAAGCTCCAAGGAAAACAACGATTGTCCTAACAGGTAGGAACGCTCCAAAAGAACTTGTAAAAAGAGTAGACTTTGTGAACGAGATAAGAGATTTGAAACATCCTAGAAAAATACCAACAACTAAAGGCATTCAGTATTAAGTTTAAATAGATTTATTGATAATATTTAGCATAGTTTTGTGAGATAAATGAAAAAAATTAATTTTTGGATGATAGCTACAATAATTTTGATTATAATCATAGCTGGTTTAATTTTTGGGAGACAAATATCAGGAATGTTCGTTGTTTCAACTCCTCAAGATATAGCAAACAAAACAATGAATTACTTGAATGAAAACCTAGTTGCTCCAAATACTACAGCAACTTTCTTATCTATTAATGAACTTTCTGGCCTTTACAATATTACTTTCTCTTATCAAAATCGGACACTTTCGGTTTATGTTACAAAAGATGGCTCTTATATTTTTCCTCAAATATTGAAGTTAGGAGAAAAAATAATTCAACCATCAGTTCCGAAGCAAACCATAGGAAACTTCTATATTGATGAAAAAATCGAAATTTGTAAGGAAAACGGCAAACCAATAGTCTATTTCTATGGGAGTCAGAAATGCTCTCTTTGCGAGCAGGAACTTCCCATTATAAGAAACATAACCCTTTTGTTTAGTGACCAAATATCATATCATGAAAATATAGATACTGATAAAGATATGGAAATACTTTTAAAGTACAACCCAAACGCTTACATACCTTTTTACATCATAGGATGTAAGTATTTCGGAATTGGTCCTGGCGATTTATCTGGGAATAATAGTGATGTTCAGTTAGCCCAGAATTTGGCTGCTTTAGTCTGCTCAGTAACTAACAATAGGCCACTAACTGTTTGTGCTATGGTTGAGCAATTAATAGATCAAATAGGTTGACTATGGTTGTTAAAATCTATACTACAAGTATATGCCCATATTGTAAAATGGCAAAAGACTTTCTAAATGAAAATAAAATAAAATTTGAAGAAATAAATGTTGAAAAAAACCATGAAGCTGTTCATGAAATGATAGAGAAATCTGGGCAAGCGGGCGTTCCTGTTCTGGATATAGGGGGGACAATTATAGTAGGATTCGACGTTGAGAAAATTAAAAAGACTTTAAAATTAAAATAATTCTAAATAAAGTTTAAATAAGTTAATAATTAATGATTTTTATGGATTCAGAAAACAAAGGAAAAGTTATAACTCTTAACAAGAAGCTAGTAATAGCCATTGTTTTAGTTATTGCTATTGTAATAATAGCTTTTTTGTTCTTTAGACCAACTGGAAAGTTTATAGCTGACGATAGTCCTATTCTAGGAGACTTGAATGCATCTGTTTTTGTGATAGAATTTTCAGATTATGAATGTCCTTTTTGTCAAGCTGCTGAAGGAACAAACCAAGAAATAATCTCAATGCTAAGACAGTCAAATTCCATGTGGGAAGCACCAATACCAAAGATTATAGAAGATTATGTAAATACTGGAAAGGTTAAACTTGTCTTTAGACAATATCCGGTTCACCAGAACGTGTATCCGGCATTAGCATCTAAGTGTGCACAAGAACAGGGCAAGTTTTGGGAATATCATAAGACATTGTTTGAAAATTATAGCGCTTTAGCAATCACTGATTTGAAAAAGTACGCCTTTGATTTAAATTTAAACATAACCCAGTTTAACAGTTGTCTAGAATCTAGAAAATATCAAGAAAGCATTCAAAATGATTTAAACGATGGCCAAGGTTTAGGTGTTTCAGGGACTCCGACATTCTTTATAGGAAATGAAGCAAAAGGTTACGAGAAAATTGTTGGTGCCGTATCATTCTCTGCTTTCAAAACAGTAATAGACTCAAAACTTTGATTATTTTATTACTATTCTAATGTTCTTCTTTTTAAAATAGAAATATATGAAAAGTAAAATAGATATGATTGCAATAACAGAAACAGTTTCTATTTCATGGCACGATATAAAATAAATGAAAGAAGTTATCTCGCAGGAAGCCGAGTTAGGATCACATCTGCCTATAGCTAGCAAATTATATATACCGTATGCAGAGTAAAGCAAGCTAGCAAAAAAACTTATAGTAAATAACCAAGATATTATTTTAAAATTTTTATAAAAAAATCTTGCCAACGGAGGAATGACCATTAGTTTTGAAGTTACCTTTGCTTTTATCTTTTCCTCCAAGCCGACATTGCATGGCTTAAGTTGAATCATTAAAAAAACACATTTGAAGGCATCCTTGGCCAAAGGCCTATATCTGGCGGATACTATGCTTAGAAAGCTAAAAATTACCAAAGCAATTATACATATAACCATTTTATCATCTGAATGTCTTTGCTATATTACTTAATTTTTCTATAAATATTTTCACTTCTTCTTTAGTATTGTAAAAGTATAAAGAAGCTCTTGTAGAGCCTTTGTTTTCATGCAAGAATTTGTGTAACGGATATGCACAATGCATGCCTGATCTAACAAATATATTCTGCTCATCAAGCATTATTGCAATGTCATGAGGTTCCATTCCTTTAATATTGAAAGCTGCCAATGCTCCTCTCTTATTATAATCTTTAGGTCCTATCAAATCTATTCCTGGGACAGTTAACAAACC
>Ga0172363_10004138_pt1 | contig 11721 bp, 13 predicted proteins | sample LakKivs2_kivu2a2_FD_114541 | JGI IMG/M metagenome (GOLD analysis project Ga0172363, IMG submission 114541) | Sediment microbial communities from Lake Kivu, Rwanda - Sediment s2_kivu2a2 | ecosystem: Environmental > Aquatic > Freshwater > Lake > Sediment | place: Rwanda: Western Province, Lake... | reverse complement strand
CCAGCTGTTGAAGTCACCGGCAACCCCCACCCAGTTCGCGTTGGGCGCAGAGATCCTGAACTCCACCAACTTTGCCATTGTCATCCTCCTCGCCATAGTCCACCCTCCTTTTTGGCAGAGACTCTATTCTATAAGGTCGTCCGCATTTTGTCAAGAAATCTAAAGCGCAACGATGACGATGCTGTTTTTGTCCGCCAGCGCGACGCAGTGCGGCCGGTCGATCATCAGGGTCTTGCCCGCCTCGATGGCCAGGCACCGGCCCCGGACCCGCGCCATGTGCCGGATGGTGCACGGCCCCACGACCGGGATGTCGAAGCGCATGTCCTGGTTGGGCTTGCTCACCTTGACGACGACGATGCCGCCGTTGGAGACGCGGCCGGCGCGCTGGATGGCGGCGTCTGTCCCCTCGATCGCCTCCACCGCCACGATGGAACCTCTGTTGACGATCAGGGTCTGACCGATATCGAGGCCTGCCACGTGCTTGGCCATGTCGAACCCGAGACGGATGTCTTTCCATATCCGCTCGTCCGGCTGCGTGCGCGTCAGGACCCCGGCCCCAGGGAGAAACTTCTCCAAAAAAAGGGTCGAGTCGATCAGCTCGAAGCCTTTGTCCATAAGCATGTCCGCGACGGCGGAAAAGATGGTGTCCGGCCGCTTGTCGCGGACCGAGGCCAGGAGCCCCTTCAGGGTCGCGTCGCCCATGTCGCTGTAAAAGAGACTGCGGGGATTGACCTGGCCGGCCATGAGCACCTTGACGACCCCCTCGGCCCTGAAGATCTCGAACATCCGGCTATATTCCTTGAGGCTGAGCCAGTAGACCTTCTTGACAAGGGGGGTGATCCAAAAGGAGGTGTCTCTCTTGATGGCGACGGCGACGACCTCGAGCCCCCGGTCCACGGCCGCGCGCGCGAACATCAACGGGAACTTGCCGTTGCCCGCGATCAACCCGATCTTCTTGACCCCGTCAAGCCTGTTCAATGGCAGATCCCGCGCTTGGAGCTCATGATAAAGGCCAGCGCCTCATCGACCTCGGGGCAGGACGGCACGGTCTTCCGGATCTGCTCTAAGGCGTGCTGCTTGCCCAGGCCCGATTGGAAATAGATCTTGTAGGCGGCCTTGAGGTTTCTGATCGCGTCGGCGCCCACGCCCGCGCGCTTGAGGCCCACGAGGTTGAGACTGTAGAAGCGGGCCGGGTGGCCGTCGCACGTCGCGTAGGGCGGCAGGTCGGTCACGACCTTGGAACAACCGCCCACAATACAAAGCTTGCCCATGCGGACGAACTGATGGATGGCGGTGAGACCCCCGACCACCACCCGGTCGCCGAGGGTCACGTGGCCGCCGAGCGTCGCGCCGTTGGCCAGGATGCAGGAGTCGCCGAGCCGGCAGTCGTGGGCGATGTGGCTGTAGGCCATGATGAGGTTGTTGTGGCCGACCCGCGTGGGGTGCTCCAGCGACGTGCTGATGTTGATGGTCACGTACTCTCGGATGGTGTTGTTGTCGCCGATGACCAGCGCGGTGGGGGAGCCGTCGAACTTGAGGTCCTGCGGGATGCTGCCGATGACGGCGCCCGTGAAGACCTTGCAGCGGGCCCCGAGGGTCGTGTCGTTTTCGATGACGCAGAAGTTGCCGACGCGCGTGCCGCGGCCGATCTTGACGTTGTCGCCGATGACCGTGTAGGGGCCGACGACGACGTCGTCGTCGAGCCACGCCCTGGAGGAGACCACGGCCGTCGGATGGATCTGTATCGTGCTCACGGCGTCAACTCTCCGCTAAAGCGAACATCAGCTGGGCCTCGGCGACGACCTCGCCGTCCACGGAGGCCTTGGTCATCACCTGGCCGGTCTTCGAGCGCAGCTTGCCGACCTCCACCTCAAGGACCAGCTGGTCCCCGGGCACCACGGGCCGGCGGAACTTGATTTTGTTGGCGGCCATGAAAAAGGCGATCTTGCCTCGGTTCTCGCGGGGGCTCAACATCAGCACCCCGCCAAGCTGAGCCATCGCCTCGATGATGAGCACCCCCGGCATCACAGGCCGGCCCGGGAAGTGCCCCTGGAAGAAGTCCTCATTGATGCTCACGTTTTTGATACCGACGGCCCGCCGGCCCTCCTCGAGGGAAACGACGCGGTCCACGAGGAGGAACGGATACCGGTGCGGCAGGATCTTCATGATGGCCGAGGCGTCGATCGCCGATGCCGGGTCCGTGCCGGCGACGGAACGGATGCCGACCATCTCCTGCTGGGCCATCTGGTCGCGCAACTTTTCCAAAATGCGCATGTTGAGCGTGTGGCCGCTCTTGACCGCGATGACGTGCCCCCTCATCGCCATCCCGAGAAGGTGGAAGTCGCCGATGAGGTCAAGGATCTTGTGACGGATGAACTCCTTGTCGTAGCGCAGGCAGTTCTTCTCGATCCCCTCCTGCCCGACGACGAGCGTGTTCTCGTAGCTGGCCCCTTTGCCCAGACCGCTCTGGATGAGGGCGGCCGCCTCCTCGGCGAGGCAGAAGGTGCGCGCGCCGACGAGCTCCTTCTCGAAGACCTCGGGCGTCAGCGTCAGCTCCAGGAACTGGTCGCCCAGCGCCGGCTGCGGGTAGCTCAGCGTGTAAGAGATCTTGTACTCGGAGCTGGGCAGGACCGCGATGACGGAGTCCTCGTCGCGGGCCCAGACCGCTGACCTGACACGGAAGAACCGGCGCGGCACTCCCTGCTCGGCGACGCCGGCCTTCTCGAGGAGATCGAGGAAGCCGCGCGCGCTGCCGTCCAGCCCCGGCACCTCGTTGCTATCCAGCTCCACCAGGATGTTGTCCACCTCCAGGCCCGCGAAGGCCGCCATCAGGTGCTCGATGGTCTGCACCTCGACGTTACCTAAATACAGCGTGGTGCGCCGGGGATTCTTCCTGCCGGCGAGCAGCGCATGGATGTCGGCCTTGATCATGGGACGGCCGGGCAGGTCCATGCGCTGGAAGACGACCCCCATATTCGACCCCAGGGGCCTGAAGGTCATCGTCACAGGGTTGCCGGTGTGCAGCCCCACGCCCTTCGCCGACACGCTCTCCCGGATCGTCTTCTGCATGATGTCTACTTCCCCAGGCGCTCCTCGAGCGCCCCGATCTTTTTCTTCAGGTCCGCGATCTCTTTCAAAAGCTGCGGCAGGCGCTGCGCCGCCGCGTAGACCTTCATCGCCTCGGCGTGGGGCCGGGCCGGATACCCCGAGACCATCGTGTGCGGGGCCACCGACCCGATGACGCCGGCCTGGGCCGCGCAGACGGCGCCGTCGCCGATTTCGATGTGGCCGACGAGCCCGGCCTGGCCGGCGATGGTCACGTTCTTGCCGATGCGGGTGCTGCCCGATATGCCGGCCTGGGCGACGATGATGCTGTCGGCGCCGATGACGACGTTGTGGGCGATCTGGACGAGGTTGTCGATCTTCGTCCCGCGGCCGATCAGCGTCCTGTCGAAGCGGGCGCGGTCGATCGTGACGTTGGCGCCTATTTCCACGTCGTCCTCGATGACGACGGTGCCGACCTGCGGGATGAGTTTGTGGACGCCGTCCACCTGCACGTACCCGAAACCCTCGGACCCGATGACCGTGCCGCTCTGGATGAAGACGCGGTCGCCGATTTTAACGCGCTCGCGGATGGAGACGTTGGGGTAGATGAGGCAGTCCTTGCCGATGCGCGCGTCGTGGCCGACGTAACAACCTGCGTAGATGGCGGTCTTGCCGCCGACGACGACGCCGTCCTCGATGACGGCGCAGGCCCCCACCGCCACGCCCTTGCCCAGCTTCGCCGTCTTGCTGATGACGGCGCTCTTGTGGATGCCTTTGGGGTGCCGGACGTCGGCCGGGGTAAAGAGACTGACGACCTGGGCGAACGCCAGGGACGGGTCCTGGACGCGGACGAGCGGCCGGCCGGCCGCAGCCACGTCCCGCGGCACGAGGACGGCGCTGGCCTGCGTCTCGCCCAACAGAGGGGCGTAGCGCCGGTTGGCGAGAAAGGTGACGTCACCCTCCCGCGCCTCGCGGATCCCCCTGGCCCCCTTGATCACGATATCGGGGTCACCGCAGACCTCGCCCTTGACGAGGGCCGCGATCTCCCGAAGGGTCTTTTTCATCTTCGGTTATTTCTTGTCGGACGACTTGTTCAACTGGTCGATGATGTCCTGCGTGACGTCCGCGCTCGCGGCGCCGTACAACAGGACGCGGTCGTTGAAGATGAAATCGTAGCCATTCTTCTGGGCATACGCCTGGATGACCTTCTCGATGTCCTGCAGGATCTCTTTGAGTTTCTCGTCGCGGTCGCGGCGCAGGTCGAGGGCTATCTCCTGGCTCATCTGGCGCAGCTTGTTGCTCTTCTCCTCGAGCTCCTTCTGCGTCGTCTCCTTCTCCTTCTCGCTCAGGAGGGACATCTTGTCCTCCAGCCCCTTGATCTCGTTGGCGACCTGCTCCAAGTCCTTCTCCTTTTCCTGCTGGACGGTCGAGAGCTTCTCGTCGTACTCCTTCGTCTTGCCGTATTGGTCGAACGTCTGCGAGAGATCCACGTAGGCCATCTTCCCGGCCGCGAACGCCGGCACCGCCGTAACGCACAAAAACAGCACCGCCCCTACCAACACCCTGCTCCTCATATGAATCCCTCCTTTTTGGTCGTCAACTTTGGGTCGTCAACGGGTGACGCCTTTAGAACCCGTGGCTCATGCTGAAGTGAAAACGCCCCTCCCTGTCCTCCTTGCCCGGCTGCTCGTCAATGGGGATGCCGTAGTCGAGCTTGAGCGGGCCGATGGGCGTCTTGACGCGCACGCCGAAGCCCACGCCGGTCTTGAACCCGCCGCTGCCGAAGTCCGAAGACTCGGCCCAGACGTTGCCCGCGTCGACGAAGAGCGCGCCTTTGAGAAAATCCAAAAGCGGTATCGTGTATTCGATGTTCGCGACAAGGAGGGTCTCCCCGCCCAGCGGGTCCGCCGTCACCGGGTCTATCGGCCCGACGCTGCGCTCCTCGTAGCCGCGGATGGTGTTGGCCCCGCCCGCGTAAAAACGCTCGTAGATGGGAACCCTTTCTTCATCGCCGTAGGGTATCACGACGCCGGCGCGCGCCTGCAGCTGCAGGACGCCCTTGCCGAAGACCGGGAAGTACTGCGTGGCGAGGCCGAAAAACTTGTTGAAGTCCTTCGTCCCGCCGAGGAAGCTGCCGGCGACCTCGGTGGAGCCGCTCAGGATATAGCCGCGCGTGGGGTTGAAGACATTGTCGGTCGTGTCACGCGTCAGGACGAACTCGATGCTGCTCAACCAGTTCTCGCCCTCCTCGGCCTTCAGGTCCGCGGAGGCCGAGTCAGCCACGTCGGAGATCTGGACCTGCTCGAGCCGGTAGGTGGCGCCGCCCTTCACGTATTCGGAGAACTCCTTGCCCAAACGCAAGTCGCCGCCCGCCCGCTCCTCGACGTAGCCGTAGCCGACGTCCGACTCGCGGTCGTGGGCATACTTGTAGGCGTCGAAACCGAAAGAGACCGGGTGGTCGAACCACCACGGCTCCGTGAAGCTCAACTCGTACGTCTGGCGGACCGTCCCCCACTCGCCGCGCAATTTCAGGTCCTGGCCGCTGCCGGTGAAGGTCTTCCAGTTCCTCCAGTCAAAATTCTTCTGCTCCACCTCGATGAACCCGACGAACTGGTCGATGCTGCTGTAGCCGCCGCCGAAGCTGAAGGAACCGGTCTTGGCCTCTTTGACCTCGACGATCAAGTTCTGCTGGTTGGGGGCCGAGCCCTCCTCGGTGTCGTAGCCGACCTCCTCGAAGAAGCCAAGGTTGTAGAGGCGCTCCTTGCTGCGCTTGAGTTTGTCGCCGTCAAAGCGCTCCCCGGGCAGGATGCGCAGCTCGCGGCGGATGACCTTGTCGCGCGTCTTCAAGTTGCCGCGCACGTCGATGCGCTCGACGTAAGCGATCTCGTTCTCGACGATGGCATAGGCGATGTCGACCTTGCCCGTCGGCGCGTCCAGGGCCGCCGACTCGCGCACCTGGACAAAGATGTACCCCTTGCCGAAGTAGAAGCTCTTGATGTTGGACACGTCCTCGCGCAGGGCCTCGTATGTGAAGGTCCCGCCCTCGAGGCATGCGGCGAGGTGGGCCCGCACCTCTTCGGCGCTGAAGACCTGCGTTCCCGTGACCACGACGCGGCCGACGGTGTAGTGCTTGCCCTCCTCGATGCGTATCCGCAGGTAGATGCGGCCGGCCGGGTCCACGTCCATCCGGTAATCGACCTGCGCGTCCAGGTAGCCCTTCTGCAGGTAAAAGGCCTTGATGCGCTCCATGTCCTCGTTGAACTGTTCCTCCTTGAAGTGGCCGGGCCGCAGGAGCCACCACGCCGCAGGCCGCGTCTTGATGAGCCCCAGGAGGCGGCTGTCGGAAAACTCGAGGTTGCCGTCGGTGTAAATGCGGCGGATGGTCTGGCGGACCCCTTCCTTCACCTGGACGGTGACGACAGCCTTGTTCGTCTCCTCATCGAGGTCGACCGTGTGGTCCACGCCGGTGTCGACCAGCCCCCTGGCCTCGTACTCCTTGCGGATGGCCGCGAGGTCCTCCTTGAGATACGCGAGATTGAGATACTGCCCTTCCTGGGTGCGCATCTTGCGCTTCAAGCCGCGGCGGCTCAGGCGCCTGACGCCCTTAATCTGGATCTCTTTGACGATCGGACGCTCCTCCACCTTGAAGATGACCCGAAGGCCGTCGGCCTCCTCCTTGACGTCGATGCTGATGTCGGAAAAGTAGCCGGTCTCATAGAGACGTTTGATGTCGTCCCGGCCGACCTGAGCGTAATACGGCTGGCCCGCGCGCGTCTTGATGCGCGCCAGGACCGTCTCGGTACTAATGGATTTGTTCCCTTCTACCTCAACGGCCTTGACCGTGGGAGGCGCGGGTTCCTCTGCGACCGCGGGGGCACAGAGCCCCGGGACCAGAAGCAGGCAGGAGGCAACAAGAAGGACGCGATGTGACGTCAGGCTTCGCATGGTGAAAGAAAAAGGACCATCGCCTCAACCCTCAAAGGCCTGCCCCGGGAGGGCGAGATTTTCGAAGCGCGTGCACTCCCTGATAAAGGCAAGCTTGAGGGACCCCACGGCGCCGTTGCGTTGCTTGGCGACGATGACATCGGCCAGGCCGCGGTTCTGCTCCGTCGGGTTGTAATATTCCTCACGCATCAGCAAGACCACCACGTCCGCGTCCTGCTCGATCGCGCCGGACTCACGCAGGTCCGAGAGCTGCGGCCGATGGTCCGTGCGGCCCTCCACGGCCCGCGAGAGCTGGCTGATCGCGATGACGGGAACGTTCAACTCGCGGGCCAGGGCCTTCAGCGACCGCGAGATTTCGGAAATTTCCTGCTGGCGGTTCTCGGCGCCATAGGAACCGCGCATCAGCTGCAGGTAGTCGAGGGCGATCAGCTTGATGTCGTGTTTGGCCTTGAGCCGACGCGCCTTGGCGCGCAGCTCGAGGACCGAGATGCACGGCGTGTCGTCGATGTAGAAGGATGCCTCCGAGAGGCGGCCGGCCGCGTCGGCGAGCGCCCGCCAGTCTTCCGTCGACAGGAAGCCCGTGCGGACCTTGTGGGCGTCCACGTGCGCCTGGGCGCACAGAAGACGCTGGACCAACTGCTCCTTGGCCATCTCAAGGCTGAAGAACGCGACCGGGGCCTTCTCCGTGACGCTCGCGTACTCCAGCAGGTTGATGACGAAGGAACTCTTGCCCATGGACGGCCGGCCCGCGATGATGATGAGGTCCGACGGCTGCAGCCCGGCCGTCAGGATGTCGAACTCGGTGAAGCCCGTGGCCACGCCCGTGACGTGCTTCTTATTCTGGTGCAGGCGGTCGATGACCTCCATGCTGTCCTTGACGAGTTCCTTCAAGGGCAGGAACCCGCCCTGGCCGACACGCTGCTCCGCGATCTCGAAGATCGCCCGTTCGGCCCGGTCCAAGACGTCGGTCACCTCGTCCTCCGTCTCGTAGGCCTCGCCCACGATCTGCGTGGCGTGGGAGATGAGCAGGCGCAGGATGTTTTTCTCCTTGACGATACGGGCGTAGTGCGTGACGTTGGCCGCGGTCGGCACGACGTTGGTCAACCCCGCGAGGTAACTCGCGCCGCCGACGGCCTCCAGGACGTTGTCGCTCTTGAGCTTTTCGACGAGCGTGATGAGGTCGATGGCCTTGCGCGCGTCGTAGAGCTCCACGATCGTCGCGTAGATGGTCTTGTGCGCCTCCTTGTAGAAATCGGCCGGGCTCAGGTGCTCGATCGCCAGGGCGATGGCCTCCTCCTCGATAAGCATGCACCCCAGGACCGCCATCTCCGCCTCGAGGTTCTGCGGCGGCATCCGCTCCACGATCGAGGGCGCCATGATGTTTCCGTTGGAACGACGCAAACCCTTCCTCATGTTTCCGTCTTTAGTTTTTGACGACCCAGACCTTGACGGTCGCGGTCAAGTCGGCGCCGAGCTTGATGGGGACGTCGAAGATCCCCAGCTCCTTGATTGGCTGCTCCAGGACGATCATCTTCTTGTCCACCTCAACACCTTCGGCGGCCAGCGCCTTGGCGATGTCGTGCTCGATGAGGCTGCCGTAGAGCCGGTCCTCCTCGTTGACATCGACGGCCAGCGTCAGGGAGATGCCCTTGAGCTTCTCGGCGAGCTCCTGGGCGCGCTTTAGTTCTTTTGATTTCTGCGCCGCGCGCTTGGCGTTGGCCCGTTGCACCTGCTTCAAGGCATGGTCGCTGGCGACGAGCGCCAGGTCGCGCGGCAAAAGAAAGTTGCGGGCGTAGCCGCTCTTGACCTGCCTGACCTCCCCGGCCTTGCCCAGTCCGGAGACGTCCTCTTTCAAGATGACCTTCGTCATCGTCATCGGCTTCTCCTCACTTCTTGATGTAGGGCAACAGCGCCATGTACCGCGCGCGCTTGACCGCCTGCTGGACCATGCGCTGATGTCTGGCGCATGACCCCGTGAGGCGGCGCGAGAGGATCTTGCCGCGCTCACTCACCAGCCGTTCCAGACGACGCAGATCTTTGTAATCGAGCGCCTCGCTCTTCTCCTCGCAGAAGCGGCAGGTCTTGCGCCGGAACCGCAACCCCAGCTCGGCGCGGTCCCTGCGACGGGGACCTCCCCGGCCTGCGCCGCGTCCCTTTCCCTTGGACGGGCCCCTCGACGTGCGGCCCCTCTCCCTACCGTATGCTTGCCCTTGTCCATCTATCATCGGCTACGTGCCCTCCTCTAGCTGACATCCTCTTCGGCCGCGTCCTGACCCCAGGAGACCTCGTCGACGCCGGAGGCCATCCCCGCGTCCGCGGCCCCGGCCGCCACGGCCCTCTCGCCTTCCCCGGCGGGCACGCTGGCCGCACGCCCCTGTGAGGGCCCGCCCAGGAACTGGACACGTTCGGCCCGCACCTCGACGACCGAACGCTTCTTGCCGTCCTGCCCGTCCCACGTGCGCGACTGCAGCCGTCCCTCGACGAAAAGCGGACTGCCCTTGTGCAGATACTGGTTGCAGACCTCGGCCTGCTTATCCCAGGCGACGACCGTCATGAAACACGTCTCTTTCTTGTTCTCGCCGCTCTTGTCCCGGTAGGGCCGGTTGATGGCCATGCGCAGGTTGACCACCGCCGTGCCGCCCGGGGTGTAGCGCAGCTCGGGGTCCTTCGTCAGGTTACCGATCAACATCACCTTATTGAGGTTCGCCATGATACACCTTCTCTCTCGTTACGCCGCCGGTGCGGCGGCCTCGGTCCTTAAGATCATCGAACGCAGGATGTTCTCGTTCAAGTCGTAGCCCTTCTTCAATTCCGGCAGGGCCTCCGGCGCGCACTCGAAACGGATAAGATAATAAAGTCCTTCCTTGAAGCGCGTGCCGCCGCCGACGGGGAAGATGTCATACGCCAGCTTGCGCCGCTGGGCCCAGACCTCATCGCTGATGACCCGGCCCTCGTGCTTGGCCACCTGGTCCTTGACCGCCTTCATGACGGCCCCGCACGCCTCGTCGCTCAGGTCCGGCCTGATGATGAACATCGCCTCATAACTATGCATGTTTGACCCTCTCTCCTTCCTGCCGCAGGTCCCGTGGCGCCCCTCTCGCGGCGACACGGGATCTATCACCCCCGGCCCACCGCCTCTTGCCTTCCCGTGGGGCGGGGGTGATCATCACTTGCTCGCGCGTTCTTTTCTGTTGTACGTGTTCATGCAGGACGCCGTGTCCTGGGCCAGCCACAAGGTCAGGGCCCGGCGCGCCGCCTCCCCGGCCTGCCGCGCCGCCGGCTCCTCGCCGCGTGAAAAGCGCGCCAGCACAAAGTCCGACAGGTCCTCTCCCGCGGGCCGCGGCCCGACGCCGATGCGCAGCCGCACGAAATCGGAGTTCCCCAGATGGGCGATGCAGGACGCCAGGCCGTTGTGGCCGCCGTCGCTGCCGCCCTCCTTGAACCGGACCGTCCCCAAGGGCAGGTCCACGTCGTCATGGACGACGAGCAACCGCCCCGCCGAAACGGCCTTCTTGCGAACGACCGCCTGCACCGCCACGCCCGAGAGGTTCATGAACGTCTGCGGCAGGACGAGCCAGAAGGGCCGGCTGCTGTCCTGCCCTTCCGCGATAAGGCTTTTGAAAGAACGGCTCTTCTTGAAGTCCAGGCGCCGCTCCTGGGCCCACCCCCACACGGTCCGGGCCCCGACGTTGTGGCGCGTCCGAGCGTAATCCGGCCCCGGATTCCCCAATCCGACGACCACGCACAGCCGCGATGGCGAACGGCGCAGCATAAATACCTTACTTTTCTTTTTTCGGTTTTTCTTTCTCTTTTTCCGGGGCGGCGCCTTCGGCCGCTGGCCCTTCTTCCTCGAGCTTCTTCTCTTTCTTGATGACCTCGGGCTCGATCGGCTGGGCCTCGCCCTCCGCGACCGCCTCGGGCACCGGCTCCTCCTTGTGCGGCGGCACGATGGAGAGGACGATGCTCTCCGGGTCGTGCCTGACCTCGACGTCGGCAGGGACCTGCAGGTCCTTGACGTGCACGCCGTCGCCGATCTTCATGGCGGTGACGTCCACGGTGAACCTGTCGGGGATCTGGGTCGGCAGGCACTCGACCTCCACCTCCCAGAGGACCTGTTCCAGGACGCCGCCGTCCTGCTTGACGCCGACCGCATCGCCCTTTGCCGCGATGGGCACCTTGACCTTGATGTGTTCGGTCAGCGAGATCTCGTGAAAATCGACGTGGAGGATATCATCGCTGACAGGGTGTTTCTGGACCTCCGAGATCAAGACCGACTTCTCGTCCGTCTTCTTGCCCGCGGCGACCCGCAGGGTGATGACGATATTCTCCCCTCCGCGGTGGACGTGCATGAACCGGATGAGGTGACTGCGCTCGATCTTGAGGGCCAGGGTCTTTTTCTTTTCTCCGTAGACCACCGCCGGGACAAAGCCGTTGCGGCGCAGACTCTTGCTCTTGCCGACCTCCGCCTCCTCGCGGAGGGCGGCGTCTAAGGTCGCTGTTTCACGCATGCGGGACTCCTTTACTTTTATTCCAGAAGTTGGGCGTGGGCGCCTACGGCGTCCCCGGGCCGCCTCACCTTCTCGGCGGCCGCGCTAACCGGTCGGCCTTATTCGGCCGACCAGCGCCCTTCTCATCGAACAGGCAACTGATGGACTCTTCCTGATGGATGCGCTTGATCGCCTGCGCGAGGAGCGGCGCGACCGAAAGCACCCTGATCTTCGGGCGCTTCTT
>Ga0172363_10004135_pt1 | contig 11725 bp, 7 predicted proteins | sample LakKivs2_kivu2a2_FD_114541 | JGI IMG/M metagenome (GOLD analysis project Ga0172363, IMG submission 114541) | Sediment microbial communities from Lake Kivu, Rwanda - Sediment s2_kivu2a2 | ecosystem: Environmental > Aquatic > Freshwater > Lake > Sediment | place: Rwanda: Western Province, Lake... | reverse complement strand
GAACGCTATTTCAGATGTTGCCATCATTTACCTCCTGAAACAGAAGGGCGGTCTTGGCATCCCGTTAAGACCGCTCTTTTCTTGCCGCTGAGGTCATAGGGTTACCCCTAGTCTCATTATAACTGCACAATGTTAGTATGTTGTTAAGATAACCGAACTAGAACCGAAAGTCAATCACCCAAGCGAACAGCGAGGGCGAGCGCATTTGTGCATTCCCGCCCCGAGTTCTGAACAGAGATTAGCAGGAATTCCGCATTGGAGCAAGGGGAAAATGGCGCGTGGGGAGGGGAGATACAATCGAGATTATTGGAGATTCATAGAGATCAGTAGAGATATGGTGGAGACTGGTAGAGATTCGTGGAGAATGGAGATACTGTGGAGGTGGGAAACGAAATCCAAATGTCAAAGTCCAAATGACAAACAAAGCCCAAAAGCCTGAATCCCAAGGGCGGGGGTGGGAACTCGAGGCTGGTGAGATACTTGGACTTCGACAAAAACGGTGTCAGTTTTCGCTCTGTTGGCGCAGCGCTAGAACGGCGTTCCGAGAATTCGTTGCGTTCCGATATTAGCCTCTAGTTTTGAGGCGTAGGCGTCTTTTTGATTTCCGCAACGATCCAGTCAAGCACAGAGATAAACTGCTGAATAGCATCCTTTTCTGTGAGTCTGCTTATCGGAATACTGGGGGACCTTTCGATCGCGTCATCAGGCAGTGAAATGCCTTTTATCCTATTTAGGCGTCCCAGCAAATCCTTGCGTTTTGGTTCTGCTTCAAAAGCCGACCGGGTCTTTAACACATAGAATTGAATACCGATCCATCCATTCGTGCTAACCACAATCGGATAATAACTCTCGCCCTTGAATTCTATCCCCGGAACAAAAGAACCATCGATTTTGCCTCTTCCCCAGTATATCTTTAGTGATTCAGATTTTGCCCAATCCAGCAATTTACGAGCAACCGTGGCTTCTCCGCTCCCTCTTTTTTGTTCGAGTGTACTGAAAAAGCTGGGTTCGTCCCATTGCTTAGTATCACCCCGATTATGTCTTTCCACAGAACTGCCTAGGACTCTGGGCACCATAGTCTTAAGCCCTTCTCCCATATATTGCTTAATTTCTATCGCAATGACCTCAGCAAATTCCATTTGATTATTCAGAAACTCGGCAACTCGTCTGAGTTCAATTGGTATTGTATCGGCAATGAATATCAATCGAACCCTGCCTGCTTGTAGGTTTGTTTTTACCTGTTGCCAAAATGCCTCTACATCGGTGTTGGGATCAAGAAACTCGTTGATAGCAGTATCAATGTCAGTGCCATTTTGTAGGCAGAGTGCTTCAAGCCATGCTCTCAACGTGTCAACCGGCCAATAAAGGATGGCATTGGCAGCATAGTCAAGCAGCTGACCAATTACCTCCCTTCGTATCCTGGTGTCGCTGCTTCGCTTCACCTCAACTATCGTGGGAATACCCTCCTGATCCAAAAACAGATGATCGGCAGACCACCTGCCAAGAGAATCCTCGCTGTCTTTTACAGCCGCTTCACGCTTTATCAGCAACCATCTTCGGGGTTGTTCAGCATTGATTTGGTCCCCCGCTAGTAATTTCGGGTATTGAGCCAGGAGCTCTTGAAGAACGTCTTCTGAGTCGTATGCATGCTCCCTGAGCTCCACTAATGTACCTTCTTTACCGATGAGATATATTACGCCTGGCATAAGCCATCTCCTAGACTACTTGAACAACGGCTAGTTCATGTCCGCTTCTTCCCCCCATCCGATCAACACCGCAGCAGTCTTAGTTGTAACTTACATGATGACATGTCACGATGTCACGCGGATTCTACTGCCCTCACGTCGCTCGTGTCAATCAGGATTTCCGCTTTCGTTATTCGAGGGACATATTACCTGATTTGTCCTTCACCTTGTGAAGGATGGTGTTCCTGGAATTCGGTCGAACTTGCAGTCTATGTAACCGTTGGGGTTCAGGATAACTCTAAGGTAATTGTATGTATTAGCGCCGTAACTACGCTCGTTCAAAGAGAGTTTGTATGCGGTTTCCAGATTATCGAGGGCTATGTGGAACAGCCACTCTACTACCGCCTTCTCGCCCCAACCTTCTCCCTTCTTCAGATCCCAGTGGTTCTTTATTTGCCTCTGGTCTTTTCTGATGAAGTAATGTCGCCTTCTACGATGGTCAACTCCTAGCTCCTCGGCATCCTCATCGATCCATTCGTGCAATTTACCGAATGCGTAGCCGGTTCTCCTCTCACTAATAGCACAGTGTTTTCTCACACTGGGCATGATACTTCTCCCGTATCCATAGTCGCTTGACCAGGGTGGTATCCCTCGTTTTCATCGGCAGCCATTGCCCATGAAGTAACCCGAGGCCATTTTCGTGACCTGGTAGTTGGCAGCGTGTCCCTGGAATCGAGAATGTGTATGGCCTCGTTGACCGGTGTTCCGCCGTGGTGTTAGAGTATGGAAGGGTCTCGAGTGACTCTTAACCTGGCGCTATTCTAGGACGTGGTAGAGACTCTGTGATAAGGCAAATTGTTATGGTACTTCGCCCGTAGGGAGGCAAGATATGGACCTTAGTCTATGCATTGAAGACCTTCGAGCCAGGCTCGAACGGCACAGGGGAAGCGATCTGAAAGAGGCGCCAAGTCGAAGAATCTTCGTGGAGACGCTCCTACAGGCTCTTGGCTGGGATGTGACGAACCCGGATGAGGTGGAATTGGAATGCCCGACGATAGACGGGAAATCGGTCGACTACGCACTCAAAGCAGACGGCAAGCCGGTGCTACTGGTGGAAGCCAAACCGCTGAATGATCCGCTGAGAGATCTCAAATCAGTGACCCAAGTGGTCGGCTACGCCGCCAACGCTAACGTCAAGTGGTGCGTCCTTACTAACGGTGTGACGTACAAGGTCTATGACAGCTACGCAAAGGCGGAGGCTCCCGAAAAGCTTGTGTTTGAGGTGTCTATCGATCCGGAGGAGGACAGCGGGACACCGGTTCAGGAGATTGCGGAGCGCCTTTCCCTTTTGTCGCCGGATTCAATGGCGAACGGCGTCCTTGACCAGATTGCGAGGGATGCGTTCACCATGGGGAAGATACGCAAGGTTTTGGACAGAATATTCGCTGACCCGCCTGCCGCCTTTGTGAGGCTAGTGCGCTCAAAGGTGGGAGATGACACGATTAAGCCGGCGGAGGTTAAGGAAGGTCTAGCTAAACTCTGGGCACGGCCGCCCTCGGTAGCGACGACCCGAAGCATTCGACCGAGCGTGGAACGCAGTGCAACGGGCGTGGTTCTGATAAAGGACAGGGCGCGCAGCTACAAGGTGTCGAGTGAGGATGTCGCAGAGGTTGACACCGTTGTGGTCCCAGCGCGAGAGGACGGCTTTAATGAGGTTTTCCTAGGAGAAGATCGGTGGTATGAGATCCGTTTACATCGTAGCGTGATCCCCGGGATAAAGTATATCGCTGCCTATCAGGTGGCACCGGTTTCCGCCATCACCCACTGGGCTCCAGTAAAGAACATCGAACCCTGGCAAGACTCCGGTAAATTCGTCGTCAACTTTGCGAAGCCGGCTAGGGAAATGAAGCCTATACCTCTTGTGCCAAAGAGCAGAGTGAAGGCCCTGCAGAATATCAGATACACCTCTTTTGATAAGCTCCAGAGGGCCAAGAACCTTGATGAGGCATTCTGAGTGGTGCTCCGGGGGATAACGCCTGACTTGAGCGGGCCTACTCCTTCACCTCATGAAGGATGGCGTTTCTGGAATTCCTCTACTTAGTAGTCAATAACTCCACAATTTTCTTGCATATCGCTTGGTTGTATTCCTTGTAAACTGTGGTTCTCCATTGGACTCCGGCATCAAATTCCTCTTTGGCGTACTCCAATTCAGCAAGCCCCCCGCATCGTATTTCAGCCACTTAACTTCCAGGCAGCGTCCCAGATTCCTCATAGGCTTGATCACACTGTCGTTGACTATGCCGACGCCCTTAATTCTGAGAACCTGCTTCCCACCTTTCTGGAAAAATGCCTTCATCACAACAATATCCCCGATGCCTATTTGCTTCATGATGCCCGATAGGTAGGGTTTGTCCTCCAGCTTCCAGCCTATGCGAGCCACCCCCCCTGACATGGAAATCATTGCCGACGTCCTTGCCATCGTAATAGCACCCGATGCCGTAGACAGCCATTGCTACACCTCCCTAGCCAGGAGGGACAGGACAGGAGCCACATGCTCGCGCCTCTACAGCTGTCCCTCCTCCCCAGTCTGCTTTGAGCTTGTCTTGCTATTTCTCGCCCGTATCCAGTTTACCAGCGCTGGCCCTTCCAATCTTCTGGTGGTATTCCCGTCACGCACGTAGACGTCCTTACCATCTAGACAAACTACGTCCTCGCTGGGCTCCACAGTTACGCGACAGATGATTCCCTCCCTTAGGTGCTCAAACTCGATTGATATCTTGCCGATCGGGTCAGGTTCAAGCCGATCCCTAATCAGGCTCCTAAGCTTCTGCTGAAATCCGTCGGCGTTATGCCTCGGAGATAGTCTCAGGTCCTTCTCCAGATTCTTTATCTCGCCAGAATCGGAGACACCTATTAGGAGGGTGCCCCCGCTGGCGTTGAGAAAGCCGGCAATAGTTCTCAGTGAAGAAATCAACACTCCTGCACGGTTCTCGCCAGTTTGGGCGTCCGCTTCAAGAGTCTCCTTGAACTCCAGGCCCTGATCCTCGCCGCGCGCTATTAGTTGAAGGATTGGATGGGACTTCCAGTAGGTGGCTGGCTTGGAGAGGATCAACTCGCACCTGGCCAGATAGTCTGAGTATTTCTCACGCACTTCTGCCAGGACGCCTTGCGCCTCGGCCAATTTGGGATAACGGCGACAATACCACAGTTCGACCTCACGAACGTCCTCGTCGGTGAGACCGTATGATCGGTATACAATAGCGTCGATTCTCTTTTGCTCATACAGGTGATAAGGGTAGCGATGGTCCCGGCCTTGTCTATCAATGATATTCAGGACGAGGGCTTCGATACCCTTGTCTGTACAGATCTCTTCCGACATCGGCAGGTCCTTTAGATCATCGACTTGCGAGTTTACGGTGTGGTTTAGAAACTGTAGGAACAGGTATCTGAGAAGAGTGGAGCACATGACCCCGCAAGCAATGCGACTGTTTATGTCGAAGAAGAATATATTTGAGCATCCGCTGTCGAAAGGCCCCATCGAGGTGACCCGAAATGTCGGGCTATAGATTCCCACCCGCGATGCAGTCAATCCTTCACGAAAGTAGTATTCCAGATTTCGCACAACGGCAGCGCGAGTAGTCTGATCGCTCCGTCTAATTCTGTTTGTCTCGCCTCTGCTACGTTTCACGTCGGCAATAGTAGCGGTGTGCAGACGCCGTACCGCATCCTCTGACCAGTCGATAAAGTATTGAGTGGGCACAAAATAGTTTGGCAACCAGCCTGCGTCCGCATCGCTTGCACCGCCTTTGTCGTATGGCACAAAGTGACGCCCACCATACTTCGCAGGGTCCACCCCGTTGCGTTTCTCGCCTTCAGTAAGGTTGCCTATGTCTCGTTCAGTAAGTAATTCAGTTCTGTCAATGAGATCGTAGCCGCCATGAGCGTCAATTTCCTTACGCAGATAGTGCTTATTGTCGGCGGTTGCCAGTCCTTGCTTGATGTCCGCCAGGTTGCCCAGAACAGAGAACCGCTCATCGGACAGCAGCCTGTACAAACTGGGTGAGGCAACAAAGAATGACAAATTCGCATAAGTAGGGATTAAGCCCTGGGCATATGTGTAACGCGCATACGTCGTTGTCTGTACATCCGGTATTTGCGTTGACACGGCAGCAAGGTTTGCTTCTAGCGCTGACCAGCTCCCGGCTGGCAGGTTTCGTAAGTCGACCGTAATAATCTTATGGCTTTCGAGGGCGGTTTGGCTGCGCACAGAGAGAATACAGGTATTGACAGTTGCCTCGAAAATCCACGGCGGCAAATCGATGACGTGGAGAATCGTAGTACCCTCCAATAGCCTCGCGCGCAGGCGATAGTGACTGCGAATGGTGCGCCACGTGTCCGATATAATGAAGGTCAGGAATCCACCTGGCTTTAAGAGTTGAAGCGCCCGCGCCACAAATAGTCCGTAGCTATCTCTTCCTTGCATTTCACGGTTGCTGTGTCGTGGAAAGTATTGAAATCTCAGTGGGTCTTCACACTTCAGTCCGTAGGGGGGATTAGCTATGGCAATGTCGAATCCTCCCTTTGCGAATACTTCAACGAATTCCACCGCCCAGTCAAAGCCTGCGACTTCCTTACCCTTGCGGGTCCACTGGCCGATCTGCTTCCGAAGCTGGATGATCTCCTGGCGCAGTGTTTGTTTCTCGCCAGCGCTATGTGCTTGTAGGTACATGGCTTTCTTGTCCCGAAACTGTTTGATCAACTCGGAACGGAACCCTTGTTCGATGCCGGCTTGAGGGTCTGGGGCAGTCAGACTGTCGCCAACCTCGATTTTGAAATCGAGGTTTGGCAAGGGCTCCGGCTTTTGTCCAGGGTATTCGACCGCTAACGACAGCCACAGGCGTAACCGGGCTATGTTCACTGCGAAGGAGTCTATGTCTACTCCATACAGATTATTCTGAATGATTTCTAGTTTGCGTTGATAGTTGTCGCGGAGCGATGTCGCCTCCGCGCGGGTATCCAGAAGGCCATGTAGGTGCTGGAGTTCATGGAGCATACCAACCAGGTACGCACCGCTCCCACATGCGGGATCACAGACTGTAATCTGAGTCAATTTGCGAAGTAGTTCCCGCGCTTCCTGCACACTGACACCGCTGCTATCATAGTCATCCACCAATTCCTCATAACCACCTAGGCACCCTTTGATTGCCTCGCGACACATGAATGAAACAACTGTCTTGGGAGTATAGTAGCTACCTGTCTCATGTCTACCAGTCACCAGTTCCTCGAACACCTTGCCTAGCATCTCCGGGTCGACTGCAACCTCGACGTCAAGCGGCGTGCTCTCGGTTACCGTGAAGTTGAACCGATTGAAGAGATTAGTAAGTATGTCACCGATGCATTCGTCAGGCACCAACACGTCTGGGTTGCGGTCGTCATCGTCTTCCTCAAACAAACCACCGTTCAGATAGGGGACATCGCCAATCAGACTCTTCAATGGACCGTCTCGATCAATATCTACGATATTGACGTCATTCGGCGTATTGAGGCCGCAGAAGAATAGAAGCATCAGTCTGTCGCGGTAGAAGTTTGAGCCCATGGTCGGGTTCGCGCTGTAGGCGCTCCAGAGTGCCGCCAGGTACTTCGTTTGGGAGTCGAACCGTAGCCACCTCTTCTTCTGAATGAATGCTATAAACAGGAGTCGGTTGAAAAGGCGCTGGGTAAAGAGCCGCTTGCGCTCACGGTTGTCAAAGCCTTTGATCCGGGCCTCAACCCTCTCAAATACCCTACGATACTCTTCGAAGAATCTCCGAGTCACCTTCTCAACATCGAAGGCCTTCTGCCATTCCCTGAGCCACATATCGTCGTCCCAGGTGTAGTCGTACCGGAGGGCCGGCAGGTTAAGCTCGCAGAGGGTGTGCACTGGCTCCTGCGGGGCCCAACCGAAGGTGGTGATCTTGGCACGCTCCGGTTTGTCGCCGCTGAAGTGAGCGAAGGTGAACTCCTGGCTGCCGCTGGTGCAGATGAAGAGCAAATCATCGCATTGCCAAGCGGGGACATTTGGACTTTGCATACGGCGGGATCGCACCAGGCGGCGCAGGAGCTGTCTTAGGGCGGTCGTGTAGACGTGTGGAGTAGCAAAATCGACGAGAAATATCCCCCAGGGCTGTCCGTCCCTTAAGGGTTGTATCTGCCTGATACGACCGCTCTTTAGCTTGCAGGTCACATCCTCACTGAGGTTTAACTCACTACCTGTCCATTCGAACGTAAGTTCATCAACGGTGGCTGGAGACGGCAACTCCCAGCCCAATTCTCTCGACATGAACGCAAACAGCGAATTACTATCGGTAATACTGCGTACCTTCTCCTCAGATATCACCATGGCGAAATCTCTGGTTAGGATAGTTCCATCCAAGCCTTCAATTTGGGTTGAATACCTACTGGCGCCTGGACTCGCTTCATATAGGTATTCTTAATATGCTTCTCTACCTTCTTGCGGACGTCCGTGAGAGTCTCATTGCTAAGGGAGCGGTATCTGGGGGTTTCGGGCCTGCTGCGAATTAGAGTCACAATCTCCCCCGGCTCCTGAGCCAACTTCTCGGTGGCAAGGTCATAGACGTACCACTGTGTAGAGCCCGTTTCCTCAGTCCACCTCCCGACCTCTTGTTCAGCGTCCTCGACAGGTTCCAGACCAGGTGCCGGCAACGAGTAACAGAAAAACACTGCCTTGGTGTTGGGCGAAGGATGCTTCTTGCCCGTGAATACCCGCCCTGGCAGCATGTTGAGCCGTGCTTCCAAACCAGGATGTTCTTTCAGCAATTTCTGCAACTCCAGGTGCATCTCTTCGATGGTAGTAGTTGTCCCTTCATAAGCCTGAATAAAGTCTTTAAGAGCATCATAGTCATCTTCCGGCTTGAGCAGCTTCCTTCCTTCGATGCCAAAGATCTTGGAAATTCTCAACGTTTTGTTCGACACCTTCTTGTATAGTCGGAGCAGGCTCTCCAACTCGCCCGGAGGTAGAAAGTTCCAGTATGCCACGGTCTTGCGAGTCGTCCTCTGGTTAGGATGGTCGGCGATTATTCTGTCCTCAATGTCCGGGTTGAGACGCCTATCAACACGGCCGATACGCTGCATCAGCCGCACCGGATTCCAGTGCACATCATAGTTGATGAGGCGGGTAGCGTCCTGGAGGTTAAGACCTTCTGACAGCACATCGGTGGAAATGAGGACCCTGGTCTCTTTCAACCCGTTCTGAGCAAGTTCGGAGCTGGACAGTCCGTTGTAGTAGGGGGAGAATTGCTCGATGACCTGCCCCCGGTCACGCTTCACAGCGCTGTCCACTTCATCCAGTTCCGAAATGCCAGCCTTTTCGAGCTCTTTCTTGAGGTACCGTGCCGTCGCCATAAACTCGGTGAATATGAGCACCTTTTCTTTATTCAGAACTGGTTCCGATTGCAGGAGCTTGACAAGCGTCCTCAGCTTGGCGTCGTGCTCGGGTTTGAACTTCCTGAGCTCCTCTAAGAATGCGGTAACCTGGTCCAGATCGAGGAACGTTTCGGCCAGTATCTCGTCGAGCCTGTATTCGTCAGGACTGAGGTCCTCTACATACTCCAGCATTTCCGGGGTGACGATATCCTCATTCTCTTCGCTCTCTTCATATTCCTCGCGGAACTCTTGCTGGCATTCTTTGATATACTCAACCACGTCTGTGTGCTGAGCCTTCCATCTTTCCAGCCTGGCAACCTCGGAGGGTGACCGGCTGTATTTGGTGGCAAAGGCAAGTAGCTTCAGCATCAGGTCCTGACATGACATCTGAAAAGCCCGAGCCGAGCTCTCAAAACGCTTCAAGAACAGTATGCGGATAAGCCCTACCAGCTGTTTCTGCCTGTTTAGCCTGAAAGCCACTTCCTCCTTGCCAATATCCAGCGGTTTCTTCGAGTAATACAAAGGGTAGTACATGGCCAGTGAGAAGAGTGGCTTTTCCTTGGCAAAAGCAACCTCCACTATATTGAGAAGATTCCCATACGTTTGCTTCAAGGAATAGGGGGCGACCTGGGGGTCCTCCCTCCTGGGGAAAATCGCCCGGGAGCCATTGTGCTGTTCCTGGCTCTTTTTTACGTATGCACGACTGCGTTGGACTACCAGAGCCCGGAACAGAGGGTCGCCGGACAGGACGTCGTCCGCCTCCACCTGGTTGATTTCGGCGGCGGGAGCCTCACCGTTTCCTTCTACTTTCTTAATAATTCTGTCGAGTTCGTTCTCCAGCTTCCCGATGTGACCGGGGAGTGAATGAATGCCCAGGGGCGCGGCGCTGAAGTAGTCTGACTGCCGCTGCGTGAATAGCTCAATCATATGCTGCAGGTCTCGGAGGCTGTTGTTTATTGGTGTTGCCGTTAGGGAGAAAACCGTCTTGCCCTCACAAATATCGTAGAGCTGCCAGTAGCGGGACTTGCCTCTGACGCCTGGATTACGGAAATGGTGACCCTCGTCTATCATAATGACATCTGCCATCTCCTTGATGCGCCGGAGGCGGGCGGGGAATTCACCGCTCCTTAATAGGTCGGTATGATTGAGGATGACGAGATTGCTAAAATCGCCACCTGCATGGGGTAAGTACAGTTGCAGGTGTTTCTCCCACACCGGCTTCCGTGCTCCTTTCGGAACAAGAAGTGCTACACGCTTTCTCTCGTGCATAACCAGCCGTTCGATGACCATTAGACCGATCAGAGTCTTGCCGAGCCCCACACCGTCACACAGAAAAGCACCGCCGTATTGCCGGGCGACCTTCATGAGAGCCTGGTATCCCTCTTTCTGATACTGATCGAGCACAGGATAAACGCGGGAGCCGGCATTTTCCGGACCGGCAAGCTCCCATTCACCGACCGTCATCTCATGCCCTCGGAAAAACTCTTGAAGGGCTTTAACGTAAACCTCAAAAGGCTGGTACTCACTGGTATGTCTTTCGATAACACGGAGAATCTCGGAGGACACGTCTTCGGCATTGGCCCAGTAGTTCTCATACCACTCTTGAAGAGCGCCAACCTGCCTGCCGGTGATCTGGACATTCAGCTCAACGTTTTTTGATAAGCCGGGGAGAGTGAAATTCGACGAGCCCACAAGGCCGAAGGCACCGATCACTTCTTGACGGGCTCTGGTAATGTACGCTTTCGCGTGGAACTTATTCTCGCGGTAGACCTTGCACTCGATCTTCTTGGACTTGATTCCTTCTACTATCGCCGGTACTCCTACCAAGAAGTCATTCTCTTCCTTCTCGGCCTCTATGCTATTGTCCAGCCTGCTAACGATGTCCTGCAAACCTTGATCAAAGGCCTTCTTTGTCCGCAAGGAGACCTCATCGCCCATTAATATCCGGAGTTTGTCAACCTTTTGCCACTCACCATCCAGCGCCAGCAAAGAGCCGATCTCGAAAAAACCCGTCGCGACGTCGATAGACTGGGAAAGCTGGCACCAATCATGGAGATAATTGCCTACTTTCCAGTCCTCGTCACTGTTGTCGATGATAAATAGATCACTGCCGGGCCTCTTCGGCGACCGATCACGGAACTCCCCCAGCCTGGTACCGAATAGCGCGTCTCCTAAGCCAAGCTGGTCCTTCTTGCTTTTCGCGGACTTAGCCATTAGACAATCTCTGCATTTTACTAGTCACGTGGAGGGCTTTTTGTTACCGGAATTATACATCCGTCGACGAGAGCCGACAATACATGACTATCTTGAACACGCCCGCCAAGACCAACTAGCCAGCAAGAGGCTTGGGCAAGCGCGAGGTTTCCAAGCTTCAATCGTATGCTCGTGGATGACAGACCAACAATGTAGGCAGGCGTACCCGCATCAGAGGATTTGTGCCTGGCTCAGGAGGCTTTGACCTGGTATCCGGCTTTGCCGTCTTCGCGGAGACAAGGCGGGTTTATAGAGTTCGTAGAGTTTATGGAGTTTGTAGAGTTTGGAGACTGACGGAGACACAATGGAGATGTGGTAGAGACACAATAGAGATACGTTCCAAATCCAAATGCCAAAGCTCAAAT
>Ga0172363_10004133_pt1 | contig 11727 bp, 18 predicted proteins | sample LakKivs2_kivu2a2_FD_114541 | JGI IMG/M metagenome (GOLD analysis project Ga0172363, IMG submission 114541) | Sediment microbial communities from Lake Kivu, Rwanda - Sediment s2_kivu2a2 | ecosystem: Environmental > Aquatic > Freshwater > Lake > Sediment | place: Rwanda: Western Province, Lake... | reverse complement strand
TGCACGTGGCCGTGCGAACAATGCCATAACGTCGCACCCGCCCGCGCGTGTGCCCGTGCCCGTCGGGTCCGGGTCCGGGGGCAGCGGCGGATCCGTATCGTATGTCCGAGAGATTGCAAGGAATGTCCGTGTTATCCAAAATAAAAATTTGACGTGCACGCACCTATGAGGTATACTATAGGCAAAGAGCGCTGTGGCAGTCACAGACGTAGCGTGCCCGACTGTCGAACACGAATAAGGGGAAATCAATGATAGTAAACAAATACAAAATTGAAGCATATGCAAGTCTATGCAATGCAGACCTAAGCGGCATGGACTTAAGCGGCGCGAATCTGAACAATGCAGACCTGCGCTGCGCGGACTTAGACGGCGCAAACCTACACAATGCAGACCTGCGCTGTGCGGACTTAGACGGTGCAGATCTGTACGGCGCGAACTTGCGCGGCGCAGATCTGCGCAGCGCACAACTACGTCAAGCGAGCCTACACGATACGGACCTGCACGACGCAGACCTGCGCAATGCAAACCTAAACGGCGCAGACTTAGACGGCGCAGACCTGCACGGCCTAAATCTGCGCAATGCAGATCTGCGCAGCGCACAACTACACCGAGCAGACCTACGCGATACGGACCTGCGCGGCGCGAATCTGAGCAATGCAGACCTGCGCTGCGCGGACTTAGGCAGCGCAGATCTGCACGGCGCAGACCTGCGCGGCGCAGACCTGCACGGCGCAAACCTGCGCGGCGCAGATTTAGGCGGTGCAGACCTGCGCGACGCAGACCTGCGCGGCGCGAATCTTAATTTTTCTTGTTGGCCTCTCTGGTGCGGATCGAAGGGCGTCAAGTTGGACCAATATCAAATTGACCAATTATGCCTGCATTTGCGTTGGGCTTGGAGGCGTGCGCCGAGGGAGGTACGCATCCGCGCCGAGCGGGCCGCAACTAAGCGCAATGTAAAACTATAAGACGAAATAGGAGAGACGACGAATGACGTACAGAATCTTTACCCGAATATGGTGGCGCAATAATCCAAGTTGGCCCAATGGATTAGAGCCCTTCGCGGGACCGAAACATACACTCATTAGCCGAGTAGCGACAGAAGCGGAGGCCAGGCGTATTTGCCAAGAGTGGAACGCTACACACAAGCCCGGCCGATTGGCTCGCAAGGCGGAGTACGAAGAACGATAGATAGATAGGCTTGATCCCGCGCCCATTCGGGCTTTGAAACCAAAAAATTGAAGGAATTGAAAAATGGCAATGCCTGTTATTCCGTCCGTCCCCCGTTATGCGGAAGAAAATCGTTGTCCGCATTGCAAAAGTGATGAGAGCATTGATGTTGTGCAATTACTTACGGCCCATGCCATAAAGAGCGAGCTAGGCATGACCGAAGCCAAACCGGGGGATGAAATCTGCCACTGCAATCGTTGTGGCGGGACATTTCTACAACATTATGACCGCCGATTCACCGGGCAGACTCGGTCAGATCGGCATTACAAATCGGAGGAAATGCCCCCGGAACGCGCAGGACTTATCGAGTGCGCGGCGGATAGGTTGTCACAGTTCGTAGAGCAACTCTTAGAACGTATTGAGGAAAAGGAGGATGCTTGGATGCATGATACGGATGACCATGACCCGCCGCTAAAGCCTACTGATGTGGCACAGTCGTTTGCCGACTTGATAGAGTCGCACACTTACAAACAGGTGAAAAAATATCTGGAGGAGCTTAATAAAGCATTGGGGGCCTAACCTCCGGACTACGGGTCGCGTGGATCGCGACCCGTCCCCGGCGATTATGCCTATTTGAGAAGGTGACCCATGATAAAAGTAATTTTTCGCAAATGGAGAGACGGTGGCGATATCATCGCGCTGTTCCCGGAAATTCCGGCCGATTGCACTGGCTATGAGTGTCTCAGCTATATGCACATCGGTCAACATGGTGCAGCCAATCCAACCATTCTAATGGCAAGGACGGTCCCCGCCGCGCCGGACGAGTACGCTGAATTGTTGGATGAGCTCAAATGCATCGGGTATACCGATTTACAGATCGTGCAACGATTTTCACATAACGCTTTTGAAAAGCGCTGGTTGCAAATAAAATTTTAGGAATTTTTACGGGGATGGTCTGGTCCCCACGGAGGAGGTCTATTCATGCAACGCATTGTAACATGGCTCACCACCGATGACATTGACCAACATCTGATTGATTTGACCGAACACACAAAGATTGAACCGCTCGGCCTTGCGCTCTTGCGATTCATCAACACATTCATTGCGCCAGAACAAGCGTCGGCGTGTTTGCGTCATGTCCGCGCTCTTTTGGATGGAGGGGCCAACCATGATGCGAGACCGTAAAGAGCAACTACGCGTTTCACCCAGCGAACGGGCGCATGATATTGTGACTGGTATCGTAGCCCGACACGGCCTCCTACAGGCCGTAGACATCGGACGGTGCATCCAGGCACAATTAGGTGCGATGGTCGAACAGCAAAAGCGACTGCATCCCACTGAGTGGCCTGCAACGTCAACAGGCCCCATCGTACAGTCAATACAAACGGCACAGCCCACACCCCCAGCGGTGCCAAATGTTCCAAAAATTCCTGCGGTGGTGCCTCAAGTCCCGACGAACAGCGCGGAATTTCGGAAGGAAAGGACATGCTGAAAACTTTTAACGACTTTGTCGATGTATGCTGTGAACAAATTCCTCTGCCCGAAACTGATGTGCGGCGACTTTTGGCGCTGCATCTGAGGAATGCTAAGATCGCAGAACGGGATATCATAGTCTATATCAACTATCCGGAATACACGGAGAGGGAACTGGCCATAGCGCTCGATCTTAGCGAGTCCGCTGTCCGGCGCACACTAAACCGCGTCCGTAAGGCATGGCCACCTCTGCTCAACGATCCCGGGGTAAATCAGCATGGTTGTCCCGCGCTGCGACATATGAAGCGAATCGAGGGCAGCGCTTACAGTGATGACCGCTTAAACGATCAAAAGGTTTTGCGATTCTAACGCGGATCGTGCATAGCATATCTGCCCCGGCGATCCGCCATAGGGTCGTCAATTGTCTACGTGGGGCCGCGCCGATAGCAGAGGATGCCGCTGGCACGCAACGGAGCAGCGGCCCACGTTTTTTCTCGTTGGAGTAATTATGCGAACCTTTGATACTGGTGCTACCCGTGATTCGGATGAGGACAAATTGGATTACGAGGGCTTCCTCAGCCCGCTCGTTCTGAAGCGCTACGCGGAATATATGCACTTGCATCGTAAGCAAACTGATGGGAAGTTCCGCGATAGCGATAATTGGCAAAAAGGCATCCCGATCAAACAATATATGAAGTCCCTATGGCGTCATTTTATTGATGTCTGGATGCTCACTCGTGGATATTGCGTGCAGGCGGCATTGGAGGATGCCCTATGCGCCGTCCTGTTTAACACAATGGGGATGCTTCACGAAATTCTGAGGCGCGCAGCATGTCATACAACACGGAATACCAAGACAAATTGATGTCCGAAAATGTCACAGGCTTGCACACGGGAAGAGGGCACTTATATGATCATTCGCGCATACATGGCTCATTCCATACGCGGGGCCAAAGGCAAAGATGCAACGCACGCGGACATGGAGGCTAACAACGCGCGAGCCATTAAGTTCGCCGCTTGGGTGCGGACAGCATTTCCCAATCTCGATATCTACTGCCCTGGCTCCCATGATCTATTTGTTATGTTGGCTTATGAGGCAGGATTTCTAACGGAAGAGCAAATTTTGCACATCGATAAGATCATTCTTGGGAATCAAGACGCGTTAATTGTATACGCGCCAGACGGCTACCTGGGGGGCGGGGTGGGGATTGAGATAGCTGAGGCGCAGCGGTTGGACAAACCTATTGCATTTACACGAGGTTCACTCGATCCTATCGCCTGGCTGCTGAAGGAGTTTGTACCATGAGCCGTGTCCTCTGTATAGGCGATCTACATTTACCTGTAGTGCATCCAGGATATCTACAATTTTGTAGAGACCTCTACAAAGAATTTGCCTGTAATGAGGTAGTGTTTATTGGCGACCTCATCGACTGGCACGCGATTAGTTTCCATGAAACCGAACCGGAGTGTCCCGGCCCTGCCGATGAATATGAGCAGACCAAGGCTAAGATAGCCCTGTGGCACAAAGCATTTCCGATTGCCAAGGTTTGCATTGGCAATCACGATTGCCGCCCGCAACGACTCGCTAAGACGGCGCATATTCCAGAGCGTTTCCTTAAGGATTATAACACGCTTTGGGGCACTCCCGGATGGACCTGGGATTTTCACTATGTCATCGATGATGTGTACTATTGCCACGGTACCGGCACCGGAGGAATTCATCCTGCATGGAACAAATCAGGCAAAATGCTAATGAGCGTATGTATCGGTCACTGCCATAGCCGAGCCGGTATCAAATGGCGCGTGAATCCGCTTAAACGAGTCTTCGCGATGGACCTTGGGTGCGGAATCGATAATGATGCTTTTCAGTTTGTATATGGTCGTGAGTGTGACGACAAGCCGATTCTCGCGGCCGCTGTGGTGCTCAACGGTGAGCCTGTTCACCGTATGATGCCGATGGCGCAAGGGGAACGTTATCATAAATCACGCTTTATTAAGGGGGCGAAGCGATGCCTGTAACTCAAGAAGAATTTGCTACTTTTGTGGCTAATCTGGAATCAAACCAGGATATGTCACTTGAATCTCATACTCTACGATCTGTTCATGCAGTGTTAGGGATGGCTGGGGAGACTGGCGAAATCGTAGACCATATTAAAAAGGTGTTTGTCTACAAAGGTTTTGAGTTTGAGCGTGGCTATGCGGTTGAAGAACTCGGTGATCTATTCTACTACATGACACTACTAATGAACGTACATGGTATCACTCTCGATGAGGTTCGGGATGCAAATATGCGGAAATTGCAGGTCCGTTATCCTGACGGCTATTCCCATGAACGAGCCATCAATCGCAATCATGCCGTCGAACGAGCCGCAATGGAGGCCAGGTAATGTTACAGATACCGAAGGTTCCTACCGTTACCAAAGGTTTCCATTTTGAGAATGTCGCGGCTCATCAACTACGGCAGGATCTCGCCGTAAAAATCAGGGAATGTATTATGACCCTGATTGCGGCAACCTACGTACCTAACTGGCAGGGTATGTTCTACAAATTCATTGACTGTATTGAACCAGGCACGGTAAAGGATTTGGCCCGGCTACCCTACCAGGCGCGAGGGCCAAATGACATGACCGGAACGCAAATTGGGTGCGTATATGCCCGACTCAGTTGGATAATCCAACTGTATTGGGTACAGTGCCTTGATGCTGTAGATAACACCCGCATAATTCGCCAGTACATTGATGACCTACGAAAATGGGCGATTCATGGAATTGCGAATTGCCGGCTTGAGGGAGATATCAGGCACGGCTATTGGCTTTCTGTGCCGGAGAAATAATCGTGCAGCAGATATTAGAATCCGCCGGCTTTCCTGCTGAGGTAATAGTCCTCGATTTTGAGACATATTTCGACAAGGACTACACGTTCAACAAGTCCTCGACAGTCGAGTTCGTGATGGATTCCCGGTTCGAGGTTATGGGCCTTGGCTATGAGTTTGTGGATCGAGGCGTTCGCGACTTTTTGACCCCCGATGAGATAAGGCCGTTCATTCAGACGCTTCCGGGGAATCAGTATACTATGGTGGCGCAGAACGCACCTTTCGATTTACTGGTGCTTCGTGAACGTTATGGCGTTACACCTAAGTATACGGTGGATATTCTGGATTTGGCCCGGCACTTGGACGCCCGCGACCGGCATGATCTTGATCATTTGGCACGGAAATATCATGCCCCAACGCCCAAGGGTGACACGATGCAGTTCCAAGGACTACATTGGGCGAATATGACCGAGACCCAGCGGGGCAACTTGCGAGATTACTGCCTCAATGATGTTGATATCGAGGTGTATTTATTTAAGACGCTACTCCCCCGCATTACGCGCCCTGAGATCGAGTTACGTCTGGCGGCTCAGACTCTTCGGCAATATCTCGTGCCACGGATTAAGGTTGACACCGATCTTGGCGGGCGACTCATCGCAGGGATGCAAGCCAAACTACAGAAGCCCGTCGATGCGGTTAATGCCCTTGGTGTGCGGGTTGTGACCCCGCCTAAGCGTACCCGTGCGGGCCTTGTACCGCCGACTGTCAAGGTCGTCACAGTGGCTGATGTGAGCAAAGACAGTGTATTTCTATCTCTGCTCAAGCTGGCTCTCCCGGCGAGTGAGTCGATTCCGATGAAATCTGGTAAGCGCGGTCTAATTCCAGCCCTGGCCAAGACGGATACGCAATGTGATTATCTCCTTTCCCACCCGGAGCCGCGTGTGCGGGCCTTGATGGAAGCGCGCAAGGCTTCGGACTCGTGGCCTACCCATATCTCTCGCGTGCGGAAACTCCTGGCGCAAGCCGCCGCACGCGGGGGGTATATGGGGGTTCCGCTCGTCTACTATGGCGCGCACTGCACTACAGGGGATGTAGAGGTTCTGACCCGAAACGGTTGGAAACGACTTGACTCCTGGCGAGGTGGAGATATTGCCTGTTGGTCGCCGTGTGGTGTAGGTATAATTCAGTTCTTGCCCGCCACTCGTACACGGATAATGGTGTACGAGATGATGTCTCGGCTTCAGTCGCCAGAGCTTTCAGTGTTGTTCACTAAGGGACACAACCAACCATTTTTTACACATCGCGGTATTTTTAAGACTGGACCGGTTGGGGATCATCAGCGAATGGATGCACTGCCATTGGCGGGTCATCTCAATCAGAATTATCTACCGGATGCCGAATGTCGATTATTGGTTGCGGTACAAGCTGATGGGCATTGGATTTGCGATAAATCCAAGGGCCGCTGTCTACGGTTCGGTTTTCGTCGGGAACGTAAGATTGCACGTATTCGGCAATTACTCTCAGTGGTAGGTATCCCGTGGTCTGAATACACGGAATCATGCGGTACAACCCGAATTAGGATTCGATGGGCGGACTGTCCAACGTGGTTGACACCAGAACGCAAATTATTCGGATCGTGGTTGTTACGATACAATCCCGCAACTGTAGTGGATGAGCTTTCGCATTGGGATGGGCACAGGCCAAAGAATAGTGCAGGTATAGAATACTCAACATGTCAGATTCAAAATGCAGAGTGGGTACAAATTGTAGCCCATCTCTGTGGAAATCGCGCCCATATAACAAAGCGCGAGCGGAACAATACCCGCTGGAATCCGTCTTTCCGCGTGTTCATTTCCAAAGAAAGCACTACCCATGTCCAACCGGAGCATTGGAGTACAGAATACTATTCCGGCTACGTATACTGTCCCAGGACATGGACCGGATATTGGTTAGCCCGATCTAAAGGACGGGTGTTTATAACCGGAAACACAGGCAGATGGTCCGGCGCAGGTGGGGTAAATTTCCAGAATTTCGGGGCGCGTGACGTAGATCCGCTGGTGAAGCAGGTGGGACAAATGCTCACTGCCCCCGATGGATACGTATTAGGCACCGGCGATCTGTCACAAATCGAGGCGCGAGTTGTGGCATGGTTCGCGGGGCAGAACGACCTACTGGAGACGTTCGCCCAAGGGCGAGATGTCTATTCAGAGTTTGGCACGGAGCAGATATACCATGCTGAAGTCCGCAAACCCCGCAAAGACGATCCACCGGAACTCGCCAGAATCCTGAAAATTCGCCGCGATTTATCGAAGGAAACAGTTCTTGGCGCCGGCTTCGGAATGGGCGGTAATACTCATTACGAACGCTGCAAGGTGAAGCCAAGTCTCAGGGACGCCTTCGCGTCGGGCGAACTCAACATTCAACTATGCAACCGGGCTATTGCTGTCTATCGACAGCGATTCAACCGAATCCCCGTCTTCTGGTGCGAGGTCGAGAAAGCCTGGCGATTTGTAGCCCGCTACCGCGATCAACGGGCCACGGTCAGTCACTACGGCCGGACCCTGCGATTCTGGAATGAGGACGGGACCGTATGCATCGGCCTGCCATCGGGTCGCGTACTGTTTTATCCTCACGCGGCGGTCGGACCCGACAGCACTTGCCGGTATCGTTGGGGGCATTTGTGGGGCGGCGCGATCGTGGAGAATATCGTGCAGGCCACGGCGCGGGACTATTTTGCAGAAGGATTACTACGGTTGGAGGATGCGGATTTCCCGGTACTCATGTCTGTGCATGATCAAGCGGTTGTGTTGATACCAGATGACAATAATGCTGAGACCCGTTTGGCAGAAATGCACAAGTTACAGATAATTAACCCGGTATGGGCAGAAGGATTGCCAACAGCTACCGAAGGTGATCTATCAGAGAGGTACCATAAAACATAAGGGGAAATCAATGATAGTAAACAAATACAAAATTAAGGCATATGCAAATCTATACTGCGCGAATCTATGCAATGCAGACCTAAGCGGCATGGACTTAAGCGGCGCAGACCTGCGCAACGCGAATCTGTGTGATGCGAACTTGCACGGTGCGAACCTACACAATGCAAACTTGCGGCTCGCGAACCTGTACGGCGCAGACCTGCATGGCGCGAACTTGCATGATGTGGACCTGCGCGACGCGAATCTGAGCAATGCAGACCTGCGCGGCGCAGATTTAGGCGGTGCAGACCTGCACGGCGCAGACCTGCATGGCGCAAACCTGCGCGGCGCACAACTACACCAGGCAAGTCTACACGATACGGACCTGCGCGACGCGAATCTGAGAGATGCAGACCTAAACGGCGCAGACTTAGGCGGCGCAGATTAGGCGGTGCAGACCTGCGCGACGCAGACCTGCGCGGCGCGAATCTTAATTTTTCTTGTTGGCCTCTCTGGTGCGGATCGAAGGGTGTCAAGCTGGACCAATATCAAATTGACCAATTATGCCTGCATTTGCGTTGGGCTTGGAGGCGTGCGCCGAGGGAGGTACGTATCCGCGCCGAACGGGCCGCAACTAAGCGCAATATAAAACTATAAGAGGCCTGGTCATTAGAAATGAAAGGTCAGAATTATGCCCGCGAAAAATCAGAACTGGCCCGGAAAGTGCATCCATTGGGTCAATTCATTTGTGACCAGATTCATGCAAAAATGCCAGGACCGCCACGCGTACCGAGTGTGCCGCAAACTCGGTCTAAACGACAAGGACGCACGCCTGATTCGCGATATCCGCGCACTGACGCCGCAGAGCGTGAGGCTCCGATTCTCAGGGCATGTCTCAAATGGCTGCGCACCCGTGGAATATTCGCCTATCGTCAAAACACGGGAACTGCATGGATAAATGGACAACCCGTGTCGTTTGGGTTCCCAGGCGCTGCGGACATCACCGGCATACTTCCCGATGGCAGGCGACTTGAGATAGAGTGCAAGTCGGCCACGGGAAAGCAGAGCGAGAAACAAAAGTGGTTTCAAGCAAAGATCGAGGCCAACGGGGGCTTATACCTTTTGGTTCGGAGTGAGGAGGAATTGGCGTGCTTGTTAAGCAAATATCTGTGACCAATCCGGCGACACGTCCGTTCCGGTTTGTAGATGATGATGATGAATACGATGTTTTCGCCTGTTCTTTGTTAAATGAGTGCGATCAGGGTAAACCTTTTAATGTAAACGTGGAGTAGGGCTGATGGGTCGCGTGATTTGCGGAGATGCTCTCCAAGAATTGCAGAAACTTTCATCACAGAGTGTAGACCTTGTGATGACGAGTCCTCCATACGAAGATTGTAGGACTTATGGAGTCGACTTTAGCCTACGAGGACAGGATTGGGTGGATTGGCTCGTGCCCATCATTAAAGAGAGCTTGCGCGTGTGCCGGGGACTTGTGGCGTTCGTGGTCGAGGGCAAGACGCGGCATTTCTCGTGGTCCGGTACACCGGCGTTACTCATGGCCGATCTACTCCGGGCCGGGATCACACTGCGGAAACCGCCGATCTACGAACGTGACGGTATTCCCGGTAGCGGTGGTCCTGATTGGTGGAAGAACCGATACGAATTTATCGTGTGCGCCACGAACGGCGAGCGGTTGCCGTGGTCAGACAACACGGCGTGCGGGCATCCGCCGAAATATGGATGCTTTGGGGGTCAAGTGCCCCACGGATATTCCGGCGGTGATGTCAACAATGTTTTGTCACGTCGAGCAGGCGGGCCGTTTTCAAATCGTAGTAAAGACGGAAAACGAACTCATCGAGAACAGAAAGCCTATGAGTTGGCGAATCCAGGTAATGTAATCGACTGCGGGGCTGTCGGAGGCGGTAAACTTGGCTCCAATCTTGCCCATGAAAACGAGGCTCCCTTCCCCGAGAAACTTGTCGAGCCGTTCATCCTGTCTTTCTGTCCCCAGCATACTGTCATGTTTGTGGCTGTGTATCGGAATATTATAATGGTAGAGCGGTGGGACAATCGAGTCGAGAATTTGTGCGTGATGTCGGTAAGTGCACACAATCGACTTCCCAAGGGGCCACGACATGCTCAAAGTGCGGTGCAGTAGCAGTGTACCCTGGCACGGTCCTTGACCCCTTCTGCGGATCAGGAACCACGGCCGCCGTTGCCGAGAAACACGGTCGAAATTGGATCAGCATAGACATCCGACCCTCACAAATCGAATTACTTAACCGGCGGCTTCGCGAAGTCCGCAAAATTCCGCCGATGCCAATCGTTAAACGAGAGGAGTAATCTATGAAATTACGTATTGTAAGAGAAAGCGAAAAGGAAGTAACTTTGGCCCTCCAGGTCGATGGAGACGCGGTTGATCTGGTCAGCTTGAACCCTGATGGTTCGGTGGACTTGTACCTTCTGGCGATCCGCCCCGACGGGACTATCCACCGTTACGGCAGTATCCCCGATGATGAAGGCTTTAACGTAGATGAAAGCGGCTATATTATTGTGGAGGACGAGTGATCATGCGCGAAATTCGCCTATCCGCCACAGCCAACGCTGATTACCAATCTTGCCAACGGCGCTATCAGTTGGCCTATATTTTCGATCTGACTGCCGATAAAGATAAGGACAGTACTCGCCTCGGCGGTCACTGGCATCGTTGCCACGAGTTGCTCGAACTTAAGGCCGGCACTGTGTGTCCGAACTGCACCCGACACGAAGAGATCGACTCACAATGCTACGTTTGCGGCGGCACGGGTTATGTCCTCCCTGATGAAATGGATCGGGTCGCTCGTTACCTTACACAGGCATATGCCATCGTGCCCGACAATAAGACTCGTGACGATTGGGAACTCGAACGCACGATCTTACTCTATTCTCTTAGCGGCTGGAAATGGTTTTATGCGGCGGAGGAGGGCCGTTGGGAGGTAATCGAATCGGAGATTAAATTCGAGGTCCCCGTTGCGAATCCCACGACGGGCCGGGCTTTGTCCAAAGTCGTATTTGTCGGCAAAATTGACCGTCTCGTGCGAGATAAAAATACTGGACTCGTGTATGTATGGGAGCGGAAATCCACAAGTCATTCAATCACGAGCCAAGACTATTGGACCGCACTTACGCAGGGCGATCAGATTAGTGGTTATCTTGCTGGTGGCCGGCACGCACAACGCATTGGGTGTTTACGACCCTACGGCATTAGACCTGAGGATACTCCGATTGCCGGGGCGTGGTGCGACGTATGGCACAAACCCGATATCATGCCAAAAAAAATCTCAAAAGCCGATCTTAAAATGCTGGTGGATACTG